>Ga0075434_100004853_pt1 | contig 12185 bp, 12 predicted proteins | sample RhiMethybrSRZTD3_FD_75298 | JGI IMG/M metagenome (GOLD analysis project Ga0075434, IMG submission 75298) | Populus rhizosphere microbial communities from Tennessee, USA - Rhizosphere MetaG P. TD hybrid SRZTD3 | ecosystem: Host-associated > Plants > Roots > Rhizosphere > Soil | place: USA... | reverse complement strand
TGCGCGCGTAATGTTCGAAGCGCAAGGTGCCATCGGCAGGCACGTCGGGATGGCGCCAGGCGGCGGGATGATATCCCAGTCCACGGATCGACATCCCGAGATGGAGACGCCCGCGTCTCATCCGGACCTGTCAATTGCTAAGGTCTGCGGGCCCCAGGGCGCAGCCGTCTGCAGTTCTATCTCGGCGCAGCCACCGACAAAGTCCTTGTTGGCGACCACGCAGGCCCAATGCTTGCGCGGATCTGCATCATCGTCGATTTTCCGAAGACAGATCAGATCGTTGATCATGCCACGATCACCCTGGAAGCAGCCAATCAGCTTCTTGTCGTGCCCATCTTTGTGAAGTCGGCAAAGCCCGAATTCTAGCTTGGTTGCCTGGGCCATCTTGCCGACATAAAGCCTATAGGTGCCGTTCGTAGCGGGTCATCGGTCGTCCTCTTGCAAAGCCTAAGAATAGGCGATCGAACTGCCAGGCGGCCGGCGGGCATTACGCCTTGCGCTGCCCCAACACGTCCTTTGCTACCATCGCCGCCGACATGGCCACGGGCCACCCCCCATAGAAAGCAAGATGCGTGATGAGCTCGCTGATCTCGTCCGCGGTAACGCCGTTGTTGAGCGCCCGCTCGAGGTGGCCTTTGAGCTGCTCGGTGCGGTTGAGAGCTACCAGTGCCGCGCACGTAATGAGGCTGCGATCGCGTTTGGACAGGGCTGGACGCTCCCAGACGTCACCGAACAGCACTTGTTCGGTGAGGTCTATGAGCTTGGGGACTGTCGCGCGCACCTTTTCACGGTTGGCCGAGGGCGGAGTTGGCTTGGCTGTCATGGACATACCTACCTGGATGACTGGGAAGGACACAGGAAAAGTTAGCAAAGGCCGGCGCTAGCTCTCGAAGTACGCAAGCATAGCGGCCGCGAGCTTAATCTAATCCATGCGCCGAGCGATGGCCATTGCCTCGCAGCGAGCTGACATCAAGCATGTCTCGCTCACATAGCTTGCCTCAGGGCTTGCTCTCAGGGCTTGCTCTCAGGATCCCTGGTCTCAGGGTCCGTGCTCTCACGTCGGCCGCTCACATGCGCGTTCACTGTGGTCGCAATGAGCAAGCGAGCTGGTGGTGCTTGCCCAAAATCGTTGCAGCGTCTGCCGCACTCGGGTCCCGGTCGAGCGGCGTGGTACACCCCTTCATGCTTCGCCGTTTGCTGGGTTCCGCCCCGTCCGGCTCAGGTCGGGCACAGTCCCGCCAGCAGCGGCGAAGTGCGGCGACTTGGTCACGGCCAGCGCGGCTGCTGCCTTGTCGTTCTCCATGATCTTTGCCATCACCGCCTCGCGGCTGCGCTCGAATACGCCGCGGTTTTCGATCACGAATTGCTGCGACCTGCGTAAACCTACCAGGTGGCAGTTGATCTGAGGTACGACGTATCGGGCCACGAGGTCCCAGCTGCGTGACGTGTTCTCGGGGTTTGCCCAATCGTGGACGAAGCCGACGACGGTGCCGAAGCCACCGCTGACCTCCAGAACCGATTTGATCTTGGCAACGAGGTCATCGGGAGTGCCGATGGTCGCCGCAGCGCCTTCTGCATACGCTGCTTTGTCCACCGCCTCGTCGGGTGAGCTGTAAGCCTGCAAGCCTGGTCGCTGCAGCGTTCCCACGATGTACTCGTTGTGATGGCGTAGCAAGCCGTCGCGCGCCTCGAGGCGGGCCCGCTCGCGGGTCTCGGCGATGTGCCAGCTCATGAGAACGCGCCACTGCGAACGATCCGCGACCATGCCGTGCTTGGCCGCCGCTGCCTCGGCGAATGACCACTGCTGGGGCAAGGATTGAAGCCCTTCATTGGACATCGAGCCGATCGAAATGATGCCAATGCCGTGCTTGCCGGCCAGCGTCATGCCGGACGGGCTGATTTGCGAGGCGACCACGCAGGGCATCTCCTCTTGCAGCGGTAGCAATTGCAGGGCAGCGTCTTGCAACGTGAACCAATCGCGCTTGATGGTAACGCGCTCGCCTCTGAACAGGCGACGTATGATGCCGATGGCCTCGTCCTGGCGGTCGCGCTGTACCATGGGATCGATGCCCAGCACGTGCGCATCGGAGGCCAGTGCGCCAGGTCCCGAGCCGAAGATGGCGCGGCCGCCGGTCATGTGGTCGAGCTGCACCATACGCTGTGCGACGTTGAAGGGATGATGGTAGGGTAACGAGATTACGCCGGTGCCAAGGCGGATGCGCTTGGTGCGTTCGCCGGCGGCGGCCAGAAACATCTCCGGCGAGGCGATCATTTCCCAGCCGCTGGAATGGTGCTCGCCGCACCAAAACTCGTCGTATCCCAATCGGTCTAGGTGCTCCACGAGGTCGAGGTCGCGCCGGAACTGCAGCATAGGGTGCTCACCAATGGGATGATGAGGGGCGAGAAAGGCGCCAAAACGTAGCCGCGGCATCCGAGCGCTCCTGGGTTATTGTTCGCGGATGCAAACGTTAGGTGGCACGAGCCTCGGGGGCAAGCCTGAACGGCTGGCGCGGAGCAAAAGACGACCCGACGATGAGGTACGTGGGGGCGATATTAGCTTTACAGGAGGAACGCATGTCAGACGCCGTCAAGGTGGAGCGCCTAGGCGCCATTGCCATTCTGCGACTGGATGATCCAAGCACGCTGAACGCCCTGTCTCCGGCAATAAAGGCGGGCCTCGCGGCGAAGGTTCCGATGCTGCTCGCCGACGCGGCCGTGAGCACAATCGTTCTCACGGGTACGGGTGAGGCATTTTGCGCTGGAGGCGATATCCGGGCGATGACTGATCCTGAGGGCCGCAAGGCACCCGCCGTGCGCACACGCATGCGTGCGGCACACTCTTGGGCCCGCGCGCTGCTTGACTGCGACAAACCGGTGATCGCGGCCGTGAATGGCGCCGCCGTCGGCGGAGGTCTGGCGCTGGCGTTGCTGGCAGACATCATCATCGCCAGCCGCGACGCTTATTTCCTCAGCGGCTACTCCAGGCTCGGGGCGCTACCCGACCTCGGCCTGTTGCAAACGTTACCCTGGGCGATTGGCAGCCTGCGCGCCAAGGAGATGATCATGCTGAACCGGCGCTATGGCGCCCTCGAGGCAATGGCAATCGGCCTGTGCAATCGAGTGGTCGCTCCCGAAGAACTTATCGTCGCGGCGATCAAAATAGCCGAAGAGATTGCAGCGGGACCAGCGGCGATGCTCACCATGAGCAAGGTAATGATGAAGCGCGCCTACGAGGCGAGCGTGGAGACGTTCTTCGAGCAAGAGGCCATCGCACAGGCCGTTACCTTCGGCAGTGACGAGTTCAGCGAAGGTGTCGATGCCTTCCTGGCCAAGCGCAAGCCACAATTCTAGCGAGGCGGCCGCGCAACTGGGGCTTTGCGTGCAACCACGGGCGCGGTGCTCCCCGCGTTTGGCCTCCGTCCAGTAGCGCTTGAGACGAGCCTGTCGCTGCCATTTCCCGTCATGGGCCCAGCGGTCCCGCACCATCGCAAATGCGCAGGCGCGAGGTCGAGGGCGACGCTGCCCTCCATGTCCATGTCCACATGATGTGCTCGAGACCGCTCCGGGCGGATTTTGGACACAAAGTCCCCGAGGTGGGCTCGTCAGTTGCAGGCGGGGCTAGACGCGATCGGGCTTGCATCAACACGATGGAGATATTCGCTCGGTTGTGCTAACCGGTATGGCTAAGCACAGTCTCGACGGATGGCGCTCCACGAGAGCGTGAACGTGCGCTTCCTCGCGTGCGGCCATGACATGCGCTGGTGTGGTTTTGCGAGGGTGCGATGGGCAGCATCGTTGCGAGGCAACCTTCGCCGCATCCCGAGGAAGGCGCGACCGTCATCTGCCCAATGGGAGGGCCGCGGGTGCAAAAGCGGGTCTGCGCCGTTGGCAGAAGGACGAGCCAGGCAAACCACTGTGCAGAGGATATGAGGCTCGCATACAATCCTTCTTGAACGAGGTTTCTTTGCCGCTACCCTAGGCGTGCTCGTGCTAGCCTCATCTGCCCGGAGCCAATTGGCCACAAAAAGAATTGCCATGCCTAACGCCCTGCGTCTGTTGACTTTAGTGCTTGCTGCCGCGCTCGCTGGGACCTCAACCGTTCCCGTCTCGGCTCAAGCATTGCGCATCGCCTTGCAAGAGGATCCGGATCGGCTCGATCCGGCGCAAGGCGGCACGTTTGTCGGGCGCATCGTGTTTGCGGCGCTGTGTGATAAGCTCATCGACATCGACGCAAAGCTCGACTTTCGGCCACAGCTTGCGACGCAATGGGACTGGAGCCAAGACGGCAAGGCTCTGGTGATGAAAATAAGGTCAGGTGTCGTCTTCCACGACGGCACGGCGCTCGATAGCGAGGCCGTAAAAATCAACATCGATCGATATCGGATGGCCGACTACTCGCGTCGCAAGAGTGAGGTGAAGTCGATCACGAATGTGGTGGTAGTCGATCCATTGACGATACGCTTTGAGCTGGCCGAACCCGATGCGCCGTTGCTCAGCGTGCTTGCGGATCGTGCCGGCATGATGCTTTCTCCCAAGGCGCTCGCCGCTCTCGGACAGAACATCGCCAGTCAACCTGTCTGCGCTGGACCCTTCCGATTTGTCGAGCGGGTCGCGCAGCAAAAGATTACCCTGCAGCGGTTTGAGAATTATTGGGACGCGTCCCGCATCCACATAAATCAGGTGGTGTTCCAGCCCATGCCCGACACGACGGTGCGCACCGCCAATTTGCTTGCGGGCAGCCTGGAGCTCGTCGAGCGGCTGCAGCCGACCGATCTGAAGCAGCTCAAAATGGATAAGCGTGTCAAGGTTGTCACCAGCACCGCACTGGCCTACAACACGTTGTCGATCAATCTCGGCCATGGCCCTCGCGCAGCGCAGTCTGCACTCGCCAAAGATGCTCGCGTGCGCGAAGCACTGGAACTCGCGCTCGACCGCGAAGCCCTCATGCAGGTCGTCTTTGATGGTGAGTACATCGCCACCAATCAGCCTCATGCGGTGGACAGTCCATGGTACATCAAGGAGCTGCCAATCCCGCCGCGCGATCTGGCGAAAGCGCGGCGGCTGCTTGCTGATGCCGGCGTTGTTCGGCCATCGTTCACGCTTTCGGTGGTCAACAGTCCCTTGGAGAGCCAGGTCGCCCAAGTCTTGCAGTCGATGCTCGGCGAGGCCGGGTTTGACATGAGGATTGAAGTCCTCGAAGCCAACACTCTCACGAGCAATGCCACGAACGGCAACTATGAGGCGGCGCTGGTCATCTGGTCGGGCCGTGCGGACCCCGACGGAAATATCAGCATTTGGCTCGCTTGCGATGGATTTCTCAACTGGGGCAAATATTGCAACCGGGACCTAGATGCGCGGCTTGCTGCCGCGCGCCACAAGACGATCCCTGCCCTTCGCTTGAACGACTACGCGGCGGCGGCACGAATATACCTTGCGGATCGTGCCCACATCTTTCTCTACAACTACAAGTGGCTGTGGGGGGTTGCCGAAAAGGTCGACGGATTTTCGCCCCACCCCGATGGTATCATCCGGCTGCAGGACGTCAGGTTCAAGTCCTGAAGCCGCCGTGGGGTAGGAAGCGCAAATTAGGGTGCCAGGTCATAGGAGACCGCGATCAAGCGGATAGATGGGATCACCGATTTGCTTGAGGGCTAAGGAGATCGCTCAATGTCATCGGAAAGCAAGCCGCAAGAGCCATGGCAGTGGTCAGAGGCGCATTGGCGCCGTCTCGTAAATCAGGTTCGGGCGGGGCGCAGCTACCGGCCGAAGATGTGGAAGGGGAGAGCCCGTTGCGCGATGGCTCTGTCTTTCGACAGCGATCATGAGACCAATGAGCTGCGTGATGGAGGGAAATCGATCGGTCGCATGAGCTGGGGCCAATTCGGCAACCGAGTGGGGGTTCCCCGCATTCTGAGGCTTCTCGACAGGCATGGTATTAAGGCGACTTTCTACGTGCCGGCCGTCGCGGCACTCATCCATCCGGACGAGCAGCGGCGCGTCATTGCCGAGGGACATGAGATCGGTATTCACGGCTGGATTCACGAGTTGAATTCGGTGTTGCCATACGATGTAGAGCGCGATCTGATGCTGCGATCGGCTGACACGCTCGAAAAGGTCACAGGCAAACGCGCCGTCGGGCTTAGGACGCCATCGTGGGACTTCAGTCCCAATACGCTTCGGATCGAGAAGGAGCTTGGCCTTGCGTATGACTCTTCCCTGATGGCGGACGAGGACTGCTATGAGCTGCTGTTGGAGGGTGAACCGACCGGCATCATCGAGCTTCCGGTGGAGTGGGTGCGCGACGACGCGGTCTACTTCATGATGCACCGCTTCTCTTCACTCAGGCCCTATACACCGCCCACAGACGTACTCGACATCTTTCGCCGCGAACTGGATGCGGCGTGGGAGGAGGGAGGCATCTTTCAGCTGACCTGCCACCCGCACGTGATTGGCTACCGATCACGCATTTGGATAGTCGACGAGTTGATCCGGCACGCCAAATCCAAAGGTGATGTCTGGTTCGCGACACACGCTGAAATTGTCGACTGGGCCAGGAACCACTCCGCTTAGGCGGACGAGGTATTCAGGTTCGAGACAACGGGAGCGGACTGCGAGAATTGCCAACGTCCGCCATGGTTGATCGGGAGTTGGACAGTCATGGCCAACCGACGCATCGGCATCATCCTCAACGGCGCCACAGGGCGTATGGGTACCACCCAGCACGTGCCGAATCTCCTTGCGATTGCCGCCGAGGGTGGGCTCAAGCTGCGCAATGGCGACCGGCTGGTGCCCGATCTCTTGATCGTCGGCCGCGATCCAGACCGCCTTGCAGCGCTTGCTAGCGCTCACGGCGGTTTGCGTTGGACGACCAATCTGACCGAGGCTTTGCACGCGGCAGACGACATTTTCATGGACTGCGCGGCGACGGGCGATCGCTCTTTGCGAGTTCGCCGAGCGATTGCCGCTGGCAAGCATATCCATATTGAAAAGCCGACGGCGTCCACGGTGGACGAAGCGATGGAGCTCGCTCGGCTGGCCCATAGGGCCGGCGTTAAGCACGGCGTTATCCAGGACAAGTTGTTCTTGCCGGGATTTGCAAAAATGCTGTTCGTGAAGAATGCTGGGTTCTTCGGTCGAATTCTCGCCATCAAGATCGACGCCGGTTCCTGGATCTTCGACGGCGCGACACAAGAGTGTCAACGACCGAGCTGGAACTACAAACGTGCCGAGGGCGGCGGCCTGGCGCTGGATATGATGGCGCACTGGCGCTACATGGTGGACCGTCTGGCCGCACCTGTGATCGGTGTCAGCGCCCTAATGTCGACCGCCATTCCCAAACGCGTGGATGAACATGGTCAGCTCTACGATGTCGATGTGGAGGATACATCGCACGCACTCCTGAAACTCGAAGGTGGCGCCGTCGGCGTAATCACCAACAGCTGGGCCACACGTGTGCGCCGCGACGACACGATGGTGGTGCAAATCGACGGCACCGCCGGTTCGGCGGTGGCCGGTCGCATGCGCTGTTTCACTCAAAGCGCGGTCAATACGCCGGAGGCGTTTTTCGGTGGGGGTCGGCCAGCCAGCATGGACTTCTTTGCACAATGGCAGGAGGTGCCCGACAGCTTGCCCGCGAAGAACCCTTTTCGTCAGTGCTGGGAGACGTTCCTGCGCCACGTTGGCGAGGATGCGCCCTATGTCTCCACGCTGCTCGAAGGGGCCAAAGCGGTCCAACTTGCCGACTCCGCGTATCGCAGCGTCGCCGAAGGCCGCTGGATGGAACTGCCGGAATTGCGCCTTTAACGTCGGTTGCCGGGAGGGTGCTAGCTTGGTCATAGCAGACGCGAAGGATTGATCCATGAGTTGGTGGGAGACCGGAGCGTTCCTGAGCCTCATGCTGGCGCTTCTCGCCCTGCTGCTGCTGGCGTTTGCGCCCCTTGGCTGGCGAGCGGGGTGGTGGCATTTCCGCTTTGCTTTTACGTGGCTGATGACGGCCTCCGGGGTGGCTGCCCTCGCGGCAGTTATCGTCGCGCTTGGGGTGCTGCTGTTGAGTTGGTCACAGCTCAGCACCGGTCGCTTGACCATGGCCGCCATCGGCCTTGTCCTCGGCGCTGTCCTCGTCTATGTCCCCTGGCACTACGATCGCGTGCGCAAAACGGTCCCGCGCATCCATGACATCACCACCGATGTCGAGAACCCGCCCCAATTCATTGCAGTTTTGCCGGCGCGAAGCGCCGAAGACGCGGCCACTGCCGTCTACGCCGGCCCCGAGCTCGCGCGCTTGCAGCGTGCGGCTTACCCTGATGTGGTGGCGCTTGAACTGGCCTTGCCGGCAGCCAAGGCATTCGATGTGGCCCTGTCCGTGGCCAGGTCCATGTCGGGCTGGCACGTCATTGCCTCCGATCTGGCATCCGGTCGCATCGAGGCGAGCCAGACCAGCCGCTGGTTCGGCTTCACCGATGACGTCGTCATCCGCGTGATGGGGCGCGGTTCAGGAAGCCAGGTCGACATGCGCTCGCTCAGCCGCCAGGGCCGGAGCGACTTTGGCGTCAATGCCGCGCGCATCCGCCTCTTTATGGCCGCCCTGCGAAAGCGTTTGGGCTAACTGGCAGGCCTGCAGGGGGTATGGGGCTGATCGCAGAGCGCACCTTGCAGCGCCGGCTCGGCGCTGCCCGCTCCGAGGCCTCCTGCGTGTCGAGGATGCGGTGGCGCTCTCGACATCATTTGCGACCAATCGACGACAGCAATACCAAAGATCGAGGGAGGCTGTGTGGTGGCGCGCGGTCTCACGTCTATATCCAGAGCTGGCGCCATTTCCGCCGTAGCAACTCTCGCGGAAGTCGGGCTGGTGGTATTCGGGCTCGTCATTTGGCACGGTCTCGATCTGCCGAACGCCACGCCCGACGCAAATCGTCCAGAGTCTCAACCGCGCACTCAACCCCAGCCTAGACGACCCTGTCATCCGCATGCGCTACGGGAAGCTGGGACACACAGAGTTTATTGCGGACCAACGCACTCCCGCAGTGCACAGAGGACGTTTGGACCCAGAAATTGACCGGCTTGGGAGTTTGTTCCACAACGCTGGGTCAGACCAGATCCACCGACGCACAGGCCTCGCAACGCGGTCCGGCGGTTATGACGCAACCGCTTCAGTCAGTCATTGAAGGTGTTCGGGACCTTTGGCGGGACGACCTCAAAGACAGCCATGTAGTTGAAATGGGACGTTGCGATGTTGCGGAAGCGGAAGGAGTGAAGGCAAAGGAGCGGGTTGCCGAGGCGCTCCTTCGGGACATGCTGGGAACGGCTGCTGAGAAACTCGCGCCATTTGAGACGCTGAAGGCGTGCGGAGAGTGCGGAGGATTTGCCGGCGAGGATCGCGCTGAGCTTCCCAGCGTCGAGCGGTTTGCAGCGAGGAAGGTGATTGACCGTCTCTGGGACGCTCAAGGCCCGCCACATCGAAGGCACGCGAACCGCCGAAAGAACTGGCGACCGGGGCCCTGCCCCGGGAAGGCTGGCGTGCTCGGTTTGCACGCGGGCTGTTTGCTGGGGGAGAAACACGAGTTCATCATCGAGCGTCGGCTCATCGCGTGGGATCAACACGAAAAATGACCCAGGACGTCACCATTACCTGGCTGGGAAGCGCAGCTTTCCGCCTGCAATCGGCGGAAGGAAAATTGATTTATCTGGACCCCTGGCTCCAGAACTCCGATTGCCCCGTGTCTGAGCGCTCCCCGGCTGCGGTCGACCTGATCGTGCTCACGCACGGCCACTTCGACCACGTGGGTCAGACGATGGAATTGTGGCAACGCCACAGGCCGGCCGTCGTGGCCCCGCAGGACTTGCGGCACTGGCTTGAGCGGCAGGGTCTGGAGCGGAACGATGGTCTGGGCCCCGACAAGGGCGGGACAATCACCGTCGAAGGGGTCAAAATCTCACTGACAGATGCCCGGCACTCAGGCGGCGCGCCCGATGGCGGCTACGGTGGCGCCGCGTGCGGCTGCGTGATCGAGCTCGAGAACGGGCTTAAGCTCTATTTTGCCGGCGATACCTGCGTCTTCGGTGACATGCAACTGATCGGGCGAATGTACCAACCGGACATCGCCGTCCTACCGATCGGCGGACACTTTACGATGGACCCGCGCGGAGCGGTCATCGCCCTTGAGCTGCTCGGGACGAAGCGGTGCATTCCCAGTCACTACCGGGCCGGCACACAGCCACCGCCACCGCGGGCGGCCCTTCCCGGTCATCCGGACGAGCTTCGCGCTCTGCTGCCCGGCGATATAGAGCTGCTGGCGCCCCGTCCCGGCGAGAGTCTCCGCTTGGCTCGCTAACGACGGGATGACGTTGGAGCACGCCCTTGCAGATGCGACCAGGCAAGGGCGAAAACGGCTCACCAAAGGGGGTGCGGAAGAGCGTCGGCTCATGCGAGAGGATGAGACCAAGAAACGAGGCCTGACCAGGGCCTTTGATTTCGGCAGAAAGTGACCCCGCAACGCAACTCTGCAGCGCTCACCCGTCACCCATTGCAGTCCAGCCTTGGTCGTGCGCCCTGCCGGAGATCGATACTAATCGCATAATCGTAGGTAAGGGGCGCGAGTTAGCGAATGCACAAGCTTCGCCCAAGAAACGCGCGAGCCAAAAGCGAACAGCATAAGGTGGAACGGGATGGAATGCGCCAATTATGCGGGGGATCAGCCGGAGAAAAGTTGGTCCCAGATCAGCTTGCCGTTGAGGCCAATGATTAGCACCGCGATCAGCCCGGCAAAGATCGTAAACCATCTGGGTGAGACAAGCGCCCCCATCTTGCTGCGCTCGGCAGTGAACTGCACCAGGGGCACCACGGCGAAAGGTAGCTGAAGGCTAAGGACTACCTGGGTGAGGATCAACAACTTGCCGGCTGCTTGATCGCCCCAGAAGATGGTGATGGCCGCCGCCGGGACAATGGCCAATGCGCGCGTCGCAAACCGCCGCAGCCATGGCGCGAGGCGGATATCGAGGAAGCCCTCCATCACGGCCTGGCCGGCAAGCGTCGCGGTCACCGTGGAGTTGAGCCCGCAGCAGAGCAGGGCCACGCCAAACAGCGTCGGCGCCATCGCCGAGCCTAGCAGCGGATGCAATAGCGCCTGGGCTTGGCCCAGCTCAACGACGTCCGTCTTGCCCGCCTTGTAAAAGGCGGAGGCCGCCAGGATCAGGATGGAGGCGTTGATCAACAACGCAAACATCAGGGCCACGGTGGAATCGAAAGTCGCATACCTCAGTGCCTCCCGTTTTTCGGGAGTGGTGTGGCCCCAGGCCCGCGTTTGCACGATCGCCGAGTGCAGATAGAGATTGTGGGGCATCACCGTGGCGCCGATGATCCCCATGGCGAGATAGAGCATGTCGGGGTCGCGCACGATCGCGATCGTAGGGGCGAAACCGCGGATCAGTGGCCCCCATTCCGGGTGGGCGAGTGCGATCTGCACCGCAAAGCAGGCAGCGATGACGCCGAGCAAGGTAATGATCAGCGCCTCAAGATAGCGAAATCCTGCGCGCTGCAGATAGAGGATCAGAAACACGTCCAGTGCCGTGAGCAGGACGCCGATCTCGAGTGGGATGCTGAACAACAGGTTGAGTCCAATGGCAGTGCCGATCACTTCTGCAATATCGGTTGCTATGATGGCGACCTCGGCAGCGATCCACAGCGGATAGGCTGCCCAGCGCGGATAGGCATCCCGGCAGGCCTGCGCCAGGTCGCGGCCTGTGGCAATGGCAAGTCGCGCGCACAGCGCCTGCAGCACGATTGCCATGATGTTGGAGATGAGCGCGACGGCGAGCAGGGCATAGCCGAATTTGGAGCCGCCGGCGAGCGAGGTGGCCCAGTTGCCGGGGTCCATATAGCCGACCGCGACCAGGTAGCCTGGGCCCATGAAGGCCGCCAGCCGCCGCGCGTTGGTCGCGCCTTTGACGCTGATGGTGCGATAGACATCCGAGAGAGGCGCTTCGCCGCGGCTGCGCCGCCAGCCGCTGTCCTGGTTCGCCGCCACCACCAATCCGTTCTGGTCAATCGTCTTCAGCATCGCCCGGTGCCCCTGCGCCTGTCTTTCTTAACAGAGTATTGCAGTTGCAAATCATTTGCAAGTGGACGGCGGACCCGCACAACGGGGTGGGTGAAATGCGGTTCAGCGATTGCCAGCGCCGTGGTGTTG
>Ga0075434_100004851_pt1 | contig 12190 bp, 10 predicted proteins | sample RhiMethybrSRZTD3_FD_75298 | JGI IMG/M metagenome (GOLD analysis project Ga0075434, IMG submission 75298) | Populus rhizosphere microbial communities from Tennessee, USA - Rhizosphere MetaG P. TD hybrid SRZTD3 | ecosystem: Host-associated > Plants > Roots > Rhizosphere > Soil | place: USA... | reverse complement strand
GCGCGCAGGTCGGGCGGGCAGATGCCGCAGTGCTCGATGCGGTGGCGCAGACCCTCGCGCGGGAACTCCCGCTGGGCGCGGTCCATCGCGTTCAGCGTCTGCTCGATGGCGCGATCGCCGACGGCGTGCACGGTGCACTGGAAGCCCTGGCGATGCGCCTGGCCGATGAGGTCGTCGAGGTCCGCCTGGCTCCAGTAGAGGATGCCGCAGTCGTGGCAGTTCGACGTGTACGGATCGCGCGTGGCCGCCGTCGGGCCGCTGGACGACCCGTCGGTCATCACCTTGGACGCGCCGAGCTGCAGGCGCGCGTCGCCGAGCCCCGTGTGCACGCCGGTGCCGAGCAGGCCCATGAGCGGATGCTGGCGGCTGTTCACGGTGGCGAATGCGTAGATGCGGATGTTGAGCCGGCCCGCCGCGTGGAGCTCCTGGGCCGGCACGAACGCCGGGCCCACGAGCCCGCCGGCATCGTGCACGCTGGTGCCCCCGGCCTTGATGTAGGCCTCGTCCGCGCGCAGCAGCGCCGTGCGGAAGTCGTCACGCGAAGGTAGCGCGGCCACCTGCAGCGGCGTCTGCGCGGTTTCGTACGCCACGCCCAGGTTCTTGCCGCCCTCGCGATCGTAACGCCCGCCACTGGGATCTGGCGTGGCGTCGGTGATGCCGGCGAGCGTCAGCGCGCGGCCGTTGACCGAGGCGATGTGGCCGCAGGTGCGCGTGAAGATCACCGGATGCTCCGGCGCCACCGCGTCCCAGTCGAGCCGGTTGGGATGGCGCTTCTCGGCCAGGCGCGACTGATCGTAGCCGCGTCCGCGGATCCACGTCCCCGGCGGCTGGCTGGCCGCCCGCGCGCGCACGGCCTCCTGCAGCGCGCGGATCGACTGCATGCCGCCGGCCTTACAGTCGATGGACGCCTGGGCCATGCCCAGGCTGGCCAAATGGCAGTGGCTGTCGACGAAGCCCGGCAGCAGCGAGCGCCCGCGCAGATCGACGACCCGCGCGCCGGGCGCGGCCAGCGCGCGCATCTCGGCGTCGCCGCCGGCGGCCAGGATGCGGCCGCCGCCCACCGCGAGGGCGGGCACGACGGCGTTGATGGCGTTGACGGTGTGGACGCGGCCTGCGACGAAGATCAGGTCGGCGCGATCAGTCATGGTGCGATAGCATACCGCGCATGCCCAACGACCATTGGCTCGAGACGTATCGCGGCACGGTCTTCCGCTGGGAAGTGGACGCCAACGATCACTTCACGGTCGCCTACTACATGGCGCGCTTCAACGACGCCACCGTCGCGGCCCTGCATACGCTGGGTGTCGGCCCGGCGCCGACGGTGGACTGCTACATTCGCTACACGCACGAGCTTCGCGTGAACGACCTGATGCACGTGACCACCGGCGTGATCGGCGCGGACGCCGGCAGCCTCACGCTCGGCCACAAGCTGTTCGAGACGACCGACAACGCGCTGTGCACGACCGTCGAGCAGCGGCTGGCGGTGACGCTCACGCCCGAGCAGCGGCGCGCCGCCGAGGCCCGCCGGGTGACCTGGGACGTGCCGGGGCGCGAGGTCCGGCCGCGTCCGAAGACGCTCGACGGCTTCCTCGACAGCGCGCGCGACGCGGTCAAGCCGAGCGAAGTCGATGCGGCCGGGCGGATCACGCTGCCGGCGGCCATCCACCGCTTCTCCGCCGCCAACGGCCACGTGCTGGCCGCCTTCGGCCTCTCGCCGAAGTACATGCGCGACAACGACCGCGGCTTCTCCACGTTCGAGTTCCAGCTCGGCTTCGAGGCCGGCGTGCGCGCCGGTGATCCCCTGCTCGTGCGCAGCGCGCTCACGCACGTGGGGAACTCCTCGATGCGCATCCTGCACGTGATGACCGACGAGCGCAGCGGCGAGCGGGTGGCCACGCTGGAGCAATCGGGGGTGCAGCTCGATCTCGCGGCACGCCGGCCCGCGCCGCTGGCGCCCGCGCTGCGCGAGCAGGCGATGAAGCTGCTGGTCTCCTAGCGCGCCGGCGCCAGATCCGCCGCGTGCGGGCGCGGCGTCCACCGGCGCCCCAGGGTCGCGCGGTCCGCGCTCAGCACGTCGTCGCCGGCCGGCTTGACGCCCTTCTCGATCCACGCCACCAGGTCGTCGAACGCCTGGTCGCGAATCTCCGAGTCGAACGCGCAGTGGCCTGGCCAGCGCACGGCGCGCTGCACGAGCAGGTCGCCGGTGCCGGCCGCCAGCGTCTTGCGCCGGTACTGCTGCTGCAGGACGAACGGCACGCGCGAGTCGCCCGTCTCGTGGATGGCCATCAGCGGCACGCGGATCTTGCCGGTCAGCTCCGCGTAGGCGGGATCCTGGGCGCGCGAGCGAAAGCCCGGCTCGGGCGAGATCCGGCGCACCTTGGCGTTCAGCTCGGCCGCGTCGAGCCCGAGGCCGGGATCGATCCCGTACCGCACGTGCTGGGTGCTGACCGCGCGGCGCAGCCCCTCGCGCGCGTCGCCGGGCCCCACGTACACCAGGTTCATCAGGTAGCGCCGGGGCAGCCCTTCGCGCCAGAGCGGTGCGTCCCCCATCAGATGCTTCACGACGCTCTCGAAGCGCCGGCCGCGCTCGGTGTAGGCGCCCGGCATGCCGACGGCCGGCACCCACTGCTCGTTCACGCGGCGATGGAAGGTGGCGCGATCGGGCGCATCGAGCAACGGCACGCCGCCGATGTACTCGGCGGCCGCGGTGTAGGCCCAGAGGAAGTCGCCGAGCCCGATGCCGTCGATGATCCCGCACTCGATGAGTCCGCCCTGGTAGAGGTCCGGGTACAGCTCCAGCGAGGCGATGGTGACGTGGCCGCCGAGCGACTGCCCGTGCAGGATCGTCCAGCGCGGCCGGCCCACCTCGCGGATGAAGCGCTCGCGCAGGGCCCGCACGTCCTCCATGAACCATTCGACGCGGTAGCCGATGCTGCGATAGCCGGTCGCCGCCCACGCGTAGCCGCGCTCGCTCAGCAGGAGGTCGAGCGGTTCAGTTTGCACGCTGCCCGCGCCCGGCCCCTCGCCCTGGTAGGCGTGGGCGAACATCACCAGGCCGCCGTTCCAGCGCGCCGGAACCTCGTACCGGTAGGACGCGTTTTCATGGACGCCCTCGCGCACGAGGGGGCCGTCGGCCGAGCCGACCGGCCGCGGCATGGACGCCGCGACCGCACACAGCGCGATCACGAGCAGGATCACCGGTCGCATGGGCGCCAGTGTAGCGCGGGCCGGGTTGCCGCGGCACGGGGCCTGCCTTAAGATGCGGCCCCACACGGAGGTCACGATGAACTCGTCCATCACGCGGTTTCTCGTCGCGGGCGCGCTGCTGCTGGCCCTGCTGCCCGGCGTCGCCCACGCGCAGAAGAAGACGCTCACCATCGCGCTCAACCAGGATCCCGACGCGCTCGATCCGACGCTCTCGCGCACCTACGTCGGGCGGATCGTGTTCGCCCAGATCTGCGAGAAGCTCTACGAGATCGACGAGAAGCTCAACATCGCGCCGCAGCTCGCCGCCGCCCTGCCGGCGGTCAGCGACGGCGGCAAGACGGTCACCATCAAGCTGCGCTCCGGCGTCAAGTTCAACGACGGCACGCCGTTCACCGCCGAGGCCATGAAGGTCTCGCTCGACCGGCACCGCGAGATGAAGGGCTCCAACCGCCGCAGCGAGCTCGACTCCGTGAACGCCGTCGAGGTCGTCGATCCCCTCACCATCCGCCTGCGCCTGAAGGCGCCGTTCTCGCCGCTCACCGCGCAGCTGGCCGACCGCGCCGGCATGCCGATGTCGCCGGCCGCGCTCGAGAAGCTCGGCGAGAAGTTCGGCACCGCCCCGGTGTGCGTGGGCCCCTGGCAGTTCGTGGAGCGCGTCCCTCAAGATCGCATCGTGGTGGAGCGCTCGCCGCACTACTTCGACAAGAGCGCGGCCAAGTTCGACCGCGTGGTATTCCGCATCATCGCCGACGACAACGTGCGCGTGGCGAACTTGCGCTCGGGCGACATCGACGTCATGCACCAGGTGGCGCCCAGCGATGCCTCGAGCCTCCGCAAGGAGGGCCGCTTCGAGGTCTCCAGCGTGACGGGACTCGGCTACAACCAGATCACCATCAACCTGCACAACAAGACCGGCAAGACGCAGCCGCCGGGCAACCTGGGCACGCCGCTCGCGAATGATCCGCGCGTGCGCGAGGCGCTGGAGCTGTCGATCGACCGCGAGGCGCTCAACCAGGTAGCGTGGGAAGGCCAGTACACGGTCGGCTGCGGGCCCATCTCACCCAACAGCGTGTTCTTCGACAAGACGCGCAAGTGCACGACGCGTGACGTGGCGAAGGCGAAGAAGCTCCTGGCCGATGCCGGGGCCGTGAACTACGCCTTCGAGATGGTGATCGTCAACGATCCGCAGCAGCGCCGCGTCGGCGAGGTCATCCAGGGCATGGCCCGCGACGCCGGCTTCAACATCGCGCTCAAGCCCCAGGAGTTCGCCTCCGCGCTCAAGGACGACGACGACGGCAAGATGACGTCGTTCCTCATCGGCTGGAGCGGCCGCGTGGACCCCGACGGCAACATCCACCAGGCCCAGGCCTGCGGCGGGAGCCTCAACGCCACGCTGGCGTGCGACGAGAAGGTCGACGCGCTGCTGAACAAGGCGCGCGAGATCACCGACGTGGGTCAGCGGCGAGCGCTCTATCGCGAGGCGATCGACCTCATCGGCGCGCGGCGGAACACGATCTACCTTTATCACCCGAACTATCTCGTCGCCTTCCCGAAGAACTTCCGCGGCTATAAGGCCGTGCCGGACGGGCTCATTCGCGTGAAGGGTACGTCCTGGAACTAGCCGCGCACCGCCGCGCGCGGGGCGGGCGGGGCGGGGTGGGTCTGGCGACCACGTGGTTGGGTGCTCGTGTCGACGTGGCTGCGGCTGGATTCCATCGATGCGTGAGCGCGCGGTCGGACGCGGCGGGGAACGGGTCGCCACACCCACCCCGCCCCGCCCGCCCCGCGCGCTACGCGCCAGGCCAGTTCCCGGCAGTCATTCCGCAGCTGGCCCAAACCGCACCACCACTCTCCAACCGCGACTATCCATCAGCACTACGATGAAGTGCTCTGGCGACAAGGCAGCGCGCGAACGCCGCGCGGCGACGTTCGGGCGATTCTATTTTTAGATGATTGAGTTTCTCGTCAGGCGGGCGCTCATCTCCATGATGACTTTGTTGGTGATTTCGGGGGTGGTGTTTGTGGGGGTGAGGATGATTCCGGGGGATCCGGCGCGGGTGCTGGCGGGGACGGATGCGGATGCGGCGGGGCTGGAGGAGATCAGGGAGAAGTATGGGTTGAACGCGCCGCTGCCCCTGCAGTACGCGCGGTGGCTGGGGCTGGCGGTGCGGGGCGATCTCGGGGAGTCGATCCGCACGCGGCAGCCGGTACGGCAGACGGTGGCGGCGAAGCTGCCGATCACGATCGAGCTGGCGTGCCTGTCGTTGCTGGTGGCGATCGCGATCGCCATCCCCGCCGGCATCGTGGCGGCGGTGCGGCGCAACACGGTGTGGGATCTGCTCGCCAGCGGGATCTCGCTGTGCGGCGTGTCGGTCCCGAACTTCTGGCTCGGCATCATGCTCATCCTGCTCGTCTCCGTGCGGCTCGGATGGCTGCCCGCCTCGGGGTTCGTGCCGCTCGGCGACGATCCGCTCGGCAACATCAAGCGCATGGTGATGCCGGCGCTGGTGCTGGGCGCCGGCCTGGCCGCCGTGCTCATGCGCCAGACGCGCAACGCGATGATCGAGGTGCTGAGCGCCGACTACGTGCGCACGGCGCGGGCCAAGGGCCTGGCCCAGCCGGCCGTCGTCGTCCGTCACGCCCTGCGCAACGGCCTCATCCCCGTCGTCACCATCCTCGGCCTGCAGATGGGCGCGCTGATGAGCGGCGCCGTGGTCACCGAGCAGATCTTCGTGATCCCGGGCTTCGGGCGCCTCATCGTCGAGGCCGTCTTCACCCGCGACTATCCCGTCGTGCAGGGCGTGGTGCTCATCACGGCCTCCGCCTACGTCCTCATCAACCTGCTGGTGGACGTCTCCTACACCGTGCTGAACCCGCGCATCCGCGTCCGCGGCGCCGCCGATGGCGCGTGAGGCCGCGGTGTGGCACGTCGTGCGGCGGCGCCCCGCGGCCGCCGCCGGCGCGCTGATCGTCGCGCTCTACGTCGCGCTCGCGCTGGGGGCCCCGTGGATCGCCCGCCAGGATCCTACCCGCACCGACTGGAGCAAGATCCGGAAAGCGCCGTCGCTGGCGCACCCTTTCGGCACCGACGACCTCGGGCGCGACGGCTTCGCGCGCGTGATCTGGGGCGCACGCATCTCGATGCAGGCGGGCGTGTTCTCGATCCTGCTGGCGATCGCCATCGGCGTGCCCATCGGCCTGGCGGCCGGTTTCTACCGCGGCTCATTCGACCAGGTGATCATGCGCTTGACCGACGCCTGGCTGGCCTTTCCGTTCCTGATCCTGGCCATCGGCCTGGTGACGATCCTGGGCCCGTCGCTGACGAACGCCACCATCGCCATCGGGCTGGGCGCCACGCCGACCTACATCCGGCTCACGCGCGGGCTCGTGCTGGCCACCGCCGCCGAGGACTACGTGCAGAGCGCCCGCGCGCTCGGCGCCGGCGACCTCCGCCTGATGGCGCGCCACATCCTGCCCAACATCGTGAGCGCCATCGTCGTGCAGGCCACCGTGGCGATCCCCACCGCGATCATCGCCGAGGCCGTGCTGTCCTTCCTGGGCCTCGGCGTGCAGCCGCCGGCGCCCTCCTGGGGCACCATGCTGAACACGGCGCAGCAGTTTCTCGAGCAGGCGCCGTGGATGGCGTACTGGCCCGGGCTGGCCATCTTCGTCCTGGCGCTGTCTTTCAATCTTGCCGGGGACGGTCTCCGCGATATCCTCGACCCGCGCGATTCCTAGCCCATGCGACGTCCACTCGCAGCGCTGGTCGGCATGCTGGTCCTGACCGTGGCTCAGCAGACGGCCGCGCAGGCGCCGCCGGCCGAAGCGCCCGTCCGCCTGCCGCCGGTGATGGTCACGGCGCCCGCGCGACTGCCGGACGCGCCGCTGCCGCTCGACCACGTGCCCGGCAGCGTGCAGATCATCAGCGGGCAGTCGGTGCGCGAGTCGGGGGTGTCGAACCTGCAGGAGTACCTCACGCGCCTGCCCGGCGTGACCCTCAACGACGAGCAGGGCAACTCGCAGCAGCCCGACCTCTCCTTCCGCGGCTTCCAGGCCACCTCGGTCACCGGCGTCCCGCAGGGCATCAGCGTGTTCGTGGACGGCGTCCGCGTGAACGAGCCCACCGTGGAGGAGGTCAACTTCGACCTGCTGCCGCTCGACGACATCGAGCGCATCGAGGTGGTGCGCGGGCCGACCGCGTTGTTCGGCCGCAACACGCTCGGCGGTGCGATCAACATCGTCACCCGGCGCGGCGGTGACCGGCGCGAGTTCGAGGGCGGCGTCGAGGCCGGCAGCTTCGGCCGGCAGAAGTACGCGCTGCGGGTGAGCGGGCCCGCCGGCCCCTTCGACTACTACGTGTCGGGCTCCTTCTTCGACGATGACGGCTGGCGCGAGGGGTCCAGCACGCGTCTGGGCAAGCTCTTCGCCAAGTTCGGGCTGCGGCTGGGCGACACCGACGCCTGGATCTCCTACCAGCGCGCCCAGAACCGCATCGAGCAGGCGGGCTCGCTGCCGATCAGCATGCTGCAGCACGACCGCAAGGCCAACTACACCGGCGGCGACTTCTTCGAGCCGCTCTCCAACCTGGTCACCCTCAACGTGCGCCAGCTCCTCGGCGAGCGCACCAGCCTCGGCGTCAACGCCTTCGTGCGCTTTTTCGACGCCCAGCAGTTCAACGTCAACCTCCAGGGCGCCAACACGCGCTCGTTCACCCACACCGCCTCGGCGGGCACCACCGTCCAGCTCGACCACGACTTCCGCATCGGCGCGCGCACGAGCCACGTCACCGTCGGCCTCGAGTACACGCACCACGACGTCGGCCAGTCCACCTTCCAGGAGCAGCCGGCCGGCGACCGCGTGCTCGACAGCCGCGTGCGCGACGACCAGCACACCTGGGGGATCTTCGCGCAGAACACGCTCGAGCTGGCCCGCGGGCTGCTGGGCGCGAACGACTCGGTGGTGCTGACCACGGCGGCGCGCTTCGACTGGCTCCGCCACCAGATCGGCGACGCGAGCCCCGCCGGCACTGCGCCCAGCTCCGACGGGACCAGCACGTTCAGCCGGCTGAACCCGCGCATCGGGCTCAACTACAACTATTCGCCGGCGGCCGGCTTCTACTTCGTCCACGCGCAGGGCTTCCGCGCCCCCGCCTTCCTCGAGCTGACCTGCGCCAACCCCGGGGCGATCTGCCCCGGCCTGCAGGCGGGCGTGGCCGCCGACCCGCCGCTCGACCCGGTGGTGGTCTACCACTACGAGGTCGGCGCCCGGCTGCAACCGCTGCCCTGGCTCGACCTCGACCTCGCGATGTTCCGCACCGACGTGCGCGACGACATCTTCGCCGTCTCGCCCACGGGCACCATCGGGCTCTTCTTCCAGAACGTGGGCTCCACGCGGCGGCAGGGCGCCGAGCTCGCCGCGCGCGCCGTGCTCGACCGGCGCTGGGAGCTGCGCCTCGGTTACACGTACACCGAGGCCACCTTCCGCGACGACGTACTGCTGGCCTCGCCGCGGATCACCGCCGGCTGCGCGGCGCTGCCGTGCCAGCAGCTCGTGCGCACCGGCAGCGACATCCCGCTCATTCCGCGCCAGCGCCTCAACCTCGGTGTGGACCATCACCTGCTGCCGTGGCTGACGCTCTGGGCTTCGGGATCCTGGGTGGGATCGCAGCGCCTGCGCGGCGACGAGGAGAACGTGGAGCCCACGCTGAGCTCGTACCTCACGGTGAGCGCCGGCGCCCGCGCGCGCTGGAAGGGCCTGACGGGGTTCGTGACCATCACCAACCTGCTCAACGACGCCCACGAGACCTACGGCACGTTCGCGCCCAACGCACGGGCCGGCGGCACGATCGAACGCTTCCTGACTCCGGCGGCGCCCATCCACTTCGATGCCGGGCTGACGTACCGCTTCTGAGCGTCCCGATCGGGTACCATCCTGGGATGCCATCCAGGGGAGGCGGACGATGAAGCTGTGCCAGTACTTCGTGCCCGGCAAGGGCAAGCGCGTCGGCATCGTCAGCGGCGATTCGGTGCTCGATGTCACCGCGCCGCGTGACGGCGTCACCTCGGTCCTCGACCTGATCGAAGCCGCGGGCTCCCCGGCCAGCCTGGAGCGCCGGCTCGGCGCGCTGGCCAAGAAGGCGCGCGTGCGTGTGCCCTGGGCCTCGCTGGACCGCGCGCCGGCGCCGCGCCAGGCGCACCTGCTGGTGCCGATCGATCCGCCGGAGGTCTGGGGTGCCGGCATCACCTACCGGCGCAGCCGCGAGTACTACGAGGCGCACAACGAGCAGCACAGCGGGCGCACCAAGGGCATCTATGACTTCGTCTACGAGTCCGAGCGTCCCGAGCTCTTCTTCAAGGCGACGGCGTCGAGGACGGCCGGCCCCAATGCACCCATCGGCGTGCGCGCGGACTCCACGCTGACCGCGGTGGAGCCGGAGCTGGCCGTCGTCCTCGGCCGCGGGGGCGCCATCGTCGGCTACACGATCGGCAACGACCTCTCGGCCTGGGACATCGAGCGCGCCAACCCGCTCTTCCTGCCGCAGTCGAAGATGTTCGACGGCTGCTTCGCCTGCGGCCCCGTCCTGGTCACCGCGGCCGAGATCGGTGATCCGCAGTCACTCGAGCTGACGTGCGCCGTGATGCGCGGCGGCCGCGCCCTGTACCAGGGGCGCGTGAACACCAAGGAGATGAAGCGGCAGTGCGTGGAGCTGGTGAGCTGGCTCTGCCGCAGCAACACCTGCCCGCCCGGCACCGTGCTCTCCACGGGCACCGGCATCCTCGTGCCCGACGAGCACGCGCTGGCCGACGGCGACGTGGTCGAGATCACGCTCGACCGGGTGGGAACGCTGCGCAACCCGGTGCGACGCCTCCCCGCCTGAGCGTGGCGCGGATCCACGTCGTCGGCGCCTCCGGCGCGGGCACGACCACGCTGGGGCGCGCGCTGGCCGCGCGCCTCGGCGCCGTGCACCTCGACACCGACGATTTCTTCTGGCTGCCGACCGACCCGCCGTTCGAGAAGATCCGCGAGCGCGCCGAGCGGCAGGGGCTGCTCGGCGCGGCGCTCGCACGCGAGCCCGCGTGGGTGCTGTCGGGCTCGCTGTGCGGATGGGGCGACATCTTCATCCCCCACTTCGAGCTGGTGGTGTTCCTGTGGCTGGCGCCGGAGATCCGGCTGGCCCGGCTCGGCGAGCGCGAGCGGCAACGCTTCGGTGCCGCCATCGGGCCGGGCGGGCCGCGCCACGCGCAGTCGGAGGCCTTCCTCGAGTGGGCCGCGGGCTACGACGAGCGGCTCGACGTGCCCGAGCGCTGCCGCACGCTGCACGAGCAGTGGCTCGCCCGACTGCCGTGCCCCGTCGTGCGGATCATGGACGCCGGCGGCGTGGCCGAGCACCTCGACATCCTCGCGAGCGCCCTCGATGCCATCCGAGCGTGACAAGATGCTGGCGGGCACGCTGTACGGTCCCCTCGACCCCGAGCTCGGCGCCTGCCGGGAGCGCGCCCGAACGCCGAGCTGCGGCGCCAAGAGGAGTATGGCAAGCCGGAATCCGTGCCGCGTCATCCGGGAGATCACGGAGTAAGCGCCGGCGCCCGCGACGCCAAGAAGGTCGCCACCGCGGCCACCACGCCCGGATCGCGCAACACCCGGCGATGCCCGAGGCCCTGCGTTTCGAGCACCTCGGCCGGGCCCGCCCAGCTATGCGCCACCAGCCGGCCGTGCTGCCACGGCACCTCGCCGTCCTCGCGATCGTGCACCACCAGCAGCGGCACGCCGAGCGCCGGCGCGAGCGTGGCGACGTCGAACGCGGACCACGGCTTGCCCACGCGCTGCTCGATGGACTCGCGCATCAGCTCCGCCACGCGGGGCGTGAGGCCCAGCGCCTTGGCGAACATCGCGGCCGGCCCGGTCAGCTCGGCCGCCGGCGCCACGAGCACGACGCTGTCGGCATGCAGCCCCTCGTAGAGCGCGCGGACGGCGACCGTGGCGCCCACCGAGTGCGCGACGAGGCCGGCCAGCGGCCGTTGCGTGGCGGCGACGGCGCGCAGCGCCGCCGTCATCTCGGGGATCGTCACCAGGCCGGGCTCGGCCACGCCGTGGCCGGGCGCGTCGAACGTCACCACCGAGAAACCCCGCGCGACGAGCGGATCGACGAAGGCGCCGAGCTGTGTGCCGCGCCCACCCCAGCCGTGCGTGAGCAAGACGGCGGGTCCGCGCCCCCACGTCCACATCTCGATGCGCCGGCCGCCGACAAAGAGCGGCCGCGCGTGCGCGCGTTCGAGGAGCGCGATCTCGACGGGCGGCCGCGGGTGACGCGGCGGCGTGAGGAACCAGCGCGCGGCCAGGCGCGCCGCGGCCCCCGGCGCCAGGGCCGACAGCGTCCGGCCGCCGAGACGGGCCAGCGGCATCACGGGCGACTCGTACGATCGAACGGTCGTGCTATTAACTAGCTCCACGTATTCACGGTCGGTCATGGCGGTCTCCTTTCGGGGGTTAGCGGCGCCGGCCGCGGGCGGCGGCGGGCGCGGTGTCGGAACGGGCCGAGCGCACGAGGGCATCGAACGCGCGCTGCGCGCGCACACGCGCCTGCGGATCGCGCATCAGCCGCGAGGCGTGCACGAAGCCCAGGCCGATGCCCTGGCAGTCCTGCGCGAACTGCTCACAGTCGAGGTCGGCGCGGAAGTGGCCCTCCTGCACCGCGATGCGGGCGGCGCCGGCGAGCGTGTCGATCCAGTCGCGAAGGTTCTGCACGACGAAGTCGCGCACGGGCCCGGGCCGGTCGTCCAGCTCGAACGAGGCAGCCATGAACGGGCAGCCGCCCGGCAGGCTCGGCGACTGCTCCCAGGCCAGCCAGTGATCGAAGAGCGCGCGCAGGCGCGGCTCGCCGCGCGGCGTGGCCAGGGCCGGCTTCACGACGGTCTCGACCATGCGGCCCCCGGCCATGCGCAGCATCTCGATCTGCAGCGCTTCCTTGGACTTGAAATGAGCG
>Ga0075434_100004850_pt1 | contig 12192 bp, 9 predicted proteins | sample RhiMethybrSRZTD3_FD_75298 | JGI IMG/M metagenome (GOLD analysis project Ga0075434, IMG submission 75298) | Populus rhizosphere microbial communities from Tennessee, USA - Rhizosphere MetaG P. TD hybrid SRZTD3 | ecosystem: Host-associated > Plants > Roots > Rhizosphere > Soil | place: USA... | reverse complement strand
TCCCTCACCCGCATGCCCGCGGCCGGCTCCGTGATCCTGGGTAGCGAGCGCTTCGCCGTGACCGGCCTCACCTGGATGGACCGCGAGTGGAGCACGAGCTCACTGGGCCGCGACCAGGTGGGCTGGGACTGGTTCGCCCTCCAGCTTTCCGATGGCTCGGACCTGATGCTCTTTTCGCTGCGCCGCCGGGACGGCGCCGCCGATGCCGCGAGCAGCGGCACCGTCGTTCCCTTGAGTGGCGAAGCGCGCCACCTGTCTCTTCCCGACTTCCGGATCGCAGGCTCCGGTGAATGGCGAAGCCCACGGAGCGGCGCGCGCTATCCCGCGCGATGGCGGATCCAGATCCCATCCGAGGAGCTGGATCTGAAGGTCACGCCGGTGCTTGCAGACCAGGAGCTGGACGTCTCTTTCCGCTACTGGGAAGGCGCCGTAGACATCGAGGGCAGCCGGCAAGGCCGTCCCGTTCGTGGACGTGGCTACGTGGAGCTCACCGGCTACGCCGCCACGGAGCACCGGTAAGAACTCCACCCCTCTGAGCGTTGGGGGATTGTGCGCGTTTCCCTTCAAACGCGCACGCATCACCCCGCGCCGGTGCTCGCCGTCGGGGACGGAGAGAGCCTCCTCACCCTCTTCCTACGAACGGGCACCGGCGCGGTTTCTTGATTGTGAGATGATTTCGCAAATCGACCCAGGAGGTCCCCGATGAAGATGCCTTTTCGCTCCTTTTCGCTTGCCCTGGCGGCGGCGCTCCTCCTCACCGGCGGCCTGACCGCCCAGCCACAGGCGAAGCCCGAGGCGGCCAAAGCCCCGGCCGCCGCCCAGGCGCCGAGGCAAGCCAAGCCATACACCATCGACCAGTTCCTCGCCAACACCTCCTACGGCGGCGCTTCGTTCTCGCCCGACGGCCGCAAGATCCTCGTGGGCTCCAACCAGACGGGGGTCTTCAACGTCTTCGCCATTCCCGTCGACGGCGGCAAACCCGTTCAGCTCACCGACTCCAAGGTGAACGCCATCCAGGCGGTCGGCTACTTCCCCAACGACGAGCGGTTCCTCTATCTGAGCGACCAGGGAGGGAACGAGAAGACCCATCTCTACGTCCAGTCGCCGGACGGCAAGGTCCGTGACCTGACGCCGGGCGACAAGCTGCGGGCCGAGTTCGAGGGCTGGGCGCCGGACGAGAAGGCCTTCTTCCTCTCCACCAACGAGCGCGATCCGGCTGCCATGGACCTCTACGAGATGGCGGTGGACGGTTACGAGCGCAAGCTGCTCTACACCAACGACGGCGGCTTCTCTCTCGGCGGCATCTCGCCGGACCGCCGGTGGGTGGCCCTGGTCAAGTCGGTCTCCACGTCCGACTCCGCCATCCACCTCTACGACCGGACGGCGGCCAAGCTGACCCGGCTGACGCCCGAGACGCCCAATGAAGAGGTCGCCAATGGGCCCGAGACGTTCAGTCGCGACAGCGGCGGCCTCTACTACACCACCAACCAGGGCTCGGAGTTCGCCTACCTGGTGCGCTACGAGCTGGCCACCGGGAAGCGGACGGAAGTGGTGCGCACCCACTGGGACGTCGCGGGCGCGGGCCTGTCGCGCGACGGCCGTTTCCTCACCGTGGCCATCAACGACGACGCCCGTACCGACCTGCGAGTCTTCGACGCCGCGACCTTGAAGCCGGTCGAGCTTCCCACCTTGCCGGGCGCCGACGTCACCGGCGTAACCTTCTCCAAAGACAGCTCGCGCATGGCCTTCTACGCCGAGTCCGCCGGCCCGCGGGACCTCTACGTGCGTGACGTCGCCGGCGGCGCGGTGCACCAGCTCACCCACGCGCTCAACCCCGCCATCGACGCTGCCGACCTGGTGCCGGCGCAGGTGGTTCGTTTCAAGTCCTACGACGGCCTCGAGATCCCCGGCCTGCTCTACCAGCCCCGCGGCGCCTCCGCCGGGAGTAGGGTGCCCGCCCTGGTTTCGGTGCATGGCGGACCGGGCGGCCAGTCGCGGGTGGGCTACAGCGGCTTCACCCAGTTCCTGGTCAACCATGGCTACGCGGTCTATGCCATCAACAACCGGGGAAGCAGCGGCTACGGCAAGAAATTCTTCACCCTCGACGACCGCAAGCATGGCGAGGACGACCTCGACGACTGTGTGGCCAGCAAAAAGCTGCTCGCCGCCACCGGCTGGGTCAATCCGGACCGCATCGGCATCCTCGGCGGCAGCTACGGCGGCTACATGGTGCTCGCCGCTCTTTCCTTCCGGCCGCAGGCCTTCAACGTGGGGGTCGACCTGTACGGCGTCTCCAACTGGCTGCGCACCCTGCAGAGCATCCCTGACTGGTGGGGGCCGGCCCGCGACGCGATCTACAAGGAGATCGGCGATCCGGTGAAGGACGCCGACTATCTGCGCCGCATCTCGCCGCTCTTCCACGCCGACAAGATCGAACGTCCGCTCATCGTCCTCCAGGGAGAGAACGACCCCCGGGTGTTGAAAAAGGAATCGGACGAGATCGTCGAGGCGGTGCGCAAGAAGGGCGTTCCCGTCGAGTACCTCATCTTCCCCAACGAGGGGCACGGCTTCGCCCGCAAGGAGAGCCAGGAGAAGGCCTACCAGTCCACCCTGGAGTTCCTGGACAAGTACCTGAAGGGAAGCGGCGCGTCCGCCAGCTCCAAGTAGCAGGCAGAACGGATCTACGGCACCGGCCCGCTCGCGGCAGTCGAGTAGGCCGGCGTCGCCGGCGCCACACTCAAGCTCGGCAGGAAGATCTCCTGCGGCACGTGGCGCAGCAACTCCGCGGTGCAGAACTCCACCATCGCCTCCTCGAGCTCGCGCCGGTAGGCCACGTAATCGTTCTCCTGTTCGAGAGGCCCGGCGAACAGGGGGGCTTCGGGATACAGGCGGACCATGGCCTTGAAGGCGTCCGCCGCCAGCCGGAACGGGCCGACGCTCACCGAGTGGAGGCTGCCGAGCCGCAGGGAGCCGAACACCTGCCGGAAGAGGCGGCGGTACTGCTCGCGGAAATCCTCGGTGTAGATCAGCGGATCGAAGCGCAGCCCCAATCGCCATCCCCGTTCCTGGAGTCGCTCCATGGCCCGGATGCGGCGGTCGACCGACGGTGTCTCATGCTCTTGCGCGGCCTGCACCTCCTCGGGCGTGAAGCTGAATGCCACCACCACGTTGGGCGGCGCCTCCAGGTCCAGCAACGACTTGATCTGCGTGCTCTTGGTGCGCAACTCCAGGATCACCTGCGGGAACCGGGAGAAGAAGGGCACGAAGCTGGCGGCGAGGCGAGTCACGGGCTCGAGGGCGAGGCTGTCGCAGTGGTAGCCGGAGAAGAACCACAGCTCCTCGCCCGGAAGCGCCCGGATCTTCTCCTCCATCGCCCATTGGTAGTCCTCGTAGTTGACGAACACCACGTAGTGAGCCGAGCGGAACATTCCCTGGAGGTAACAGTAGCGGCAGTCGTAGATGCAATTGAGCATCGGATCGAAGACGAAGCTCCGGGCTCCCGCGACACCGAACCCCGACGGCGCTTCGTGCACGAAGTTGCGGTGCTTCTTCGCCAGGATCAGCGACGGCCGCCGCTTCTGCAGCCGGAAGTGTTGAGCGCGGCGGTTGAAGATCTCGCCGTAGCGCGCGCAGGAAACCACCTCGGCGTCCGGAAACCGGTTCTGGATCGCCAGCGTCCGCGGATGATTCAAGACGTCTTCTTCAACGTAGATCATCGCCGGACTTTCCTGCGAGCGCGGGAAGGCGGCAGGGACTGGCGGCAAGCCGCGCGAGCTCCTCCGCCAGGGCGGCGAGGTCGCGGGCGAAAGTCTCCAGGTCGCCGAGGTTGCGGGCGATCAGGTGCTCGAGGAAGGTGCTGGACATCCGCCGCGAGAGAGTCGCGTCCGAGTTGTCGGAGACCACTTTGAAGCAGTGCACCAACTCGGCGACGGAAAACCGGCAAGCCGTAGGGAAGAAGCCCGCCGCCTCGCTGTCGTACACCCAAGGCAGCGAATACTCCTCCTCCACCCGCTCGACGGTGAGCACGGGCGCCGTGGGCCGCGGACTGTCCACCACGAGTTGGGGATACCACGAGGTGCCGCTCGCGCCGTCGGAGATCTTGTGCGCGATGACGCTTTCGCCCACCGCCCGCGCGCTGTGTCCTCCCAGGCCGACGTTGATCCAGGCGCGGCCCATCTCACCGCCGGAGAAGAGATGGAGGTACGCGGTGGCTGCCGCGGTGGCCGCCTTGCCCGGGCCGGAGACGATCAGCCAGGAATCTTCCCCGCGGTAGACGGAGAAAGGACTCTCGGCAGCCGGCTCCATGCCGAAGCGTTCCACCAGCGCTCGAGCCTCGGCTTGAAGGGCTACGACGAAGCGAAGGATGGGGGTTCCGATAGCTCTACCTCAAATCTCCGGGGCCGGGGGTGCGCCCGCCACGACCGCCGCCGAAGCAGCCTCCGGTTGCCATCTTCTCAAGCGGCAGCGGGGCCGTCAAACCTCAGGCGCGGCGCAGCACCAGGTGGCGATAGGAACCCACCGCAGGCTCGTCGTGCTCGACCGCGAGCGGCGCCCCGGAGCGGACAAGGATCTCTCCCATGCGCCGGTTGGTGCTGGTGAAGACGAGGTCGAGAAGAGCCAGGGCGCTCCGGCGCAGGGGGCTCGGCCGGGAGCCGTCGGGCAGGAACTTGTCGAACACTGCCAGACGGCCGCCCGGGCGCAGCACCCGGGCCGCTTCCCGCAGACAGCGGACGGGGTCCGGGATGACCTCCAGGACCATGTGAAGGAGGGCAGCGTCGAAGGCGCCGTCGGGCAGGTCGAGAGCCATGCCGTCCATCGTCTGGAAGTCGATCCCGGGACGCGAGTGGACCCTGGCCTGGCGCAGCATGGCTGGAGTCAGATCGGTTGCCAGCACCTCCACCCCCGGAGGAACGAACGGCAAATCCGCCCCCGTGCCGCAGCCGATGATCACCAGCCGCTCGCCGGGACGCAGCGCCAGCAGGCCGATGGAACGGCGGCGTTCGGCGTGGAAGTGGGTCACCCGGTCATAGTGCGGGGCCCAAAGGGTGTAGCGAAGTCGTTGCCAGGCGTTCGGAGGCATGGTTGGAGGGCGACAAAAAGGGTGGGTAGAGGGAAGCCCCCGGGGAGGAGGCGTCCCTCTACCCGAGGGGAGAGAGGGTAGAGGGTGCGGACGCCGTCGTGAAAGGGCTCAGAAGCGCATCCTCAGATGATCGAGGTCCTCGCCAAGGATCAACGCAGGACCCGGCTGGTGAGTCGAATCTTCGAAGAACCGGCGGACCTGCAACGGGTCCGTGTGCGCCAGGCGGTGGTAGAAGCGGAGGGCCGTTTCGACCTCCGTCCGCCAGAGACCGCAACGCTCTTCCGAGGGTTCGCGGCGGTCTTCCCCCTCCTGGGACGAGGTGACATAGGTGCTGTGACTGCACACGTGCCGCGCCCAACACCCGCGGCAGGGGGGCTCGGCGTCGCCACAGGCGTCCCCATCGTCCTCGCCCCAGGGGCTCGGAGCCGGCCGCAGGTCCATACGGTCCAGGAAAGAGCGTGGATAAATGTCCGCCACGGGCATCAGGCCGCCGAAACGGCTACGCTCGCCATACAGGGAATCCAGCGGCTCACAGTGCATCAGACGGTCGACGATCCGGGTCAGGGGCCTGAAGTCAACCGGCAGGCGCTGGGCGGTGAGGGCGTCGGACATCTCGTCGCACACCTTCAGCAGGTCGGCGTGAGCCTCGCGCAGCCGGGCTCGCCCCGCGTCCCCGCCTGGCGCGGAATCCTCGAGGAACGTCGCGTCCAAGTGGCGAATGCCCGTTCGTTTCGCCCATTCCCAGACGTCGAGGAGCCGGCCCCGATCCAGCACGCAGTGCACCGTGAGCCGCTCCTGCAGCCGATCCAGCAGCAGGCGCACGGCCGGGTCGGCTTTCCAGGCGCCAACGCAGGTCCCGGCATCGGTTCGCGCCGGATAGCTGCCACAGAGCAGCCGCACCTGGATCGGAAGCCCGGCGAGGAGGTCGGCCACCGCGGGCGTCACTTCACGGGCGTCGAGAGCCAGGTCGAAAGCCACTTCCTGGTGCAGGACGGCGGCCTGACGGGACGCCGCGACCACGATCCGCTCGAGCACACCGCGGGCCGGGAGCGCCCCGCCCCAGCTCAGATGGAGCTTGACGCGGCCGGCGCCGGCGCCCTGCGGCAGCACGAAGCCAATGATCTCCAGGGCCGCTTCCTCCCGCGCCTGCTCGATGCGGGCGTGCAGCTCGCCGTCCACCCGGTAGATCGTCCCCATGCTCCAGCCCCCGTCCAGCTCCTGGGCGCCGGCCCCCTCGGCAAGGGCGGTCCAGCTCGCTCCGCCCTCGCTGGTCAGCAGGTCCTCGCTGGCCAGCCAGCCCAGAACGCTTTCGTCCAGGTCCCCTGTCTCCAAGGCCGGCGCGATGTGGAACTGCAGCTCCTCGGGCACCTCCACCACCGCCGCCCGCTCCAGGTCGTAGATCAGACTGCAGGAGCCGTTCTCGTCGATCAGGGAATGCAGGCCGCGCAAGCGCAGGGCACCGGGCATCGGCATGGCAACGACGGGAAGCATGGCTCGTCCTCCTTGAATGCCGGCGACGGCTCAGCCAGCACCCTCTAAGTCCGAGTGTCCGGGACGTCTGAACCATTTCGCCTCTACAGTCTTCGTTTCCGCTGGGCCTCTTTTCGGGACAAGAATCCTCAACTTTCTTCCCGCGGCCGTTTTTTCAGGTTTTGCGAGGAAGAAGTGATCACGCAGGGGCGGTGGAAAAACCGCCCCATGCGCGGCAGGAAAAGGGCTAGCGGACGGGGGTTCCAGGCTTCAGCCAGCGGTCGAGCCAGGAGAGCACGGTGTCGTGCCAGAGGATGCTGTTGGCGGGCTTGAGCACCCAGTGGTTTTCGTCCGGGAAGTAGAGGAGCTGGCTGGGAATGCCGCGGCGCTGCAGGGTCGTGAAGGTGGCGATCCCCTGGTTGTCCGGCACCCGGTAGTCGAGGCCGCCGTGGACCACCAGCTCCGGCGTCTTCCAGCGCTCGACGAAATTCGCTGGATTGTGCTTCTCGTAATTGGCGGCGCTCTGCCAGTAGGGACCGCCGTTCTCCCACTCGGGAAACCATAGCTCCTCGGTGCCGTAGTACATCATCCGCTGATCGAAGATGCCGTCGTGCACCACCAGGCAGCGGAAGCGGTCCGGCCAGTTGCCGGCGATCCAGTTGATCATGTAGCCGCCGTAGGAGGCGCCGAGGGCGCACGCCCGGTCGCCGTCGAGCCAGGGATAGCGGGCGACGGCGGCCTCCAGGCCTTTCTGGAGATCGATCAGCGGCTTGCCGCCCCAGTCCATGCGGATGGCGTCGGTGAACGCCTGGCCGTAGCCGGTCGAACCGTGGAAGTCGATCATCACCACGCCGTAGCCGGCGCCGGCGTAGGCCTGAGCATTCCAGCGGTAGTGAAACTCGTTGTTGAAGGATCCCTGCGGCCCGCCGTGGATGAGGAAAGCCACCGGATACTTCTTTCCCGGCTCGAAGCCCGCGGGTTTGACGGCCCAGCCGTAGACGGTGTCGCCGCCCGCGCCCTGGAAGGAAAACTGCTCGGGCTCGCCCAGCCGTGCGGCCGCCACGCGGCCGGCGTTGACGTGGGTAATCTGGTTGACGCCCGTGCCGTCGCGGCGCACCGTGAACAGCTCCACGGGCGAGCGCAGATCGTCGCGGCCGAAGACGATGCGGTCGCCGGCGAGCTTGGGAGTCCGAACATGTCCCTGGGCAACCAGCTTGGTCACCTTGCCGGTCGCCACGTCGATGGCGAAGAGCGGCACCTGGCCGACGTCCTCGGCGGTGGCGTAGAGCGTGCGGCCGTCGGCGGAGAACTGCAGCCCGTCGGGCGAACGGTCCCACTCCTCGGCGAGCGTCCGCTGGCGACCGCTGGCGAGATCCATCAGCTTGATGCGCAACCGATCGGCCTCGAAACCGGGGCGGGACATGGCGAGCCAGGCCAGCGTCTTGCCATCGGGCGAGAAGGCCGGGAGATTGTCGGTGGCGGTATTGGCGGCGGTCAGATTGCGGGGCGGCCGGGAGCCGTCCACCGGCGCCAGGAACAAGTCGAGATTGGTGGACCAGGGCTCCTCGGCGCCCACGTTCCGGGCGGCGAAGACGATGGACTGGCCGTCGGGTGCGAACGCGTATTCCTCCGTGCCGCCGAACGGCTTGGAGGGGCTGTCGGCGTTCAACCCCCGGGAGACGTCCACCGGCTCGCCGCCGGCCACCGGCAAGACGAACAAGTGCGAGCGCTGGCCCTCGCTCCAGGTGTCCCAGTGGCGGAAAAAGCCAGTCCCTCCCTGGTAGATCTTGCCGCTCGACTTTTTCTTCGCCTGGGCATCCAGCCGCTCCTTGGTGCAGGCCAGGGTGGGGCAATCGACATAGACGTCGAGGCTGAAGGCGAGCCGCGAGCCGTCGGGCGAGACCGTGAGGTTCGAGACGTCGAGCGGCAGATTGGTGATCTGCACCGGGTCGCCGCCGCCGACCGGCAAGCGCCAGACCTGGCTCGAGCCGGAGCGGGTGGAGAGGAAGAAGAGGCTCTTGCCGTCCGGCGACCAGCGCGGATTGTTGTCCGCCGCGGGATCGGAGGTCAGCCGGGTCAAACCGCTGCCGTCCATATTGACCAGCCAGAGGTCGAACCGCCCCTTGTTGGCCTCCAGGTCCGTGGTGCGGAGCTCGAAGGCCACCTTGTCTCCCTGCGGCGAAGGCTCGGGATCGCTGATCCGCTCCATGGCGAGCAGGTCGTGAACGGTGAACGGATGGGGCTCCGCGGCTGCGGCCGGGACCGCAAGGGCAAGCAGGGCAAGGACGAGAAGCAGTCTACGCATCAGGATCTCCTGGATCTGGAGTTGGCTCAAAGCAGGGAGACTCTAACCCAGGATGAATCGAGAGATAGACGACCAGGGCCGCGGTAAATTATACTGCGCATGCGGTGAATTCTACTGCGCCAAACTTGATCCTCGAGCAACTTCTGGGCTCGCGGCTCCGCGCCAAAGGCTCTGAGCTGGCTTCTATCCCATCCTGGCGAGAGGTTTTTCGTCCGCCAGCTTGCTACGTCGCTGCACGAAGACTCGACCAATCTCAGCCGTGAGCTGGCTCGCCTGGAAGGCATGGGGATCGTCACCGGCGTTCGCGAGGGTCATCAGAAGTACTTCCAGGCCGATCCCAAAAGTTCCATCTACCCCGAGCTCCGCGGCCTGGTGGCAAAGACCTCGGGCGTCAGCGACCTCCTCCGCGAGGCCCTCCGGCCTTTGTCTTCTCAAATCCAGGTCGCCTTTGTTTTCGGCTCCGTCGCGGCGGGCAAAGAGACGGCGGCGAGCGATGTCGACGTGCTCGTGATCGGGAGCGTCCTTCTGAAAGACTTGGTGGAGGCGTTCAGCCCATTGCAAGACCGTCTCGGCCGCGAAGTAAATCCGACGATCTATCCTGCCCACGAGTTCCATGAGAAGATAAATCAAGGTCATCATTTCCTGACAAGGGTCCTTCAGGGACCCAAAATCTTCTTGATCGGGAGCTCGCGTGAGCTTGAACGACTGGTTGAAGTTCGGTTGGCTGACTGAACACCGGCCCCACGGCACTCTTACCGGCAGTGCCCGTCCCGCTCTAGATCCTGGATGCGATCCTCAACGTGCTCCAGGTCGTCGGCCTCGGGAGCGAGTTCGGCGTAGCGGCGGAGCTGGACGCAGGCGTCGGCCAGCTGCTCGCGCTCGTAGAGCAGGAATCCCAGCTCGCGGTGCGGGGCGGCGCGTTGGGAATCGAGCGCTATGGACTGGAGGAAGGCGTCCTCGGCCTGCCGGCGCAGCTGCCGCTGGCCCGCAGGGTCGGCGCCCGCTGCGGCCTGGGCGAGCCGCAGGCGCCCACGGAGAAAGTGGGTCTCAGGATCTTCGGGCATCAAAGCTCGCGCGCGGTCGAGCTCGCCCTCCGCGATCTTGAGACGGCCGAGGTCGAGGTTCAGCCGCGCGTCGTCCCGGATCACCGGCCGCAGCAGGCGGGCAAAGGCATTGGAGTCGTCCGCGGCATTCCCGGCATTCGCCGCGGGGTGGGCCGCGAGATATTTCTTCGTGTCCTCGACGCGCTCGGAGAGGCGCGGATGGCTGCCGAAGAAGAAGGCCTCCATCCGCTTCGGCTCGCCGCGGTCGTCCAGGAGCACCTGGTAGACCTTGGGCGCCTGGCGCAGGTCGTAACCGGCGGCAGACATCTTGCGGAAGCCGCCCTCGTCCGCCTCTGTCTCCAAGCCCCGCCCGTAGCCGTTCACCGAAGCCGTGAAGGCGAGCTCCAGCCCGAGCCCGACGACGATTTCCCCGAAGGCGTCGAGCGCCGCGGCCTTGCCCCACTCGCCGTTGCCCAGGGCATCGCCCTCGGCGTTGGCGATGATCACGGCGGCGGCAATGGTGGCGACGGTGAGGCCGATCTGCCGGTTGAGGACGCTGCGCTGGTAGCGCAGCATGTGCCGGTTCTCGACGTGGGTCATCTCGTGACCGAGCACCGTCGCCAGCTCGTCCTCATTCTCCATCCGCGCCAGCAGGCCGGTGTGAACGTAGATCGAGCCGTGGGGATAGGCGAAGGCGTTGAGGGCAGGGTCCTCCACCACCCGAACCCGGTAGCGGATCTCCGGATTGACGGCCATGCCGGGTGGATTGAGCCGCGCCACGACGTGCTCCAGATGGGAGTCGAGAAGCGGATCGCCGTAGAGCTTGACGTGATCGAGCAGCTTCGCCTCCTCCTCCCGGCTCTGTTCCCAAAGCTTCGCCTCGTCGCCAAGCGGCTTGAACGATCTCCCCTGGCTGGAGATGGGCGGTAACTGCGTCGCGACGCAGGAGGAGAGAACCAGCAGCAGCGTCGCGAGAGCAGTCGAGCGAATGGGGCCAGAATGACGCATGGAGACCCTCCAGGACGAACGTCGCGCTCTACAAGAAGATGCTGAGTCGCCGCCTGACAGGGTATACTAGGTTATTGGTCCTAATCTGGAGTGCCTCGTGATGTCCCTTATTGCGGAGACCCGAAAACCCGTCCACGTCCTTGGCGCAGGACTTTCCGGACTCTCGGCCGCCATAGTTCTGGCGCGAGCTGGCCGGAAGGTTCATGTTCACGAACTCCGGGCGGACAGCGGCACCCGGTTCGCCGGAGATTTCCAAGCGATTGAGAACTGGTCGCATCCGGTGGACTTCCTGAATGAGATGCAAGCATGGGGACTCGATACTGGGTCGTTTCGAACCTTCCCCTTCCGGCGAATCGACCTTGTCGTTCCTAGTGGCAAGATCATCGGTCTTGAGACTCCTAGCATCGCGTTCCGCTTGGTAACACGAGGAACGGCTCCAGGAACCCTGGATCAGGGGCTCAAACGTCAGGCAGACGCCATAGGCGTCCAGCTCAACTACAACTCACGCCGTGACCGACGGCTCTGCCACATCGTGGCAACCGGCCCTCGGCACGCCTCCGGCATAGTCTGCGGCGAGATCTTCGAAACCTCGCACCCGAACCAAGTCACCTTCCAACTGGACGACCGGCTAGCACCAGGCGCGTACACTTACATGATCGTCGTCGACGGCGTGGGCCTGATCGCCACGGTGCTACTGCGCCGGCAAAAAGACACCGCACGGTTCCTCAACGAAACGCTCGCCTGGTATCACGCCCGCTACCCTGCCCTGGACCGCCGCCCCCTCCACCGCATGACGGGGGTCGGAGGCTTCGCCCTTAACCCACGCTATGTCGCAAACGGGCGTTGCTACGTGGGGGAGGCAGCTGGTTTTCAGGACGTCCTTTGGGGATTTGGCATTCGCTTCGCCATCACCTCCGGCGTGCTGGCGGCGCGTTCGCTCCTGGGGGAGGTCGATTACGAGCAGGCCGTACGCGAGAGACTTCGTCCCTTCCAGGAGGTTTCGCTCGCCAATCGCTGGCTGTTCAACCGCGTGGGCCGCTGGGGCGTCGAAGCCTTGGCCGGCCTGTGGGTGCGCAGCCAGCGCCGGGGAGGCGACGGCCTGCGCTTCCTGTCGCGTCTCTACCAGCCTTCCTGGGTGCATACGCTAGTCGAGCGGACGGTGGCGAGGCGCATGGTCCGCCGGAGCCAGATGTTCGACGACGAGTTCGAGATCCGGCCCGTGCGGCTCTCTCCGCCCAAACCACGGGATGCCTGGGAGCCCTCGGAGGCGGGCCTAGCGATCGCCC
>Ga0075434_100004848_pt1 | contig 12193 bp, 17 predicted proteins | sample RhiMethybrSRZTD3_FD_75298 | JGI IMG/M metagenome (GOLD analysis project Ga0075434, IMG submission 75298) | Populus rhizosphere microbial communities from Tennessee, USA - Rhizosphere MetaG P. TD hybrid SRZTD3 | ecosystem: Host-associated > Plants > Roots > Rhizosphere > Soil | place: USA... | reverse complement strand
GTGTGCAGCAGCCGCCGCGTCGCGCGGTCGACCACTTTTGCCAGCTCGGTCATAGCCGCGACCCCCGCTCGTCGATCTCGTCGATCATGGCGCGCAGCTCGGGGCAGCCGGTGTGTTTCTCCCCGATCATGTTCGCCGCGAGGGCCACATGGCCCGGCCGGTTCAGCAGCCCCGGCCGACAGTCGCACTGCTCGCCCGGCGGCGCGCCGCACACCTCGCGGCGCGCCCGCGACAGCACGGCCGCCACGTTGGACAGGTTCGTCAGCGCCCACGGCTGCACCGGGCGCGGCCCGGTCACGGCTTGGCCCCTTTCAGCGGGTTGGCGTCATACCAGCCGATGGCCACCTCTAACGCGTCGCGGTGCTGCGGGGTGTGCCGCTTGACCGCCTGCAAGGCGCGCCGGATATCGCGGGGCAGCCGATACCAGCACGGCTGACATGCCAGCAGCCGGAAGGGGACATCGGCGCGCCCGCACCCGCCGGGGCACGCATGGGTCGGCCCGCCGCGCGCCGCTGTGACGGGTGCGCGGGGCGGCGGTGTAGGCCGTGGCGTAATCATGAGGGGTTCACCTACCTAGCTACTTGTCACATCCGCTTTGACACTCGGGGGTGCATCGTTGCCCGGCGGCCATCCGCTCGGCCCGCGTCGCCAGCGCTGCGGCCGTAGAGTCGGAATACTGCAATTGAGGGTAGGGCCACATGCCGAACTGCTCGGCCATCACCCGCAGCTTCGGCATCCCATATTGGGCATACCCGGCCGCCTCGAACCGCTCCAGGACGTCATCGAGGCCCAGCAGCCACAGATACTCGGTCAGCTTCTCGATCGAGCGGCTGGCCGATAGCCCCCGGTGGTTGAGTGCCTTGCCGATCGCAAACTCTAGATAGTCCACGGCGGCGTTTTGAACCTTTTCCCGCGAGTCGAGAACGTCGCCCCACTCCTCACCGGTAGCGTCGGGTTTGAGCACTGGGCGGGCCTGCTCGAAGGTCAGCGCCTGCAACAGCACCTCGGCACCGAACCCGAACACGAACCCGAACATACCTTCGCGGATCGCGGCGATGCGGGCCACGATCTCCTCGGGCGTACGCGTCAGCTCCGGCGCCGGTTCGGGCTCCTGCTCACGCGGCGCCCTGCGGTCCTCGGTGAGGGCGACCGGCTGCCACTTGCCGCCGGGGATCGTGATTACCCGCCCGGTCGCGTTGTCGCGCACGGTCGTGCTCACGTCGCCGTGCTCATCCGTGTTGACCGACACCAGGGTCACGTCGGACAGCTCTATCACCTCGACTGGCAGCGGCGTGATCGCAAGCTGCGCGGCCACGCCAATCTTGACGGCGTTCAGCCCGGCCAGCGGCTGACCGGCGTTGTCCAGATAGGGAACCTCGATCCATTGCGGGGCCCGCTCCAGGGTGACGAGCCGGGCGCGGCCCGTGCCGGGGTGTAGCTGTTTGAACACGGCTGTAATGGTGAGGGTGACGACATCGCCGGGGTGAAGTCCTAGGATGGGTTCTGCAGTGCTCATGGGTGGATATGCCTCCGTCTCGTGAAGTGCTATCAGGAGGGTCCCCGGATCGGCACGGGGGCCCTCCCCAGGTTTCAGGGTCTGCGTTCGAGCAGGCGCGCCAGTTTCACTTTCATCACGGCCGCGCACCGTTCCAGCTCGTCGACCGGGAACGCGGACAGGCCCCTGATCCGTTTGGACAGCAGTTGTTGCCCGATCCCGGTGCGGGCGCCCAGCTCTCGTTGGGTCATGCCACAGCGGACCATCTCGGCCCGCACGTTGGCCCCGATCTCTTCCCTCCGATTCACAACGGGAAGCGTACCGCCCGCCTGGCGCGCGTCAAGTGGTGTGTCGCGCTTGCCACGGCTCCACCCTAGGCGTTACATTCGTGGTGTGAGTGAGCAGACCCAGACCACCTACAGGCACACAGAGATCCTGTGTGAGCTGGCCGCACGGCTGCAGGCCGCTGCGGCGCTGGCGCCCGTGGATGCCATGGTGGCCCTGGGCGAACTGCTGGATAGGGAACGTCCCGACAGCGCCGACCGGTCGGTGTTCGCCGCCCGGCAGGCAGCCGCGCGTGCCGCCAAGCACGAGGCGGGTTCGGGTGTCGCGCTTGCCAGGGCGCTGGGTGTGTCCGAGGAGCTGGTCTCGCGGCTGACTCGCGAGGTTCCGCGCAGCCCGCGCCGGTGATCGTCTAGTTGTAGTGGGCAGCTGCCCGCGATCCCCCATCGCCCGACTGTCGTGAAGCTGACAGTCTTTTCTCACGTGTAGGGGTGACAAACTCTCACGCGTAAGCGTTATATTGGTAGTAGAAGAAAACAACTACACAGTGGTTAGCCACTCCGAGATGGCAGTGAGATCTTGAAAACAGAGATCTTGACGGAGGAAGTTAGGGACGCGAGCCGAGAGAAAGATCCCGAACTGAGGCGGCGCAAACGGAAGCGCTGGAAGTGATCACCAGGATATGGGCAGCGGACACGGACGGAACCCGAAACGAAACCCCGAGTCGCCAGAACCGAGAACCAGGGCGAAACCGCAGAGAATGATTCAAAGAGGACAATCGTGATGGTTCGTGCGCCCACACGCGCGGCTCGTCTGGTCTCCCACCGAACCCGACAGGGGGAAGTATCCGGGGGCCCGGCGACAGGCAGGATGTGGGAGCGGCCAAGTCGAGCACCCCCCGAGCGCCGTTTACGGAACACCGCCCGGGTTGGAACGCCAACCGGCGGGCCGCGTCTGTGGGCGCACGAACCGATCACACACCCCCGGCTGCACCTCATCGTGGGCACGCCGGGGACGACAAGCCGAAAGCATCGAGTGGAGGCAGCCATGTCCGCACCGAAGAAAAACAAGCTGACCGCGACCTACAACGACCAGATCTACACGCGCACCACGCACCGGCCTTACACGTACTGCTCCGTGGTCGCACTGATCGGTGACCCCAACGCGACCGCCAACGGCTGCGTGTGGAGTTGGCACCTGACCGAGTCCGCCGCCCGCAAGGGCAGCCTGACCGGCCAGCAACGCAAACGCTTCACGGTGATCGCGGTCGTCCCAGTCGCCGCCGCCAGCTAGCACCGTTGGCCCGGCAGGCCGTCGCAAGCCTGCCGGGCACTCACCCCTGGGGCAAAGAGCTGTTCAACTAAGCAATTCGCAGCGCACCGGGCCGCAAGGTGGCCGGTCTGCCCGTTCGAGCCGGGCCGTTGCACTACCCGCGCGCCGGACCACCGGCCGTGGGAAAACCCACCACCCCATTAGGAGGGGCCATGTCCGCAAACATTGACACCATGTTCTCCGTCCGCGAGGTTCCCTGGCACCGCGAGGGTCAGGTATTGGCCGATTACCCGGGCAGCTGGGAAGCTGCCCGCGAGGCGGCCGGGCTGCTGTGGGAGCCCATCGCGAACCCCGTCTACAAGCTGGACGGGATCGGCGAGGACGGCCAGCCGATCTATGCGCCGATCCCCGGCTGGAAAGACATTGTCCGCTCGGACACCAGCGCCACCCTGGCGCTGACCCGCGACTCCTACACGCTCATCAACCACGCGGAGATGGGCGAGATCATCGAGGCTGTCCTGGCGCAGGACAACATCAAGTGGGAGACGGCCGGGTCGTTGTCCGGCGGGGCCAAGGTGTGGTGTCTGGTCAAGCTTGATGAGCCCATCGAGCTGCCCGGCGATATGTCGGTCACCATGCCGTATCTGGCGATCACCAATCACCACGACGGCGGCGGGGCGTGCGCGCTTCGCAGCACGGCGGTGCGCATCGTGTGCCAGAACACGTTCAGCGCCGCCGAGTTGGAGGGCGAGCGCACCGGCACGACGTTCTCGTTCCGGCACACGTCGGGCTGGCGTGACCGGATCGCCGAGGCCCGGCAGGCCGTCACCGGCGCCCGCCGCGAGCTGGCGGCGTACAAAGAGCTGGCCGAGCAGCTGCTGGGCATCCCGGTGACTGCGCAACAGCGTGAGCTGTTCGTCCGCGCGTTCATCGCGTCGCCGCCCGACGGCATGATCTCCGATCGGGTGCTGGCCAATGTCGAATCGGCCCGGCAGGCGATCCGCACGATCCTGCTGTCTAAGACGACAGACCAGGTTTCTGACACGGCCTACGGGCTTGTGCAGGCGGCTGGCGAGTACCTGGATCACGTGCGCCGCGCCAACAGCTGGGAGACGCGCCTGGGTCGTACACTGCTGCGCCCGGAACCGCTCAAGGCGAAGGCGCTCGCGCTGGTGCGCGAGATCACCAAATAGCACTTACAGCCCGGCAGGCCGTCGAAAGCCTGCCGGGCACGAGCGCAAGCCACCACACAGGAGGTAACAGATCATGAAGGTTCGCGCGTTTACCGTCTATGTCAAATCCGGCACCGGCGGCACCGTCTGGCTGTTCGGCACGTTCAGCGAAGTGGCGCAGGCCAAGCAGGCGTGCGCCAGGATCAACAAACGCATCGAGAACGAGGTGGATTGCTACGCCGAGGTCAAGCCGATCTGGGCTGAAACCTCGGGCGTGCGGGTGCTCGAACACATCCGCGAATGGTTCGCCAACCGGCGCGCCGCCGCCAACCACGACCCCGAGAGGAAATGATCCGCTATGGACACTGCAGACCCGCGTGAGGGGAAGCTGCCAGTTTGGGCGCGCCGCGAACTGGACCGGCTGCGCATGCGGCTCGCAGAGACGCGCGCCGAGCTGGACGCGGTACGCCGTTACGCGGCCGCGCCGGACGATTCCGATGCAATCCTGAACCCGTACAGCGACTACGCGGCCGGGCTGGGCTGGGACCCTACGGTCCGTTTCAAGATGGCGGCGGCCGTCGCCCCCGGCGAGCGCGCCGACGTGGCGTGGGTCAACGTGCACGTTGACCGTTACCACCGGCTGGAGATCATGGGCGGCGATTCGCTCATCGTGCTGCCCGTGTCAACCAACCTGGTCCGGATCGAGGTCCGGCAGTAGCAAGAGAGGACCGAAACGATGGACATACAACGGGACACGGCAGAGCAAGTGATCGCGGAGGGCCGCGAGCTGATCATGCTGGCGGCCCAGGTGTCAAAGGATGACCACCCCGGTATCCTGCGGCGCGCCATCAGTCTCAAGGTGTTGCTGGACGAGCTAGAGCGACAGCTGAGCGAGGCCGAGTCGTGAGCCGGGCCGAGATCGATTACACGTCGGGCGGCGAAACATGGAACGGGATAGCCGTCTACGTCGGCAAGCACCGCATCGGCGCGATCGAGGAAGGCCAGCGCTACACGAACCACGCGCTGGAGAGCCGGGCCGAATGCTGGCGCTGTTCCTACCGCAGCCGCTGGCGCGCCGGAACCCGAGAGGAACGCGTCGCAGCGTGCAAGCTGGCGATCGAAAAGCACGTGTACCAAAAGCACCACGAGCTGATGTACCCAATTTAGGAGGCAACCCAATGTCATGAAGGGCACACCGATGGGCGAGCCGCCCAAGTACAACGCTGCCCAGACGGCAGCCCACTATAAGGCGCTGGCGGCGGCGGCCCGGGATTCCCGCGCAATGGCGGGCAAGCACCGGCGCGGCCGCAACAGCGGGGGAGACAACGAGCCGCCACGGCGAGGATGCCTGGGCTGGCTGTTCGGTAGATGACCACAGCACGCGCTCTGCCGGATCGGCAGGGCGTATGCGTAGACTGCACGGAACCCCGAGTGTGGCGGCCTGACGCCAAGAGTGGACACCCAAGGTCGGCCGCCACACCCGGTAGCGCAGCGCAGAGCGAATCTGCGCAAGGGTCACACAGTACCCGCCCTCTCGTTCAGGTTCTCGGCCCATGCCTTGAGTCCGGTTGAGCTGATCCCGGATTCCCTGAACCACTCCCCGGCTGCACGCACGCGTAGAGCCTCGCGCTCCGCCCGCCGCCGGGATGGCGTCGCCAACCCAACGGTCCGCCACGGGGGCGTTGACCGTCGGTTTCCGCTGACGCGCCCTGACACCCTTTGGAGGGGTCATGAACATTCCCGTATCGCACGTACTCAAGACGGCTGCTTGGATCACCCGCCTCGCGTACGTCATCGCGCTGATCGGCGTTGTCGGCTCGTACGGCACTCAGGTCATGCTGCTGCTCGGCCACCAGGTCGGAGCGTTCTCCTACATCCTGCCCGCGACGATCGACCTGCTGGCCATCTGCGGCGCCCTGGCGCTGCAGCTGCCCGGCCTCGATCAGGGTTCGCGGCGGATCGCAGGACGGATTCTCACCACCTCGGTGATCGTGTCGGTGGCAGCCAACGTGACCGGCGGCCATGACACGATTTCGCGTCTGGCCCACGCGTGGCCCGTGATCGCCTACCTGCTAGGCGAACTGCTGGCCAACCGGGTACGTGCCTACGCCGCGCGGCTAGCCGCCGCGCAGACGGCACCGGCTGCTGCCACTGTGGCACCGGCGGCCGCGCCAGCACCGGCACCGGCCAGCGCGCCGCGTCTCCCCGAGCTGATCGAGGAGACACCGGCGGCGTTGGCCTACCGCGCCGCCCAGTCCGCCCAAGGCGGTCTGCGGCGCACGTCGGCGCTGTCCGGCTTGAACGGCCACGCCAAGTGAACGAGGTGAACCCAAGCGGTCCGCCTTGCCGCTCGGTACCGTAAACAGGAAGGCCCGGCACTCACGTCAAGGCGGCGTGAGTGCCGGGCCTTTTTTATGCCCAGCGACGGGCTCTAAGCGGTCGCCGCCCGCACCCGTGCGGCCCGATCGGCGTGCAGACCTCTCCGCTGTCGGCTGCCCACTCGTGATCGAAAGTCATCACGCGATGGGCGCCGTCGTGGCCGATCCAGCGCTGGCAGTGCAACTCGCTCCCGTCGGCCAGGCGGTGCGGCGACCAACAGAGCTCCCAAGCACTCTTCAGGACTCCCACGGCCAGGCGGCCCGCTGGCCCGCCTCGATCAGCGGAACCATGCGGAACGTCGCATCTGTCAGCCCGCCGAACTCGTGCCGGTTCGCGCTGCCCGTGTTCGGGATCGCGCCGTGCCGGTACCCGGCCAGATTGAACCCGTACACGGCCACATCACGGCGACCGCCCAGAACCTGATCGAGCATCTGGCCGGGCGCGGCGGCGACCGTCTGCATATCCGTGAGTACGAAGATGCGGTGATGGCCCCGGTAGGTGGCCTGGATCGCCGAGAACATTTCCGTGCCGTGCCCCACCTCGCCGGTGCGGCCGCAAAACCGTTTGATCTCTTCGATGACCGAGGCGCCCGCCCGGATGGGGTGGCTGAATTGGCCATTGGCGAACCCGTAAAGGTCGGCGCCGTTGCGTGCCGCCAGCGCCACCCCGAACACGGCGGCCGCCTTGGCTGCGGTCATCGTCGACTTGCCCGACAGAGCCTGAGAGGTCATCGACGCTGACGTGTCGATGAGCACAAGGCTGCGGCCGGGCAGCACCGGCAGGTTGCCGACCGAGGCTTGCAGCGCCTTGTCCAGCGCGTGCCCCCAGCGAAGCGAGGGCGCCTGCTCGTAGGCGGCCAAGAACCGGTAGGGGAACTGGCGCGAGCGGGCTACCCGCTGCGGGTCGGCCAGCCGCTCGGCCACCTGCTCGGCGATCGAGTCGGGGACACCGGCCGCATCGAAGTTGCGCAGGTTACGCAGCAACGCCATGTAGCCCATGCCGGGGATCAGCGCCGCCCACAGCTTCGCCTTGTCCACCTTGTCACCGGCCAGCGAGAGGGCATCCTCCCACGTCATCCCCGCCTCACCCAGCACAACCGGATCGAGCAGCCAGCCCCACTCGCCCCGGGCCACGAGCTCGCGCAGCTTGGCCTGTGAGTGCATCATCGTCAGCGACGACGGGATACCCGTCGGGCGGCCGTGGCGGCGATCCAGCAGATGCTTGAACAGCACACCCTGCCCGGCCATGGCCATGCTCGGCGCCGGATGGGTCATGTCGAGCACGTCACCGAAACGCACGCTGTGGCTTGGCGTGTCGTACTTGAGCGCCGTGTATTCGATGTAGAGCCGGGCGGCCGCGTCAGCGATACCCCGCTTGATCGGCTTGGGGATGGCGCGCCCATACCGGGTTAGCCAGTAGGCGATCGCCTCGCCGGGCTCGTCGCCGCGCTGCATCACCGATGACACGATCTGCCGGGCGCCGGGGATCTTCGCGGCCAGCATCGCGCGGGCCGCCTCGATCGCGCCCACGATCGAGGCGGTGCGCATGTTCGCCTCGGAACGCAGCCACTCCAGCAGGCCAGCCGTCCACACCGGATCCGCGATCGCGGCGGCAGCGACCAGCTGCGCATAGCGGGAGTCACGGTCGCGGGCGGACTCATAGAACGTGTCCTCGCCGCCCATGTTGGTGACCGCGAGCAAGAACAGCTCGCCCTTGACATCTCGGGTGTAGCCGGGGGCGCCCTCGAACGTGACACCCGACGCGACGCTCTGCGACACGACCGGGCTAGTTCCGGCGGCCTTCACACGGCCCGTGTTGAACTTGGACATAGGTAACGGCCCTTCCTCTTGATCGGCAATCTCAGGTAAGGGCCGCGACGGGCTGCACAGCTGGACAGGGGGAGGGCCCGAGATCAAGATGGGCGTCGGGCGCCGCGTGCCAATGCGGCAGACAGACCCCAGAGGGTCTGACGAGAATCGAACTCGCAACCTTGGAAGGAACCGGCGCCGCTCGCACCGGGCACCCCCACCCTATGGCTATGCAGTTGTTGCGGTCCCTCCCGAGATCAGGGGTACGGCCGGGCTATCCATGCAGTGAAGTAACCGGCCGCGTCGCACCGGGAGGGTGCGCTGTTATGTGAACTTCACACCGCCGGGGTGGTCCGAGGTCAAGGCGATGCCGGGAACGTAGCGCTCTGTCCGCTGAGCTACACCCCGCAATAGCACGTGGGCGGCGGGACTCGAACCCGCGACCTCTCACTTATCAGGTGAAGTAACCGGCGTCTGCGCACCGGGCCACCTCGGCGGTATGAAGTTGATATGTGTCGCCCCGAGGTCAGGGGCGCCGGGCGGTACGGGTCAAATTGAGAGTTTGAAGTAACCGCTTGGCTTCGCACCGGGGCAACGGCGGTAACGCTATCACGTGAGCGGAGGGCCGCATCCCAATAACGGCTCAGCCCTCCCGGTGACCGCATACCGGGAGGGCCGATGGTCGTACTTCTGTTGTGTGGGCGGGGCCATTTACCCGTCTGGCGAGGCGGTCAGACAATCCGGCACCCCAGGTTGCCAGGCCCGGGGCTGTGCCCCTAGGAAGTCGGGGCCACCAGCTCGCAGGCTAGCAGCCGATGTTGACGCCGCGCGCCGCCATGAACGGCGCCGGGTTGACCCTGGCACTGTTGGCGGTGCCGCCCAGGCGCACCTCGAAGTGAAGATGGGGCCCGGTGGCGTTGCCGGTGGCGCCCACCCGCCCGATGCTCTGCCCGGCGGCCACGTGCGCGCCGACCGGCAAAGGCGACGGGGACGGCATGTGCATGTAGAGGGTGAAGACTCCACCCCCGTGCGAGATGACCACGTAATAGCCCGCGCCGCCCGCCTGATACGCCTTGCGGAAGATGACCCCGGCGGCGGCGGCCCGGATGGTCGTTCCGTACGGCTGGGCCATGTCCACACCGCCGTGGAAGCTGCCCGTCGACGCGCGCCAGCCGTAGCAGGAATTGCCGTGCTTACCCGACGCGAGGGGGTGCACCCATCCGCTGCCTGACGGCGGGCGGGCGGGGACGCGCGGCGGACTTGCGGGTACGGGTGTTGAGCTGGCGCAGGCAATCAGCGCGCTCGCGCCGACCGGGATAAGCCGCTCGGGCCAGCCGTTGGCTTGCTGGATCGCAGGCCACTTGCTGAACCCGCCGCAGTAGCGGGTGGCCCACCGGCCGTAAGTGTCGCCGGGTACAACAGCGACACGTATCGGGGCGGCAGCCGTGGTAAGCGCGGGCGTAGAGGCGGCACGCTCATTCGGGGTCACGCGTGCCGCTGAGAGCGCCGTGGCGGGCCCAGCCGGTGCACCTGTGGCTAAGGAGATGGACAGGACGCTCAGCGCCGCAGCGGGCACTAGGAGGCGACGTAACACTTGATCTCCAGGGTCGGCCGGGGGCACTCGCGCGCTCCGTCATGCCCGGCGTGGGTCGTGTGCCCGGCTGTTTCGGACCCCGGCAATTGACATGTGCGCCTGACCCTACGCCTTGCCCCGAAGACTGCCCGGATAGGAGCGCGACCGCCGCGCTCCGGCCTCACCGGCGTCTGCGGTCACAACCCCGGCCGGGCATTGGCTGTATTCGGTTTCCAGCATCGGCACCCGTAGGTAGCCCACATACAGACCGGCCGGGCCCGTGCCGAACGTCCACCACTCGTGATCCCCGCCCACCCCGGCGAGCAGATCGACGGCCTCTTTCAACGCCAGCCGGGGCATGTTCATCTGTCGCATGCCATCAGGCGACCAGACCGAGACGGAGGCATGCCACACGGGCAACCCATCGTTGAGGCGTGCTCAACGGTCAACGGCGAGTATCGACATGATCTGCCAGCCGCCGCCGTGGCGGCGTACGCGCCGCAGCCCGGCCTTGACTGCGGCCACGTGCACCGGGCTGGCCGGGTCATCGATCGGGTGCGCCAGCGCGTACGCCTGCCGTTGGTTCACCGGGCTGCGCTCACCCGGCTGTGGTGAGTACGCGGATGGTGACCGACACATTGCCGTGGGCCTGGCCCCCGTCGGCGTGGCCGTTGGCCTCCACGATCGTGGTGCGCGCCTCGCCCGCCAGCGCCACGACATCGGCGAGGTATTTGCGGGTCAGCGCGCCGAGCTCGCCGCCGTACTGGAAGTTGGGGTGTGGGTCGGCTGCCAGCTTCGCGGCCACGTCGGGCTGCGGCCCGGCGTGGATGACTGAGAACGACATTCGGGGGGGTCCTTTCCTCGGGGGTGGTTCTGGCAGAGCACGATACGCGGCGCCTCACTTTGACGAGGGAGAGCCAGGCTCCATGCGCTCGGTGCCTTCACCGTAGAGGAAGCATGTCACGTATTCCCAGCAGCGCCGTGGCATGCGACACGGCCCCGTCAGGCATGAACCGGCGCGTTTGTCTTTGGTGATCGGCCGATCGGCCATCACGACTCAGGGGCCTGCACGGCGGCGGGGCCTGTGTCGATGTGCACCGGCGGCGGCGGGGACAGCGAAGGCACCGAGGACGGATCCAGCTTGAGCCGGTGAATGTAGGCCAGCATCGCCATGGTGGCGCCCATGCTCGCCGAGGTTAGCGCGGTCGCGCCGACCTCACGCCAGTTGAATGGCGCGCCCGACGCCAGGGTGGCCCGCACAACCTGCAAGGCGGCGTCCAGCGCGGGCAGGATCACCAGGCCCACGACGGCCTGCCCCACGGTGCGGGCCGCCCGGTTACGCGCGTCGGCTTTCAGCCAACTGGTGACCATGTTCTCCTCCACGGTTGTGGCCCGCAGCTCCAGGGTGAGCCGGTGCACCATCACCAGTGTGATGACCCCGAACACGATCGCAAAGATCCATTCGGGTACACCCAGGCCCACCCCGATCAGGATGAAACTCAGCGATTCGATGACGACTGCAGCCGTGGTCAGGATCAGATGCCAGGCGACCTCGCGCACCGCCGGGTCGGGGTCGCGTATGCCGTAGCCGTCGCCCCGGCGCGCCAGATACAGCACCAGGAACACGATCCCGACGGCGGCGGTCGCCAACAGCTCGACCATGATGACGGCCAGCACGGGCAGCCCGAGGGCTATGGCCAGCGCCGCGTACGCGACCCCGAACCCGATCAGGATTATGGCAATCACCGGCGCCTACCCATTGCCCGTTGAATTCGATTTGCTAGGTCATCACGCGCTCTTTCAACATCTTTCCACTGTCGCCTCGTCGCACGTAAGTCCTGCTCTGCCCCGGCGCGGGCCTCGGCTGCTGCGGCCATCTCCTCGGGCGCGACCGGTTCGGGCATCCACTGCGGCGGCAGCAGCCGCCGAAGCATCCACATGTGAAGGCGCCGGATCGCCTCGGGCAGGTTCATGTGGGCCCGGTTCGCGTGGGCCCAGTCCAGCCCGGCGGCGGCTGTTGGGTCGGTGGGTTGGGTGTGATCGCCGATGTTACCGGCGAGATCATGTGTGATATCTGGGCGTCTCGCTCGCCAAGGCGCGCCATAACGGAATCGTAGGCGTGGCGCCAGTCATCCGCGCGTTTACTGTGTGCCTCGGCGGCCGCCGAGTGCGCGGCGACCGCCGTACGGAAGAACCGGTATAAGAGCCATAC
>Ga0075434_100004847_pt1 | contig 12197 bp, 8 predicted proteins | sample RhiMethybrSRZTD3_FD_75298 | JGI IMG/M metagenome (GOLD analysis project Ga0075434, IMG submission 75298) | Populus rhizosphere microbial communities from Tennessee, USA - Rhizosphere MetaG P. TD hybrid SRZTD3 | ecosystem: Host-associated > Plants > Roots > Rhizosphere > Soil | place: USA... | reverse complement strand
CGTCGCCCCGGAAGACTTCGATCGTTTCGTCACGAGCTTCGTGGCGACGTTCGGCGGCAGCCTGTCCAAACAGGGCGTGTTCACGGTGACACCGACTCCGAGTAGCACGATGTCCCAGCTCGTCCTCACGCCGGTCGGCACGCTGTCCGTGTTTGGCTTCAAGACGCCGGTCCCCTATCCGTTCGGGGGCGAGCGCACCGGCTATCTCGTGAAGGACCTGGATGCCGCCGTTCGAGCGGCCCGGGCCAGCGGCGCTGATGTGATCGTCGAGCCGTTCAACGATCCGGTCGGCCGTGATGCGGTCGTACAGTGGCCCGGCGGTGTCAACATGCAGCTCTACTGGCACACAACGGCACCGAGCTACGCCGCGCTGCAAACGATTCCCGAAAATCGCGTGTATGTCTCACCGGGACGCGCCGACGCCTTCATCCGCAGCTTCGTCGCTTTCTCAGGCGGCACAGTGGTCGGCGACGAGGCGAAGGCGTCCGGCGTCGAGATCGGCCGACCCACCGACACCTACCGGCGCGTCCGCATCACTTCAACGTTCGGCAACGTCGCCGTCCTCGTGACGGATGGTCATCTCCCGTACCCGTACGGGCGAGAGCGGACAGGCTATGAGACGTCGGACCTCGACGCGACTCTGGCCAAGGCGAAGCTGGCCGGCGCGCGCGTCCTGGTCGAGCCCTACTCGACCGACGGCCGGCGCGCGGCTCTCGTGCAGTTCCCAGGTGGCTATATCGCCGAGATCCATGCGACAGTTCGCAAGTGATGAAGCTGTGCGGGAGGTGGTTCCTGGCCGCCGTCGGCTTGCTCGCCGCGGCGCACTCGAGCTCGGCGGCGGCCCAAGACGACGAGGCACACCGTCCCAAGGTGAGCTTATTCAATCGCTGGCAGGAAGACTGGTCGCCGCTGGCCGACCCGCGCCTTCGAACCGAGCCGCTCGACAGCTTGAAGTACATTCCATTGCCGTTCGACGATCCGAAGAGCTACGTGTCGCTCGGCGTCACTTTGCGCCTGCGCTTCGAGTTGAACGACGCGCCGTTGTTCGGGATCTCGGGCAACAAGAGCGATAGCTACCTGCTGGACCGGCTCCAGTGGCACGCCGATATTCGGCCGAATTCGCACTGGCAGCTCTTCGTCCAGTTCGAGGACGTCCGCGCGCCGGGGAAATCGGTCGTCACGCCCGTGGACGAGAACCCGCTGGATCTTCGCCAGGCCTTCATCGCGTACGTCGATGCATTCTGGGGCGGCACGTTGAAGGCTCGCCTCGGGCGACAGGAGATGGCGTTCGATCTGCAGCGCTTCGTTTCGGTCCGCGATGGCCCCAACGTCCGACAAGCCTACGACGCCGCCTGGGTGGACTGGGAGCAGCAGAAATGGCGCGTCATCGGGTTCTGGAGCATGCCGGTTCAATATCGAAATGAGCATTTCTTCGATGATTTCTCCAGCGAGCATTTCCAGTACGGAGGCCTGAGGGTCGAGCGGCAGGACGTCGGCCCCGGTGACCTCAGCGCGTACTACTCGCGCTTCATTCGAGACAACGCTCGCTTTCTCGACGCCCGCGGCGACGAGCGGCGTGACAACTTCGATGTGCGCCACGCCGGCGTGCGAAGCGGCTTCGACTGGGATGTCGAGGCGATGGCCCAGTTCGGAGATGTTGGAGGCACGGACATCCGCGCCTGGGCCGTCGGCAGCCGCAGCGGCTACACGGTGGCCGACTTCGCGTGGACGCCGCGTCTGGGCCTCCAGATCGATGCCGCGTCAGGCGATCACACACGCGGAGACAAGACGCTCGGCACGTTCAATCCGCTCTTTCCGAACGGCTACTACTTCACGCTCGCCGGCTACACGGGTTACGCGAACCTGATCCATCTGAAGCCGTCGCTCACTGTCAAACCGATCCCGAACCTCGCGGTGATGTTGGCCTCCGGCCTGCAGTGGCGGGAAACGACCGCGGACGCCGTCTACGTCCAGCCGAACATACCTGTCCCGGGAACGGCCGGGAAGCCCGGGCGGTGGTCCGGCGTGTACGCCCAGATTCGAGTCGATTGGGCAATCACGCCGAGCCTCGTGGCCGCCGTCGAAGCCGTCCGCTTCCAGATCGGCGATGCGATTCGCCGCGCGGGAGGCCATGACTCCACCTACTTCAACGTCGAGCTGAAGTATGGGTGGTAACGACGACACGGCCGAGTCGGCCTGGGCTCCACTGTCGCATCCTGTATTCCGAGCGCTCTGGCTCGCCTCGTTGGTTTCCAACACCGGGACGTGGATGCAGAACGTCGGTGCGGCGTGGGCGATGACCTCGCTTTCGCCATCGCCGTTGATCGTCGCTCTCGTCCAGAGTGCGACGAGCCTGCCCGTCCTCTTCGTGGGGTTACCCGCCGGCGCGGTCGCCGATATCGTCGATCGGCGCCGCCTGCTGCTCGTGACCCAGACCTGGATGCTGGCGGCGACCGCGCTGCTCGCGGTGCTGTCCTTCGTGGACGTCATGACGGCCACGCGGCTGCTCGCCTTGACCTTTGCGCTCGGTATGGGAGTCGCGATGAACATGCCGACCTGGCAGGCGATCACGGCCGAGCTGGTTCCACCGTCCGAGCTGATGCGCGCGGTGGCGCTGAACGCACTGCCCATCAACATCGGCCGCGCGATTGGGCCCGCCCTGGGTGGCATCCTGGTGGCGGCCAGCGGGCCGGCGCTGGTTTTCGCGCTCAACGCCGCGACGTTCGTCGCGGTGCTCGTCGTCGTGTATCGATGGCGCCGCGAGACGCCGCGTACCGTGCTGCCCGCGGAGCGCGTGATCGGCGCGACGAGAGCCGGGATACGTTACGCGCGTCACGCGCCGCCCGTGGTCGCGGTGCTGGTCCGGACCGGCGTCTTCATCATGTGCGCCAGCGCGTTCTGGGCGTTACTCCCCGTCATCGCGCGCCAGGACCTCGGTCTCAGCGCATTGGGCTACGGTCTTCTGCTCGGCTGCTTCGGTCTCGGCGCCATCGCCGGCGCGGCTTTTTTACCGCGCGTGAAGCGGCGCCTCGAGCTCGACGCGGTCATGGCTCTCGCCACCATCGTCTTCGCACTGGTCAGCGTCGTGACCGCCATGTGGCGATTCGTCCCGGGAGTCGGCATCGCGATGATCCCCGGCGGCGTGGCGTGGATCGCCATCATGGCCAGCCTGAACGGCGCCGCCCAGAGCGCCGCTCCCGCATGGGTACGGGCGCGCGCGCTCGGCATCTATCTCATCGTCTTCCAGGGCGGTCTTGGACTTGGTAGTGCCTTGTGGGGACTTGCCGCTCAGCACGTCGGAGCATCGATCGCGCTCGCGGCATCCGCCGGCGCTGCTTGCGTGGGTCTCGCCGCCGGCCGCCGATGGCCGTTGCGCGCGGTCACGACGCTCGATCTCGCGCCGTCGGCGCACTGGCCCGAGCCTCACCTCGACGTCGTCCCTGCCCCTGACGAAGGACCCGTCCGCGTCGAGATCGAATATCGGGTCGATCCCGTCAACGCGGGTGCCTTTGTGAAAGCCATCGGGGACCTGGAGACGATTCGCCGCCGGGACGGCGCCGTCAGCTGGGCGATCTACCATGATCCAGTACGCGAGGGGCGTTACATCGAAACGTTCATCGTCGAGTCCTGGCTCGAGCATCTGCGCCAGCATGAGCGCGTCACCGCGGGTGATCGGACCGTCCAGGAGGGCATCCGACGCTTCCACATCGCCGGGGCGCCGCCCGTCGTGACGCACTTGATCGCCGCCAAGCCCAGGAGATCGTGATCTGCAAATATGGCGGCAGGGCCGCGGGCAATCGGCCCCTGGTTCGGCGCAAGGCTCCGCAAGCGGTTCGAGTCGTTGACAACTCCCGGCCGCCCCGACGGCGGCCGGGAGCAGCGATCGGCGGGACTACGAGCTCTTACCCACGCGACGGAACGTGATCTCTGTGCCGCTCAGCATGCCCGAGATCTCGTTGCCCTTGATATTGAGGGCTGGCGTCTCGTCGGTCTTCTGGTCGAACCAAAGCCGGATGGTGTTTCCATTGACGATGCCGTCGACGCGCCCATCATCGGTTCCCGCGCCCACGATCGTTCCAGTCACCTTGTTGCCGGTCTGCTGCAGGACCATCGTGTAGGTGGCGGCCCCTCTCACGGTGCTGCCCACCCAGGTGCCCGTCACATCGGGCGCGCTCTGCGCGCTGGCGTAGCCAGCGAGCACCACCAGGGATAAACCCAGGGACAGCAGCAACGTGCGCTTCAAGAGATGTGTCATCGATCCGTTCCTCCTTTTTCTCGGCGCCTAGCGCCGGCTTGGTTGTCATTGGGATGTCCGCCGCCGGCCACGCGTGACATGCGTCCCGTTCGTCCTCGTGCCATGCGTCCGGCCGCTTCGCGGGACGCCGCCGCGTGACCTACGTCAGGCCGTCGGCATCTGAACAGTAGGATTTGTTAGGCCCGCTACCTGCCTTCAAGGAGACCGTAATAATGAAGAAGACGATCGCAGAACTGCTCGTGGAAACCCTGATCAGCCGAGAGGTCTCGAGGATCTATGGCGTCGCGGGAGACTCACTCAACGGGATCACCGACTCCATCCGGCGGCAGGACCAGCTCCGATGGGTCCACATGCGACACGAGGAGACTGCGGCCTTCGCCGCGGGCGCCGAGGCGCACCTCACCGGGCGTCTCGCAGTCTGCGCCGGCAGTTGCGGCCCGGGTAACCTGCACTTGATCAACGGGCTCTACGACTGCCACCGTAACCGCGTGCCGGTTCTCGCCATTGCCGCGCAGGTCCCCACGCATGAGATCGGCAGCGGATACTTTCAGGAGACCCACCCGGAACACCTCTTCGCCCAGTGCAGCCACTACTGCGAGCTGTTGTCACACCCGGAGCAGATGCCTCGTGTGCTCGAGATCGCGATGCAGACGGCGGTGTCGCGCCGCGGCGTGTCGGTCGTCATCCTGCCGGGCGATGTCGCCCTTCAGGCTGCGGCGGGAGGGCGGCCGCACCTGACGTTTCCCGAGCCAGCGCCCGTCGTATGCCCGTCAGACCAGGAGATCGCGGAGCTCGCGAAGCTGCTGAATGGCGCACGACGGGTCACGATCTTCGGAGGCGCCGGGTGCGCCGGCGCGCACGCCGAGCTGATACAGGTCGCGCGCCGACTGAACGCGCCCGTCGTGCACTCACTACGGGGCAAGGAGTTTATCGAGTACGAGAATCCGTTCGACGTCGGCCTCACGGGTCTACTCGGGTTCTCGTCCGGCTATCACGCCATGATGGCTTGCGATGTCCTGCTGATGATCGGCTGCGACTTCCCGTACCAGCAGTTCTTTCCCCAGGACGCGACGATCGTCCAGATCGACGTCCGGGGCGAACAGCTAGGCCGGCGCACCAAGGTCGACCTCGGTCTCGTCGGCGATACGAAAGCCACGCTCCGCGCCCTGTTGCCCAAGCTCACGCAACACGAGGACGACCGGCATCTGAAGACGGCCCGGGAACACTACGCCAAGACTCGCAAGGGTCTCGATGAGCTGGCGACCGCCGGGTCTGGGGCCCGCAGCCATCCTCAATACGTCGCCCGCGTGGTCGATGAGCTGGCCGCCCCCGACGCCGTCCTGACGTGCGACACGGGCACCCCGACAGTATGGGCGGCCCGCTATCTGACGATGAACGGCCGGCGTCGGCTCCTTGGGTCCTTCAACCATGGATCCATGGCCAACGCGCTACCTCAGGCCATCGGGGCGCAGGCCAGTCATCCGGGTCGTCAAGTCGTCGCGCTCTGCGGCGATGGCGGCCTCGCGATGTCGATGGCCGATCTGCTCTCACTCCGGCAGCTGAAGCTGCCCGTGAAGATCGTCGTGTTTCGGAACGACGCGCTGGCATTCGTGGAGCTGGAAATGAAAGCGGCAGGGTTCGTGGATTTCGCAACGGACCTCGACAACCCCGATTTCGCGAAGATGGCCGAGGCCGCCGGGCTCCTGGGGCTGACCGCGGAGAAGCCGGAACAGGTTCAGCCGATGATCGCCCAGGCATTCGCGCACGACGGGCCCGCGCTGGTCGAGGTGCCCGTGCACCGGAGGGAGCTCGCCATGCCTCCGACGATCAACCTCGACCAGGCGACCGGGTTCGGCATCTTCATGATCAGGGCGGTTCTCAGCGGCCGCGGCGACGAGATCGTCGACCTGGCCAAGACGAACCTCTGGCGTTGAGGAATTCCCCCAGGTTGAAAGGCATCACAGGAGGCCAATCATGACACGACACGCTGAGTTGCTACGCGGTATGGATCTTCTCAACTCCCAGGGCTCGAACAAGGGCACCGCGTTCACGGACGCGGAGCGAGCCGCGCTCGGCCTGCAGGGATTGCTCCCGCCGGATGTCGAGACGCTCGATCAGCAGTCGGTGCGCGCGTACGAAGCCTACCAGCGCAAGAGCGACGACCTCGAGCGCCACATCTATCTTCGGGCGCTCCAGGATACGAACGAGGTGCTCTTCTACCGGCTGCTCCTCGATCACATCGAGGAGATGACCCCGATCGTTTACACACCGGTCGTCGGGCAAGCGTGTCAGCAGTTCAGCCACATCTACCGGCGCCCGCGCGGGCTCTTCATCTCCTACCCGCTGCGCGACTCGATCCCGACGCTCCTACGGAATCGCCCCAATCGGGACATCGACGTTCTCGTCGTCACCGACGGCGAGCGGATCCTGGGCATCGGCGACCAGGGCGTGGGGGGCCTGGGGATTCCCATCGGGAAGCTCTCGCTCTATACGCTCATCGGTGGAATCCGCCCCGAGCGGACCTTGCCGATCGTCCTCGACGTCGGGACCAACAACACGGAGCGCCTGAAGGACCCCGAGTACCTCGGCTGGCGGCACGAGCGGGTCGCCGGTCAGGCGTATTTCGACTTCGTCGATCAGTTCGTCCAGGCGGTCAAGCAGGAGCTGCCGAACACGTGCCTGCATTGGGAGGACTTCGCCACCCCGCACGCCCGGCCGATCCTCGATCGCTACCGCGACCAGCTCCTGACCTACAACGACGACATCCAGAGCACGGCCGCCGTCGCGCTCGGCGCGGTGCTCGGCGCGGTCAACGTCGCCGGGACGTCGCTCAAAGAGCAGCAAATCGTCATGCTCGGCGCCGGCTCGGCCGGTATCGGCGTGGCCGATCTCCTGCGCGCGGCGATGCGCGAGGCCGGGTTGTCGGACGAGGACGCCCGCCGGCACTTCTGGATCGTCGATAAGGACGGCCTGCTCCACTCGGCTCGTACGGACCTCACTCCCGAGCAGCGGGTCTACGCCCAGCCGCGGGAGCGAGTGGCCGCGTGGTTCTCCGGGCACAACGGTATCGCTCTGTCCGACGTCATCGCGAAGAGTGACGCCTCCGTTCTGATCGGCCTGTCCACCGCCCGTGGGGCCTTCACCGAGCCAATCGTTCGCGAGATGGCGCGGAAGGTAACGCGACCGATCATCTTCCCGCTATCCAACCCGACCTCGAAGTCCGAGGCCACTGCCGAGGATCTGATTCGCTGGACTGACGGGCGGGCGCTCGTGGCAACCGGCTCGCCCTTCGCGCCGGTCGCCTACGGTGGGCGCAACATCCCGATCGCCCAGTCCAACAACGTCTATATCTTCCCGGCCATGGGGCTCGGTATCGTCGCCGCTGGCGCCCGGCGCGTGACGGACGCGATGATCCTGAACGCCGCACGAGCGCTCGGCGAGAAGTCACCCGCGCTCGCCGACCCGTCGGCATCCCTTCTGCCGCGCGTGCGAGATCTACGGGATGTCGCGAAACACATCGCCATCGCCATCGGTCGCCAGGCGCAGCGTGACGGGGTCGCGCCGGAGACGAGCGACGCGGTGCTGCGTGAGCGCGTGGCCACGACGCAGTGGACGCCGGCCTATGCCTCGGTCGACGCGTGAGGGCAATCACGGCGTCGCCACGAGACGACAGGCTCAAGCGACCGGCAGCGAGAATTGGAAGATCGCGCCGTGCGGCGCGTTGGGCGACGCCCACAGCCGCCCGCCATGCGCCTCGATGATCGAGCGGCTGATCGACAGCCCCATGCCCATGCCGCCCGGCTTGGTGGTGAAGAACGCGCTGAACGCCCGATCCAGGTCGCTCGCACGGATGCCGACGCCGGTGTCGTGCACGGTGACCCTGACCTCATCATCGGCGTGACGCTCGGACCGGATGACGAGCTTTCGTGGCCGGTCCGTCACCGGCGCCATCGCCTCGATGGCGTTCATCACGAGATTGAGCACGACCTGCTGCAGCTGGACCCGATCGCCGACGACGGATGGCAAGGAAGGGGCTGAGTCCAGCGTGAGCGTGATGTCGTGTCGCGCCACCTCGGCCCGCACGAGCGCGACAACGTCGCTAACGACGCCATCGACATCGAGCCGCGCCTTGCGAGGCTCGGTCTTCGTTGCGAGCTGACGGATACGCTGGATGACGTCCGCCGCTCGGTGCCCGTCCGTCGCGATCGCGGTGAGCGTTTCTCGCACGCGCTCGAGTTCGGGCTCCGCGGCGGCCAACCAGTTGAGGGAGGCGTTGGCATCGGCGACGATGGCCGCCAACGGCTGATTGACCTCGTGGGCAATCGACGCCGCCAGCTGGCCCAGCGTCGTCAGCCGGGTCACGTGAGCGAGCTCCGCCTGCGCTCGATGCAGCGCTTCCTCGGCTCGCTTGCGCTCGTCCTCGCTCTCCCGCAGCTTGTCCTCGTCGAGCTTTCGCTGGATGGCGATACCCGCCAGATGGGTGATCTGCTCGACGATCTGCTGGTCACGCGGACTTGGACTGCGCGGCTCACGGAAGTACATGGCAAACGTCGCGATCACCGCGCCGCCCGACGCGAAGATCGGGGTCGACCAGCACGCGCGCAGTCCATGGGCCAACGCCCGCTCGCGATAGTCCGCCCACAACGGATCGGTGCCGATGTCGGCCACGATGACCTGTTGCGCACGGTAGGCCGCCGTTCCGAACGATCCGGCTGTCGCCCCGATCGCCGCGCCATCGATGGCATCCGTGTAGGTCTTGGACAGGCTGGGTGCCCCACCATGCCGCAATCGATCGCCGTCGCGCAACAGGATCGAGGCCAGGACCCCCGGCCTCCGCTCTTCCACGAGCCGGCAGAGGCCATCGAGGACGTCAGACAGCGCAACGCCCTTGGCGACCATCTCGAGAATCCGACCTTCAGCGCTGACGCCCGAGCCTTGTGTATCCCGTTCTTCGGCGGTGGAGTCACTCGCTGCTGTCATGGCGTCCCCCCTTGTGTCAGTCGATCTGCCACGAGGAGTGGGCAACCATCGTGCCGGGCCGCAGGTCGTGACGGGGGTGGGTCTAACTGCGCGTTTTCTCTCGACGGCCGCATCCCGACCGCGAGCGGCGGCGACATCTCAGCCGCGTCCGATTTTCAAACGCCGACCGAATCCCGGCCGGCGCGTACCGAGCGACGTCTACCAGTCCTGCTGTCGGGCCTGGCGAAGCGTTGGGTTCAACCCGTACTTGTCTATTTTGAGGTAGAGGGTGCTCTTCGAGATTCGCAGGTCTCTGGCCACCATCGTCAGGTTGCCCTGGCGTCGCACGATCGCCGTGCTGATGGCGTCGCGCTCGACGGCGTTGAGATCCCGGACCACCGCGGAGGTCGCCGAGACGGCGGACTCGCGTCCCGTGGCGGCGACCGAGCGGCCGATCTCCTCCGGCAGCGCGGCTGCAGTGACGGTGTCATCGTCGGTCAACATCACCATGCCCTCGACCACGTGTCGCATTTCGCGCACGTTGCCCGGCCAGGCATATCGCTCGAACGCGCCGATGACCTCCGCCTCGAACCGTTTCACGGATACGCCGTGGCGGTGCGCCACCTCCCGGTTGAAATGCTCGACCAGCTCGGCGATGTCCTCCTTGCGCTCGCGCAGCGCGGGGATGCGGAGCGTCGTGACCGACACCCGGTAGAACAAGTCCTGGCGAAAACGACCGGCCGCGACCTCCGCCCGGAGATCCCGGTTGGTCGCGGCGATCAGCTTGAACTGAACGTGGCGCGGCTGGCTCGCCCCGAGCGGATACAGCTCTCCGCCTTCGAGAACGCGCAAGAGGTATGGTTGCAGCTCCAGAGGCATCTCGCCGATCTCATCGAGAAACAACGTCCCGCCGCGTGCCGCCTCGATTTTCCCGATCATTCCGGAGCGCCTGGCGCCCGTGAACGCACCGTCGACATAACCGAACAGCTCGCTCGCCAAGATATCGCGCGGCAGCCCCCCGCAATTCAAGGCCACGAACGGCCCCGTCGTGCGCTCCCGGCCCTCGTGGATGGCGCGCGCGAACATCTCCTTGCCGACACCGGTCTCACCCTGTAACAGTACTGGCACATCGAGATCCGCCAGGTGCTTCGCCTTCTCGAGCGCTTGTCGTAACGCTGCGCTCCGGCCGATGATGGGGCCAAGCGTGGTATTGGTCTGCCCGGCGGTAAACGTCGGCGCGCGGGCGTCGACGATTCGCCGGACGGGCTCGCGCCGGAGTGAATCCGGAAGGACCAGGACCGTTCCGACTCGCTGTCCTCCGCGCGTTACCGGCTGCACCCACTCGGGCCGGAGCCAATCGGGCAGTGCTGCATCACCGTGACCCGAGCCGGTATCGAACGCCTCGATGCGGCGCCCCACACTCACGTCGCCGCATCCACCGAGGCTCGCCCGCGAAAGGCTGGTGACGCCCTCCGCCTTCACGAGGCGCCCTTGCCGGTCGAACAGCATCACTCCGCTCGAAGATGCCTTCGACAGGCTTCGCAGGCCGGCCTCCGCCAACCGCCAGCGCGATTCCATCTGGCGGGCACCCAGTTCGGCTTCGATGCGGCCCGCGGTCATCGTGGCCAGCGCCAGCCAGTTGCGATGAAACCGACTGCTCAGTCCTGATACGTCGAGGACGCCGAGAATTTCGCCAGAGGCGGGATCACGCAAGACCACGGCCGAGCAAGACCACGGTTTGATTCCCTCACAGAAATGCTCGGTCGCATGAACCTGTACCGGCTCCTTGAGGGACAAGGCCGTGCCGATCGCGTTCGTGCCGCAGATCAGCTCGTCCCAGTTCGCACCGTTCACGAGGCGGACATCTTCGGCCGCCTCCAGCGTCGCGGGATCCCCTTCGGTTCTGAGAATCACACCGGATGGATCCGTGAGGATCATCATCGTCCCTGACTCGGACAGAGATTCCCGGACCTGCTCCATGATCGGCACGCCGACGTCGATCACGTCGCGGAATCGATGGAGGAGTCTGCTGAAGTCCTCGTGCGAGGTGGGCGCCGGAGCACGTCGCGCCGCGGCGTCGACACCGGCGGAATGGCACCGCGTCCATGAGCGTTCGATCACGGTGCGGACGACGTCGGCTGGGAGTTCCACCCCACACACGAGCCGCTCCCAGGCGTCCATGACCTGGCTCTCTTGGAGCGGATATGGAAAACCGGAGGCAGCGTGCTTCGCGACCATTCGACCCTCTCGGTCTCCTACGCGGAATAGGTCGTACGAGAGCCCCAGCATCAGTGCAACGCGATCAAGTGAACACGCGGTCATGAGAATGTCAATGCCAAGGTCCGGCGAGTCAACCCGACCAAGATCGGGTTCGGCTCCCACACGACGCCTGGTTCCTCTCGTGTCACCAAGCCTGCTCGTGGGCCATCGTAACGGCAGTCGGCGACTCGTTGCACTGGCCGTGTTTGCCGGCTTCATCTCGGTCCCCGTTGCCGTGCTGGCCGGGTGGGTGCGCTGAGGGAGATTGCGACGCAGAACACCGGATCGGCGCCGGCGGGGGGTGTCGCCACGGAGGGCGGTCAAATCCTGGTTGGCGACCGCCCACGCTCGATCAGAGGAGGACATGATGGCCGCTAGACTTCCGTATCTCGACCGCGAGCAGGTCCCGCCCGACGTCCAGGCGGTGTACGACAACATGAAGAAAGCGACGGGCCGCGTGCTGAACACCTTCAGGCTGATGGCGCACCACGCCCGCGCCGTGGCGCCGTTCGTCGCGTTTTACGGGACGCTGCGCGAGGGCGCGCTCGACCTCAAGCTGCGCCAGCTCGCCTACGTGAAGGCCTCACAGATCAATGGTTGCAATTATTGAGTGACGCACAACGCGGCCCTCGGGCAGAGGGACGGAGTGCCGAAGGAAAAGTTCGCTGCGCTGGCCGACTACGCGACCAACCCGCTCTTCTCCGATCTCGAGCGATTGGTGATC
>Ga0075434_100004846_pt1 | contig 12198 bp, 10 predicted proteins | sample RhiMethybrSRZTD3_FD_75298 | JGI IMG/M metagenome (GOLD analysis project Ga0075434, IMG submission 75298) | Populus rhizosphere microbial communities from Tennessee, USA - Rhizosphere MetaG P. TD hybrid SRZTD3 | ecosystem: Host-associated > Plants > Roots > Rhizosphere > Soil | place: USA... | reverse complement strand
GGTGTTGCGATCGATCACGCGCTTCAGCTCGTCGTAGCGCGAGCGCTCCGCGGCTCCCGCGGCGCATGACAGCGCCGTCGCCAGCAGGAGCACCGCGCAGACGCGCGCACCGGATTCGGCTCGCCGCCGGGCCTGGCCCACCCGCACGCCGACGCGGCGGCCGGCGCCGGCCTCTAGTGGCCGCCCGCGCCGGGGCGGACCCAGCCGCCGTGAACCGGATGATGCGAGCAGATGAACTCGAGGAACGCCGGCCGGCCCTTGGCGTTTTCGTCGAGGGCGCGCTTGATCGCCGGCAGCACCTCGGCCGGCTTCGTCACGTCCTCGCTGTAGAAGCCGACGGACTTCGCCATGTTGGCCATGCACGCCGAGGCGTGATCCGACACCTTCCACGTGTACGGATCGTGGCCGCCGCCCCAGAAGCCCGGCCCATAGCCGGAGTAGCCGCCGTTGTTGATGTGCAGCGCGGTGATGCCGATCTTGTAGCGCGCCACCGCCTCGAAGTTGCCCATCATGTAGCAAACGCCGGCGTCGCCGGTGACGAGGACGCTCTGTCGGTCGGGAAACGCGAGCTTGGCGCCGACGGCGCCGGCCAGGCTGAAGCCGAGCGTCGATACGTTGCCCCAGCCCAGGTGCCCGCGCGGAATCTGCGCCTCGTACACCGTGCTGGTCTGGTCGCGCGTGTTGCCCGAGTCGGCGGTGACGAACGAGTTCTTCGGGTCGAGCGCCTTCATCATGTCGCCGAGCACGCGGTAGGGATTGATCGGCGTCTCGTTGGACTCCATCCACGGCCGGAACTTCGCAAGGAACGCCTCTTTGCCCTTGCGGATCTCCTCGACGAGCCCGGGGTTCTTCTTCGGTCCGCGCGCCGAGAGCTCGGCGATGAGCGCCTGCAAGGTGAGCTTCGCGTCGCCGACCACCGCGTGCCGTGTCTCGTAGCTCCGGTTGATGTCGAGGATGTCCACCGTGCACTGGATGATCGTCTTCTGCTCCGGGTTCGGCACAGCGTGGCTGAACCGGTTGGGGAACAGGCTCGAGCCGATCGAGAAGAGCAGGTCACACTTGGTGAGGTAGTGATCGGCCAGCGAGCCGCGGACTCCCACCGACAGCGGATGGTTCTCGGGGAACGTGCCCTTGCCCTTCAAGGTCGTCAGCACCGGGATCTGCGCGAGCTCGGCGAACTTCAGGAGCTCGCTCGTCGCGTCGGCGTAGTAGACGCCCTCGCCCACGTAGAGCAGCGGATCCTTCGCGGCCAGCAGGGCTTTCACCGCGGACTTCACGTCGTCCGGATCGGGACCGGACCGCCAGCCCTTCACCGGCGAGTAGGGGTGCTCGTCGGTGTCGTACTCGCCGAGATCACGCGGGATGATCAGCAGCACGGGTCCGGGACGGCCCGACCGGAGGTGCGTGAACGCGCGGCGCACGTAGTCGGGGATGAGCTCGGCGCGATCGACCTTGCCGACCCACTTGGTGACCGACTTGAGCGCCTCCGCCATGTCGTAGTGGGTGTGGCGGGCGGCGCCCTGTCCCACGCCTTCGGTGATGACGAGGATGGGCGACGAATCCTCCCACGCCTGCCCGATGGCGCCATAGGCCATCTGGATCCCGGCGGCGTTCAGATTGGCCATGATGGTGCACACGCCGATCTGCTTGCCGCACGTCACGCGCGAGTAGGCATCGGCGACCGCGACGGCGAACCGCTCCTCGCCCATCATCAGGATGGGTACGCCTTCTTCGCCGAGCGCGTTGTTGACGTGGTTGGTCGGGTAGCAGCTCACCCACGGAATGCCTTCGGCCTTGAGCGCGCGCGCGAAACCGTTCGCCGCTTTGACTTTCATCGAGGTCTCCTCGGTCTAGATTCGGTGCCCTGTCGTACCGCGCCGACGCGTGCCGTGTCAAGGATCTCCCCGGCGCCGGCCGGCGATGGTACCGTGCACCCGAACAGGAGGCGTCATGGCGACGGTGAAACTGATCGAGTACGCAGAGGCGAGCGCCGAAGTGCGCGCGGTGTACGACGACATCATGGCCACGCGGAAGGTCGACCGCGTCAACAACTTCTGGAAGGCGCTGGCGAGCCATCCGCCGACCTTGCGCCGCACGTGGGAGACGCTCAAGTCGGTGATGGCGCCGGGCGCGCTCGACCCGCTGACCAAGGAGATGCTCTACCTCGCGGTGAGCGCGACGAACGGCTGCAACTACTGCATTGCCTCTCACACCGCATCGGCCCGGGGGCGCGGTATGACCGAGGCGATGCTGGGGGAGCTGATGGCCGTCGTCGGCATGGCCAACGAGACGAACAGCCTGGCCGACGGCTACCAGATCGAGGTCGACGAGATGTTCCGGTCCCCGGCGTAGCACACCCGGCGTGCGTGGTAAGCTTTTCGGCACCCGAAAGCGAATTCCTCTCAGCGCGGAGAGAGACAGCCATGAACGTTCGGCGTCCGCTCCCGACCCTGATCCTGATCGTGACCCTGGCTCTGCTGGTTGCCTACGTGCCGACCGCGGCGGAGGCGCAAGCGCCCGCGGGACAGATGACGTGGGCGGTGCACATCTCGCTCGCGCCGATCTGGTTCGATCCGGCCGAACACACGGGGATCATCTCGGTGATGATGGTCCTCACCGCCGTCCACGACGCGATGGTGAAGCCGATGCCGGGCAAGCCGTTCGCCCCGTCGCTCGCCGAGTCCTGGACGGTGTCGAAGGATGGTCTCGTCTACGAGTTCGTGGTCCGTAAGGGTGTCCTGTTCCACAACGGCGAGACGCTGACCGCCGAGGACGTCAAGTTCTCGTTCGAACGATACCGGGGTGCGGCCGCCGGCCTGTTGAAGGAAAAGGTCGCGGCCGTCGAGATCGTCGACCCGTACCGTGTGCGCTTCCGTCTGAAGGAGGCGTGGCCCGACTTCATGACGTTCTACGGCTCGCCGGCCAGCGGCGCGGGCTGGATCGTGCCCAAGAAATACGTCGAGAAGGTCGGCGACGAGGGCTTCAAGAAAGCGCCCATCGGCGCCGGCCCGTACAAGCTCGCGTCGTTCAACCCGGGGATCGAGCTGGTCCTGGAGGCGCACGAGCGCTACTGGCGCAAGACTCCGGCGGTCAAGCGCCTGGTGTGGAAGACCGTGACCGAGGATCTGACGCGCCTGGCGATGCTGAAGCGCGGCGAGGTCGACATCGCGTACTCGCTGCGCGGTCCGCTCGGCGAGGAAGTGAAGAAGACGCCGGGGCTCAAGCTCGTTGGGCTGGTCGGCAACGCGACCCAGTGGCTGAATTTCGGCGCGCCCCAATGGGATCCGAAATCGCCGTGGCACGACAAGCGCGTGCGCCTGGCGGCCGCGCTGGCGTTCGACAAGGACGGGATCAATCAAGCGGAGACTCTCGGCTTCTCACGGCCCACCGGCAGCATCATCCCGTCGGCTTACGAGTACGCGCTGGCGATCCCGGCCTATCCGTATGATCCGGCGCGAGCGAAGAAGCTCCTGGCCGAGGCCGGCTATCCGAACGGCTTCGAGACCGAGTACGCCGCCGACAGCTCCTACGGGAGCGTCGCGGAGGCGATCGGCAACTATCTGGGCGCGGTCGGCATCCGCACGAAGCTGCGGCCGATGGAGCGCGCCGCATTTCTCGGCAACTGGAAGGACAAGAAGATCACCTCGATCATGTACTCGGGCGCCGGCGGGCAGGGCAACGCCGCGACCCGCATCCAGAACTACCTGCTCAAGGACGGGCTCTACTCGTTCGGCGGCTATCCCGACATCGACGATCTCTTCGTCCAGCAGGCCCGCGAGCTCGACCCCAAGCGCCGCGAAACGCAGCTGCACCAGATCCAGAAGCTGGCCCACGAGCGCGTCATGGCGGCGCCGCTCTGGGAGCTGGGCTTCCTGAACGGCGTGGGCCCGCGCGTCGAGGAATCCGGGCTCGGACTCATTGCGCTCCATCCCTACTCGGCGCCGTACGAGGACCTCAAGCTCAAGAAGTGATGCCGATCGAGACGAGACCTCTGCATCCGCTCCTGGGCGTCGAGATCGTGGGCGTCGACGTCAACCGTCTCGACGACAGGACCTTCGCGCGCATCGTCGCCGCCTTCGAGGAGCACTCGGTCCTCCTCTTTCGCGGGCAGACCCTCGACGACGAAGCGCAGATCGGCTTCAGTGGCCGGTTCGGACCGCTCGAGGCGACGATCCGCACCGTGGTCTCGCATGCGAGATACCGTCCGGAGATCTCCAATCTCGCGAACGTCGACGCGAACGACCGGCTCATCCCGCGCGGCGACCGGCGCAACCTCTTCAACGCGGGCAATCAGATGTGGCACACCGACAGCTCGTTCAAACGAGTGCCGGCGCACGCCTCGCTACTCTCCGGGCGCGAGGTGCCGCCCGAGGGAGGCGAGACCGAGTTCGCCAGCATGCGGGTGGCGTACGAGCGTTTGCCCGAGGCGATGCGCCGATCGCTCGAGGGCAAGGTGGCGATCCATAGCTTCGAGTACTCGCGCGGCCTGGTCGGCGAAGGCCTCCTGCCGCCCGAGGATGCGGCCCAGGTGCCGCCGGTGCCGCAAGCGCTGGTGCGCGCCAATCCGGTGAACGGACGGAAGGCGTTCTTCGTGGCCTCGCACGCGTGCGAGATCGTGGGCATGCCGACCGACGAGGCGCGTGCGCTGATCCGTGATCTGCTCGAGCGGGCGACGGCGCCCGATCGTGTCTACACGCATCGCTGGCGGCCCGGTGATCTGGTGATGTGGGACAATCGTTGTGTCTTGCACCGCGGCCGGCCCTGGAACGAGAGCCGCTATCGTCGCGTGATGCATCGCACGACAGTGGCGGGCGAGGGACCGACGGCCGGCGACGTCGCGGGGATCCGCGTGGCGCCGGCTCGTGAGAGCGATCTCGCCTGGTGCCGCGCGCAGCTCGAAGCCATTTAGGGAGGATCCCGATGCCTCGACGGCTCTCTCTGCACGCTCTCGCGTTCACCCTGTGTGCGGTTCTGATGTCGGCGGCGCCGATCGCCGCGCAAACGTCGACCGGCACCGCGGACAAGTCGGGCGGCACGGCGGACAAGATGTCGAGCTATTCGGTGGAGAAGAAGAAAGAGGCGGTCGCCTACGGCAAGAAGATGATGAGCGACTTCGACAAGCAGATGAAAACGCTCGAGTCACAGGTCTCGCGTGACACGAGCGCGGCCAAGGCCGACGCGCAACGCCAGGTGAAAGATCTGAAAGCCCAGCGCGCGGAGACGGGCAAGAAGCTCGACGAGCTCGGCCGCGCGTCGGCTCAGTCCTGGGAGAGTACGAAGCACGGCTTCGCGAACGCATACAAGGACATGCAGCAGTCCTACGACAAGACCGTCGCTGGTCTCAAAAAGTGAAGGGGGTCCCCATGCAGGACAAGTGGCTGCACGCGCTGCTGTCGCTGGGACTGGGTGTGACGTTGCTCGCCGGCTGCGAGCAACAGGGCACCGCGGAGAAGGCCGGTAAGAAGATCGACAAAGCGGTCGAAGACACCGGCAAGGAACTCAAGAAGGCCGGCGAGAAGGTCGGCGAGGGGCTCGAGGAGGCGGGGAAGAAGGTCAAGGACGCGTCGAAGTAGTCCCTACGGGCTCTCGATAGGCCGGCCGTGGCGGGCGATGAACTCGGGAAACGCCGCCTCGGCCTTGGCGCCTCTGACCACGTTGGTCGTGTAGTCCCGCTCGTTCGCCCACTGTTCTTCGAGGTCGCAGCCCAGGTCGCGGAGCAGGAGCGCCTTCACGCCCATCACCGCCTCGCGCTTGTTCTTGGCGATCATCTTCGCGAGCCAGAGGGTCTTCTCGCGCAGCTCCGCGCAGGGCACGAGATGATTGAGCAGGCCGATCCGGTGAGCCTCCTCCGCGTCGACCGTCCGGGCCGAGAACAGGAGCTCCTTGGCGATGGGCCAGCCGACCTGGTTCGGTAACGTCCAGGTGCTGTTGATGCGCCCGTAGGCGGCCGCCAGGAAGCGGAAGCTCGAGTGCTCGCAGCCGACCCGCATGTCGAGGGACGAGGCCAGCACCGCGGCCCCACCGTAGGCCAGGCCGTTCATCATCCCGATCGTGGGCTTGGGACAGGCGCCGATCTCGTAGCTGCCCCGCGCGCGCACGGCGGTGCGCGCGTCGAGCTCAGCCTGCGAATAGCGCCGGTCGTCCTCGCGCTGCTCGTGGATGTCGCCGCCGGCCGAGAACGCGCGCTTGCCGGCACCCGTGATGACGAGGCAGCCGACCTCGTCGTCGTCGGTCATTCGCGCGACCGCCTCGCGCAGCTCGGCGCTCAGCTGCGCGTTCATTGCATTGAGCTGCTCCGGGCGATTCAAGGTGAGAATCGCCACCCCTTCGGTCTTCTCGACGAGGACGACCTGGTCCGCCATCACGCGCCTCCCCGCGTCGCCGGGAGGCGACGCGGGGGTAGCATACACCGCTACGGATGGTCGTCGCGCGCGACTCAGCGCTGGGCGGAGGTGGTTTCCGCCGCTTTCTTCTGGAGCCGCTCCCGCAGCGAGCTGTAGGACTCCGCGCGAATCACGCGGTCGAACTGGCTCCGGTAGCTCGCAATGAAGCTCACTCCCTGGACCACCACGTCATAGATGCGCCACTGTCCATCGATCACGTGCAGACGATAGTCGAGCGGAGTCTCGGCCCCGTATCGAGACACCACCTTCGAGCGCACGGTCGCGGAGCCGCCGCCGTCGATCGACTCACCCAGGAAGGTGATCTGCTGACCGCCGGCCGCCTCGACCTGCGTCAGGTAGGCACGCTCCAGCAGATCCCGGAAAAGCGTCACGAATTCAGCCTGCTCGTCGGTCTGGAGCGCCTGCCAGTGCCGAGAGAGCGCGCGGCGGGAGATCTCGTCGAAGTCGAACATCTCTCGAACGATCTCGCGGATTGCCACCAATCGATCGGCCGCGACGGCGGGCCCGTCGGATCGGCCGGTTTGCATGATGTTCATGAAGCGCGCGACCGCCGCTTCGACGGCGTCACGCGGTCCTACGGTCTGCGCGGCCGGCACGGTCTCGGCCACGAGCAAACAGGCTATGGTCAGCGCGATTGCGATCCATGTCGTCATCGGTCGTCCCCCTGAGCTACCCTACGGCGCGCCGATCGGACGACGCTATCCGGAGAACCCGCGAGGAGACGCGAGGAAAACCATGGACGCGAGCGCGGGTGGTAGCATGCGCTCGACGAATGCGAGTTCTCTTGATCGAGGACGACCGGGAGGCCGCTCGACTGCTGGCCAAGGGCTTGCGCGAGGAAGGCTGGGTCGTCGACATCGCCCACTCCGGCGAGTCGGGCGACGAGATGGCCAGCGTCAACAGCTACGACGCCGTCGTCCTCGACTGGCTCCTGCCGGATCGCGACGGGATCGCGGTGTGCCGCGGCCTGCGCAAGGCCGGCCTCCACGTCCCGATCTTGCTCTTGACGGCGCGCGACGCGGTCGAGGATCGCGTCATGGGCTTGAACGCGGGGGCCGACGACTACCTCACGAAGCCGTTCGCGTTCGCCGAGCTGCTCGCCCGGCTCCACGCGCTGCTCCGCCGGTCTGACCTGACGCGGCCGGTCCTGCTCACCGTCGCTGACCTCACGCTCGACCCGGGCAGCCACGTGGTCACCCGCGGGGGCGTCCCGCTCAGCCTCACGCCGAGAGAGTACGCGATTCTGGAGACCCTCATGCGCCGGGCCGGCGAAGTCGTCAGCCGGGTTCACCTCGGAGAGAGCGTGTGGGAAAACGACCTCGACTCGTTGACGAACCTGGTCGAGGTTCACATCAGTCACCTTCGGCGGAAGGTGGACCGCGCCGGTGCGCCGCCGCTCATTCACACGGTCCGCGGTTACGGCTACCGCCTGGGACCACCGGCTCAGTGATGGCGCTGAGCTTCAAGGCTCGGCTCACGCTCTGGCACCTGCTCGCGGTCATGGTCATTCTGGCCGGGACGGGGCTCGCCGCGAACTGGGCGCTGTCGCGGGTGGTGCTCGATCGGATGGTCGACGACGCGGTCCTCGCGCTGGCCGAGGCGGAAGCGACGGCGCTGACGACGAACCCCGGGGCTCCCGTGAGCGTGCACGAGACGCCACCCGGGACGGCGGCACCCTCGTTCGCCCGGCTCGACAAGTTCGTCCAGATCCTGGCCCTGGACGGTCAGGTGGTCGCGCGAGGGATGACCCTCGGGACCGCGCGACTCCCCGCGCCGCCGGCGCTGCTGAGCCGGCTTCGCGACGGGGAAACCGTCTTCGAGACCGTCAATGACTTCGGCGAAGAGCCGGTACGTATGGTGTCCCTGCCGGTCGACGTGGCCGGGACTCGCTACGCGGTCCAGGTAGCCATGTCGCTCGACGACGCCTACGCGGTGCTCGGATCGGTGCGGCGGCTGTTCGTCGGCATGGCGGCCGGGATCCTGCTCGGCGTGGGGTTGACGGGAATCATCCTGACGCGACGAGCCCTCCGTCCGATCGACCGCATCGTGGCCCGGGCCCGCGAGCTCGGTGAGTCGAGCTTCGGCGAACGTTTGCCGAGCCCGGGCCAGCAGGACGAGATCGGCCGGCTGGTCGACACCCTCAATGACATGCTCGCGCGGATCGAGGGCAGCTTCGAGGTCCAGCGCCGCTTCACGGCCGATGCGGCGCACGAGCTCCAGTCGCCGCTCTCCCGCCTGCGGACGGAGCTCGAGGTCACCTTGCGCCGGCGCCGCGATACGGGCGAATACGAAGAGACCCTGCGCTCGTGTCTCGAGAAGGTCGAACGGCTCGCGATCCTCACGAAGGAGCTCCTGACCCTCGCCCGTCTGGACGCAGAGCAGGGTCGCCCGGCGCCCGCCCAAGTCGTGCGGCTGGGCCCGGTGCTCGAAGGCGCCGTCAGGCGGCTCGCGGCCGAAGCTGAAAAGCGCGGCGTCACCGTCGCGCTTCATCCGTCGCAGGCGCTGTCACTGTCGGTCCGCTGCGGAGAAGGGCTCGCGGATCTCGTGTTCACCAACGTGCTGGACAACGCGGTCAAGTTCTCGCCGCCGGGCGGCCGGGTGGTGGTCGATGCCGCGGCCGAAGGCTCGGAGGTGGTCGTCGCGGTCTCCGATGCGGGGCCGGGGATCCCGGCCGAGGAGATCTCTCGGGTGTTCGAGCGCTTCTACCGCGGACGCAACGCGAGAGCCAACGAGCCGACGGGCTTCGGCCTGGGGCTGGCGATCTCCGACGCCGTGGTCAAGCAGCACGGTGGCCAGATGTCGGTCGAGAGCGCGCCGGGCTGCGGGGCGACCGTTCGCGTGCGATTTCCGGTGGGGACGTAGCCCGCCGCTACGCGCTCCGAAGCTTCGCGGCCAGCCGGTAGACCGCCGGTAGCGCGACCAGGGTCAGCAGCAAGGTCGAGATCAGCCCGCCCACGACGACCGTGGCGAGCGGACGCTGGATGTCGGAGCCGATGCCGCGGGCCAGCGCCGCCGGAATCATGCCGAGCATCGCGACGAGAATCAGCATCAGGATCGGCCGGAACTGGGTGCGAGCGGCCTCGACGACGGCCTCGGCCAGCACGATCTCAGGGTCGCCACGCCGGCGGTTCACGTCGGAGATGTACAGCACCCCGCTCATGACGGCGACGCCGAACAGCGAGATGAAGCCGACCGCCGCCGACACGCTCAGGTTGATGTCGCGTACGTAGAGGGCGACGAGTCCGCCGGCGAGTGAGAACGGGACGTTGAGCAGCACGAGACAGGCGTCGAAGGCAGAGCCGAACGTGACGAACAGCAGCACGAAGATGACGCCGATCGTGATGGGGATGATGACCTCCAGCCGCTGCCGCGCCCGGTCGAAGTTCTCGAACTGTCCGCCCCAGCTCACCCGGTAGCCCGGGGGCAGCTTCACCGCCTCGGCGAACCTGGCCTGGGCCTCGCGGACGAAGCTGCCCTGGTCGCGCCCGCGGATGTTCGTGCGGATCGTGATCTGCCGCTCGTTCTCCCGCCGGGCGATGATCGTCGCGCCGTCGGCGACCGTGATGTCGGCGAGCTGCGCGAGCGGCGCCCGCCCGCTTTCACGGGTCGGGATCAGGATCCCCCCGATCGACGACGCATCGGCGCGCGCCTCCGGCGCGAAGCGCGCGACGACGTCGAAGCGGCGGTCGCCCTCGAAGACCGCGGTGATCGGGCTGCCGCCGAGGGCCAGGTCGATGACGTCCTGGACGTCACTGACGTTGATGCCGTAGCGCGCGACCTGATAGCGATTCACGGCGATGCGAAGCTGCGCCTGGTCGGCCTCCTGCTCGATCGAGGTGTCGGCCGCCCCGCGGATCGGCCGCAGCACCGCGAGCGCTTGCGTCGCGAGCGCTCGGAGCTGGCGGAGGTCGGGCCCGCTGACGATGACGGCGAGGTCGGCGGACGAGCCGGTGGCGATCTCGGTCGACGTGTCGATGATCGGCTGCGTGAAGTTGAACGAGGCGCCCGGGATGCCGGACTGCAGGCGATGGGAGAGCTCGTCCACCAGGTTCGCCTTCGTCTGGCCACGCGGCCACGTCTCGTAGGACTTCAGATCCAGCAGAAACTCGTTGCGGTTGGGCCCGAACGGATCGGTGCCGGACTCGTTCCGGCCCGTCTGGGACATGACCATCGTTACTTCCGGTGACTGCCGGATGAGCCGGCGCATGGTGGCGGCCACCTCGGCGGACTTCTCGACGGAGATCCCGGGCGGAAGATTCGCGCGGATCCAGATGACCCCTTCGTCGAGCTGCGGGAGGAACTCGGAGCCGAGGCTCGCGCCGAGCCAGACCGCGCCCGCGACGATCGCGACGGCGACCGCGACCGTGATCCGGGCGTGACGGACCGCGCGCTCCACCAGCCGCGCGTAGCGCTCGGTCAGCCACTCGAGGCCGCGATGGCGTGGCATCGGGCGCGTCCCGCGGAACAGGTACGTGGCGACCGCCGGGACCAGGGTAAGGCTCAAGAGCAAGGAACCGAGGAGCGCGAAGCACACGGTCATCGCCATGGGCGTGAAGAGGCGCCGCTCGACGCGCTCGAGCGTGAGCAGCGGGATGTAGGCCGCGATGATGATGAGCAGCGAGAACAGGATCGGGCGCTGGACGTCGAGCGCCGCCGCGCGTACCGTGCCGACGAGGCTCTCGGGGGCGCCCGCGGCCTCGCGCCGCCGCGCGACCTCGTGCATGATGCGCTCGACCATCACGATGGTCGCGTCCACGATGATGCCGAAGTCGATGGCGCCGATGCTGAGCAGGCTCAGCGAGACGCCGGCGGCGCGCATGCAGATGAAGGCGAACAGCAGCGATAGCGGGATGACCAGGGCGGTCAGGAGCGCTGCTCGAACACTGAGCAGGAAGACGAGCAGCACCGTCACGACGATCACGAACCCCTCGAGCAAGACGCGCGACACCGTGCGGAGCGTGTTCCGGACGAGCGACGTCCGGTCGTAGATCGGCACGATGCGAACGCCCGGCGGCAGCCGGCTGCCGTTGATCTCGTCGACCGCGTCGTGCAGGGCGTCGAGCACCTCGCTGGGATTCTCCCAGCGCCGCATCAGCACGATGCCTTCCACCCCGCCGACCCCGGTGGGCTGAGCGTTGATGGCGAAGATCCCGGTCTGCGGGACCGAGCCGATCCGAACCCGGCCGATGTCGCGCACGAAGAACGGCACGCCTTTCGGCGCATCGAGCACGATCTGCTCGATGTCGTCGATCGACCGGATGAGGCCGGAGCCGCGGATCGGCAGCGACTGCTGACCCGCGTCGAGCAGCGCGCCGCCGGCGTTGCGGTTGTTGCTCTTCACCGTGTCGGCGAGCTGGCGCACGCTCAGCCGGTACTTGTCGAGCGCGCGGGGATCGATCTCGATCTGGTACTGACGCACCTGCCCGCCGAATGTCACCACGTCCGCGACCCCGGGCACCTGGAGCAGCCGCGGCCTCAGAACCCAGTCCTGGATCTCGCGCAGCCGCATCGCATCGTAGCCCTTGGCCTCGAGCGTGTAGCGATACATCTCGCCGATGCCCGGCGAGAGCGGGCCGAGGGTGGGGGTCACGCCGTCGGGAAGGTCGGCGTCCCGGAGGCGCTCGAGGACGAGCTGGCGCGCGAAGTAGTCGTCGGTGCCGTCCGCGAACGTCAGCTCAACCACCGAGAGGCCGAAGATCGTGCGCGAGCGGCGCGCGATCACGTTGGGGGTGTTGTTGAGCGCGCGCTCGATCGGGACGGTGACCTGTTGCTCCACTTCCTCGGCGGCGAAACC
>Ga0075434_100004842_pt1 | contig 12202 bp, 9 predicted proteins | sample RhiMethybrSRZTD3_FD_75298 | JGI IMG/M metagenome (GOLD analysis project Ga0075434, IMG submission 75298) | Populus rhizosphere microbial communities from Tennessee, USA - Rhizosphere MetaG P. TD hybrid SRZTD3 | ecosystem: Host-associated > Plants > Roots > Rhizosphere > Soil | place: USA... | reverse complement strand
TGTGCTGCTACAGTAGCAAAAATAAATCCGATACGCAGCGTATCGCATCTATCTTATTCTGGCGTGCGGAAGGCATGAAACTTTCCAGCTCTCACCTTGATGGCTAACTTCTAATGTGGATTGTTGCTTTAGCCCTGCGCCGGCCCTACACGTTCGTGGTCATGGCGCTACTGATCATGATCCTCACGCCGGTGGTCCTGCTGCGCACGCCGACCGATATTTTCCCCGACATTAATATTCCCGTTATTAGCGTGGTCTGGAACTACCAGGGGCTCTCGCCGAAGGACATGGCAGACAGAATTGTTGGCCAGACCGAACGCGGGCTCACAACTCTGGTGGACAACATTGAACACATCGAGTCGCAGTCCCTGAACGGGACGGCAGTAGTGAAGATTTACTTCCACCCGACTGCCAACATTCAGACCGCATTGGCGCAGGTGACCGCGATTTCACAAACCGCACTCCGCTTCCTGCCGCCCGGCGCTACGCCGCCTCTGATCATTCAATATTCAGCGTCCAGCGTGCCGATCCTGCAGGTCGGCATGAATAGCAAGACCGAACCGGAACAGACGCTTAACGACTACGCTTTGAACTTTGTCCGCACGCAGTTAATCACGGTTGAAGGTGCTGCGGTTCCTTATCCCTACGGCGGCAAGTTCCGGCTGGTGTCGGTTGATCTCGATACGGCAGCGCTACAAGCCACGCACTTGACGCCAGTTGACATCGTGAACGCCATCAGTGCTCAGAATTTGATCCTGCCCTCTGGAACTGCGAAGCTTGGTGAACTGGAACATCAGGTGGAGTTGAATGCCAGCCCGCAATCCATTGCAGAATTGAACGACCTGCCGGTCAAGACCGTCAACGGCACCACAATTTACCTTCGGGACGTTGCGCATGTTCGTGACGGATTTCAGCCGCAAACCAACATCGTGCATCAGGATGGCGTAAGGGGAACACTGTTGAGCGTGATGAAGAACGGTCATGCTTCAACCATCGATATCGTGAATAACATTCGGGCTTTGCTGCCGCAGGTTGCGCAGACTTTGCCTGAAGACGTGAAGTTGACACCGTTGTTCGATCAGTCCTTGTTTGTGCGGGCAGCGATTCAGGGCGTGCTCAAGGAAGCCCTGACAGCAGCTTGCCTGACCGCGGCGATGATCCTGCTCTTCTTAGGGAACTGGCGCAGCACGCTGATCATCGCTATTTCGATTCCGCTGTCAATTCTGACTTCGGTCATTCTTCTGAGCGCGCTTGGTGAGACCTTCAACATCATGACCTTGGGCGGTCTGGCGCTTGCCGTGGGAGTGCTGGTGGATGACGCGACTGTTGAACTGGAGAACATTGAGCGCAATCTGGGCATGAAAAAGGAGCTCAAACAAGCGATTCTTGATGGAGCGCAACAGATTGCTGTACCCGCGTTCGTATCGACGCTCTCGATCTGCATCGTGTTCGTGCCGATGTTCTTCCTGACCGGTGTGGCGCGGTATTTGTTCGTGCCACTGGCTGAGGCAGTCGTGTTCGCCATGTTGGCTTCCTATCTGCTCTCGCGAACTCTGGTACCAACCATGGTCATGTATCTCCTGAAAGGCCACGAAGAGGATTCGCATCGCGCGCCGAGAAGCTTCTTGGGAAAGCTGCAGAAGCGGTTCGATGAATGGTTCGGCCGCTTGCGTGAGTCTTATCGTGGAACCCTTGAGACGATCATGCATCATCGTGGAGGGTTCGTTACTGCCTTTCTGGCATTCTGCGCGCTATCGGGCGGCATCGTATTTTTCCTCGGTCGCGACTTCTTTCCACAAGTGGATGCAGGACAATTTCGCCTTCACGTTCGTGGGCGGGCTGGTCTGAGAATTGAGGAGACCGCGCGTTTGGTTGACCGGGTTGAGCAACAAATCAGGCAGGAGGTGCCGAAAGAGGATGTCAACACTATTCTCGACAACATTGGCCTTCCGTACAGCAGCATCAACCTTACATATAGCAACGCAGGCACGATCGGGACATCTGACGCGGAAATCCTGGTGTCCTTAAACCCAGGGCATCGTCCAACAGAAGAGTACGTGCGTCGTTTGCGCGACGAGTTACCGAGACAATTTCCAGGCGTTGAGTTCTTCTTTCAACCGGCGGACATCGTGAGTCAGATCCTCAATTTCGGCCAGCCATCGCCAATTGACGTTCAGCTCTCCGGCCAAGATTACGCTCAGAACTATGCCATCGCGCAGCAGATCGCGAACCGCATGCGTCATGTTCCGGGAGCCGTTGATGTTCACGTGCAGCAGTTGATGAGCGGTCCGGAGCTACAACTCGATGTAGATCGCGTGCGCGCGCAGCAGGTTGGACTGACTGAACGCGATGTTGCGCAGAACCTGCTGGTTTCCCTCAGTTCGAGTTTTCAGACCGCGCCGACATTCTGGGTGAATCCAAAGAACGGCGTCGAGTACAGTCTTGCAGTCCAATCTCCACAGTACCGCATCGATTCGCTCCAGGCCCTGATGAACACGCCGATTAATGGTGCTGGAGCTTCGAATCAGCAGGTGCTCGCGAATTTGGCCACTGCGACTCCCACAACCACTCCGGCAGTTGTGAGTCATTACAACATCGCGCCCACGGTTGACGTTTATGCCAGCGTTGACGGTCGTGATTTGGGTGGAGTCGTCGACGATACTTTCGACGTGGTGAAGTCGTTTGAAAAACGGTTGCCGCGCGGTACGCAAATGCACGTTCGCGGTCAAGTCGAGACCATGGAATCGTCGTACTTGGGTTTGGAGATAGGCCTGGTGATGTCCATTGTGCTGGTGTATCTGCTGATTGTGGTGAACTTTCAGTCCTGGCTTGATCCCTTCATCATTATTACCGCATTGCCGGGAGCGCTTGCGGGAATTCTCTGGATTCTGTTCTTGACCCGCACCACACTGAGCGTTCCGGCGCTGACTGGAGCGGTCATGTGCATGGGTGTCGCGACCGCGAACAGCATTCTTATGATTTCGTTCGCGCGCGAGCGCATGGCGGAAGGCAGTTCGGCCATTGAAGCCGCCGTGGCAGCCGGCTACACGCGCATGCGTCCGGTGATTATGACGGCACTCGCCATGATCATCGGCATGGCGCCGATGGCGCTTGGCTTCGGCGAGGGCGGCGAACAAAACGCTCCACTCGGCCGCGCGGTGATCGGCGGATTGACTGTGGCAACAGTGGCGACGTTGTTCTTTGTGCCCGTTGTATTTAGCATTTTTCATGGCTGGCGCATGAAGCGTGCCCGATAGTGAGAAGCGAGCCATGCTCATTGCGAGGCTTAGTTATGAATCATGAAACCGTTCTGGAACCGGAAAACGAGATAGCCCGGCAGCGGCCACCGAGACCGCACAAGCGCGCGCGATATCTTGCGCTCGCGATCGTGCTGGTGTTGATCGTGGCTGGTGTGGTGACTCTCTCCTCGAGACTGGGGGAGAAGCGCGCGCTTGCGAAAGAAACCGAAGAGCTGGCAATTCCGAACGTCATAGTGGTTCAACCCAAAGCCGAGGTTCCTCAGCAGGAACTGGTTTTACCTTCGACCTTGCAGGCTTTCACGGAATCCCCAATTTATGCGCGCACCAACGGCTATCTAGCGCACTGGTATAAGGATATTGGCAGCAAGGTGAAGAAAGGCGAAGTGCTGGCGGACATTGAAACTCCGGAAATAGACCAGGAGCTTGCCCAAGCCCGCGCTGCACATAGTCAGGCGGAGGCCCAGCTCGGACTGGCCAAGACGTCGGCTGAGCGCTGGGAAACCCTGCGCAAAATGGATGCCGTGGCGCAGCAGGAAGCTGACGAACGGACCAGCAACTACGCTCAGCTGCAGGCGGCGCTAGCATCAGCGACGGCCAACGTGCGCAGGCTGGAGCAGCTGGAATCGTTCAAGCACATCTATGCTCCGTTTTCGGGCACGGTCATTCGACGGAATACGGATGTGGGCGCGCTCATCAACGCGGGTAACAGCGGGACGAACCAGGAACTCTTCGTAATTGCACAGATCAGTCCCATTCGCGTCTATGTGGATGTCCCGGAGATTTACGCAGGGGCCGTGCGTACAGGAGTGGTGGCGCAGATCGAGCTGCCGTCCATGCCGGGGCAGCGATTCTCCGGCAAGGTAGCGCGAACGTCTGACGCGATTGATCCAGCAACCCGTACATTGCGCACCGAAATTGACGTTCCAAATAAGGATGGAAAACTCTATCCCGGTTCTTACGGCCAAGTGCATTTTGATGTGAAGGTCTCAACAGCGAAATTCTCGGTGCCCGTCAATGCCCTCCTGTTCCGTGCGGAAGGGACGCGCGCAGCTGTAGTGGGAGCTGATGGCAAGGTGCACCTTAAAGCAGTGGTGATCGGCCGCGATTACGGGACTGATGTCGAGATCCTCAGCGGACTCGATGCTTCCGACGCGCTCGTCCTGAACCCCAGTGATTCGCTCGAAGAAGGACAGCCGGTGCACGCGACCAAACAAGGCGACAAGTCATGAAGCAGATTGGATCGTGTAGCACAGCCGGCTCGGCTGTGCGCACTTCGGCCGGCCACGCACAGGCGAGCCGCCTGTGCCACATGGTTGTTGCAGTAATCCTATGCAGCATTCGGTTGTTCGCCGCCGATCCCAAATACACCAAGCCCGACGTTGCTACACCCCAGAATTGGCAATCGTCCATACCATGGCAGAGGGCGACTCCCCTCGACTCGCTTCCCAAGAACGCGTGGTGGAAGGTCTTCGGCGATGCCGAGCTCGATGAGTACGAAGATCGCGCCATGGCGAATAATCAGAGCCTGCGCGCGGCAACTGCGCGTCTGGCGGAGGCACGCGCGTTTGCCCGGGTCACCTCGGCCAGCCTCTACTCCGAGCTGGACGCCGGTTTTGGCGCGCAACGGCAGCGGCTCTCAGCGAATCGGCCCACGAATGGGGCGACCATCACTCCCAACGCTGTCACGCAAAACGTTTTCAACATCCCCTTCACCCTGAACTACGAAATCGATTTGTTCGGTCGTGTGCGATACGGCGTTCAAGCTGTAAACGCATCATTGCAGGCCTCGGCTGCCGATCTTGAAAACGTGCGACTGCTGGTCAGTTCCGAGTTGGCAGCCGATTATTTCCAGTTGCGCGAGTTGGACGCGGAAATCGGAGTCGTGCAGAAGTCGATCAACTTCCAGCAGAAGGGCCTTGATCTGGTCGAACGGCGTCATCAAGGAGGGGCGGTTTCCGGGCTCGATGTAGCTCAGCAGCAGACCGTCCTCGATTCCTCCATAACCCAGCTGGCATTGCTCCAGCAGCAGCGCGCGCAATTTCAGCATGCGGTGGCGGTACTGCAAGGTCTGGCAGCGCCCGAGTTTTCCGCTCCCGTACGTGCTTTGAATGCGCAGCCACCAGCTGTGCCGGTGGCTTTGCCTTCGGAGTTGCTGCAACGTCGTCCCGATATCGCCACTGCTGAGCGTCAGGTTGCTTCGGCCAACGCGCAAATCGGAGTCGCGAAAGCCGCATTTTATCCAAGCATATTCCTGGGCGGAGAAGCCGGATTTCAGAGTGCCGATATCGCCAAGCTTCTGAATGGGCCAAGCGCTCTATGGTCTTTGGGTCTCTCCGCTCTCGAGCCTGTGATGGCCGGCGGACGAAATCGTGCGCGTCTGGAGCAAGCGAGAGCGAGCTATGACGAGCAGGTAGCCGGTTATCGCGAAGCCGTACTGACCGCCTTTCAGCAGGTCGAGGATGCGCTGGCTGGACTCTCTGCCCTGAACGCCGCGTCTGAATCGCAACTGCGCGCCGTCGCCGACGCCGAACGCTCGCTGGACATATCCAACGCCCGTTACACCGGAGGCCTGGTCACTTATCTCGACGTAATCACCGCACAAGAGCAAATGCTCACGAACGAACGCCTGGCGACGCAGATCCAGGGGCAACGCCTGGTGACCTCGGTTCTGCTGATCAAGGCGCTCGGGGGCGGGTGGGACTCCGCCAGCATCGCTGCCGTCGGCGTCAAGCCCAGCCTGAAACAGGCAATCCAACAATAAAGAAAAAAGGCCCACTCGAATCAGGTGGGCCTTTTTGCCGATCGCGCTCAACACGAGGGGCTGGCGCCATCAGCCTTGGCGTCGCTTTTCACCAATGTGGTGAAAGTATGCCGCGGGAAGTGGTCTGCATCAATAACCGCTTGACGAGTTTTTTTGTTAGCCACTATGATTTCTCGCAATGAAGAAAGTCCCCTCCGGCCTGGTCCCTTTAGTGGCAGTTGACCGTCGCGCCCCCGCTCCAATTCATCGGCAAATCTATGACGGCTATAGGGCCGCGATCGCTGCGGGTAATTTGCGATCGGGCCAGCGGATCCCTTCCACGCGAGCCTTAGCCGAGGAGCTTGGAATCTCCCGCATCCCTGTTCTCAACGCCTATTCGCAGCTATTGTCGGAAGGATATTTCGAGAGCCGGATTGGCGCTGGCACTCTGGTCTCGCATTCGCTCCCGGACCAACTTCCGCAGAAATCAGTGCGAAGCCCTCGGCAGAATTTACAGCGCTCGGGCCCCCGGACGGTCTCGAGGCGATGTTCCGAAGTGCCGGGCGCGGCGCAAGTCGTCCCATGGTTGGGCGGGCGCTTCGGCGCGTTCAGCAACGGACATCCGGCTCTCAACGAGTTTCCCCATCAGACGTGATCAAGGCTGGTTGTGCGTCATAGCCGTCACAGTCATGCGAGCGCATTGCACTACGGCGATCCCATGGGCGTCCTGGAACTGAGGGAGGCGATTGCAACTTATCTGCGGACATCTCGCGGCGTCCACTGCGAAGCACATCAGATCATGATCGTGAGCGGATCGCAGCAGGCGCTGGATCTCTCGGCCCGTCTCGTGCTCGATCCCGAGAGCTGGATCTGGATGGAGGAGCCGGGTTATCGCTTCGCGCGCAACGTCCTGTCCTTGCACGGCTGCAAGATCGCTAGCATACCAGTTGATTACGAGGGCCTTTGACGTGGCCGCCGGAATGGAACTCTGCCGGTATGCGCGTGCCGCGCTGGTGACGCGCTCTCATCAGTACCCGCTTGGCGTTACCATGAGCGCTTCGCGGCGGCTGCAACTGCTCGAGTGGGCACAGAGACAGGGTGCATGGATCATCGAAGACGACTACGACAGCGAATACCGGTTCGACAGTATGCCGGTCGCTTCATTGCAGGGCCTCGACTCAAATTCGCGCGTCATTTACGTGGGTACGTTCAGTAAGGTGTTGTTCCCCTCGCTGCGATTGGGTTACCTCGTTATACCGCCGGACCTGATAGAGAGGTTTGTCGCAGTGAGGATCACGATGGATATCACTCCGTCGCGCATGAGTCAGTTGGTGCTTGCAGATTTTATGTTTTGCGGCGAGGGTTCGTGCTGGGCTTCGGCAGCAGCTCCTTAGGCGCGCTACTCTCCTGACTTCTGCGCTGGTTCAATGGGTGCTCGCGACCGTAGCTCCCACACCCAACATTGTTGCTAGACTCGTCTCCGGCGAAAGGGTGATGGTGATGCGCTTCAGCGAATTGTTATCTTGTGCCAGAAACGACAACGTGCCGTCAGGCCCGAAATCCAGCCAGCGCGGTACGCTGGATAAGGAATTCCCCGCAGCATAAAAATCCGCTAGCGGCTTTCCATCAACGAAAAGCCGGAGCGGCCGATCGCCATACTGGTGAATCCAGAACAGATGTTTGCTGTCCGGAGAAAACGTCAAGTCGGTATTAACGCCTTCCGAGCTGATCTGGACATACTTGCCGTCGAGAAAGACACCCCTCTGATAATCGCCGGTCGGGGTGGGCGGGACTGCGAAGTGGGCTACGTGCTTGCTATCGGCGCTAAAGGTGTATTTCAATGCCGAAGGATTCTGCATATCGATGATGTCGCCACTAAGAGAAGACTGTGGCTGCGGCGCTCCATCAATCACTAGGCGGCCGCCGAGACCCTCAACTGCGAAATAGGCATAGTGGACGCCATCGGGAGTAAAACTGAAATTGCTTCCACCTCGAGCATTGAGGGCCGTAATTTTTCTATCTAGCAAGACACCCGGATTCCCATTGACCCTCATGAAAGCCGCAACGCGATTTCCAACTGGCGCGAAAATTGGTTCATATGCTGTCAACTCCCCGCCGAACTCCTGCTCTCCGACAACAACGAAACTTTTGCCATTAACATAGGCCGTATAAACGAGGGTTGAGGAATCGGGAGTGAAGGCAAGCTTGTCAACCGAGACATACTCCTGCTCGCGCTTGCCGTCGGTAATGACGTAATGATGACTGTTTAGGTCTCCAAAGACAGCGGCATAGTGTTTGCCGTCAGCACTGAAAATGACCTTGTCAATCATCCCGCGTTCGACTGTGTCACTTCCCGGGACCTTTTTGCCGTTGACCACCAGGAATGAGAATGGATGGAAGTTGGTTCCGCCAGTCACGGCAACCACTACCATATCCCCCACTGGCGGTATGTAAACCCTGAAGCCGAACGCCTTCGCTATGGGCTTGCCATCAAACAGCAACTCCGCGCCGTTCGGCGGAACCCTTCTTTGCGTGTACAGATGTTTGCTGTCGCTGGTCCATTGCGCGCCTCCGGCGACATACGGCATAACCTTTCCGTCAACGGCGAACTCGTAACGGTCCTGGTCGCGGGGCGGGCTGATGGTCAGGGTGTATGCAAAGTGCTCACCGTCTGGGCTGATTGCGATTGAGTCTTTGTCCACGCTGCCCAGTGGGCTCGGCTTTCCATCAAACACGAAGCGCATGAAGCTCTTCCCGCGCTCGGTACCAAGGTTGACCCAACTCTTGTAGTAAATGTGCTTGCTGTTCGCGGTGAACCCAAGATCGCAGTTGTTCGCGTCATAGTGGCCATCAACCGTGTCCGAGCTGCGAGTGAGTTCCTTGCCGTCGACTACCACAACCAGTTGATTGCCGGCACGCGCGCAGTAAGCGTAACGATTCCCGTCGGGGCTGAATGCAACGCTGTAGGGGCCGTTCTGCGGCAGAATCTCGTCGAACTTCGGCCCTTCAACGCCGTCGTACCAAACCACGGCGCGGCTGCCGTCAGTTTCAATCGTCGCGACGTGGACGCCGTGCGGGCCGACTTCGAACTTGGCGCGGTCCTGCACTGGCGCCAAAATCTTCTCTTCAATTTTGGTTCCGGCTGGAGGCTTGAACGGGCCAGAGTCATTTACTGGCGCAGAACCGGACGATTGTTGACCGGGCTTCGGCGGCTTTTGACCAGGCTGCTGTTGCGGCTGTTGGGGCTGTTGTTGTCCCTGCTGCTGGCCCTGCTGAGCTGCTTGTTTGATCTTGTCCCAAACGCTCGGTTTCTTTGTCTGAGCGGTGACGGTGAGGCAAAGGCCAACTACCGAGAAGAAGACGAACGACAACACAATATGTGCATTGAAGCGGCGCATGAATCCCCCAATCGCGGACGGCTTGTGGCGCAAATCGTAGCCGGCCAAAAATTGTTTGCGATTGTACATTGGCATCCTCCAAATCGCACTGCAAATCACTGGCTAGAACGAAAGGCCCCTCCGAAGGGAAGGGCCAGTGCTCGTTTAATTCGGGTTCACCGTTGCATTGGCGGGTTTCGAAGTTTGCGGCTTGGCAGGTCTCGCCGGACTTGGCTTAACGGGAGTTGCAGGCTTTGCTGCGGCAACCCCTGCGCCTGAGGCGGTACTGTGGCCCATTGCTGCGGTCTGGCTAGCCGTCGTAGTTGCGTTTGTAGGCTTCACCGGCGATGTCTGGGCTGCATTAACGACTGGTTGCGCAGGTTTGCTCGCCAGGGGGTTCAATGGATTTGCGGAAGTGACCGGAACTGTCGCCGTCTTTTGCACGGCCGGCTGTAAGGGGTTCGCGGTCGTGTTTGCGGCGGCAGCATTCATAGGTACAGCTGCCGGCGTGGCGACAGCGGGCATGGCATTCGGATCGCATCCCGGAATGCTCGCCGCCTGTCCATTCTGAGCGTTTTTCTTTTTCTTGAACAACGATCCGATGCTGGAGATCGTGGTTGCCGCATTTGAAACTGTCGAAGCTACTTGGGTTCCCGCGTTTCCAGCCGTTGTGCACGGATTCGAAATGGCATTGCCAATCCCACCTTGCGCATACGATGAAGCTTGCCCGAATGCGGCGCCGGGAGAGAATCCTGGAGAAATTGATGCTGATCCATTTCTCAGCCCCTGGAAGTGGAGCGGAAACTCCTCGCCCAGCGTGTGCTGATTGCCTTCGAACGTGTTGATCTCGGCGATGCTGAGGTCGAGCGTATAGGTGAAGCCGACAACCTGCGGATATCCTTGCGGATAGAACTCAAACTGCGCGTCGCCCACTCCCCCCGGACGTACCACGAATTTGGGATCGAAAGTGGCCCCGTAGACCAGACCGAGGCCGCGATATGCATTCGGACCCCAGGGAACGAGGCGATTTCCCCGATCGTCGCTGGCGTTGCCAGATCCGTTTACGTATCCGAGCACGAGCTGCTGCGCGCTCTTATTCTGGAAGCGCACGCTTAGGTCCAGAATCTGACGCTTGGCGGCGTCGGTAGTGATGCGGAAGCCGGTAATGGTTGCGGCGAAATCATTGGTTTCATAGCAGAAGGCTGTGTTCCCGCAGATTTGCGGTGGAGCTGCCGGAGCTGGAGCAGCGGCAGCCTGCGGGTCGGGAGCACCCGGCTGAGCAGCTGGCGCCTGTGTGGTTCCTGGTATTTGTGCGGTTGCGATGTTGCTCAAGATGATCGCGAGAATCGTTACAGCGAACAACGCGAAGAGACTGTGTAGATTCGAATGGCGCATTTCATTCCTCCGATTTTCAGATTTTGTTTGCGGGCCGAGCCCGCACTCAATGACCTGGTTATGCAGCTGCCTGATTCGACCATTCTTGAATCTCCGTTTCGCTGGCCCGAGCGACGAGGAACTGTTTGGCTCCGATGGCTGCCAGATAGAGGCTGACCAACACTGACAGGTACGTGCCGAAGCCGAGCGAAATTGCGCTCATCATTTCCTGTTGGGCCTGACGTTGCATTTCGCCGAGCGGACCGTCGAGAGTTCCACCCATGGCGCTGTGAATGTTGCTCCGCACCAGGATTCCGACTGCGATCATGAAGGCCAGGGGCAACACTCCGGCTAGTGCCGCGCGCTTGTCCTTCCAGAAATAAGGAAGAAACGGGCCGGCGAGCGCGACTATGGCGAGAAAACCGTAGAACCCGGCGTTCGCACCGCCGCGCCCGGACATCACGGTTTCCCACGGACTGTCGGCGTTCAGGAATCCGAGAATCTGCCAGAAGGTGAAGTTGAGCTTTCCAAAAAGTGTCTGGACGGAAACTGCCCCGAGGAAGAACCAACAGATCATCATCAATCCAGTTGCGATGAGCAGAGGCAATCCAAATCTGGCGATCGCCGCAGAAACCAGTACTCCGCCTTTCTGCCGGGCTGCCTTGACCACGGCGTCGGCTTGCTCTTTCGCAATCTGAGAATCAGGAACTTGCGTGATTCCGACGATGCTGGCATCGCCGGCAAACTCGACCTCGACGGACATTCCTGCCGTTGGCGGACTGTCCGATCTCCAAATCCCTTCGCGCGAAAACTGATAGTGTTGCCCGTCAACCGAGAGCAGTCCCGGTCCGGGACTGACGTCGCGTAAAACCTTGCCGCGCTTGATCATGCTTCCTCCTTGCGAAACTTGACTTCGGAATGAGGTGCGTCCCTCCTGCACGGATGCGACGCCGGTAGCCCCATCGTTCCTTTTCGGGCTTCCAATTCCGCCTAAATTTCCCAATGAAGCCATCTCTATCTTTCCCTGTTCTGGGCCTGCACCTTGTGGCAGAATGTTTACTCAATCGGTGCAGGCTTTATGCGCGCCATCCTGCACCCAACTACTTGTACGTGTCCTGACGGAGTTCTAAAGAACTCTAAAGGCGGGCTAGGTCTATGAATTTCAAGGGGACTCTGGGTGAGGTTGAGGAAACTTCTGGCCGTCTATGGCGATTTTCCGACTACGAATTTGACGAACTACGGCGCGAATTGCGCGCTAAAGGCAAGCCGGTAGAGCTCGAATCGAAGCCGCTCGAAATTCTCCTACAACTTTTGTTGCACGCCGGTGAGGTGGTCACCAAAGAAGAACTGCTCGAATCCGTCTGGCCTGACGTGATGGTCGTGGATGGTTCGCTTGCCACTGCCGTTTCAAAACTGCGCAAGGCCATGGGCGATGAAGATCACCCGGCGGT
>Ga0075434_100004841_pt1 | contig 12202 bp, 11 predicted proteins | sample RhiMethybrSRZTD3_FD_75298 | JGI IMG/M metagenome (GOLD analysis project Ga0075434, IMG submission 75298) | Populus rhizosphere microbial communities from Tennessee, USA - Rhizosphere MetaG P. TD hybrid SRZTD3 | ecosystem: Host-associated > Plants > Roots > Rhizosphere > Soil | place: USA... | reverse complement strand
GGATGGCCGTCCCCGCGGTCCCCGCGCGCCGACGGACCGGCTGCCCCTCCCGGGAGGCGAGACGGCCGACCTGGAAGGACTCGTCAAGGCGGCGATGGAGCGGGGGGCGTCGGAGCGGACCGCCCGCCACCTCGTAGCTGCCTACGGCAGCGAATCAGCCGCAGTTCTCAACCTGGTGGACCGGGACCGCGCGCTGGGGCGACCCATCGTCGCCGGGCGGGCGACCCTGTGGGCCGAGGTGGCGCACGCGGTGGAGCGGGAGATGGCGGTTCGGCTCTCGGACGTGCTGGTGCGGCGCCTGCATCTGTTCTATGCGACACGCGACCAGGCGGTGCCGGCGGCGAGCCCGGTCGCACACTGGCTGGCCGAGGCCCTCGGCTGGGACGCGACCCGCCGTGCGGACGAGGTGGCCGCGTATCAGGAGCTGGTGGAGCGATCCCGCGCCTTCGCCAAGGAGGCGGCGGCGGTCCGGGAATCCTGACCGCCGACTTGACGCCGGCTGCCGGACGTGACGAAGTGCTTGAGATTCTCGCGGGTGATCACCGTCAGTTCGGCTGGGACCTGACCAGGGTGGAACCATCCAATACCGGAACATTTGTCCGACTCCCGGATGACCGGTTCACCCGATGCAATGCGGCAGATGAACGTGGGCGACACCCAGTGTTGGCCCTCGTCCGGGAGGATATGATCCACGACGTCGAGCAGCTCACCGACCTCGATCTCGACCCCGTATTCCTCGCGTATCTCCCGTCTCAGCGCATCGGCCAGCCGCTCGCCCAGCTCCACTGACCCCCCGGGGAACTCCCACAGCCCACGCTCGTTCTTGGCCTTCGGACCGCGGCGGGCGAGGAACAAGCGACCCTGTTCGTCCACGATGATCGCGCCGACCCCGACGCCGATGTAGTCAACGCCGCGCTTCATCTCGCAGCTCATCTCCATCCCCTGAGGCTCCGGATGTAGTCGTGCAGCACGAGGAACTTCTCGAACACCGGCACGCCCTTGCGTTTGCGCCCGAACTCGGCGAATAGCTCGCGCAGCCGCCCGCGACGCGAGACGTAGAACCGGAACGTCTCGGCGAAGTCCTCCTGCGGATGCGTCGCGGCGTACGCAGTGACGTAGTTCGGCAGCGTGGTGGTGACGCCGCGACGCTCGAAATCGACCCATTTCGAGTCGGACACGCGGTACGCCTTGCGTACCTCCCCGAAGGCCCGCCGGAATCGCCCGGTCCGGGTGAACGACCAATTGTGATAGAGGAAGGAGTGCCCCAGCTCGTGCAGAATCAGTCCAGTCAGCATGTTCCAGGAGATCTCGTCGCGTCGCCGCCGCTTGCTGGTCACGTAGCGGCGCTCGATCTCGATGATCTTGGGCGTCCGGTGCGTCACACCGGAAACGCCGGGGCGCAAGAGCACGCGGTAGTTCCACACCTTGAGGCGGCCGACGACCAGCAGCTGCCGCGCCCGCCGCAGCGCCTGGCGGATCAGACCGCGCCCGGTCGCGTCTTTGCCGCACCACGGGCAGACGTCCATCCAATCGTCCACGCCCTTGTTGCAATGCGGGCAGATGTTGTGGAACTCCTGATAGCGCCATTTTTGCGGGCGCCCGCACCAGGGGCACGACCGCATCGGGTACATCACGCCGCCGCCGCAGCCCCACTGGCAGCGCCGGTGATACTTGAACCCCTTGGGGGCCTTGAGCGGCTCCGGACTCGAGTCCCGGTCGGCGATGTCGCGACCGCACCAGGGGCAGTACGAGAAGCTGTCCGACACGACCCAACCGCAGTAGTAGCACTCCGCGCCGGTCTCTTTCGTGGTGTCGCGCCACTCGAGCCGGCGACCGCAGTTCGAGCAATTGGCCCAGAACCGCTGCACTTCGGCCGCGCAGGTGGGACAGCGCAGCTCGGGCGTCGGGATCTCGCGCTTACGCGGTGCCACGGGCCAATGCCTCATCCACGATCCGCTGGATGAAGCCGTCGTAGTTCATGCCCGCCTTCTCCGCCGCGTCCGCCATCTCGTTCTCCTGCGCGAGAAACGGATTGGGGTTCACCTCCAGGACGTAGACCGCGTCATCGTGCGTCAGCCGCAGGTCCACGCGCCCGTAGTCGTGCAGCCACAAGGCGTGGAACGCCGTGGTGCAGGTGTCCGCGATCTTAGCGGCAACCTCGTCCGACAGTCCCTTCGCGAACACATTCTTGATCTTCTTCCGCTTGCGGTACTCTTCATCCCACTTGGCCTTGTACGTCGCGATGCGATGCTCCCCGTCAGACTCGCCGAACGTCAGCTCGACGATGGGCAGGACCTGGAGGGTGCCGTTCCCGATCAGGCCGACGTAGAGCTCGCGGCCCTCGATCAGCTCTTCGACGATAGCCGCCTGGTGGAACTTTTCGTGGATGAACTTCACGCGTACCCCGAGCTCTTCATCGTCCTCCACCACCGACGCCTGCGCGATGCCCACCGACGCGTCCTCCAAGAGCGGTTTCACGATGAGCGGGAACCGCAGCTCCGACGGCCGTACCGGCTTCTCTCCCGGGCGAAACTCGGCGAACGCCGGCACCCGAATCTCGTGGTGCGCGAGAATCTTCTTGGTGAGCGACTTGTTACGGGCGACGAGCAGGCCCGTGGGAGACGATCCCGTGTAACGATAGCCGTGCATCTCGAGCACGGTGGCGAGCGCGTACTCGTGCCGGGCGTGCCCGCGGAACGACTCACACCCGTTGAACACGAGCTTCGGCTGGAAGGCGGCCAGCCGGTCGAGCACCGGTGCCAGCTGGTCGGCGACCCCGACCATCAGCACGTCGTGTCCCTGGGCCATCAGCGCCCGGCTCACGTCGTACTCCGCCTCCTCGACCTTCGCGTCGACTTCCTTCTTGTAGTCGGCGTCCCCCCAGTCGGGATGCAGCGTGTCGAACACGACGGCGATCTTCACCGCCCCGCCCCTCCCCGCCCAATGCGGAATGGGGAATGCGGAATGCGGAGTGGCGGGACGAGTGTCGCTCGCCGACCGACCTTCCACTGCAATACCGCATTCCGCACTCCGCACTCCGCATTCATCCTTTCACCCGCGCCATATCCCGCCCCACCGTGCTGAGCGAGATCAGGATCACCAACCCCCCCACGGCGCCGGCTGTCGGCAGCAGCAGCATCGCGTGCCGCAAGCCGACGCGGTCGGACAGGTACCCGATGAGCGGCGGGGCGATCGCATCGCCGGCGAGGTGTGAGAACAGTACGTAAGCACCGAGCACCGATGCCCGGACCGCCGCCGGCACCACGTCCAGGATCACGGCGGACAGCGGCCCGTTGTACCACGAGTAGAGGAAGAATGTCCCGAACAGGAGCGGGACGAAGAGCCGGAGCTCGTCGATCAGGAGCAACCCGGCGCAGACCGGCCCGCCGAGCACGAATCCCGCGCCGGACACGACGACCCGTCCTCCACTCCACCGTGTGAGCAGCCAGTCTCCCGTCCGACCGCCGAACAACGCGCCCAGCGCCCCGCCCGCGAGCCCCCAGACGCCGAACTGCCGTCCTACGGCCGCCACCGGAAGGCCATGGGTGCGCTCCAAGAAGCTCGGCGCCCAGGCGATCAGGCCGTTCACGGCGAAGGTCACGAGCGCGCCCCCCACGAACATCCAGATCAGCGTCGGGGTGCGGAGCACCGTCCCGGCGGCCTGGAGGAAATCGCCGAATGCCGTGGCGGCGACTTCGCTCGCCTCGGTGGTGCCGCGGACGGCCACCGGCACGAGCCGGAGCACCGTCCACACGATGCCGATGCTCACGAACGCCGCGAACACTGCAGTGTCCAGACCGCGCGGCAGTCCCTCGAACACGTCGAGGACGCCGGACAGCGCCGCGCCCGCGAGCGTGAGCCCGATGAGTGGCGCGCCGAGCCGCAGCGCCTCGTTGGCCCCCACGCGCCCGCGCGCGTACCAGCTCTTCACGGTGGCCCGGATCGTCGGCGGCGGGCGCTGGCGCGGCTCGCGCAGCCGGGACGCGAGCAGCGCCAGGAGAAAGCCGGGGACACCGAGGGCGACGAACGCGGCGCGCCACCCGTAGCGCTCGGCGAGGACGCCGCCGAGCCAGATCCCGAGCACGCCGCCGAAGGCCATCCCAACCGAGTAGATCCCGAGGGCAAAGGCGCGTCGCTTGCCCCGGAAGAACTCGGCGAGCAACGCCTGGGCAGCGGGCCCGTAACCCGCCTCCCCCACGCCCACCAGCGAGCGACACGCCAAGAGCTGCCAGAAGCGGCTCACCGTCGCCCCGAGCGCCGTGAAGGCACTCCATAACCCTACGCCGAACGCGATCACGGCGCGCCGGGATTTCAGGTCTCCGACGACACCGAGCGGCAACGCCGCGAGCGAGAGAACGATCACGTAGGCGGACCCGAGCCAGCCGAGTTGTTGATCCGACAGGACGAGCTCCCGCTTGATGGGCTCGAACAGTGCGAAGACGACGTTCCGGTCGATGTAGTTGAGGAGATTGATGAGCGTCAACAGCCCCAGGGCGTACGCCGCGTACGCCCGAGACGTGCCCGCGGGGCCGGCGCGCTCAGGGTCTGCGCCCGACAGTCGTCCCCTCCGCGCGCGCGTCGCGGTCCGCCTTCGCCTCCTGATACGCCTCGGTGAGCTGCCGCATCATCTCTTCGCGCCGGTCGTACAGCCGCTTGAGCCGCCGCTTCTTTCGTTTGGCGAGCGCATACGCGGCGAGGATCGGGAAACCGACGGTGTTGTCGAGGTAGCACACCACCGTGCCCGGGAGCTTGTCGGGGTCCACCTTCCCCCAGCTCACGGCTTCGGCCGGCGTGGCCCCGGACAGGCCGCCCGTATCGGCGCGGGCGTCGGTCATCTGGAGGTAGTAGTCATGCCCCTTTTCGCTGATGCCCAGCACTTCCTGGATCTGCGGCTCCGTCTGCAGCACGAAGTTCTTCGGGCTGCCGCCGCCGATGATCAGGATGCCGCTCTTGCCGCCGTGGGTCTTCGCGTCGAACACGATGGCCGACGTCTCGTTCACGTCCGCGCTGGGGTCGAACCGCAGCTGCGATCCGGTGAGCGCCTGCTCGGCTACGTTCATCCCGATGGACGAGTCCCCCGGGGACGAGGTGTAGATCGGCACGGCGCACTGGTGCGCAACGCCGAGCACCGATTTCCGCGAGATCCCCAGGGCCTTCTCGCGCTCGAGGATGTAGCCGCCCAACAAGTAGTGGTACTCCGCCGTGCTCATGGGTCGCTGGAACTCCGGGCCCGCCGACACGTCCCGGATGTAGGCGTCGGTCGAGAGCAGCACCTCGTAGTCGAAGAAGATGTCGTAGATGCGGACGACACCCTCCTCGCGCAGCTCCACGTCGTCCGCGAAGGGGGTCCCCCGGTGCATCGTCAGGCCCAACCCGAAATGCGCGTCGTGATACAGGTTCGCACCGGTCGAGACGACCCAATCGATGAACCCCGCCTCGACGAGCGGGATGATCGTCGACATGCCGAGGCCCGCAGGCGTCATAGCGCCGGTGAGACTCATGCCGACGGTGACGTCCTCCTCGAGCATCAGCTCCGTGAACAGGCGGCACCCCTCGGCGAGGCGCCCCGAGTTGTAGGCGAGGAACGCGTTGTCCACCAGCTCGGGAACCGTCTCGCGGCCGGTGATGGGCTTCGGATCGATGCGCTGGCCGCCCAAGAAGTCTTTGCGTGTGGTCATGGCACCTCCGCGTCGCGTTGGTTCTCGAGCGGAGAGGCTTGGCTGCGACGCTCCCGTGCCTGCCGTACGGTCGCGACGGCCTCCCGCGGGCTGTCGGTGATGGTGAAGAGGCGGAGATCGGTGGTGGCGATTTTGCCCTCTCCCGCCACCCGTTCCCGCAGCCACTCCGCGAGCCCGGCCCAGTATTCCTGTCCGAACAGGATCACGGGGAAGTGTTTCACCTTCCCGGTCTGAATCAGCGTGAGCGCCTCGAACAGCTCGTCCATCGTCCCGTATCCCCCTGGGAAGACGATGAAGGCGGTCGAGTATTTCACGAACATCGTCTTGCGGACGAAGAAGTAGCGGAAGTTGATCGAGCGCTCGACGTAGGGATTGAGCCCCTGCTCGAACGGCAGCTCGATATTGCAGCCGATCGACAGGCCGTTCCCCTCCTGGGCTCCGCGGTTCGCGGCCTCCATGATCCCGGGGCCGCCGCCCGTGATGATCGGGAACCCTTCCTCGGCGAGCATGCGCGCTGTTTCCACGGCCTTGTCGTAGTACGGGTCGTCGGGCGTGGTGCGCGCCGATCCGAACACCGTGACGGCGTTGTACACGTCGGAGAGGGTGTCGAACCCTTCGACGAACTCCCCCATGATTCGCAGGACCCGCCACGAGTCCGATTTGACGAACGCCCGTCGCTCGCGGGGAACCTGGGCGAGGAGGCGTTCGTCCTCAGTGACCGGTGTGCGTTGCGAGCCGCTCGAGCGCTGAGACATGGTCGTCCTGCACGTTATAGAAGAAAGGAGAAAGACGGACGTGTCCCGGCCGGGCGTCCGCGATGATCCCGCCAGCGGCGAGATGTCGCACGCCCGCCGCCGGGTCGGCCGCGGGGAGCATCACGATCGCCGAACGATCCTCGGCGCGGGGAGCCACTTTGGGCCGGAAGCCGTACTCCCCCGCCCGCGCGACCAGGTCCTCCGTGAGCGCGGCCGTCACCCGGCGAATCGCGGGGACGCCGATTTCGTCGATGTAATCGAGGCCCCCGAGCTGCGCATAGACCGCCGCGAGCGCCGGCGTCCCGAGCTCGAAACGCCGGGCATCGTCGTGCAGCTCGAGTGTGCGGGGGTCGAAGGCGAACTGGTTCTTGTGGCCGAACCACCCGACAATTCCGGGAGCGAGCCGCCGTGCGACCTCATCACGAACGTACAGCAGCACGATCCCCGGCCCACCGAGCAGCCACTTGAGCCCACCCGCGGTGAGAAAGTCCACTCCCGCGGCCTTCACGTCCACGGGCACTTGTCCCACCGACTGGTAGGCGTCGACCAGGCTCAACGCGCCGCACCGCCGTGCGGCGTCCGCCACTCGCTTGATGTCCTGAATGGCCCCGCTCGTGAAGTACACGTGCGAAGTCGCGACGAGGGCGGTCCGGTCGTCCACTGCCCGTGCGATGGCCTCGACGGGCACCGAGACCTGGTCCGGGCTCTGGACCACCACCAGCTCCACGCCACGAGCCCGCTTTGCGAGCCACTGGTAAGCCACCGTGGGAAAGTCGAGCGACGTGACTACGACCTTGGGACGGCGCCCGTAGTCCAGCGCCTCCGCCACTGCCGACAACGCCACCGAAACGCTCGGCGCGAGCGCGATTTCCTCTGGGCCCGCGCCGACGATCCGCGCGTAGCGCGCGCGCAGCTCCGAGAGGGCGGCCCACCACACGTCGTACCAGGCGGACGCCCCGCGCGCCTGCCAGAGATCGAAGAACTCCGCGACGCGCCGGCGCGTGCGTTCGCCGAGCGCGCCGAGCGAGCAGGTGTTCAAGTACACCGCGTGGCGGAAGATCGGGAACTCGCTCCGATAGCGGGCGAGGGCGTGAGCCCCCGCCGATGCGCCGGCATCGAGACCGCTGGCGAGCGTCATAGGCGGTCAATATACAGGAGGAAAAGCGCGCTGGGCACGCCTCGCGACTAAATTCACTCCTATGAGAGCCTCCGCCGGCTGGCCGACGCTCACCATGCGCCTCGTCCTCCGGGCCCTCGTGAGCCCGCGGCTCGCGCTCGACCTCGTGCGTCTCACGTGGAGCTTTCGGGCGCGGGACTGGTATCGACGCCCTCCGTTCCTGCCGCTGCCGCCGCGCGACTATGTGCGGTGGCGCATGTTCACCGCGTACGGCGATGAGGACGCGGTGCCACCGCTCGAAGACGTCGTCCGGTTTGCGCGGTGGCGACGCGAAACAATGCACGTATGAGAAACGACGTCGAGCAACGACGTCGCGCGGAGAAGTCCCGCAACAGCGTCGAGGTGAAGCGTCGAGCGCTCGAGCTGGGGTTCGACGCGGTCGGGATAGCCACTCTCGAGCCGAACGCACACGCTGCCGAGCTCGATCAGTGGCTCGCCGCGGGGTACGCAGGCACCATGACCTACCTGCATCGCCAGGCGGAGAAGCGGAAGGACCCCGCCCGCATCATGCCAGACGCCAAGGTCGCCGTGGTCACCCTCACCAACTACTTCCATGGCAACGCTGACCCCGGGCGCAAGCCCGGGGTCAGTGCAGCCCTAGGCAGAGTGGCCCAGTATGCCTGGTCGGCGGATTACCATGGTGTGCTCGGTCGGCGTCTCGAGCGGCTGGCCGCCATGGTTCGCGAGATCGCTCCCGGCGCGAAAGTCCGCTGCTACGTCGACGCGGGACCCGTCCCCGAGCGGGAGCTGGCGCAGCGGGCAGGGCTCGGCTGGATCGGGAAGAACATGATGCTGATCGACCCCGACCGGGGCTCGTTCACGTTCATCGGCGTCGTGCTGACCGACGCGGATCTCGCTCCCGATCTGCCGTTCGAGGCGGATCGCTGCGGCACCTGCCGCACCTGTCTGGACGCCTGCCCGACGAGCGCCTTCGTCGCACCGGGCGTGCTCGACGCGCGACGCTGCATCTCCTACCTGACTATCGAGCACGCCGCAGAGTTCGGCGCAGCCGAGCAGCAGCTCGTAGGCGAGTGGCTGTTCGGATGCGACGTGTGTCAGGACGTCTGTCCGTGGAACGTGAAGTTCGCGCGCCCGACGCGCGACGTCGAGCTCGGCGTGCGCTCAGACGTTGTCGAGCCGGATCTGGCGGCGCTGCTCGAGGAAAATCCGGAGTCCTTCCAACGCCGCTTCGGCGACACACCGTTCGAGCGCCCTGGCGCCACCGGTATGCGGCGCAACGTCGCAGCGGTGCTCGCGAACCGCGGCGGGCGTCGCCCGTGATTGAGGTTCCCGCGCCGCAACGCGCGCAGGCCGCCGCGATTCAGCACCGGCTCAGCGAGGGACTCGCCCGGATCGATCCGCATCATCGCCTGCTCGGGCGCCCCGTAGCCTACCGGATCATCGACAGTACGACGCTCGAGATCACGTATCGGGACGTGCCGGGGATCGCGGAAGCCGAGGTGCTGGGGGTGAAGCGCCTGATCGGCGTCGAGTGCTTCTGCACGGTCGCGCCCCAGACGGCGGAAACCGTGCTCGTGCGCTTCGTCGCCTCCCTCAAGTAGCCGTCGTCAGCCGTATCACCGGGAGCTCGGGGGGGTTGCCCCACCGCGGGATCCACGCGCTGCCCACGCCCGCCGAGACATACAGCCAGCACTGCCCCACGCGCTTCAGCCCATGCAGGTACTTCCGGCCGAACTGGGACGGCGCCGTGATCGGCCCAAGGAGCGGCAGGTGCGCCTGGCCGTTATGCGTGTGTCCCGCCAGCATCACGTCTACTCGCAGCCCCGCGGGGAGGTATTCGATGAGATCGGGATTGTGCGAGATGAGCACGCGTGGCACGTCCGCCCCAACACCGGCGAACGCCTCGTCGGGCCGGACGGCTCCGTGGGTGAAGTCGTCCACGCCACCCACCGCCAGAATCGCCGCTCCGCGACGGACGAGCCGGTGCCGGTTGTGGAGCAGCGTCGCGCCACTACGCTCGACCGCGGCCCCGACCTGGTCGGGGTCTACCCAGTGGTCGTGGTTCCCGAGCACGGCCACCACGCCGTCGCGCCCGCGAAAGCGCGCCAGGACCCGCTCGAGGCCCTCCATGTCGCTGCGCGCGTGGCTGACGAAATCGCCGCCCAGCACGACGAGATCGGCGTCGAGCTCACGCACCCGGTCGGCCATGCGCCCAAGCCACCACGTGGGGACGGCGGGACCATGGTGCAGATCGGTGACCAGTGCCAGGCGGTAGTCCACGAGCCCGGGGGGAAGGCCCTCCACGGGAACCGCGATGTCCGGTGTCTCGAGCCGGGCGCGATCCCAGCGGATGAGCGGACGCGCCAGCCGCTCGGCCAGCCACCCGAGCGGTCGCTTGGTGACGCGCTCGAGCCGCGGTGGGCGCCGCTCCCGCGCGGGCGGGTAACGGCGGGGATGGATGAACAGCCCGATCACCTCGCGACGAGGCGCGCGACGACGTCGTACAGGAAGTGCACCCCGAAGACCAGGTCGTCGAGGCTCACCCGCTCATTGTTGCCGTGCACGCCCCGTGACTCGGCCTGACTCAGTGGGAACGGCGACAGGCCGTAGCTCACGATGCCCAGACGTCGGAAGTAATGGCTGTCCGTGAAGCCTGTGAGGGGGGGCGTGGTGATGAGCGCGTCGGGTGTGCGCTCGCGCGCCGCGGCCACGATGGCGCGAAACAGCTCCGTCTCGGTGGGGCTCTCGGTGGCGGGCCAGTTCGGTCCCTGTGGAGTGATCTCGACCGCCGAGTCACCGACGATCCGCACGACGTCCGCGAGAAAGGCCTGGGGGTCTTGGCCCGGCAGGAGCCGCACGTCCAGCGCCGCGCGCGCCACCGGTGGAATGACGTTCGTCTTGTCGCTGCCTTGAAGGCCCGTGATCGAAATGGTGTTGCGGAGCAGCGCATTGTAAGTGAGATCACCGGTGAGGAAGCGCACCGCGGCGGAGTCGCGCAGGGCCGCGCGCACGTCCGCCAGCGCGGCACGCCGCCCTTGGTCCGTCTCGATGGTGGCCAGGTCGCGGAAGTAACGCTCCACCGCCGGCGTCACGACCAGAGGCGTCTGATACGCCGCGATCCGCGACAGAGCTCGCACCAACCGGTGGACCGGGTTGTCCGGCGTGGGTCGCGACCCGTGCCCCGCGGTGCCGCGTGCCGTCAAGTTCAGCCAAAAGGGTGACTTCTCCGTGGTCCCCACTCCGTAGTACTCGATTCGGCCGCTCGGATCGGTGCGGATCGTGCCGCCTTCGTTGAGGAGGAACTCGGCGTCCTGGACGTCGTCGCGGTGATGCTCGACAAACCAGCCTGCACCGACGCCGCCGCCGATCTCCTCGTCCGCCGTGGCGAGGAAGATCACGTCGCGCTTGAGCGGTACGCCGGCGCGCTTGAGCGTGAGCAGCGTCATGAGCTGCGCGATCGCCTCGCCCTTCATGTCGAGCGCGCCGCGGCCCCAGACGTACCCGTCCTGCACGGCGCCCGAGAACGGGGCGACCGTCCAGTACTCCGGACTCGCAAGCACGACGTCCATGTGGTTGAGCAGGATAAGGGGCCGGGCGCTGCCGTCTCCCTTGAGGCGAGCGTACAGGTTTGCCTTCCCCGCCTGGGGCTCGAACACCTGCGCTTCGATGCCATCACGCGCGAGCACCGCTTTGAGCCAGCGCGCCGTCAGGAGCTCGTTGCCGGGCGGATTCGTGGTGTTGATCGCCACATACTGCGATAGCAGAGTCGCCGCCTCGCGACCTACGGCACGCCACTGGGGATCGGTGCGCGGCACTTCCGCCTCGAGCTGCCGCGGCGGCAGGAGGACCGGTTGCGAGGAAGGTCCGAGCAAACCGGTCTGAGGAGGGGCAGCCGCGCGCGGTGGACGCGCGCAGGCGAGTCCCAGGGCCAGGGCGACGAGCGGAACGAAACGCAAACGACCTCCGAACCGAAACGGGGAACCGCAAACTACGAGACCGCGGCGCGCGAGGGGAGCCCCCTTCCCCCTCGCCCGCGCACCGCGGGCCCTCCCCGACCGTGCGGCTCAGTGCACCGTGATCGTCGCCTGACCCGTCTTGCCCTCACTCGTTGCCCGGAGGAACGCGCTGCCGGTGCTGCGGGGGCGAATGATCGCGATAGGATTCGTGCCGCCCTGGTACTGGATGACGAACACCGAGCTGTCGGTGCTGAACCAGGAGACCGGTCGACCCGATAGGAGCGTGCCTGTAGAGTCACGGACTTCCGCCGTGAAGTACACGCTGTCGCCGACCGCGAGGTTGGCACTCGCGGGCTGTACCGTCACGCTCGCAACGGGGGCGCCGGGCGACCCAAGCACCTGGATCGTAATCGCGTCGCTCAGAGCGCCGCTCGTCGCCGTGATGGTGGCGTACCCCGCTTGATGGCCGGTGACAGCCGCCGTGTCGGTCCCCGACGACGAGACCGAGGCGATGCCTGGGTTGTCGCTCGTCCACGTGACTGATGGGTTCGGAACCGGAGCGCCGGTGGCGTCGCCCACGGCCGCCTGGAGCAGGATCGCTCCCCCGATGCCGACCGACGTCGGTCCCGAGATCCGAATGTACGCGCCCCCTGAGCCCGCGCGGGGGAGCGCCAC
>Ga0075434_100004839_pt1 | contig 12203 bp, 12 predicted proteins | sample RhiMethybrSRZTD3_FD_75298 | JGI IMG/M metagenome (GOLD analysis project Ga0075434, IMG submission 75298) | Populus rhizosphere microbial communities from Tennessee, USA - Rhizosphere MetaG P. TD hybrid SRZTD3 | ecosystem: Host-associated > Plants > Roots > Rhizosphere > Soil | place: USA... | reverse complement strand
TCGCGATCGGCACCGCAGTCCAGCCACCGTGCGCGAATGGCGCGAGCCCCTCCGCCGTCTCCTGTGCGCAGAAGATCACAAGCAGCGCCGCCGTGCAGAACGCCCAGCCGGCGCTGCGGCCGGTCGCGGATCTGCTCGTGAGGGCCGCGGCCGTCGCGCCGACGGCGCTCGAGGCGGTCAGCACCACGAGGAACGGGAGAACGATGTTCAGGTACGAATGCTCGGAGCCACCCGCGCCGTGCCCGAGGCCGGCCAGGTAGCGCAGCTGGTGCACGCCGAATGCGCCGAGCGCGAGCACTGCGCCCGTGCGCAAGGCGGATGTGGTCCGCGTGATACCCACCGGCGCGATTCTAGTTCTCCCCAGCGGGCAGGCCTGCGGCTGCGAGCGCCTCGTCGCGGTCGTCGTAAGCCCGGTAGTGGACCGCCTTCCCGTCTCTCATCGTCCAGACGTCGAATTGGGTGCTGACCAGCTCGAGGTCGCTGCCCCTGGGGCGTCCGTGGCGGCGGATCGACCCCATCACCTTTTCACCCGCGGGTAAGACCTCATCCGCTTCGACCCAGAACCAGTCCCACGCCTGCAGCCAGTCGCGCATCGCCGCCTCGACCCCGTCGAGTCCGGTGTACGTCGACCGGCGCCCGCCGACCACCTCCATCATGCTGGCCGACCACTCCCATTCGATGTTCGGATCGAGCACCTCGCGCGCGGCCCAGAAGTCTCCCTTGGCGAATTGCTCGTAGAGCCAGCGGATCGCTTCGACGTTTTCTTCCGACACCGTGCGGCAAGTATCTCGCAGAGCGACTGGTAGGCTCGCCCGTCCCGTTTCCCTCGGACTCGGCACGATGGAACAGAGCGCCCACCGTCAATCCGCACTCGACGGCATGCGCGGCGTGGCCGCGCTCACCGTCTTCGGGATCCATCTGTGGATCTACCAGCTGCCGAACTCGATGACGCTCCGGCGGGACTCGTGGGCGACGACGGCGCTGTTCGAGGGCCGCGTCGCATTCGTGATGTTCTTCGTGCTCTCGGGTTACCTGCTGTACCGCGCCTTCGCCCGCGCAGCGCTCGCACGCGGCGACCGCGTCTGGACATGGGGCTACCTGACGCGCCGCGCGGCGCGCATCGTGCCCGCCTATTACCTGGCGGTTGCGGGATCGTTCGTGCTGATCTCGCTGGCCGGGTCAGGTACGCCCGGCCGGCGCTTCGTGGACGGCGGCCAACTGCCCCTGTTCTTTCTCTTCGGGCAGAACTACTCGCCGGAAACGCTGCTCAGGCTGAATGCGGCGACTTGGACGCTGGCGGTCGAGGTGGCCTTCTACCTGATGCTCCCGCTGATCGGCCTGCTGGCGCTCCGGCTGCGCTCGATGCGCGCGCAGGCGGCGCTGCTGGGCGCGCTCGTGGCGGCGGGCCTGGGCTGGAACCTGGCCGACTACCTGCTGGGCTGGGGACCGGTGGCGGGCCACGCGCCGCCGGCGTTCCTCGCCTACTTTGCGTGCGGGATGCTGGTCGCGCTCGCGGTCGAGCGCAGCCGGGCGACGAACCGTGAGCTCTCGGGTCTCCAGAGCGGGTTGCTGGCCGGCGGAGCAGTCGCGCTGCTCGTCGCGAACGGCCTGTGGCACGGGCTCGACCGGTCCGCGAACGGCTTCGCGATGGAGGTCTTCGCGGATCTCGCGGCGGCGCTCGCGTTCGGGGCGATCATCGCCTCGATCGTGATGGGCACGGGCGCCGGCCTGCGGTGGCTTGCGTGGCGGCCGCTGGTCTGGGTCGGCACGATCACGTACGGCCTGTATCTGTGGCACATCCCGGTGATCGTGTGGCTGCGCGGCGCCGGCCTGCTTCCCGGGGGAGCGCTGTCCGCACTGGTGGCGCTTCCGATCGCGGTCGCGCTCGGCGCGGCCAGCTGGTACCTGCTCGAGCAGCCGCTCATGAACCGTGCGGCGCGCCTGCGCCGGACGGCGCCGGCTACCGCTAACGAAGCCAGGTCCGCACGATCGCGTTGGCGAAGCCGAGCCCGTACCGCACCACGGCCGGCTTCTTGGAGTGCCCGTGCAGTCGCCGAACGACGGTGACGGGCACCTCCTTCGCGGGCACGCCCCGCTTGATCGCCTCGATCATGAACTCCGAGGTGTGGAACTGCTCCTGGCGCAGCACCAGCTGCGGCAGCACGGACGCGCGCACCGCCCGGTAACCGTTCGAGCAGTCGCTCACTCTCGTGCGGGTGATGAACGACACCATGCGGTTGAAGAACACGATGCCGAGCTCCCGCGCGAACTGGCCCGGTTCGGCTTGCCCGATCACGCGTGAGCCGTGCGTGACGTCGACCTCTCCGTCGACCACGGGGCCGACCAGCCGCGACATCTCCTCCGGCAGGTGCTGCCCGTCCGCGTCGATGGTGACGACCACGCTCGCACCCGAGTCCGCCATCAGGCGATAGCCCGTCCGGAGCGCGGCACCGCCGCCGCGGTTGATCACGTGCCGCGCGACCGCCGCCCCGTGCGCGCGGCCGATGTCGCCCGTGCGGTCGCGTGAGCCGTCGTCGACGACCAGGACAGCGGTCTCGATCCCGCACACCGTCTTCGGAATTCGCGGCAGCACCTCGCCGATGCTGTCCTCCTCGTTGTACGCGGGAATCACGACCGCGACGCGGTCGCGGAACTGCTCAGGCAGTCCGGCCCGGCGGAACTCCTCCCACGCGATTCCCTCCAGCACGGCCGACAGCTCGCGGTCGACCCGCACCGTCAGGGACATGTTGCGCAGGATCAAGAGGAAGAGGATCACGATCGCGAACACCGCGAGGCCGAGGATCCGCCCGCCGCCGCCCTTGTGGAAGGAGAACCAGCCCAGCACCGTGTCGGTGAGCGTTGTCGCCGAGACGATCGCCAGCGCCAGCGCCGAGAACAGAAGGATCAGGATGTCGACGTTGCGCAGGGACCGGCGGCGCCACACGGCGAACCCGCCGATCAACACGCTCGCCACCAGGCCGGCGATGCGGATTGCGGAGAGTTCCATCTACGCGGTCTGGCTCGCGCGGCCCCGAACTCCAGGGCGGCCGTGGCCGCGCCGGCGTTCGGCGAGCCGGCTCCGAGCCTCGAGCACCAGCCATACGCCGCCCGTCGCGGCGAGCGTCATCACGAGCGGCATCAGGGGAACGTTGCGCCGCGGCACGGCCAGCAGGAGCCCGCCCAGCAGGGTGATGCCGCCGATCAGCGTGGCCAGGAGCAGCGCCTCCCACCGCCGCCGCAGCGCGAGCACCGCGAGCCCGAGCAGCGCCAACGCCAGGATCGCGTAGTGGAAGACGACCCAGCCGCCCGCACGCATCGTCGGCCCGGAGCCGCGACGCCAGACGTTCCACATCTTGGTCGCCACCATGCGCGCGTAGGCGCCCGGCTGGGTCGTCAGGTAGTGGCGGAAATTCTCACGACCGATGCGGGCGAGCGCCGCATCCCGCTCCATGTGGGGGTACTTCTTCGCGACGCCGTTGAGCAGGTCGGCCATCTGCGTCTTCGCAACCTGCTGGTCGGTGACGTGATGGTTGCCCGTGTAGATCTCGATCAGGTGCCGCTTGGTCGGGATCTGGCGGCCCTCGCCCGGTAGGTAGGTGGCCACGAAGAGTGCCTTGCCGCCCCCGGTCGTGATCGGCACGAAACGGTCCAGCACGATCAGGTTCCGGACCGTCCACGGCACCAGCACGAGCGCGAACGCGCCCACGAAGAGTGCCGCGGCCGCGGCCCCGATCCGCACCCCGCGCGCCCGCCACATCTTCACGAGCGCGAACAGGCCGAGCACGACGCCGAAGATCAGATACTCCGGTCTGGTGAGCGCGGTCGCCCCGAGGAACAAACCAGGCACCAGCCACGCCCACGCGCTGCGAGCCCGGTCCGACGCCCACAGGAATCCAAGCACACCTGCGGCCAATGTAAAAGCGGCAATCGGCTCGGACACGAATTGTTCGTTGTTGTCGATGAAGGTGGGATAGACCGCGGCGAGCGCGGCCGCGAAGAGCCCCACCGCCGGTCCGCCCAGGCGCCGGCCGATCAGGTACACGAGCAGCACCATCAGCGCGCCCAGCACGGCTACCGCCGAGCGGGCCAAGGCCGGATGCACGCCGCCGGTCAGGTAGTAGACGCCGGCGTACAGGAGCGGTGCCCCCGGCGACCAGTCCGTGGCGTGGTGCATCGCGGGCGTGCCGTATTTGCCGTCGCGGTACAGGGCCTCCGCGATCTGCCCGTACGCGAGCGAGTCGTTGCCCTGGTAGGCGACCACCGAGCTCTCCGCGCCCTTGTTCGACGGGTTCAGTGCGGCGTGCAGCCGCAGCCCGAAGCCGAGCGCGACCACGGCGCAGAGCAGGGCCACGACGACCGGGCCGCCGTGGCGCTCGGGCAGCGTGCGCGCGCGAGCGCGCGCGCCGTTTGCGACGGAGCGGAGGGACATCGCCCCCGGATGCTAGTGGCGGTAGTGGCTGAACGAGTCGTAGCCCCGAGTTGTCTGGCGGTCACGTCCGGTACCCTCCGGCGACCGATGCGGATCCTCATCCTGGGCGGTGACGGATACCTCGGGTGGCCCACCGCCATGCGCTTCTCCGCGCGCGGCCACGAGGTGTCGGTCGTCGACAACTTCTCCCGCCGTCGCTGGCATCACGAGCAGTCCACGGACTCGCTCACGCCGATCCGCCCCCTGGCGGAGCGGATCGACGCGTGGCACGAGCTGTCGGGCAATCGCATCACGCCGTTCGTGGGCAACATCGAGGACGGCGAGTTTCTCGACCGCGTGGTGGCCGAGACGCTGCCGGAGGCGGTCGTCCACTACGGCGAACAGCCATCCGCTCCCTACTCGATGGCGTCGCGCCGGCATGCGGTCGAGACGCAGTACACGAACGTGATCGGCACGCTCAACCTGCTGTTCTCGCTGCGCGACCGATGTCCGAGCTGCCACCTCGTGAAGCTCGGCACTATGGGCGAGTACGGGACGCCCAACATCGACATCGAGGAGGGCTTTATCGAGATCGAGCACAAGGGGCGCAAGGACGTGCTCCCGTTCCCGAAGGTGCCGGGCTCGCTCTATCACCTGTCGAAGGTCCACGACTCGCACAACATCCACTTCGCGTGCCGGATCTGGGGGCTGCGCGCGACGGACCTCAATCAGGGCGTGGTGTACGGCATCGAGACCGACGAGACCGCGCTCGACGAGCGCCTCGTGACGCGCTTCGACTACGACGAGGTGTTCGGCACGGCACTCAACCGCTTCTGCGTGCAGGCCGTCATCGGGCACCCGCTGACGGTGTACGGCAAGGGCGGCCAGACGCGTGGGTTCCTCAACATCCGCGACACGCTCCAGTGTGTCGAGCTGGCCGTGACCAACCCGGCGCCGCAGGGCGAGTTCCGGGTCTTCAACCAGTTCACGGAGCAGTTCACGGTTGCGGAGCTGGCCGAGCTCGTGCGCGAAACGGGGGAGAAGCTGGGCCACCGCGTCGAGGTCCAGAGCTTCCCGAATCCCCGCATCGAGATGGAGGAGCACTACTACAACGCCACCAACACGAAGCTCCTCGACCTGGGCCTGCAGCCGCACCATCTCGGCGAGGAGCTCGTGCAGTCGATGCTCCGCACGATCGAGCGCTACAAGGACCGCGTGATCGACCGCGCGATCGCTCCTCAGACGCAATGGAAGCCGGGCGAGCTGGAAGCCGCGCCGACGCTTCGGACAACCGTCCACTGAGGCGCCGCCAGTAGGGCTGCCCCCCAAGTTCCGGCCGATACAGCGCGCAGGGCCGAGGCCGCCCCCTCGCCCCCTGCACCCATGTTTCCGTCACGGACGACAAGGCCCCTGGTCGCACTCGCATGCGCGCTGCTTGCGCTCTCAGCGTTCGCCGCGGGGGCATCCGCGAAGCGCATCCTGGTCGGGACCGCCGGCAAGGACACGCTCCGCGGCGGCGCCGCGGACAACAAGATCTACGGCGGCCGCTCCGCCGATCGCCTGTTCGGCAACGCCGGCAACGACCTGATCCGCGGCGGCACGGGCCGCGACGTGATCTCGGCCGGCGACGGGAACGACACGGTGTCCGGCGACGAGGCCGCCGACCTGATCTTCGGCGACACCGGCAATGACACGATCGAAGGCGACACCGCGCCGGACAAGATCTTCGCGGGCCCCGGCGACGACCAGGTGACCGGTGACACCGGCGACGACCAGGTCGACGGCGGCGACGGCAACGACACGATCCTCGGCGGCTTCGGCCGCGACAAGCTGATCGGCGGCCCCGGCGACGACACGATCGACGCCGGCAACGCGGGTGATCACCTGTACGGCGGCCCCGGCAACGACCGTCTGGACGGCTCGAGCGGCGAAGACCACCTCTATGGCGACGACGGCAACGACTATCTGGTCGGCGGCTCTGCCCGCGACTACATCTATGCGGGCGCCGGCAACGACACGATCGACGCAACGGAGCCGTTCAAGCCTCTCTCCGAGGCTGTGATCGACTGCGGCCCCGGGGATGACACGGTGTATGTCGACCGCCGGGACGTGCGCGCCACCGAGTTCCGCAACTGCGAGTTCCTGATCGACGGCAAGCCGCCCGGATCGGTCGATCCCGAGCGGGGCGTGCAGCGGATCGGCAACGTCGGCAACCAGACCCTGCTCGGCACCGACCGCAACGACAACCTCTACGGCGGCGCGGGCGACGACGTGATCCGCGGGTTCGACGGCCCCGATGTCCTATGGGGCGACCACCTGCCGAACACGAGCGGGAACGACCGCATCTACGCCGGCGGCGGCGACGACATGGTGTTCGGAAACGCCGGCGCCGACCGGCTGTTCGGGGACGGCGGCAACGACCGCATCTCAGGCGGACCCGGCAACGACATCATCGACGGCGGCGCCGGCGACGACGAGATCCGACCCGACGCGGGCAACGACCGCGTGTACGGCGGCGCCGGAAACGACACGATCCACGCGTTCGGAGGCGGTCACTTCGACTACGTCGACTGCGGCCCGGGCAAGGACACCGCCTACGTCGACAAGGGCGAGCACACGCGCCGCTGCGAGCGCGTCAAGCACCGGTAGACCGGGGCGCACCGGAGGCTCGAAAATCGGGCACTGAGGGGATGGGTTCGGGCGGAAGCCCACCTGCGCGCCTTCCGCGTGACTCGACACAGGCGGCGCGCGAGACGTCGGAGGTGGCGTGACGGACCCCATCCCTACCCAGCCCGGTTTTACGAGCGACACCCCCGCCTAGGGGCGCCTACCCCGCCGCTACCCGCTTCCAGAACCGCACGTACTCGCGCTCGTGGCCGATCCCGGATTCGACCACGAGTCGCTGCTGGTGCGGGGCGCCGGACGCCTCCAAGACGCGCAGGATCTCCTGGAAGTGCCGTAGCCGCTCCTCGTGCGCCGGCAGCTGGGCGCGCGCCAGCGCCTTCGCCTCGCTGCCCATCGCGAGCTTCAGCAGGCCGGGGTCGCGTAGCTCGTACATCTCCTCGGTGGGAGACTCGAGCCAGTCCGAGAGCGCCTTGCGGCCCCGCGCCGTGAGCGAGTAGTGCTTGCGGCGCCGGCCGGCCTCCTCGCGCCGCACGCTCAGGTAGCCCGCATCCGACAGCCGGTCCGGCTCGGCGTAGATCTGCGAGTGGGGGATCGAGAAGAAGTTGCCGATCGTGGCGGCGGCCATCTGCTTCAGCGAGTAGGGGGTGGTCTCGCCCGCCTGATTGACGAGGCCGAGCACGATGTAGGAGGTGGGTGTGAGCGATATCACAGAACGATCCGTTTAAGAGTACGAGATGTATGGTACGGTTCGGACTGTAACGATCCGTTTCGGACCTTCGATGAAAGGGGAGTCAATGACGGTCCAAGTGGCACACAGCGAACGGCAGGCCGGGGCGGTTGACTGGCACCGCATCTTCGACACCCTTCCGGACGAGCACGACTACGTGGTCGACGAGATCGAGGGCCGGCTTCCCGAGGGGCTGGTCGGCACGCTCTACCGGAACGGGCCCGCCAAGAACGAGGTGGGGGGCACGCCGTACGCCCATCTGTTCGACGGCGACGCGATGCTGTCCCAGTTCACGCTGGACGAGCGCGGCGGCGTTCGCTATCGGAACCGGTACGTGCGCACCACCCACTATCTGAAGGAGCGCACCGCCGACAAGCCGCTGATGCGCGGATACGGTCAGCAGAAGCCGGGCGGGCCGCTCGCGAACGCCTTCCGGACGCCCGCCAACACCGCCAACATCAGCGTCACCTGGCACGCCGGGCATCTCCTCGCGCTCTGGGAGGGCGGCCGCCCCTGGGAGCTCGACCCCGACACGCTCGAGACGATCGGCGAGTACGACTTCGACGGCGAGCTGAAGGGCGGCTACGCCTATTCGGCGCACCCGACCTGGGATCCGGCCACCGGTGACCTCTTCAACTTCGGGATCCAGTTCGGACCGCGCACCAAGCTCCGCACCTACCGCGTCGACCGGAACGGGCGGCTGCACCACCTTCAAAGCGTCAAGCTGCCGTTTCCGACGCTGAACCACGACTGCGCGCTCACGCGCCGCTACATGGTGTTCGTGATCGACCCGCTCGTGCTCAGCCTGCCGCGGTTCCTGCTCGGGTTCGACAGCCTCGACAGCGCGATCAAGTTCGACGGACGGCGCCCGACGCAGGTGATCCTCGTGCCCCGGGACGGCGGCCCGCCACGGATCGCCGAGTGCGACGCGTTCTTCCACTACCACATCAACAATGCGTTCGAGGACGGCGACGACGTCGTGCTCGATCTCGTCAGCTACCCCGACTACGACAACTTGCACCGCAGCCTTCGCAAGTTCAGGGACTCCGCGTTCGACGACATCGAGACGAAGCTCTGGCGGATGCGGGTCTCGCCGTCCGACGAGATCACGACCGAGGAGATCTTCTCGTCCAACTGCGAGTTCCCGCAGCACGACTGGCGCCGCACGACCTCGGCCCACCGCTTCGCGTACATGGCGGCCGACACCGACCGGGACGGGACGTTCGACTCGATCGTGAAGGTCGACCACGAGACCGGTGCCACCACCACGCACGCGCTCGGCGCGGGCCAGGTGGCCGGCGAGCCGATCTTCGTGCCGCGTTCCGCGGGCGCCGCTGAGGACGAGGGCTGGCTGCTGTCGGTCGTCTACTCGGCGGCCGAACACCGCTCGCGGCTGGTCGTCCTGGACGCGCGCGACGTCGCGTCGGACGCCGTCGCCGTGGCACACCTGCGGCACCACGTTCCGCTCGGCTTCCACGGCACCTGGACGAACCGGGTGGCGGCTTAGGAGCACGACATGTATCGAGCGTTCGTGCGGCGGCGGATCCGCAAGACGTTTCTCGACGAGCTGAGCCGGGGCGACTATCCGGCGCTCGTCAACCGCACGGCTCCGAACGTGGTGCACACCTTCCCCGGGGCGGGCGCGCTGGCTGGAACGCGCCGCTCGAGAGAGGCGCTCGGACTCTGGTTCGAGCGCCTCTTTCGCCTCTTCCCGGTGCTCCGTTTCGCGGTCGACGACGTCTTCGTCACCGGATGGCCGTGGCGCACCGTGGTGGCGGTCCGCTGGCGCGACTGGGGTGAGGCGGCGGACGGCGAGCGCTACGAGAACCGCGGCTGCGAGGTGTTCGAGATCCGCTGGGGCCGCGCCACGGCGATCCACCAGTACCTCGACACCGAGGTCGTCCACGAGAGCCTCGGGCGGATGGCCGCCACCGGCATCGCCGAGGCCTCAGCGCCCCCGATCGGAGTTGCCTCGCCCGTTGTGGGCGGCTAGAGTCGATTGTGCCGGATGGCACATGGCGGTGCCGTCGCAACGGCCTCGATAGGGAAGCCACGGATAGAAAGGATTCGCGGGTGAACCACGGGCAGGGGCGCATCGAGAGCTGGACCACGCTGGTGTTCCTGGGGCTCGCGGTGGCCGGCACGCTCGCCGCGGCGGCGGCACGCCTGCCGCACGGGCGGTCGCGCTAGCGGGCTATCGCGGCGGCATTCGCAGCGCGCCGTCGAGCCGGATCACCTCGCCGTTCAGCATCGGGTTCTCGGCGATGTGAACCGCAAGTGCCGCGAATTCCGACGGCTGCCCGAGCCGTTGCGGGAACGGGATCGCACGGCCAAGCTCATCCCGCGCCTCCTGCGGCAGGGCGCCGAGCAACGGCGTGTCGAACGTCCCCGGCGCGATCGTCACGACGCGGATGCCGCGGCTCGCGAGGTCGCGTGCGGCCGGTAGCGTCAGGCCCACGATCCCACCCTTCGACGCCGAGTACGCGATCTGCCCGATCTGGCCGTCGAAGGCCGCGATCGAGGCCGTGTTCACGCACACGCCGCGCTCGCCGTTCGCGGACGGCTCGTTGTCGTTCATTGCTGCGGCCGCGTGGCGCAGCACGTTGAAGGTGCCGATCAGGTTGATCCGGATCACGGTCTCGAACGGCTGCAGCTGATGCGGACCGCGCTTCGAGGCGGTGCGCTCCGCCCAGCCGACGCCGGCGCAGCAAACGCTCACGCGTAGATTGCCGTCGGCGGCCTGTTCGACCGCCGCTGCCACTTCGTCTTCCTTCGTGACGTCGCAGTGGACGAAGCTCGCACGCTCGCCGAGCTCCTTCGCGAGCTCTGCGCCCTTCTCCGCGTTGACGTCGGCGATCGCGACGCGCGCCCCACGTTCGTGCAGCGCCCGCACGGTTGCCTCACCCAGTCCTGACGCCCCGCCCGCAACAATCGCTCCTGCGCCGTCCAGTTGCACGGCGCGGAACCCTACCTGAGCTTCGACCCGCCTCGTTGCCTCTTCACGCTACGCGCTGCAGATAGCCTTCCACGTTGGAGGTCAGCCCATAGAGCTCGAGGTCCCGGCGCATCCGGAAGTTCGCTCCCTCCCCGGCGAGCCACTCCCGCAGCGCCGGTAATACGCCCCGCGGCCAGTTTGGCCGTCGCGGAGGCCGCATTTCCTCGACGTCGACGTTGCCGTCCTCGACGACGAAAAAGCCGTCGACCGGAACGAACTGCGAGAACCCGCGAAGTGCCGCCAGCGTCGTCTCGTAGCGGTGTGCGGTGTCCTCGGTGACGAGGCATCGCGAGCCCTCGGGGACCAGACTCCGCACGTGATTTGCAAGTCCCGGATCGCGAATATCGCCCTGCACGAGCGCGATCGATTCGCGCCAGTTCGGATCGACGGCACTGAGATTTGCGCCCGCCGCCGAGGTGGTCGCGGCATCGATCGAGATCACCAAGGGACGCTCGATCACCCCATAGGCTGCAAGTGACATCAAGCGGTCGCGAAACCAGAGCGCGCTTCCGCCCATGTTCGATCCCAGCTCTATCACGACGTTGCAGCGCGAGAGCCACATAAGGTGCTCGTAGACCCGAAGGTCCTCGGGCAGCTTCCTCAGGGGAACGCCCACGTAGCTGTCCTGCACCGTCACACGGATCCGCTCGAGCCAGAGCTCTCGAACCGGCGCAGAGAGATCGATGCTGACCGGCGACGGTAGCGCCGCATCCTCCTCCGTGCGATCCATTCAGCCGTCGGCTCGAAGTGCGTCAGGGCGACGCGCGGTGGAGCGTGCGGCGAGGGCGGCCTTCAGCTCCGGAAGATATGCCTGGATTGTTTCGTCGCGTACGCGAGAGAAGAGGTCGTTCATCTCCGCGTACCTGTGGGCTGGATAGTGGCGGAGGCGAAGGCTCGTGTCCGGCCGCGTCGCCGCGATTTTCGCCAGCCACTGCTCCTTGGACTTCATGTAGTAGTGGTTCACCCGCAGCCGCTCGAACGAAAGGGACTCCGTCTTTCCACGAGGGTACTTGTCGCGAGGAGCGAAGTTCTCGTCAACCGCGTGGTCCTCCGTGTAGTCGAATGAGTGCGCGCTGATGCCGGCGCCGCACTGGATCGTGCGCCGCGGGTCCACCACGCACTTGCACAGTCGGTTGAACGGATGCCCGTCCGGCACCCGGCGCGTGTAGTTCTCGAGCACGAGGCCGGCGGGCGCGATCTCGTGACCGGCTGCCCCGAACATCGCCCAGTTGACGGCCACGCCGGGCCATCGCTCGTACTCCGCGAGGAGTTCCGGAAGAGGGGCGAGCGTGGGGGAGAACAGGAACTCGTCGAGGTCGATGAACGCGATCCAGCGCGCCTGCTCACGGCGCTCGTCGAGGCAGTCACGGTAGGCACTCGCCTGGCTCGCGTCCTCGGGCCAGTCCTTCAGGGCCACGGTCCCTTCCTCGATGTACGGAGCAAGGACC
>Ga0075434_100004838_pt1 | contig 12207 bp, 11 predicted proteins | sample RhiMethybrSRZTD3_FD_75298 | JGI IMG/M metagenome (GOLD analysis project Ga0075434, IMG submission 75298) | Populus rhizosphere microbial communities from Tennessee, USA - Rhizosphere MetaG P. TD hybrid SRZTD3 | ecosystem: Host-associated > Plants > Roots > Rhizosphere > Soil | place: USA... | reverse complement strand
AGGTAGTGCACGGCAAGGGCTCGCTGCTCTCGAAGATGCCGGGCGACCGGTGGCAACAGCTCGCGAACCTTCGGTCGCTCTTCGCCTACATGTGGGCGCACCCCGGCAAGAAGCTGGTCTTCATGGGCGGGGAGATCGCGACGCCCTGGGAGTGGAACCATGCCGACGAGCTGCCGTGGTTCCTGCTCGAACACACCGAGCACGGCGGCGTCCGCGACCTGGTCCGCGACCTGAACCGCATCTACCGCGACGAGCCGGCGCTCTGGGAAGTCGACTTCTCGCACGAGGGCTTCCGCTGGATCGAGCCGAACGACGCGATGAACAACGTCCTCGTCTTCTCGCGCATCTCCAAGGACCGCACACGTGAGGTCGTCTGCATCGCGAACCTCGCGCCGGTGCCGCGCGAGGGCTACCGCGTCGGCCTGCCGAGGGCGGGCGCCTGGGACGAGCTCCTCAACACGGACTCGACGTTCTACGGCGGCTCGGGCATCGGGAACATGGGGCAGGTGACCGCGGAGGAGCTCTCGTGGCACGACCTGCCCTACTCGGCGACGGTCACCGTCCCGCCGCTCGGGGTCGTCTGGCTGCGACCGGCCTCCTCGCGGCCCGGATGACGACCAGGAGTGCGACGGTCGCGAGCGTGACCCACGACTTGCCGACGACCTGGCCCCAGAAGAGCGCGAGCGAGCCGAACGCGAGGCTGAGGAAGACGTAGGAGTCGACGACGGCGCCGACGGTGTTCGAGGCGGCGACCGCCCACAGCGGGCGTCGGCGGGCGAGCGGCGTGTAGACCACGAAGTCGCACAGCTCCGACACGAGGAACGCCGTCCCCGAGGCGAACGCGAGGTGCGGCGAGACGAACGCCGAGCAGAGCGCGCCGATGACGATCGCGACCACCACGGCGGCCTTGTTCAGCGTCCGCTGCACGAGGTCGCGGAGGCTGAACGCGAGCCCGGCGAAGTAGACGGCCGCCGGCGCGTGGAGGCCGAAGCCGACCGAGACGATGCCGAACCGGTTGATCGCCCAGTTCGCCGCGAACACCGTACCGACGAAGCCCGCCGCGGCGAGCAGTCCCACCACCCGTCTCGTCGAGTCCACGTCGCGCCGCCTCACGGGCGCATCTTCGCCGACCTTAGGGGTCGCCGGCCTGGAAGAAGCTCGCGATCGCTCCCGCCGAGCCCGCGACGACGATGACCGCCCAGACCTCGAGGAGCATGTCGACGATCCGACCCAGCGTCGTCAGCGGGTTGCGGATCTGCGAGGAGACGGTGAGCAGCTGCACGGTCGTGAAGAAGAACGCGTCGAACAGGTTGTGAATGTCGCCGTTCCGGGCGTGCCGCTCGGTGAGGTAGACGAGCAGCGTGCCGACGACGTCGACGGCAAGTGTCGTGAGCAGCACGAGCAACAGCCGACCGATCAGGCGCCGGTGGCGGTCCTCCCAATCGGTCAGCCGTGTCCATTCATCGCTGATCATCCTGGCGGCGTCACGCACGGATTGTGTCCGAGGGATTGGACGGAGCCGCCCCGGGTACCCTGCCCGCGATGTCGTCGCAGGTCTGGCAGCGGCCCTTCGGGGCCGTTCCGTTGCCTGAGGGCGGGACCGCGTTTCGCGTCTGGGCGCCGGCCGCGGCGACCGTCGCGGTACGCCTCGAGGGGCGCGACCATCCACTCGAGCACGTCGGCGAAGGCGTCCACGCCGCCGTCGCCCCCGCCGCGGCAGGCGACGACTACCTCTTCGTGCTCGACCGGGGGGACGCGCTGCCCGACCCCTGCTCGCGCTTTCAGCCGGAGGGCATCCGCGGCCCGTCCCGCGTCGTCGACACGTCTCGCTTCCGGATCGCGCCGGGGCCGGATCTCCCGCTCGCCGAGCTCGTCCTCTACGAGCTGCACGTCGGCACCTTCACCGCCGAGGGGACCTTCGACGCCGCGATCCCGTACCTGCGCGAGTTGCGCGACCTCGGCGTCACGGCGATCGAGCTGATGCCCATCGCGACCTTCCCCGGCGACCGGGGGTGGGGCTACGACGGCGTCTACATCGACGCTCCACATCCGGCGTACGGCGGGCCGGAGGGGTTGGCGCGTTTCGTCGACGCGGCGCACCGCGAAAGGCTCGGCGTGATGCTCGACGTCGTCTACAACCACATCGGCCCCGGCTCGGAGGCGATCGGCGCGTTCGGGCCGTACTTCACCGATGCACACCACACCTTCTGGGGCGACGCGATCGACTACGCGCAGCGAGGCGTGCGCGAGTGGGCGATCGGCAACGCCGAGCTGTGGACGCGCGACTACCGCGTCGACGGTCTCCGCCTCGATGCGGTGCACGCGATCTACGACGACTCGCCCGTTCACGTGCTGCGCGAGCTGCGCGAACGCGTCGACGGGCTCGTAACGAGCGAGATGGGCCTCGACGACTTCCGCCCGCTCGACGAGTGGGGACACGACGCGATGTGGCTCGACAATCTCCACCACGAGCTGCACGTGCTGCTCACGGGCGAGCACGAGGGGTACTACTCGTCCTACGGCTCGTTCGATGGGCTCGTGCGCGAGCTGACGCGCCCTGCGCCCGAGCGGTTGATCGTCGCCGCGCAGAACCACGACCAGGTCGGCAACCGTGCGCTCGGTGACCGGCTTCCGGACGACGCGCACCGCGTAGCCTTCGCCGTCGTGCTGTTCTCAATCAACACGCCGCTCGTCTTCATGGGCGAGGAGCACGACGAGCGCGCGCCGTTCCAGTTCTTCACGGATCACATCGACCCGTTCATCGCCGATGCGACGCGCGAGGGACGAAGGCGGGAGTTCGCGGCGTTCACGTCGTTCTCCGGCGACGAGGTGCCGGACCCGCAGTCGAAGGACACGTTCGAGCGCTCGCGCATCGCCCACCCGGAGCCCGATCCGTTCTACGCGAGGCTGATCCGCTTGCGACGCGAGCTGCCGCACGAGCTTGATGTCTCGACGGACGGCAACGTGCTCACGCTGCGGCGCGGCCCCGCGACGCTCCTCGCCGACTTCGGCACGAGGACCGTGGAGCTGCGGGCGTGAGCCGAGAGGTGTGGCCGGGCGAGGCCTTCCCGCTCGGCCCGCGCTGGGACGGGAACGGCACGAACTTCGCCCTTTTCTCCGAGAACGCGGAGCGTGTCGAGCTCTGCCTCTTCCACGACCACGGCGAGGAGCGCGTCGAGCTGCACGAGCGGACCGCCTTCCACTGGCACTGCTACCTCCCCGGCGTGGGCCCGGGCCAGCGTTACGGCTACCGCGTGCATGGGCGCTACGAGCCGCAGCAGGGCCGGCGCTTCAACTCGTCGAAGCTGCTGATCGACCCGTATGCAAAGGCGATCGGCGGCGTCGTCGACTGGGAGGCGGCCAATGTGCTCCCGTACGTGCCCGGCTCGGAGGAAGCCGACCTCGCGATGGACTTCAGCGACTCGGCGCCCGCGGTGCCCAAGTCGATCGTCACCGACCCGTCGTTCGACTGGGAGGACGACGAGTGGGTGCGCCCGCGCACGCCGTGGCACCAGACGGTCATCTACGAGGCGCATGTCAAGGGCTTCACGAAGGTGCGCCCAGGGGTGCGCGAGGATCTGCGCGGCACCTACGGCGGGCTTGCCAGCGAGGACTCGATCGACTACCTGAAGAGCCTCGGCGTCACCGCGGTCGAGCTGCTGCCCGTGCACCACATCATCGACGAGGGGTTCCTGCACGAGCGCGGCCTGACGAACTACTGGGGGTACTCGTCGATCGGCTACTTCGCGCCGCACTCCGAGTACTCGGCGACCGGCGAGCAGGTGCTCGAGTTCAAGGGAACGGTGAAGGCCCTCCACCGCGCGGGTATCGAGGTGATCCTCGACGTCGTCTACAACCACACGGCCGAGGGGAACCACCTCGGGCCGATGCTCAGCTTCCGCGGCGTCGACAACGAGAGCTACTACCGCCTCATCCCCGACTCGCCGCGCTACTACATGGACTACACCGGGACGGGCAACACGCTCAACCCCGTGCACCCGACGGTGCTGCGCCTGATCATGGACTCGCTGCGGTACTTCGTCACCGAGTGCCACGTGGACGGGTTCCGTTTCGATCTCGCGTCCGCGCTCGCACGGGAGTTCTACGAGGTCGATCGACTCTCCGCGTTCTTCGACATCATCCACCAGGACCCGATCCTGTCCCAGGTGAAGTTGATCGCGGAACCGTGGGATGTCGGCCCCGGCGGCTACCAGGTCGGCAACTTCCCGATCCTCTGGTCAGAGTGGAACGGGATCTACCGCGACACGATGCGCGACTTCTGGCGTGGGCAGGCGCCGGTGCGCGACTTCGCGTCGAGGTTCGGCGGCTCCGCCGATCTCTACGAGACGGACGGCCGCCGCCCATTCGCGTCGATCAACTTCATCACCGCGCACGACGGGTTCACGCTGCGCGATCTCGTCTCGTACAACGAGAAGCACAACGAGGCGAACGGCGAGGAGAACCGGGACGGAAGCGACGACAATCGGTCCTGGAACTGCGGCGTCGAAGGGCCGACCGACGACCCGGAAGTGAATGCGCTGCGCACCCGGCAACAGCGCAACTTCCTCGCGACGCTGTTTCTCTCGCAGGGTGTCCCGATGCTCCTCGGCGGCGACGAGTGGGGCCGGTCGCAGGGCGGCAACAACAACGCGTGGTGTCAGGACAACGAGATCTCGTGGTTCAACTGGGACGAGTGCGACGACGAGCTGCTCGCATTCACGCGCGAGTTGATCGCCCTGCGCCGCGCCCATCCGGTGTTCATGCGCACGAGGTTCTTCGAGGGCAAGGGAGAGCAGCTGCCCGACGTTTGGTGGATGCGCCCGGACGGCCGGCGCATGACGCGCCGCGACTGGGAGAACCTCCAGGCTCGGTCGATCGGCGTCTTCCTCAACGGCGAGGAGCTGCGCGCGGAGACGAGCACGGGCGAGCACGTCCGCGACGAGTCGTTCCTGCTCCTCTTCAACGCGCATTTCGAGGACATCACCTTCCGGCTGCCCGCACGCCGCTTCGGCACCAGGTGGGAGTTCGTGTTGACGACCGGCCGTTGCGACCACGAGCGCCTCGTCCCGGGCGCCGACGTCACCGTCGAGAACCGCTCGATCGTCGTCCTCCGGCGTGCCTGACTTTCGCGCGACCTACCGCCTCCAGCTCACGCCGGACTTCGGCTTCGCGCAGGCGCGCGAGCTCGTCCCGTACCTCCAAGACCTCGGTGTCTCGCACCTCTATCTCTCGCCCTCGCTGCAGGCGCGCGAGGGGTCGCAGCATGGTTACGACGTCGTCGACCCGCGGCGGATCTCCGACACGCTCGGCGGCGAGGAGGAGTTCCGCGCGCTCGCCGGGGCCGGGCTCGGCGTCCTCCTCGACATCGTCCCGAACCACATGGCGGCGGTCGACGAGAACCCGTTCTGGCGCGACATCGCGCTGCGCCAGATGTTCTTCGACGTCGACCTTCGCACCGGGTTCCACCGGCGCTTCTTCGACGTCGGCGAGCTCGGCGGCGTCAAGCAGGAGGACTGGGAGGTCTTCTGGGCGACCCACGCGAAGGTGATCGAGCTCGCGCGCGAAGGAGTCATCGACGGCGTCCGAGTCGACCATCCCGACGGCCTCGCCGACCCGGCCGAGTACTTCGACCGCCTCGCGGAAGCCGGCGTCGAGCACGTCTGGGCCGAGAAGATCCTGGAGCAGGACGAGGAGCTGCGGCCGTGGTCCGTCGAGGGCACGACCGGCTACGAGTTCCTGAACGAGGTACTCGCTGTGTGTGTGAACCGCGACGCCGAAGACGCGCTCACCGCGCTGTACGACGAGTTCACCGGCGACACGCGGCGGTACGAGGATATCGCCGCGCTCTCGAAGCTCGAGGTCGCGGTCAACATCTTCGAGCCCGAGCTGCGCCGCCTGCACGAGGAGGTCGAGGTCGAGAACCTCCCGCTGGCGCTGTCTTCGCTGCACGTCTACCGCACGTACGTCCAGCCGCACAAGGGCGCCGTCGACGAGCTCGACCGGCTGGAGATCGCCCGGGCGAGCGTGTCGGAAGAGCTGCGCCGCATCCTGCTGCTGGAGGAGCCCGGTCACGCGGAGTTCGTCGTCCGCTTCCAGCAGACCACCGGCGCGGTGATGGCGAAGGGCGTCGAGGACACCGCCTTCTACCGCTACTTCCGGCTCGCGGCCCTCAACGAGGTCGGCGGGAATCCGGGCCGCTTCGGGATCGGCGTCGACCAGTTCCACCAGGCGAACGCCACGCGAGCGGCCCGGTTCCCGCTGCACCTCCTCACGACGTACACGCACGACACGAAGCGCTCGCCTGACGTGCGGTCGCGGATCGCGGCGCTGACGTGGCTCGCCGACGAGTGGGGCGGGCGCGTCCACGCGTGGCGCGACGAGCTGGGCGGCCTCGCCGACCCGCGCGAGGAGCTCTTCGTCTACCAGACGCTCGTCGGCGCGCTGCCGATCGAGCGTGAGCGGCTCGACGGGTACCTGCAAAAGGCGCTCCGCGAAGGGAAGGTGAGCTCGAACTGGCTGACGCCCGACGTCGAGCACGAGCAATCGGTCCAGGAGTACGCGTGGCGCGCGGCCGCGCTCATCGCCGACGACCCGTTCCTCGACCGCGTCCGCGCGATCGGGCGGCAGCTGTCGCTCGCTCAGCTGCTGCTGAAGCTGACAGCGCCGGGGGTCCCCGACATCTACCGCGGCGACGAGCTCGAGGACCTTTCGCTCGTCGATCCCGACAACCGCAGGCCCGTCGACTGGGGCTCGCGGCGGGCGGCGCTGCGCGCGCTGCAAGCGAGCGCGCCGGTCGACGAGGCGAACGCGAAGCTGCACGTCACCTGGAGGACGCTCGGGCTCCGGGCCGAGCGGCCCAAGCCGTTCGCCGGCGCGTACGCGCCGGTCGCCGCGGCGGACGGCGTGTGCTCCTTCGTGCGCGGCGACGAGGTGCTCGTCGCGGCGGCTGTACGGCCGGGTGTGCAAGTCGAGACGCCGGACGGGTGGCGCGACGTGCTCGGGGTGCCCGGGCTACTGCTCGCTGTTCCAGCGTGACAGCTGGTCTTCCGGCGTGTAGTCGATCGCCGTCGCCGGTGCCGCCGCGAGGCGCGCCATTGCTGCGGCGAGATCCTCGCTCAGTCGCTGCATCGCCTGCGTGAGCCCTGCCCGCATGCCGAGCAGCTGCTCGACCTGCCGCTGGAGCTCTCCGACCTGGCGGAGCCCTTCGACCTTCAGCTGGGCGGTGCGTTCCTCGGCCTCGATCACGACCTGCTGCGCACGGTGCCGCGCCTCGCGGTCCATCTGCTCGCGTCGGTTGCGCATCAGGTCGAGCGAGCGCGTCAGCGAGCTCTCGCTCTGCCGCAACGTGTCGATGCGGCTGTGCAGCTCGCGGATCTCGAGCTGCATCGCGTTCGCCCGCTGCGTCACCCCGTCGAGCTCGGCCTGCAGCCGGTTTCGTTCCGTCTCGGCGCGTGTGAGGGCCCCGTCCACGTCGGCCCGCCGGTAGCCGCCGAGCCAGGCGCGCCTCAGCTCGTGCGCGTCCTCCATCCCTCGATCCTAACGCTCGGTGTGCGGCCGGGGCGCCGGCGCCATGGGGGCTCATGATGAGCCGACGCCCGGCCGCACGCACTTCGAGAGAGCGTTCACGCGGTCGCCGTGATACCCCCGATGCCCTCGTACGTCGCGCCGTAGTCGAGCGCCCGGCCGAGGAGTGCGCCGGGGACGAGCGCCGTCTTCTGGAGGACGTGGGGGATCGCCGGGAGCCGGACGACGTCGAAGTGGTGGTTCGCGATCACGGCCAGCCGCAACGCGCTCGGCATCCCTTCCTGTTCGTCTTGCCGTCGGCTGCGAGCCCGAACATCGTCTCGATCAACGACTCGAACTCGAGCGCCGGTCGCACCTCCGCCCGGAAGCGCAGCGTCGTCTCGCCCGCGTTCCAGAACTTGTGCCGGGTGCCCGGTTCGATCGTCGCGATCTCGCCCGGCCCGAGCTCGAGCCGCTCGCGGCCGCGCTTGACGCCGAGGCGCCCCTCGATGACCGTGAAGATCTTGGTCTGGTACGGGTGCACGTGCCTCGACGCAACAGCGCCGCCCGGCTCGACGAACGTGTCGAAGAGCGTGTACGCACCATTGGTGTCGCGCGACGTGAGCTCGAACACGAGCCGCTCGCCGGTGACGGGGTTGACGATGGAGTCGCCTGCGCGGATCATTTCGGTTTCCTTCCTGTCGAGTGGTGTCGATCAGGGAGTCTCGGCCTCCGCGTACGACTTTTCGTCGGCGCGGAGGCCGATGTCGCATCTGGCGGGCGGGCGATTCAACCCTCGTCCTTGCGACGGAGCGAGCCGCGCTCCGCGTCCTCCGCAGGACGGAGGGCCGTGCTACTCGGAGATGTTGTCGCCCGGCGAGACGACGCCGGCCTCGTACGCCAGCACGACCGCCTGCACGCGGTCGCGGAGGCCGAGCTTCATGAGGATCCGCGCGACGTGCGTCTTCACCGTCGTCTCGGAGACGAACAGCGTCTTCGCAATCTCGGCGTTCGACAACCCGCGGGCGATGAGCGTCATGACCTCGAGCTCGCGTGCGGTCAGGTCCTTCAGCCGTGGGAACTGCGCTTGCGGCCGCGGCCCGGTGCCCTTCACGAACTCCGAGATCACCCGGCGCGTGATCGACGGCGAGAGGAGCGCCTCGCCCTGCGCGATCACGTGGATCGCGCCGACGAGCTGCTCCGGCGGCGTGTCCTTGAGCAAGAACCCGCTCGCACCCGCGCGCAGCGCCTCGTAGACGTACTCGTCGTGGTCGAACGTCGTCAGCATCAGGATCTTCGGCCCGCCGTCGTGCGGCGAGCCGGCGAGGATCCGCCGCGCCGCCTCGAGCCCGTCGAGCTCGGGCATGCGAATGTCCATCAGGATGACGTCGGGCCGCAGCGACCGCACCTGGTCGACCGCCTCGCGCCCGTCGGAGGCCTCGCCGACGACCTCCATCTCAGGCTCCGCGTCGAGGATCATCCGGAACCCGGCGCGCACGAGCGCCTGGTCGTCGACCAGCAGGATGCGGATCACGAGCGGCCCTCGACGGGCAGCTTGGCCCGCAGCACGAACCCGCCCCCGTCCCTTGGGCCGGCTTCGATCGTGCCGCCGTACAGCGCGACCCGTTCGCGCATGCCCACGAGACCGTGGCCGCCCGTCTCGCCGTTCGTCGTCCCGGGCCCGTCGTCTGCGATCTCCAGCTGCACGGACGAATCGACATACCTGACGACCACCTCCGCGTGCGCGCCCTTCGCGTGCTTCAGCGCGTTCGTGAGCCCCTCCTGCACGATCCTGTAGGCGGAGAGGTCGACGCCCGGCGAGAGCTCGGGGGGGTCGCCCTCGACCCGCAGCGTCACGGGCAGCCCCGCCTCCTCGACCTGGGCGATCAGCCGGTCGAGGTGCTGGAGGCCCGGCTGCGGCGCGAGCGCCGCCGGTGAGTCCTCGCCGCTGCGCATGACGCCCAACATTCGCCGCATCTCGGTCAGCGCCTGCCGCCCGATCTGCTCGACCGAGAGCAGCGCCTCGCGCTCGCGGTGCTGCTCGTCCTTCAGCAGCCGGCGGACGCCCGAGGCCTGCACGACCATGACGGAGACGGAGTGCGCGACGACGTCGTGCAGCTCGCGCGCGATCCGGGCGCGCTCCTCGGCCGTGGCGCGCTCGGCGGCGACCGCCCGCGCCCGCTCGGCGGCCTCGACGCGCTGGCTCAGCACGCGCGTCTGCTGCGTCCGGGTGCCGAGCGCGGAGCCGAAGAACCACGCGAGCGTGAGGATCAGCGTCGTCCAGAAGAAGTCCGAGTACGCGGAGCCCGACCGCGAGTCGACGACGGCCGCCGTACCGACGACGGCTGCCCAGCCGGCGATCGAGAGCCGCCGGTCGCCGACGAGGCCGAGCGACACGGCGGCCGCGAGCGCGGCGACGAAGGGCATCGTCAGGCTCGTGATCGAGCGCTCGGGCACCGTCAGCGCGAAGGCGGAGAGGAAGACGCAGACGACGACGGGCGCCCAGAACGGATAGCGGGCCCGCAGCACGAAGGGGAGCGTCCAGCCGAGCGAGAGGAGCGCGACGAGCCACCGGTGCTGCACGTTCTGGGCGGAGAGCGCCTCGACGACCGACGCGACCGCGAACGTCAGGACGAGGGCTTCGAAGGCCCGGGCCCGGATGCGGTCGAGAACCCCCTGCACATGCCCAAGGTAACTCCGCACCGAAGCAGGTTGCGTCCTTCCAGCAAACGACCCACGGATCATCCTTGCGGATGACGGATCGGGAGGCATGCCTGCTGCCCGAGCCCGTCGGTCCCTGTACCTTCTCTTGCGACCTTCGTCCTGCTTCTCCTGATCGTCGGAATCTTCGCCACGGTGCTTCGTACGCGGCGAGCAGGGAAGCCGAACGTTCTGACTGCCCCCTCGCACGAGGAGCGACGGTCAGAGGTGGGGGCCGGCGTGCCGCAGCGTTGGCCCCCACTTATTCTCACCGTCGTGGCGTCGGTCGACCTCACCGACACGAGGGCGCAAGCGGAGCGGGCCGCGGCGGCGTGGGGAGTAGAGCTCGGCGCGCCGTTCACCCTCTCCAACTACTCGTACGTCGCCCCCGCGGGCGACGACGCCGTCGTCAAAGTGCCGTGGGAGGGCGACGACGAGTCGCTCCACGAGGGCGACGCACTCGAGCTGTGGGGCGGCAACGGCGCGGTCCGCCTTCTGCGCGGCTCGGGCCGTGCGCTGCTCCTCGAACGGGCGCGTCCGGGCGACGACATCTCAGGGCTCCCGGACGACGAAGCGACCGCGATCGCCGTGGACGTCGCGACGCGGCTGTGGCGCCCGGCGGGTGCGCCGTTCAGGTGGATCGGCGACCACGTGCCGCGCTGGTTGGGGAACGATCCGAGCGAGCTCACGCCGCTCGCGCGCGACCTCTATGCGTCACTCGAGATCGGGCGGGAGTGGCTCACGCACGGCGACTTCCACCACCACAACATCCTGCGACACGGCGACCGCTTCGTCGCGATCGACCCGAAGCCGTACCTCGGCGACCGGGAGTACGACCTGTTCTCGTTCCTCCGGAACCCGCTCGACTACCGGATGGTCGACCGCGAGCGGACGGAGCGGCGCATCGCGGCGTTCGTCGCCGCAGGGCTCGACGAGCACAAGATCCGAGCGTGGACCGCGATCCGCGGCGCCTACCTCGGGCTCGAGCCCGACGAGTGCGCGCTCGTGCGCTCCTGGTTCTCCAGCTAGAGCAGTATCCGCACCCAGCCGGGCTTGCACTCGCAGCGCAGGTGCGCCTCGCTGCACCGGCGGCACTTCCACTGCGTCAGGAGGATCCAGCGCAGGTGCGCGAGCTCGACCGCGATCGCGGCGCAGAACGCCGGCAGCAACTCGAGGTGCCTCATGCCGGGAGGATCGACACCCGGCGGGCCGGTTGCAATGGGCCGTCCGGCCCATCTTGGCCGGCGGTACGGACCAGTCTTTCGCGTACCCTCCCGGCCGTGGCCAAGGTCGTGCAACCGGGGCCCGCGCTCGAGTGGGACACGCCGCTCTATCACCAGGCGCGCACGCAGCTCGAGCATGCGCTCGAGCTCTCGGAGGTCCCCGAGCTCGTCTCGACGCGCCTCCGCCATCCCGAGCGGGCGCTCATCCTCATGCTGCCCGTCGAGCTCGACGACGGCTCGTACCGCTCGTTCCCGGCCTACCGCGTCCAGCACTCGTCTCTGCTCGGGCCGACGAAGGGCGGCATCCGCTACGACGAGGAGGTCGACCTCGGCGAGTGCGCAGCGCTCGCGATGTGGATGACGTGGAAGTGCGCGCTGCTGCGGCTTCCCTACGGCGGCGCAAAGGGCGGCGTGCGCTGCAATCCGCGCGAGCTCTCGACGCCCGAGCTGGCACGGATCACGCGCCGGCTGACGGCGGAGCTCGCGCCGTTCATCGGCCCGGAGCTCGACATCCCGGCGCCCGACATGGCGACGAACGAGCAGACGATGGCGTGGATGATGGACACGTACTCGATGCAGATGGGACATGCCGTCCCGGAGATCGTCACCGGCAAGCCGGTGTCGATCGGCGGCTCGCTCTTCCGGCAGGAGGCGACAGGCGCGGGGGTCGTGATGGTCGTTGAGCGCGCGTGCGAGCGTCTCGGCTGGGACCTCGCGCAACAGACCTGCGTGGTGCAGGGCTTCGGGAACGTGGGCGGGGTCGCCGCGTCGGAGCTGCACG
>Ga0075434_100004836_pt1 | contig 12210 bp, 9 predicted proteins | sample RhiMethybrSRZTD3_FD_75298 | JGI IMG/M metagenome (GOLD analysis project Ga0075434, IMG submission 75298) | Populus rhizosphere microbial communities from Tennessee, USA - Rhizosphere MetaG P. TD hybrid SRZTD3 | ecosystem: Host-associated > Plants > Roots > Rhizosphere > Soil | place: USA... | reverse complement strand
CTTCGTGTCCTTCGTGTCCTTCGTGGTTCACCTCGTCTTTGTGTCCTTGGCCGCGCAGGACACCGGGCGCGCGAACATTCCGTACGCCGACGCGAAGCCGATTCTCGACGCGCTGCGTCCCGACCTGCTTCCGCCGCAGCTGAGAACGCTCACCTCCGCAGAACGAGAGACGGCATGGCCTGACTGGGTTGCTCGCCGCGACGCGGAGATCCGTGCGAGGCTGGCGGCGGGCGACGAAGACTCGGTCATCACCTTTCTTCTGTTCGGCGTCAGCTTCACGAGTCAGCCTCGCTATTCGTTCGCGACAGCCGCGGCCGCGCGTGTGCCCGACGCGGTTGCCGCCGATCCTGTGGTTCAGGGACGCATCAGGGACATGGTGGCGGCGGTTTCTTCGCCCGGCGCGAACGAGCGGCTGCAGTTCGCGCGACGCGTGATCGAACGGCACGGCATCGACATCGCGACCGCGGCGGGCAAGCAAGCCGCCGAGCAGGTGCTGCGCGACGCGTTGAAGCGGATGCTGGCCGACTACAACACCTACTTCACCGACAGCTCACCGGGTGCGACGCTGTTCCGCAATCGCGGTCTGTCGTCGGACACGTCGATCTACGCCGCCTACGCCATTGACGCCGCGCTCAAGGACATCGCCGCGAAGGGCGTGCTCCGTGCCGGAAGCGTCCGCCGTGTGGCCGTTGTAGGTCCAGGACTCGACTTCACCGACAAGCAGGAGGGCTACGATTTCTATCCGTTGCAGACGATTCAGCCGTTTGCGGTGATCGACTCGGTGCGCGCGCGAAACCTCGCCGCCGCGGACCTTCGCATCGCCACCTACGATTTGAACCCGCGCGTAAACGATCACATCGAATCCGCCCGCCAGCGCGCGGCGCGGGGCAGCGCGTACACGATTCAATTCCCGCGCGATGCAACGCAGCGGTGGCAGCGCGACCTCCTGAGCTACTGGACGCGGGCGGGGGAGAAGATAGGCGAGACCGTTCCGGCAATTCGCCCACCCGGGGCGGCGGGCCGCGTGGACGTGCGCGCCGTGCGCATCCGGCCGGACGTCGTGCAGGCCATCACGCCGTACGATCTCGACGTCATCCTGCAGCGTCCCGAGCCGCTGCCCGACAACGAACGGTTCGATCTGGTGATTGCGACCAACATCCTCATCTACTACGACGTCTTCGAGCAGTCGCTGGCGCTCGCCAACCTCGCTCGGATGCTTCACTCGGGGGGAGTACTTCTCACGAACAACCCGCTGTTCGAGCTGCCCGCCATTCCGGTCCATCAGGTCGGCGAAACGAAAGCGAGCTACACCGACGCCGGCTCGGACTGGATTGCCTGGTACCAGCGCGAATAGCGACCGCGTGCACGGCGTTTCCCATTGACCCCACCTGGGCCGTACGTTAGCTTCGGCCACCCACGGCACTCTATCGCGCAGGCGTGCGCGATGATGACCCCGCCCCAATGGAGGCTGAATGACGTTGCTCAAGCGGATCGTGTCGATCGGCACGCTCCTGGTCTCGCTCCTCGTCCTTCCCGCGCAGGTGTTTGCGCAAACCGAAGCCGTCATCACAGGCGTCGTCACTGATTCGTCGGGCGGCGTGCTGCCCGGCGTCACTGTTACTGCCGTACACGACGCAACCGGCAATACTTTCACGAGCATCACCGACGAGCGCGGCGTTTTCCGCATGCAGGCTCGCGTCGGCGCGTATCAGATTCTGATGGAGCTCCAGGGGTTCCAGTCGGTTCGCGCACAGGTCACGCTGCTCGCCGGCCAGACGGCGAACATCCCGGTGCAGATGCAGCCGGCGACGCTCCAGGAAAACGTGACGGTCACGGCGGAAGCGCCGCTCGTCAACGTGACGCAGACCAGCCCGACCGGCAACATCGACCCGAAACAGTTCTCGGAGCTCCCGGCCGAAGGGCGCAACTGGATGGCGCTGCTCCTCGTCGCGCCGGGCAGCCGCACGACCTCGGTGAACCAGAATGCGCCGATTCCGATGCGCGGCGGCGGCGGCGATCAGCAGTTCTTCCAGACCAACGTCGACGGCCAGCAGGTGAGCAACGAGCTTGGCGGCGGCCGCCAGCCGCTCATGAGCCAGGAGATGATCTCCGAGCTGCAGTTCATCTCGAACCGCTTCGACGCGACGCAGGGCCGCTCGCTCGGCGTGCAGGTGAACGTCATCACCAAGTCGGGTACCAACCGGTTCTCCGGCTCGGTCCGCGGCAACTTCCGCGACAGCGACATCGGCTACGCCGAGGATCCGGTCGCGGGCAAGGTGACGCCGTTCAAGGACCAGCAGATCGCCAGCTCGTTCGGCGGTCCGCTCATCAAGGACCGACTCCACTTCTTCGGCTATCAGGACTACGACCACAACCCGAGCACCGGCGTCTGGACGACCCCGTATCCGAAGTTCAATGTGTCGAAGGACGGACTGCTCACCACCAAGCAGGGTGGCATCCGCTTCGACTATCAGATCTCGTCGCAGACACGGTTCATGGCGAAGGGCGACCTGTGGCGCAACTGGGATGACGGGTTGACCGGCGGCAGCAACTATCCCTCGTCAGCGGCGACCACGCGCGAGACCGGCAACACGCTGAACTTCACCCTGACCAAGGTGCTCAACAACCGCTCGGTCAACGAGGCCAAGGCGGGCTACAGCGGCTACCAGTACCGCAACACCTGCTGGACCAAGTGGAACAACGCCTGGTACAAGAACCAGGGCCCGTACGGACCCGTGCAGGAATGCGGGCCGGTGATCACGTTCACCGGTTTCTCCTTCGGCGGCAACCAGGGCTACCCGCGTCATCGTGGCCAGGATCGCTACTGGCTCCGTGATGACTACTCTTTCTCGTACGATGCGCGCGGCCGTCACGACCTGCGTGCCGGCGGCGAGTTCATCTACCACACAGAGATGAGCGCGAACTGCACGCGCTGCCGCAGCACGTACACGGCGACCGGGCGTCCCGCTGGGCTGCCGACGATTCCGACGCCCGCGCAGCTGCAGGACTGGTTCCCGGATCCGTTCAGCGCCGATACGTGGAACTTCAACGCGATCAATCCGTGGGTGACCAACTTCAACATCGGTATCCACAAGGGGCGCCGCACGCCGGATCGGCAGAACCTCGCCGGCTGGTGGGTCCAGGACGACTGGCGGATGTCGAGCAAGTGGACGCTCAACCTCGGCCTGCGCTGGGACATCCAGACAAACGCCTTCGCCAATGCGGGCGAGGTGGTGCCGTTCATGGTGCCGGACCGTCCGAACGAGAAGAACAACTACGCGCCGCGCGTCGGTGTCGCCTATGCGATCAGCGACAAAACCGCGATTCGCGCGGGCGGCGGCCGCTACTATGCGGAGAACATCACGTCCCAGGATCTCTACGCGCTCGAGTACCGTTCGATCGTGCAGGTCGATATTCCCAACGACGGGCGTGCCGACTTCGGCGTCAACCCGTTCAACGGCGCAATGCCCACGTACGAGCAGGCGCTTGCGCGTTTCTGCGCCTACAACAACAACGCCGCCGGCTGTCTGCAGCGCGCGACGCAGGAGCTCGGTCCGCCGCGGCAGTATCAGCACACGCAGTACACGGATCAGTACTCCGTGGGCGTCGCGCACCAGCTGGGCAGCGACATGGCCTACACCGTCGACTATCTGTACAACCGCGGGCGCCACGAGAAGAACAATCAGGCGAATATCAATCTGACGTTCGATCCGAAGACGGGCGTGAACCTGCCGTTCTCCGTGCGCACGAACCGCCCGTTCCCCGGCGACGGCACGATCGGGCAGAACTACTACATGGGCAAGAGCGCGCTGCACTCGCTCAACATGAGCTTCAACAAGCGCATGAGCCACAACTGGCAAGGCGCGATCAACTATTCGCTCTCGGGTCTGTGGACCGGCATCGGTAACCCGTTGATGGCCGTGCCCGGACAGGAAGCGATCATCGTTCCATTCCAGCTCGCCGACGATCTCGCCGGCCCGTGGACGTTCGACGCGCAGGACCAGCGCCATCGCCTGGTCGCCAACGGGATCTGGGAAATCTGGAAGGGCTTCCAGGTAAGCGGCTATCACTACTTCGGCGCGGGCAACCGTTCGTCAACGAACTACGGCGGCGACCTGCGCGGGTACGGGCCCGGCGGGGAAGGCCGTCTGCGTCCGGACGGCACCATCGTCCCGCGCAACAGCTTCATCCAGCCGACGCAGAACCGGACGAATATGCGGTTCCAGCAGCGTTTCTCGTTCCCCAATCGCGTGCAGCTCGATCTGATCGCCGAAGCGTTCAACCTGTTCAACATGGAAAACTACACGCTCGGCACGCAGGAGAGCTCGCTGCAATACAAGAAGCCGACCGCCGGTCAGTACCGGACCATGCAATTCGGGTTTAGAGTGGGCTTCTGATCTGGCGCGACTGGACTCGATCGCTATCCGGCACGGTGTCGCAGAAGGAGGGGAGCGTCGGCACCGGTTCTGAGGGGACCTCATTGATCCCGGTATAGCCGGGTCTTACAATTCGGCTCATGTTGCGCCAGCTCGCACCGGTGCTGGGGCTTGCGGCGCTGATCGCCGGCGGCGTGTGGATGCGTACGCTGCCGGCTGGATGGTTGCTCTCGCCTGCTGTTCACGGCTTCGCGTGGCAGACCAGCACAACAGTCAATCTCTATTTCGTCCGCGGCGCGTTCCTGTTCCCGGTGTCGCGACGGCTGCCGGCCAATGATCGACTGCCGCGCGCGGCTCTCGAGGCGTTGTTGACCGGACCGAGCCCGTCAAGCGGACTGAAAACCGCGATCGCGCGAGAGGTTGCGCTTCGCTCCTTCAGCGTCGTGGATGGCGTCGCTCGGATCGATCTGTCGCGCGGGTTGGGTGGCGGAGATGACGAGCGAATGGCGCTGGCGTCGATCACGGAGACGATGACGGGCGTGCCGGGAGTCACGTCGGCTGCCGTGAGCGTGCAGGGGCAGCTGGTGGCGCCTGCCGGGATGCGCACGCCGCTGCTGTATTTCCCCTCGGCGGCCGGACTGGTTGCCGTGCCGACCCACGCCGCCGACGCGCATGCCGCGCTCGCGGCGTACCTGTCGGGTCCTCCGGCGCCCGAGATGACGGGCGTTCCCGCTGACGTCCGGCTGCTCGCATACGACTATGACGCAGCCGATCGACTGCTGTCCGTCGGGTTCACCTACACGCCCGCGGTGCGGACGCTGGCGCTCGAAAAACCCGAGCGGACGCGCATGCTGCTGCTTGGCTTGATCGCCAGCCTGACGGAATTTCCGGACGTGCGGTCCGTACGGCTCGACTTCGGAGGGCAGTCGCGCCTCGGTCTCGGCGAGTGCAGCGATCTGCTGCGGAGCCCGCAGCCCCGGCCCGCCCTGCTCAATGACGAGAGACTGCTCGACTGACGAACCCGATGGGAACCATCTATTTCGACAACGCCGCCTCGTCTTGGCCGAAGCCTCCCGAGGTGCCTGCCGCGATGGCCGAATGCCTCGCCAACGCTGGCGGCAATCCCGGCCGCGCCGGCCATCGGCTGTCGATTGCGGCGGCACGCGTCGTCGAGCAGACGCGTGAGCTGCTGGCGGACCTGTTCAACGCCGGCGACCCGAGCCGGATCGTCTTCACGCACAACGCGACGCACGCGCTGAACCTCGCGCTCTACGGCCTCCTCCGTCCCGGCGATCAGGTCGTCACGACCAGCGTGGAGCACAACTCCGTGATGCGGCCGCTGCGTCACCTCGAGACGCGCGGCGTCGAGATTACCGTCGTAGCCTGCGCGCCGGACGGGACGCTGGCGGTCCACGAGGTGAGGCGGGCGCTGCGACCTGGCACGCGACTGCTCGTCACGACGCATGCGTCCAACGTGCTTGGAACCGTGATGCCGATTGGCGAGCTGGCGGCGGCGGCGCACGCCGCGGGCGCGCTGTGCCTGGTCGACGCGTCGCAGACAGCCGGCGCGCTTCCCATCGACCTGGAGCAAACCGGCGTGGATCTGCTCGCCTTCACGGGACACAAGGCGCTGCTCGGCCCGACGGGCACGGGCGGTCTTGTCATTCGCGCCGGGCTGGAGGTTCCCCCGTTGATGCGCGGCGGCACCGGCAGCGACTCGGACCGCGAGCAGCAGCCCGAGTTTCATCCCGATGTCCACGAGAGCGGAACACTGAACGTCGCCGGCATCGCGGGGCTGGCCGCGGGCGTCCGGTTCCTGCGTGATGTCGGCATCGACGCTGTCGCCGCGCACGAGCGGGCGCTCGTTGCGGACTTCCGCGAGCGCGCCGCGGATATTGCCGGCATGACGCTCTACGGGCCGGAAGATGCGGCGAGACGCTGCGGTGTGTTGTCGTTCAATCTCGCCGGAGCGAGCTCGTCGGAGGTGGCGCAGCTGCTGGACGACTCATTCGGGATCATGGCTCGAGCCGGGCTTCATTGCGCGCCCTCGGCGCACCGCACCGCTGGGACATTCCCGAACGGCACCGTGCGGTTCGCGTTCGGCTGGTTCAACACCGCGGACGAGGTTCGCACCGCGGCTGCGGCGCTGGGCGCGCTGGCGTCGTGGGCCGCCAGGAAAATCGCATGGACGGTCTGATCACATTCTTCGCGTCGCACTATGCGCTGCGTGCGGAAACCGTGCTGACGCGGGGTGGACTCTCCGCGAAGCTGATTGCCGGGCCGCGGGACCTGAGCCCCAACTGCGGCGTGGCGCTCCGCTTCGAGTACGCGCGTCGCGAGCACGCGCTCGCGCTGCTCGACGCCCAGCGCGTGCGGATCGACGGCGTGCACCGGTTTGTGCCTCGTACGGACGGGTGGAGAAACACGGAGGCGGCCGAATGGCGACGGTAGTCGATTCGATCGCCCCTGCTCGAAGACAACGCGTGCGTGTGCGCGTCACCGCGACCGCGACGGGTCTCGTGGCAGGATTGCTGGCCGTGATCGCCGGTTCGCTGTTCGACGTGCGGCCGCCCGATGCCTACGGACTCTGCATGGCCTGTCACGCGCGCGACCTCGTGAACTGGAGCATCAACACCGCGGCCGGAACAGCGCTGACCGTGGCACCTGTATCGCTCGTGTTCCCTGTTCTCACGCCCGTCGGCGTGCTGCTTGGCGCGCTGCTGGCCGCGCGGACCAGCGGCGAGTTCCGGTGGCAACACCCCGAGCATCCGTTGAAGACATTTCTCTATGGCGTTGTTGTGATGAACTGCGCCCTGCTGGCGGGTGGATGCTCCATTCGCCTGCTGCTGCGTACCGCCGCCGGGGAGACGCTGGGCATCATCGGATTCGGCGCGCTCGCGGCAGGTGTGATCGTCGCCACGCAGTGGCTGCGATGGAGGGCGGCGCGATGATCGCCGCCATCACGACGCTTGTGGTGGGCGTGGTCGTGGGCTATCTTGGCCAGCGGTCGCGCATGTGCTTCGTCGGCGGCATCCGCGATTTCATGCTGGTGCGCGACGGCTACCTGCTTCGTGGGCTCGCCGCGTTCGGGCTGACCGCATGGCTCGCGTTTCCGCTGGTTGCCGCGATCGGCGGCGCCCGCGTCGGACCCTTCGGCACGCCGGACGTCGTGACGATGATTCTCACCGCGTGCGGGGCGTTCGGTGTCGGGTACGTCTCGACGCTCGCCAACGGCTGTCCCTTCCGCCAGCACGTGCTCGCGGCGCAGGGCGTCGTCAGTTCGGGAACCTACCTCGCCGGGTTTTTTGCCGGCGCGGTCATTTTTCATGTCTGGGCGGCGCCGCTGCTGCTCCGTTTGTTGCCATAAGCGGACCTGAAGGTCCGCCTCTACGTCGGATGGGGAACCCATAAGCGGACCATGAGGGTCCGCCTCTACGTCGGATGGGGAAACCCATAAGCGGACCATGAGGGTCCGCCTCTACGTCGGATGGGAAACTGCTTCTGATGACCGTTCGGAACGGACTCATTTTTTTCATCGTGTCTTCGGTGCTCGCGGTCGCCTCCCTTCGTGCCTATCCGAAAGGCGCGCCGCCCGGGGTGACGGGAGGATTCGGTGAGGGGACCTGTAACGAGTGCCACGACAGCTACGCGCTGAACGCCGGGCGTGCCGCCGGCATGGGCGATCTGGTCATCACCGGGTTTCCGAAGGAGTACAAGCCTGGCGAGACGTATCCCATCAAGGTCGAAGTGACACAGCAGCAGGATTCCGGCGTGTGGGGGTTTCAGCTGGCGACGCGCGCGAAGGAGTCGCACGCCCAGGCCGGAGCGCTCAGGCCGATCGACTCGCACACGCAGATCCTCTCGCTCCAGAACATCGACTACATTACGCACACCGCGGACGGCACGTTCTCGAATGTCTTCGAGTTCACGTGGGTGGCGCCTTCCACTCCGATCGGAGAGATCGCGGTGAATGCGGCCGGCAATGCTGCCAACGGTGATGCCTCTCCGGTGGGCGACTACATCTACTCGACGAGCCTTTCGATTGCGCCCCCGTTGCACTGAGTTAGGAGCACACAGATGACCCGCTACACGAAATACATCAGCGTCTTCGTTCTCGTCGGCATCTGCGGCGCCGCGCTGTGGGCCTGGGGCGTCGGCTTCAATCGCAGCGGGTCCGTCGTTCTTGCGCAAGCAGGAACATGGGCTACGCCCGAGGCGCAGCGGCTCGGCGTCCGGCTGGTGGAAACCCGCGATCCGAATGGGTCGGCGGCGTACACAGCGCAACCCGGCGATCTCCTCTTCTTCACCAATTCGGGGACCGGTTACGCAGCGCCGAATCCGAAGAACTCCGTTGTCGTCATCAACGCAAAAACCAGGAAGCCGATCGCGATGTCGGACATCGACGCGGCGTACTCCACGAAGTTGAGCAGCCACGGCATCGGTCTGTCGCCTGACGCGAAGTACACGTATCTGCCCAGCATGACGAGCATCGGCGCGGCCGAAGGATCGACGCCCGAGTACACGCTGGTGCTCGACACACGGACGCTGAAGCTGTATCAGGTGCTCGCCACCGGCGGCACACCGCATCACGTCAAGGCGTTCCGCGACGGCAACGGACGTGAGCTCGTGCTGGTCGAGCACTTCAACTGGAACACGGCGAACTCGGCAGGCAAGGGCTGGTTCGTCGTCGATCCGAAGGACAACAACAAGGTCATTGCCGGCATGACGACGAACGACCTTCACGGCAACTGTTATTCGGGATTCACGACGCCCGACGGCAAGTACCTGTACTGCACCGTTCCGCCGCCGAACCGCAACGAGCTTGGGCGTGACATCGACGGGTGGCTTGCGAAGATCGACACGTCCACGTGGAAGACCGTGCAGTCGATTCCGATGCACCACTATCCGCTCTGGACGGTGTTCTCGCTCGACGGCAAGTGGGCCTGGGTCACCAACTCCGAAGACAACTCGGTCCTGAAGGTGCAGCGCGGGATCATGCCCCGTGAGAGGGACAAGGTCGTCGCGGAGGTCAAGACCGGCGGCGGTCCCTACGGGATGCGACTGACCCTGGACGGCAAGGAACTGTGGGTCGCCGACAAGGGAGAGGGCGGTCCGGCGGGGAAGACGATCACGATCGTCGACACGGAGAAGAACTCGGTCATCGCCACCGTCCAGACCGACTGCCTGCGCAACGATCACATCATCCTGTCGCCTGATGGCACCGAGATGTGGGCGACCTGCAACGAGTCTCACGACGTCGTCGTGCTCGACGCGAAAACGCACGCGATGAAGGCCCGCATCCCGATGCCGAACGGCGGCGACAGCCACGGCGGTGTGTTCGTCGCGTACTCGCGCAACGGCAATGCTGTTACAGGCGAAGTCGTGTCGGATCAGAACGGGTTACTCGGTTCGGCGCTCGATGCAGCGCTGAAGGGGACACCATGGACGCCGCCATCGCCACGCTGAATCCGCCCGCGGATTCCCGGTGGATCCGCGCCGTCGCCCTCAGCTTGATCGGCCTGCTCGCCGCCTGGTCGTGGCTGTTCGTCGTCTCGAAGTGGGGACCTGCGAACCGGATCGACATCCTCACCTTCAAGGCGGGCCTGACGTCGAAGGTGATGCGCACGCTGCTGCGCGACGGTCAGGGCACCGGCCACCACAGCCACACCTCCGCGATGATCTCGGGCATCTATGCGACGCCGACTTACTTCACCATGACCGAGCAGTCGCGGCTGGCGGCGAAGTACCAGCCCGACCGGTTCGCGGTCTTCTACGTGTTCGAGGACATCCATGCCGGCGAGCTGCCACGGACACCTCCGATGGTGATGCTTCGAACGGATAGCGGGCTGCAGTTGCTTCCCGTTGACCGCGAGCTGCTGACCGACTCGTTTCATCATCGAGCGAGCATCGTGCGCTTTGCGACGACGACGGCCGACGGCAGACCGCTCATCGGCGGCTCGGCGTCGGCGCTCAATCTCGTCGTCCACGACATGAGTGCGCATCTCGAGCAGACGATGGAATGGAAGCTGCCGATCGTGTATCCGAAGGACTTGCAGCAGGAGGACGCGCTGTCGCTCTCGACGCTCTTCGCGCTGCTGGCGGGTCTGCTGGCGGTGTTGTCGCCGTGCCTGCTCCAGCTCACGGTGTATTACACATTCGCGCTGGCCGGCGTCAGCATGCAGGATCGCGCCGCCGATCCTGCCGCGGCGCGCGCGCGGATTCTCCGCACGGCGCTCTCCTTCATTGCGGGATTCACGATTGTGTTCACGGCCAGCGGCGCGCTGGCGGGGTTGGCCGGTGAGCGGCTGCAGGCGTCCGGGCTGATGGAGTACTGGAATCGTCCGATGTCGATGGCCGCGGGCATCGGCATCCTGATCGTCGGGATCTGGATGGCTGCACGGACCGGCGCGCCGGCGGTGTGCCGGCTGCCGCTGCTGCGGACGCTCGGCACCGGTCGACGGTGGCTCGACACGTTGAAGATGATGTTTCTCGGGTCCGCGTTTGCCGTCGGCTGCTCGACCTGCTTTGGCGGCGCGCTCTTCATCTCGCTGATGATCTACGTCGGCAGCGTCGGGTCGGCGTCGCTCGGCGCAGCCGCGCTGTTCCTCTTTTCGCTCGGGATGGCGATTCCGTATCTGCTGGCAGCCGCGTTCCTCGCGCGCGCGCTGCCGCTGATCGGGTCGTTTCAGAAGGTGGGGAACGCACTCGCGATGGCCAGCAGCGTCGTGCTGGTGTTCTTTGGCGTCCTCCTGATCGCCGACAAGTTCCACGTGCCGAGCGACTGGATGTACCGGTTGTATCTCGGGATCTAGGCGGGTCTAAAGACCCGCCTAGACGACTCGTAGAGGCGGACCTTCAGGTCCGCCTAAATCAGGTCCGCCTAAAACTGCACCACGTTTTCGATGAACGCGAAGGTGAGCGTCCGTCCGGCAAAGGCGGGCCTCACCACGCCGCCTCCGCGTCCAACCGCGAGATATCCTCCGATCGACCAGCGCGGCGAGATCGCGTAATCAACGGATCCTTCTCCGATGGTGGCGAGGTGCGTGGCGCCGAAGGACGGACGCGTCGCGAAGCCGAAGATGCTGCCGTGCTGCTGCGTCGCACCGCTGCCGAAGTACCAGCCGTCGCGCGGCGAAGCCAGTCCGATACGATGCCAGTCGAGCCGAACGTTGACGTTCGGTCGAGGCCGCGCGAGCAGCTGCGCGAACAGGTCGGTGTTGTTCATCTGGCTGTAGAGCGCGCTCTGCGCGTACTGGCGAACCGTCGGCAGCATCTCGAAGAACGTGCCGTGGCGATCGTCCGACGGGTCGCCATCACCTGATGCGTACAAGTAGCCGCCGCGCAGCCACGGCTGCCACCGCGCGGTTGTCCACTGATGGCCCGCTTCGACGGCGATGCTGGCCGCGCGGTGATCCTGTTCGTACCACGAGCCGGTTTGAAAAGCCGTCCAGACGAGTCCGTCCCACTGACGGCCGTTTCGAGGACGCGGCGCCGCGACGATCGCGCCGCCGAACGTGTTGATCCCGACGTCTGCCGCCCGCGCTGATCGACCTGTGTTGTCGGGACGCTGTGTGACCGCTCGCGTATCGCGATATCGGTACGAGAACACCTGATACTGCACTGATGGTGAGGCCGCGGCGGAGTTGATGGTCGCAGCGCCGCCGGCGACCGTGACGCCCGTCATCATGAGACCGGCGGCATCCTCGAAGCCGCCCTGCGTCGGATGAAACGCGAATCCCATTGCGCTCAATCGGCTCAAGGCGATGTCGACGCGGACGCCGTCATAGGCCCGCTGATAGATCGACCACCCGAACTCACCAATCAGCCGCGCCGC
>Ga0075434_100004835_pt1 | contig 12211 bp, 13 predicted proteins | sample RhiMethybrSRZTD3_FD_75298 | JGI IMG/M metagenome (GOLD analysis project Ga0075434, IMG submission 75298) | Populus rhizosphere microbial communities from Tennessee, USA - Rhizosphere MetaG P. TD hybrid SRZTD3 | ecosystem: Host-associated > Plants > Roots > Rhizosphere > Soil | place: USA... | reverse complement strand
GATGTTGCCAGACCCGGTGTTAGTGGTGTGAATCAGGCATTGGAGCCCATTTTGAGCGGGGGCGTTCGGTCCTCCCGGATTAACAGTCTGGTCCCAAGTCGCCGGATTGGCAGAGCCTCCGCATTGCCCGAAATTAAACGCCGTTCCGTCGCAGCACTCCACGCTTTTTTCGAAATCAGTGTTGCCTCCGCCGCAGCCAGGAGCGGCGTCACTAGGACAGTAAGTATGCGCGCTGGGAGCCACCATCGGCAGATACTCGCCCGCGCTCGGAGGTTTCGGATTGTTAGGCGGAGGAAGAAAACAACCTTTTTGTCCATTTCCGTTGCCCTTGCAGGCAGCGGTCAATGTAATAGGGTTTCCCAAGAAAGATTGGCTCTGATTCACCAACCCTGTCGTTTCATCGACGAAACGCACCGGCGACGGAGGAGGTGAGGAAGTATTACTGGGGTCGACATACGCATTCGGCACCAGAAACGGCTTCACACACTTCGGAGCAGAAGGAAGATAGGTGCCAGTGTTGCCCTGCGAAAAAGCCGGGTTATAAGCCTCAGCCGTAGCCGCCGCGGAGACCGAAGCCGCCGTCGTTCCGAAAATTCGTGCAAAGAAAACCGGAAGGCTCGTCTTCTGCAGGGTGACCGTGATGCGCGGATTCCCTTGCAGGCTGAAATCCATTGTCGGCGCAGAGACCATTTGTGGCGAGCTTCCAGCCACGTTGTTCTGCAAGACCGCACCTGCAGCGTAAGAGTTTGCAAGCTGCTGGGCTACGGCCTGCAATCCCGTATTGCCAGGATTCGATGTCACGCCAGAATCCACGAATGCCTTGGCACCGGCCAGCGCCGCCGTATCCGCTGCGCGCTGAATCTCGCCCCGGGCCACGTACAACGTCGTCAAGTCAATCGCCAGCGCGGCCATCGCCAGCAGGCTGACCATTGATACTGCGACGATCGCAATCGTCTGCCCGCGTTCGTGGGGTCGCCTGTGCATTTCAGTCCTGATTCGCGGCAATCGCATCGGTTTCAATCTGCGTAATTCCGGGCGTCGTAGAGCCGGGAGCAATCAGCTTGATCACTCCGCCGAAACGCCACTGGTAGGGATAGCTGATGTCAACGCGCGTAGCAATGATCTTCAACGGCTCATTCCCGCCTTGCGGACCCGAGTTGAACACAAAACCGCGGTCAATGGTCACCGTAAAATTCGACGTCACCGAGCAGCTCCCCGTGGCCGTCCACGTTAGCGACGCCGTCAGTTGGATGGGGCCGAGGCCGCAGTCATTGATGCCTGAGTTGATCAAATCAGCGTCAACCAGGTCGCGAATGGCTGTGACCGAAATCGGAGTGGTCTGCGTCAGATCGTTGGTCGGCAGGGCAGCACCGAACCGGGCTGCGTCTTTCGCGGCAAAGTTCAACTTCTCCTTCACGTTGAATGCTTGGCCGAAGTCGTAGATAGCCACAACGAAAACTACCAACAGGGGCAACACCAGCGCGAACTCGAGGATCTGCACTCCCTCCTCGCGGGAGAAGAATGCCGTACGCATTAGTCCTCCCCCCGCATTTCCACTTGCGCCTTCAAAAGGATTCGTTGGTTGTTAAGCGAAGTGAAGGGCAGAACAAATTGGTACGGATATTGAAAACTGATGATCACCCCGCAAACCGGCGGTGAAGACGCGCCCTGGTTCAGTACCATGTTGCGGCAGATTGTGAACTGGCCTCCTGAGGCCTGCGTGCAAACTCCTTCAGGAACCACGTTTGGGCACGGTTCGGGCGTAGGGTTTGGAGTCGACGGAACCGCTTGTGCCGGATCGAGGTTTGCCGCGAGCATCGAATTGTTGACCGCTTGCACAACCACGGAGTCGCAGGGCAGAGAACTGCTCTGCCAAGTGCAGCCGCCATTGCAGTTGGCACACGCCGGAACTGCCGCAGTTTGCGCCCCTTCGCGCGCCGCGTGATTGATCGCGCCGTAAACCGTGTAGGCGCGGCCGAACCAGTAGATCGACAATAGAAGCATGAACAGCGCGGGGAGGATTACGGCTGTTTCGGCGATTTCCGCCGCGCGATCTCTTCGGAGAGATCTCCAGGCAACGTCAGGCCCTTGGAATAACTTCATCGCTCTAAAACATCTCTCCCAGGTGCTTGGAAGTATAAAGCAGCACGGCCACGGCAGCTGCAACTCCAAACGGTACTTTGATCGCTTCGGGATTGTCGATCGTGAGGTCCGCGGGAGGAAGATGCACCCGGAAAAACGCCCCCAGCATGCGACCGATATTACGCAGCGTTTGCCGCGCCCGGCCTTTCCAAATCACCATGCAAAGCGCCATAAGGCCATTGATGACCAGCGTCCAAAGCAGAACCACAATCAGCCGCTGCCGGCCAACGGAAAATCCTGTGTTATATCCAAAGAATGCGCCCAACGCTCCGATCAACTTCCAGTCTCCTCCGCCCAGGCTGCGGATTAAAACAAACGGCAGCAGCAAACCCAAGCCGAGAGCAGCACCCAACAGCGACAGGCGTGCCCCAGTCCAGCCTGCATCAATGGCATGAAGAATGATCGCAAGCGGAATTGCCGAATAGGTGAGCCCGTTCGGAATTCGGCGCGAACGGGCGTCGGTTATGCCGGCGGTCAGTGCAAAAATGGCAGCAAGAATCCAAAGGGCCTTGTTCGCCACGGTTCTGGAATTGTAATCGAGCAGTCAGCAATCAGCACTCAGCATTCAGCCAAGCCAAACCAGGCAGGGATCCGCAAAGTAAAAGGCCACGGCTTCACCCGGATAACCTCAAATAGGTTTATCCGCGTTAATCCGTGGCTTCGCTTGGCTAAATGCTAAGTGCCGAGTGCTGACTGCTACTTCGTTTGCGCCACGTGCTGACCGGGGAAATTCCCGCTGTTCCGCTCAGCAATGATCTTTCTTGCGTTCTCCGCCAGAGCACGCGCCTGCGGCATAAGGTCGAGCGCCTTGGTGACCTCGGGATCGGTTTCCGCCCGAACCTTCAGCCCTTCTTCCTGCCCGAACGCGTCCACAAACAGTTCGCTCTTAATGCTGGAGCGAATCCAGTCGTTGTTCTGGACGAAATCGGCTTCTGTGTAGGGCGTCTTATCGGCATCGAGGGACTTGCGGAAGTCCTGCAGCACGTTCTCGTCAACTTCAAAGCCCTTCGTGATGTGGTGGGAGTTCACGTAGTGCTTTGCGAAGTTGAAGAACGCATAGTGCTGCAAAAGTGAATCCTGGAAATGATTGCTTTTGATGGGGTCAATCTTCACGTCCGGCGTAATGCCGCCGCCGCCATAAACCGTGCGGCCGCTGTCGGTAAGCTTGATTTCTTTATTCGTAGTGTCGTTAATTCCGTCGCGATCAAAGTAATAGTCGTACAGTGAAACGTTGCTGTAATCGCGCTGAATCAGGCGCCCGCTCGGCGTGTAGTACTTGGCCGTAGTCAAAGCGAGTCCGGTGTCGTTCGAAAGCGGATAAACCGTTTGCACCAGGCCTTTGCCGAACGTGGTCTCACCCACCACCAGCCCTCGATCATGGTCCTGAATTGCGCCAGCGACGATCTCAGCAGCGGAAGCAGTTCCGCGATTGACCAACACAACTATCGGATATTCCTTCCCGCCGTTGCCATGCGTAGCCACATACCGCCGCTCAGGTGAAGAACGCCCGTGATGTGAAACGATCAGTTGGTTCTTGTGCAGGAATTTGTCGGCCACTCCGACGCCTTCGTTGAGCAATCCGCCGGGGTTCTGCCGTAGATCGAGGATCAGTCCCTTCAGGTCGCCCGATTGATAGAAATTGTCGAGTGCCTCCTGAACCTCATGCTCGGTCGTCTCGTTAAAGCCGGAGACGTGCATGTATCCAACTCCTGGCTTAATCATGAAGTGCAGATCCACGCTGTAGCGGGGAATCTCATCGCGCACAACCGTGAACTCGAGCGGCTTCTCGGTGCCTTCACGAAGAATTGTGATATGAACCGTCGTGCTCTTCGGTCCCTTCAAAAGATCGGCCACGTCGCCAGTCGTCATGTTGTCAGTAGGCTTCCCATCCACCGCAACGATCACGTCTCCGGGATGGATTCCCGCCCGGTACGCCGGCGTTCCCACAAACGGCGCAATAACGATGACTTTGTTATTGCGCGGGCCGACCGTCATTCCCACGCCGTAGTACTTGCCGCGCTGGTCCTCGCGCAACAGCGAATACGACTTCGGATCGAAGAAATTCGAGTGGGGATCGAGCACGTGCAACATGCCGGGAATCGCGCCGTTGTAAATCGCCTTGTCGGCGTTCACCGGTTCGGCATAATTTTGCTCGACAATGTCATAAACCTGCGTGAACTGCTGCAGGCTCTGGCTGACATCGGAGTCGCTGTCGTGCGCCACCGCGGGATTTTTCTGGGCAAACACCATCCCCAGAAATCCACAAGCCGCCAAGAACAAAACAACAAATAGGGAAGCTCGTTGCGAACTACGGACCATCGTGGTTTTTTCCTTCAGCCCTGGCATAGGACGCCGGGGCAAGCAGATTGGGTCGAGTATAACACGCTCAGAAACACAAACTTAGCGTCTAAGGTAACACGGAAGATCACCGGCAAGTCACCTCATCTTAGGATGCGAGAACCAGCACAAATGATGCGTTTTATAGACGATCCTGGAGGGGATTAGCTAGCCAGCTTCTTGAGAAATTCCTGCTCGTCCAACCGATATTTGAAGGCCTTGCGGCCATCGATGAAAACCACCGGCACCTCGTCGGTGAATTGCCGCCGCAGAGCGTCATCGGCCTCAACGTCCACTTCGCGCCACCGGAAGCCGCCTCGTCGCTCCAGTTTCATGAGCTTTTCCTTCACGATTTCGCACAGGTGACACCCTTTGCGGGAATACACAGTGACCTCGCGGAGGAGCGACATGGGCGGGAGTGTAGCAAAGTTGTCCATGATCTTCCAGAAAAATGATCTTTCAGCAAGAAAGTGTTCCAGCAAAACCTTAGATGTTTTCTCGCGCAAGCGCGGCCACGGAAGTACAATCCCTACTTCATGAATGATCAGACGAGCCGGCCGCTCGAAGGCAAGGTGGCCTTTGTCACCGGCGGAGCAAAGCGTTTGGGAAAGGCCGCCGCTCTGGCCCTGGCCCAAGCTGGCGCGGATGTCACAATAACGTTCTTGCGGTCGGACAAAGAAGCTCTGCGAACGGCGAAACTCATCGAGAAAGCAGGCGTTCGCACACTCGCCGTGCCGTGCGACGTTACCGATCCCACAAGCGTTCGTGCGGCCGTGGCGGCGTCGGTCCGCCAGTTCAAACGGCTCGACGTTCTGGTCAATAATGCAGGCCGCTACGAGACGGTTGATTTTGACCAGCTCTCAATTCAACAGTGGGACGCGATTTTTGACACCAACGTCCGCGGCCCATTTCTGGTTTCGCAGGAAGCCCTGCCGCATTTGCGAAAACAGAATGGCAACATCATCAACTTGGGATCGCTCGGCGGACTGCGGGCCTGGCCGACTCACGCCCACTATTGCTCCTCCAAAGCCGCCTTGCATATGCTGACTAAAGCCATGGCCAAAGCATTAGCGCCTGAAATTGCAGTCAACTGCGTCGCGCCGGGAATGATTGACCTGGGCGAAAAGGCTGCGACAGGTTTCATGCGACGAATGGCGACTCAAACTCCGATGCAGCGCAACGGCAGCTCCGGCGATGTAGCTGTCGCGATCACGTTCTTTGCCACGGCGCCCCATTTCATCACTGGACAAATTCTCACGGTCGATGGAGGCCTCGGCCTGTGAGAACAATTCTGCTGGGTCTCCTGCTGCTGAGCAGTCTTGCCTCGGCGCAAGTTCGCCCCGAGGACAACGCAACCGAAGTCCAGATCTGGACGGCTGGCGGGCATTCCGTACCCGGAGGCCGAGGCGACACAGGCATCTGGAACGCCGGCCTGCGCTACGGCTGGGTGTTGACCGAGCCGCACGGCCCCGGCTTTCTCAGCGGACGCTTCGAATACGCAATCGACGCTGTCCCCGCCTATCTGATTTTTCAGCCGAAGAACACTGCTTACGGGGCGGGTCTGAATCCGCTCAATCTCAAATGGAATTTCGCCACCCGCGGCTCAATCGTGCCTTACCTCGAGCTTAGCGGTGGGACGCTTGTCACAACTCACAGCGTTCCTCCTGGCACGTCGAGTGTCAATTTCACCTCCGCCGCGGCCTTCGGCACGCACTTTCTCGGAGAAAAATACGCTTGGACCATAGAAGCCCGTTATCTCCATATTTCGAACGCAGGCCTGGAACGGCTTAACCCTGGAGTGAACACGGTAGAGGTGAGGATTGGGGTAGGGAAGTTTAGGAGAAGTCAAAAGTAAGAAGGCAGAATGCAGAAGTAAAGCGAATCTTACTTCTGCATTCTGACTTCTTACTTCATTACTTCTTCAGTATTGGGTTATACCCATCGCTCACCAGCTTGGCCCGCGTGCTCTCAGCTTCTTTGATGTCGCTGAACGGCCCAATCTGGACGTGGAAGAACTTGTCCGGTGATGGCGTGGCAATGAAGGCCGTATACTGTCGGCCCTTGAGAGACTCTACCAGGGCTTCGGCGTCTTCCTGTTTACTTACAGCCGCAACCTGAACGAAGTAGCCGGAACCGTTCGCCGGTGGAGGTGAAGCCTGATCAGGGGTCGCGCTTTGCCCGGAAGTGTTCGTTGAACTCGCATTCGGCGGAGCCGGCGACGATTGTGGTTTGGAATCGGCCGCAGATGCTGGGGGCTGCTCAGTGGGCTTGCTCCCGTTAGCCGAAGGTCTATTCGTGGCCGATGCAGTGGGCGAAGGGAGCAATTCCGGGCCGGACTTCACGGAATTTCGCCCCATCGAGAACCCCATCCCAAAAAAGATTGCGCACAGGATCACCAGCCCAAAAAACAGCGCCAGCATCTTGCCGGTGCCAAGAGTGATCTCGGTATCAGTGGTTTCATCGACGTGCGAAGGACTGATCGGGCTCATAGTGGCGACTTCGATTTATCACAGAGGCACATAGCTTTGTTTCTCTGTTGCCTGCGTGGTGAACACTCTTTCTTCAACCCTATTTTGCCGCCGATGTCGCGTCTTTTCCTAGTAACTTATGAAGTCCTGACATGAAATCGACCGGAACTGGGAAGACGACAGTCGTATTCTTCTCCACGCCGATTTCAGTTAAGGTCTGCAAGTAGCGCAGCTGGACGCTGACCGGCTCTGAGGCCAGCAAATGCGCGGCATCCACCAGCCGTTGTGCAGCGGAGAACTCGCCTTCGGCATGAATGATCTTCGAACGCTTTTCGCGCTCGGCTTCGGCTTGCTTGGCCATCGCTCGCAACATGCTTTCCGGCATGTCGACTTGCTTGACTTCGACGTTAACGACCTTCACGCCCCAAGGTGCGGTGTGCGTGTCGAGAATGCTTTGTAGGCGCGTGTTGATCTTCTCGCGATGGGCAAGCAGTTCATCGAGCTCGACTTCGCCAAGGACGGACCGCAAAGTCGTTTGAGCAAACTGAGAAGTCTGGTAGACATAATTCGAAACTTCAACCACCGCTCGGGTCGGCTCGATCACGCGCAGGAAGATCACGGCGTTGACTTTGAGCGTAACGTTGTCGCGCGTGATGATGTCTTGGGGCGGAACTTCAAGGGCTTCCTGCCGGAGAGAAACCCGCACCATTTTTTGAATCGGCGGTACGACGATGATTATTCCGGGCCCTTTCGGCAGTGGCCGCAAACGGCCCAGGTTGAAAATGACGCCGCGCTCGTACTCGGTCAGAATCTTGATGGAACTCAAGATGTACAGAAGAACAACGATGATGACGATCAATCCAAACGTCCCAACGCCTTCCATTTTTGCCTCCTAGTGTCGCCGAAGCCCAACGATTGTACTGCAAACATCTGGCCCAGCTGTTACGGCCTCGCTCTGGGATTTTCTCCGCGCCCTCGGCGAGCTCTCTCGGAACTCTGCGGTCAAGAGCTTTTGTCTGCGGGCTCCACGGACAACTCCAAACCATCCACCTTGCGAACGCGCACTTTCTCTCCCGCTGGGACATTCGCTGACGAAACCGCATCCCAAAGTTCTCCATGTACGATGACTTTGCCTGCGGGAGCTAACGCTGTCTGCACTACGGCCACCTCGCCAATCAGTCCCTCGATTCCTGTGACCACCTTGTTCCTCCGCGCCCTAAAAGCAATCGTCATGAGGAAAACAGTAATCGCTCCCAGCGGAATGCTCACCGCCAGCGCGGTTGCCAGCTTCACCCGCATTTCCGGAATCGGTGCATCAACCAACAACAATGAGCCGAGCACAAGTGTTGTAATGCCGCCTATAGCGAGCACGCCGTGAGTTGCAAATTTTGCCTCCAGGGCAAACAAGACAAACCCAGCCAGGATCAGTACTACTGCCGCAAATCGCGTGGGCAGCAGATTCAGAGCAAAGACTGCCAGCAGAATAAACACCACCCCAACCGTTCCCGGTACCACGGCGCCGGGATGATTGAACTCCGCATACAGCGCCATGATTCCAATCATCAGCAGGACCGAGGCAACGTTCGGATCAATGATCCACGTCAAGATCCGCTCCTTCAAAGTCTGGTCAAGGACCTTTTCCGGCTTGCCAACGAGATTGAGCGTGAGAGTCTTGCCATCAAATCGTTTGATAGGCTTGCTGGCAATTTCTTTAAAGAGCTCCTGCTCGTTAGGAGCGATATAGTCGATCAGGTTTTGCGACAGGGCTTCGGTTTCAGTGAACGACTTAGATTGCCGAACAGTGCTCTCGGAAACCTCAACATTGCGTCCGCGCTTGGATACAACTGAGCGCATAAACGCGGCCGCGTCATTCTCGACCTTCTGTCCCATTGTCCCTTTAATGTCCTCTCCAAGCGGCCCGACTGGATGCGCAGCCCCTATGTTCGTACCCGGCGCCATCGCTGCCACATCGGCGCTCTCCAGGATGAAGAAGCCTGCAGAAGCAGCGTGGGTCCCACTCGGCGTGACGTAAATGATCACAGGGACGGGCGACGCCAGAATCCGCTGAATAATTTCCTGGGTCGAGGTCATCAGCCCGCCCGGCGTGCTCAATTCGATAAGCACCGCGTCATCTTGGCGGGACGCAGCCAGATCCAAAGCACGTGCAATTCGCCCGGCACTGACCGGCTGGATCGTGTCATGCACGACAATCTTCAGCACGTCAGCCGATGCAAATGTTGTGAAGAGAAATATCGATAGAAGAAGAGCGGGGAAGCACCGACGCATAGTCCCACCTCCCAAGGTTGCTTATATTGTCTCGCAAATTAGGCGTTACGCGTTAGAGGTCGGACCCCGCGAACTAATCAGTTCTCTCATCCGGAGCGGAGCGTAATTTGAGCGAAGCGATAATTATGCGAAGTCGAGGGACCTTGCGCTCCTTTCACCCGCCCAACACAAGGTCTTTCGACGCCGCAGCGCGTCAGCAAACCCGACGCGCCGCCTCGCTCGAGATGACAGGTATTTCTGAATGCTTAAGCCAAGAGCCAACAGCCAAGAGCCGGGTTATTTCGCCCTCGGATGCGTCTGGTCGTAGACCGCCAGCAAATGCTTCATCGAAAGCTGCGTATATCGCTGGGTCGTTGAGAGCCGCTCGTGTCCCAGCAATTCTTGGATGGCGCGCAAGTCGGCGCCTTCCTCCAACATGTGCGTGCCGAAAGCGTGGCGCAGAGTGTGAGGATGCACGTCCGGCGAGAGACCCTTCGCAACCGCGATTTTCTTGATGATCCGAGCCACGCTGCGCGTGGTCAGCCGGCCTCCGCGTTGATTGATCAGCAGCGCAGGCGTATTCATGCGTGATTCCGAGAGAACGGTTTGTCTTGCTGGCAAGTAGGCCGCCAACGCCGTTTTCACGCCATCACCAAACGGAACGTACCGTTCCTTTTTCCCCTTGCCGCTGACCAGGATCGCCTCGGCGTTCATGCTGATGTCGTCAAGATCAATGCTCACCAGCTCCGAATTCCGAATACCGCATCCGTAAAGGAGCTCGAGCATCAGCCGGTCGCGCTCAGGAAAAGATGCGATCTCTGGCATGCCGCTGTCGAGCACAGAATTCATCTCTTCCATCGTCGGCACACGCGGCAATTTTTTCGGCAGCTTGGGAGTGGAAACCAGAGCAGCGGGATTCTGCTCGACCAGCCCTTCCTGTGCCAGCCACCGATAGAGCGAGCGTACCGCCGCGAGCGAGCGCGCAACTGAAGTCTTGCTCAAACCTTTTTCGTACAAGTGCGAGAGAAAGCCACGGATGGTGACGTGATCTATCTCGTCCCACTTGCGCGAACCTATGTACGCAGCAAAAATTCCCAGATCTGCCGTGTAGGCCTTGATGGTATGCGTCGAGGCATTGCGCTCGCACAAAGAGCGAAGGAATTTCGATATGGCACTGGGGACATCGGTCTTGGTATTTCGTAGTACGATCTCATCACCCCAATTGAAAGAGTCCAAACACCACAAAACCAACTCCGACTAGCAAACATAACCATGTCATGTGGAGAGGCCAGATCGGCCAGCCATCCTGTTGCGCATGTCTTCGATAAGTCCGAGGAATGGTAAGCCACATCGAGCCGAGGAGATAGATTCCTTCTCTGTGGGACTTCTCTCCAGCCCACTCGAGTTTCAGGAGCAGGTGGGAGGAGAATGCGCCTGAGGCGCCAACAAGCAACAAACCTACGACAAGAAAAGGTGCATGCATCAGCATGTAGACCGTGGCTCGCCAGTCCGTCATTTCACCTAGCCTTCGCCCTCGGATGATGCTTCGTATACACGCTCTTCAGCCGATCCAGGGCAACGTGCGTATAAATCTGCGTGGTCGATATGTCTGCATGGCCGAGGATCGTCTGCACCGTACGCAGGTCCGCGCCATTCTCCACCATGTGCGTCGCGCAACTGTGACGCAGCATGTGCGGACTGGCATGGCGTCCGGCGCTCACCGAAGCTTTATCCACCATCTGCCACACGCGCTGGCGCGTAATCTTCTTCGCTCCACGCGCGATAAACAAAAACGGCGAATTCCTTTGCCCAGCAAGCAATGGTCTCGCAGCGCGCAGATACGTACTCAGTGCCTCCTGCGCCGACCGTCCCAAAGGCACGATCCGCTCTTTGTCGCCCTTGCCGCGCACCAACACATAGCCCATGTCGAGCTTCCCGTCCTCCAACTTCAGCGAAACAATTTCCGAAACCCGCAGCGCTCCGGCATAGAACACTTCGAACATCGCCCGATTTCGCAGTCGCAGGGCGGTACCAGCAGGAGATGCTGCTGTAACCTCATTCGCAAGCACCTGCTCGACTTCATTTCGCCCCAGCGACTTGGGCAAAATTTTCCACTGCTTGGGAAGCGGGATATTCAATGTTGGGTCGCGTCCAACTCGTTTGTCGAGGAGAAGAAACCGATACAAATGCCGCAGCGCTGAAAGCTTTCGCGCCACAGATCGTCCATCAACTGAATTTGCGAAGAGCTGCTGAATGAACCCACGTACATCGTCACGGCGAGCGCTTAAGAGCCTGCGTTTGCTGTGGTCAAGAAAAGCAGCGAACTGCGCGATATCGCGCGTATAGGCAGAAACAGTAAGGCCGGCGAGACCTTTCTCGACTTTCAGGTAATCGATGAAGGAGGAGAGAACGCTGGAGTTCGCTTCCGCACGCACAACTCAGTATGCAAGTTATCGGACGCAGTTTGCAGTAATGAGCTGGATGCTACCCTCTAACTGGCAGACCCGGAGTTGATATCGGTACCGACCCTGTGGCGTTCCTCAGAGTAACTCTGTGCTCTCGGTGGTTCCGGGTTCGGGGTATCTTGTACGATGGAAACAGCAGCGCTTAACCACAGAGGACACATAGTTACACAGAGAGCGAACACAGGAGCAACCCGAAATTCTTAGCATTCCATGCTCAGCTTTTTCCTGCTTCCTTCAGCACATCCACCGCGTACATCGCTCCCTGCGGCGTCTCCTCATGCTTGAAGTACGCGAACACATCCCGCCCCGAGGCGAGATGCTCGTGCATGCGGCGCACCATAGCCTGGCGTTCCTCTGCTGTGTACTCAGGCTTCCGATAGCGGTAATACGCAAAATCACCGGTGACCACGTCAGGCGTAACACGCTCTTCAGTTTCAGCCACGCATAGCGCGCGCTTGTGCTCTCTCAAACACGCGAAGATATCGTCCGCGAACCAGGACTCATGCCGAAATTCGAACGCGACGGGAACCCCCT
>Ga0075434_100004834_pt1 | contig 12211 bp, 11 predicted proteins | sample RhiMethybrSRZTD3_FD_75298 | JGI IMG/M metagenome (GOLD analysis project Ga0075434, IMG submission 75298) | Populus rhizosphere microbial communities from Tennessee, USA - Rhizosphere MetaG P. TD hybrid SRZTD3 | ecosystem: Host-associated > Plants > Roots > Rhizosphere > Soil | place: USA... | reverse complement strand
GCGGTCGTTGATCGCCTCGATGGTCTCGGCTTCCAGCAGTTGCGGCAGCGGCACGCCGTTGACCGTCGCGTAGCGCGGCAGCGGCACCATGGTGTCGCCGTGGCCGCCGAGCACGAAGGCATCGACGTCCTCAACCGAGACGTCCAGCTTCTCGGCGATGAACCAGCGCATGCGCGCGGCATCGAGCACGCCGGCCATGCCGAAGATCCGCTCGCGGGGGAAGCCGGAGACGCGGCGGGCCACCTCGCACATGGCGTCGAGAGGGTTGGTGACGATGATGAGGATGGTCTCGGGAGACCGCGCGACGAGCTGCCGCACCACCTCCGAGACGATCTCGGTGTTCTTCGCCAGCAGGTCGTCGCGGCTCATGCCCGGCTTGCGGGCGAGACCGGCGGTGACGACGCAGACGTGCGAGCCCGCGGTGGGATCGTAGTCGCCGCCGCCGCTGATGCGGGCGTTGAAGCCCAGCACGGGTGCCGACTCCATCATGTCCAGGGCCTTGCCGGTGGCGAGGTCGGCCAGCATGTCCACCATCACCACATCGGCGAGATCCGCCTGGGCGATTAACTGCGCGCAGGTGGCGCCCACGTTGCCGGCGCCCACCACGGTGACTTTGTAGCGCATAGAAATCTCCCGTTGATCAAAGATTCTCGAGAATCGCGCTCGCGAACTCCGAGGTGCTGAGCAATGTCGCGCCCCCCTCCTCTTTCATCTGCCGCTCCAGGTCGTAGGTCACCCGCTTCTGCGCGATGGTGCGGGCGAGCGCGGACTCGATGGCGTCGCCGGCCTCGCCCCAGCCGAGCCAGCGCAGCATCATCACGCCGGAGAGGATGAGCGAGCCGGGGTTGACCTTGTCCTGGTCCGCGTACTTGGGCGCGGTGCCGTGCGTGGCTTCGAAGACGGCCAAGCCGTCGCCCTCGTTGCTGCCGGGCGCCATGCCCAGCCCTCCCACCTGCGCCGCGAGGGCATCGGAGAGATAGTCGCCGTTGAGATTCGTGGTGGCGAGGACGTCGTACTCTTCGGGACGGAGGAGGACCTGCTGGAAGGTGGAATCCGCGATGCGGTCCTTGATTAGGATCTTCCCCGCGGGAACCTTGCCGCCGTGCTGGTCCCAGACCTCCTGCTCGCTGATGGTGGCGCCGCCGAGCTCCTCGCGGGCGACCTCGTAGCCCCAATCTTTGAAGGCCCCTTCGGTGAACTTCATGATGTTGCCCTTGTGCACCAGGGTGACGTTTTTGCGGCCGGCCGAGAGGGCGTACTGGATCGCCTTGCGGACGAGCCGCTTGCTGCCGGTTTCCGAGATGGGCTTGATGCCGATTCCGCTGTCGGGCCGCACCTGCTTGCCTAGCGAGCCCAGAAAGCTGACGATCAGCTTTGCTACGTCCGAGCCCGCTGGCCACTCGATGCCGGCGTAGACGTCCTCCGTGTTCTCGCGGAAGATGACCATGTCGACCTTCTGCGGCTCCTTGACCGGCGAGGGCACACCCTCGTAGTAGCGCACCGGCCGCACGCAGGCGTAAAGGTCGAGCACCTGGCGCAGGGTGACGTTCAAGCTGCGGATGCCGCCTCCGACCGGGGTGGTCAGCGGTCCCTTGATGGCGGCGCGGAAGTGTTGGATGGCCTCCAGCGTGGCCTGCGGGAGCCAGTCCTGCTTCAAGGTGTAGGCCTTCTCGCCGGCGAGCACCTCGAACCAGGCGATGGAGCGAGAGCCGTAGGTCTTCTCCACCGCGCTGTCGAGCACCCGCCGCGTCGCCTTCCAGATGTCCCGGCCCGTGCCGTCGCCCTCGATGAACGGGATGATCGGCCGGTCCGGCACCTCCAATCGGTTCTCCGCCGCGTGCCAGACGATCTCCTGGCCGTCCGCGGGCGGGGCCGACTCTTTGAATGTGGTGACCAAAGGTGAGCCTCCTGAGGATCGACGAAGCGCGCGCCGTAACCTATCACAGGGGCCGTGCTACATTCCCCCGCCATGGATTGGGAACCCCTGATCGCCGCCGCGACGGCCGCGCGCGCCAAAGCCTACGCTCCCTACAGCCGCTTCCTTGTGGGCGCCGCCGTGCTCATGGAGGACGGCTCGATCCACGCCGGCGCCAACGTCGAGAACTGCATCCCCTCCCTCGCCGTCTGCGCCGAGCGCAACGCCATCGCCGCCGCCGTCTCGGCTGGTCTGCGCAGTCCGCGAGCGCTCGCCGTGGTCACCGAGATGAGCCCTCCGGCGCGCCCCTGCGGCCCCTGCCGGCAGACCCTCGCCGAGTTCGCGCGGGACCTGCCCATCCTGGTCGTCAACCCCGGCGGCGAGCGGGAGGAGACGAGCCTCGCCGAGCTGCTGCCGTATCCGTTTTCACTGCCGGGTTAAAGCCCGTCTCCCGAATCCTTCCCCAAAGCACTTATAATCTGAACATCGCTTCTATTCTTGCTGCATTGCGGCCGCACCGGCGGCCCGGGGGGAATCGTGGACATGGAGTCGCCCGGCTCGGAACCGGCGTGGACACCCTTTCTGAGGGAGCTCCCCTCCGATCTCGTTTTCCCGCTTGTTGCCCTCCTCGAGCCGCTCGCCTCGTTCCTCGGCCCACTGGAGCCTGCGGCTGCGGGCCGGCCCTGCCTCGCTCTGTTCGACGCCGGACCCGGTCAGCTCGGCGCGCCGCGCATCGTGCAGCTCGCCGTGCTGATCGTCCTCGCCCGCCGGGCCGGTGAGGCCCAGAGACGCTTCGCCTGGGGAGTCCTGCAGGAGCCGGAGGCGCCGCTCTCCTCGGGAGCCTCGGCGGACGACCTCGGCCGCCTGGCGGGGTCGCGGACCGCCCGGGAGGCGACCGACGCGCAGATCGCCGCCTGGCGCTCGCGGCTCGAGGATGGCGATGAGACCGGCGAGCTCTGGGCCATCGGGCCGCCGCGTCTCGGCTCGCCGCCCGACCTTCCCGGCGCCTCCCACCTCTTGATCAGCGATCCTTTGGAGCCCGAGGCGCGGCGCATCGGCATCGCCTTGAGGCGAGGCGAAACCGAGATCGTCGAGGTCCGGCTCGATCTGCCTGAGGAAGACGCCTCCGTCCGCCTGCTGCGCGCCGTAGCCTCCTTGCCGTACCAGAGCGAAGAGCCCGAGGCGCCTGCGGTGGAGGCCGATTCGGGTCTCTTCCCGGAAGAGACCGCGCCTTCGTCCCCGCGCGCGCAACCTCCTGCCGCGCCGCACTCGCCGCGTCCGGGCGGCGGCACGGCGGCGCGGTTCGCCACCGCGTTGCGCCGCCTGACCGGCCGCACGGCTCTCGCCTCGCGCCTCTCGCGGGCCATCGGCCGCCGCCACGCGGTCTACCTCCACAAGCTGCGGGAGATGTTCGAAAGCGGCGACATCGACAATGCCCTGCGGCACGCGATTCCGTTGACGGCGGAGGCGGGCCCGCACCGGCTGCCCCTGCGCTCCTTCGCCCCGCGCCACGACCTGCACATCCGTCCCGAGCGCTCGCGCCCCTGGTCGGTGGCGGAGATCTCGCCGGACCTGCACGGCGAGCTGCGGCGGCTCTACCGCGAGGCCTTCCATCGTCTGGAGGCGCAGCAGCGCGTCGAGGAGGCGGCCTTTCTCCTCGCGGAAGTGCTGCACGCTCACGAGGAAGCCGTCGCCTTCCTCGAGCGCCATGGCCGGCTGCGGCTGGCCGCGGAGATGGCCGAGGCCCGCGACCTGCCGCCGGGACTCGTCGTGCGGCAGTGGTTCCTCGCCGGGGACCGCCGGCGCGGTCTGAGGATCGCCCGCCACGCCGGAGCTTTCGGCGATGCCGTCTCCCGCCTGGAGCGGAGCCGGAGGACGGAGGAAGCCGCCGAGCTGCGGCGGCTGTGGGCCCAGGAGCTCGCGGGCGCTGGCGATTACGCTGCCGCCGTGGACGTCCTCTGGCCCCTTGCCGAGGAGCGCCACCGCACGCTGGTGTGGATGGACCACGCCATCGAGCAGGGCGGCGCGCCCGCCGGCCGGATGCTGGCCCGCAAGGTTGGACTCGCGCCGGAGCTCTCGGCGGAGCTTCGCGCCGCGGCCGTGGCGCTCCTCGAGAGCTGGCGCGCCGAGGGAGCCGCCGCCCGCCTGGCCTTCGCCGAGGCGATTCGCCTGGGACCGAGCACCCCGGCGGCCACGACACTGGCCCGCGGCGCTCTGCGCGCCGTCGTCCGCGACTCGGGTCGCCTCGGCGCGCGGATGGAGCCCGCGGACCTCCGCCAGCTCGCCGCCTTCGCCGGGGACGGCGCCCTGCGCACCGACCTCCTGGCGCTGCCCCTGCCGGCGAAAGAGCCCTGGATCTCGCGCCGCGAGACCTGGCGCGTCGAGATCGCCGCCCGCGACGCCGGCAGCATGCCCGTCCTCGACGCGGCCTTCCTGCCGAACGGCCTGACCGCCGTGGCGCTCGGCGAGGCGGGAGTGAGGCTCCTCTCCCGCGCCGGCCGCACGGTGGCCGAGCTCGACGAGCCGGCGCACCGTCTCGTCGTCTCCGACCACGGCGACCGGGCCATCGCGCTCGCCCGCCGCGGGGACGCCTGGCGGCTGGCGCGGCTGGACTTCCTTGCGCGCAAGGCCGCGACCTGGTGCGAGACGCGCCTCGACGCCTTCGCGCCCGACTACGACGGCGCCGTCTGGTTCGTGGTGGGGCCGGACGGGCTGATCGCCGTGGATGCCTCGGCCGCGCGTTGCGACGGCGCCTGGGGTGTCTCGCGGCTGCCGGGGAAGGCTCTGGCCGTCGCTCGCTCCCCCGGCCGCTGCTCGCTCGCTTTCGGCGGCGAAGGGCACGAGGTATGGACCTACGAGCTGCCTTCGCTCACGCTGCGGCGCCGCGATTCCGTGCCGCCGACGCCTGGGCACCGGCGTACCCACCCCGTGGCGGTCTCGCCGGAGGGAACGGTCGTCGAGGCGTTAGGCGGCTCGGGAAGCAGGATCGCGCTCCACGTTCACGGCGCCATGTCGTTCGAGGTGCCGCTGACGGATACGGGCAAGCCCGCCGAGCCGGCCGTCGCCGGCGACTGGGCAGCCCTGCCGGTCCTGACACCGGAGGCCATCCTCATCCACCTGCTCCACCTGCCGAGCGCGTCCATACGCGCCGAAGTCGCCCTCGACCGTACGGCGCGTGTGACGCTGCGCCTCACGCCGCAATGCCTCACGCTGGCCGACGACCGCGGCCGGGTCATGGTGATCGATCTGGAGTATGGGCAGGTGCGGCGGGATTTCCGGGTGTGACAATCCACCAGCCCGCAGTTTTCAGAGATAATTGCGGACCGTGAACCGCGATCTTCAGACGATTCTGCTGACCGACAACCCCTGGCTCCTCGACCCGGCGCAGCTTGCCGGTTGGCTCCGGCTTCGCCTCCCCTCTCCGCTCCTGCCGCGGCTCGCCCTGTCCAAGAACCAGGAGCGGTGGGAAGAAGCCAATCGCGCGCACCTCGTCATCGGTCCTCGCCAGGCCGGAAAATCGACCGCTCTCTGGGCTCATCTGGCGGAGCATGGCGAGCCGGCGCTCTTCCTCGATTGCGAGCAGCCTCTGGTCCGCGAGTGGTGCCGCTCGGCGCCGCTGTTTCTGGCGGATCTGGAAAAGCTGATACAGAGACCGGTGACGCTCTTCTTCGAGGAGATCCAGCACCTCGAGGAAGCCGGCCTTTTCCTAAAAGGTCTCGTCGACCGGCGCATCGGCGTGCCCATCCTCGTGACCGGCAGCTCTTCGTATCACCTCGGGGCTCGCACGCGAGAATCGCTTGCCGGCCGCGCCACACGCACCCGTCTGCTACCCCTATCCCTCACGGAGGTCTGCCAGGATCTGGCCGACAAGCCGGAGATCGTTCGCAACCGTATGCGCGAGGAGCGGCTTACCCGGCATCTGGTGTTCGGAGGCTATCCGGCGGTCTGGCTGTCGGAGACTCCTGAAACCTTGCTCAATGACCTTGTCGAGGCGATCATCCTGCGCGATGCGAGCGACTTGTTCCGCATCACTCGTCCCGACGCCTTCCGCCAGCTCCTACGGCTCCTGGCAGGCCAAGTGGGAAGTCTGGTCAACCTTTCAGAGTGGGCCGCTGTCCTGGGGATCGGCCGCGACACCGTGGCCTCGTATCTCGACATCCTCGAATTCAGTCACATCGTGATGCAGTTGTCGCCGTTCGCCGGCGGCAAGCGGGTCGAGCTGACCACGCGCCCGAAGATCTTCCTGGTGGACAACGGCATTCGCAACCGGCTGGTCCACGATTTCCGGCCTCTGGAAGAACGAACCGACGCGGGCCCCTTGTTGGAGAACTGGGTTGCCGCAGAGCTTTGGAAAGCGCTTCCCGAGGACGCGACGCTTCACTTTTGGCGTAGCGCCTCGGGCGCGGAGGTGGATTTCATCATGGCCCTGGGAGACCGCATCCTCCCCGTGGAAGTCAAAGCCGGTGGCGTTCGTCCTGTACTCTCGCGTTCCCTACGCGGCTTCCTGGATGCGTACCAGCCGGCCGCCACGTTGATCGTCAATACCCGATTCACCCATCGCGAGCGCGCCGGCCCGACCGAAGTGGAGTGGATCCTCCCTGGGCAACTCGCCGAGCGCGTCGCAGAGGGGTTTGCGGAGGAGGCTTGAAGCAGCGCTATATCAGCGCCGCCGCCAGCTCCTCCGCCGTCGCCACCCGCAGATCCGCCTTCACGTCATCCAGCTTCGGGGGCCTGGGGAAGCCCCATTCGACAAGGGCGAAGGCGCAGCCGGCATTGCGAGCGGTCTCGGCGTCGATCCAGGTATCGCCTACCAGGAGCAGGCGCTCGACGGGAATCTTCAGGCGCTCGGCGAGCAGGCGCAGGCCGCTGGGGTCCGGCTTGCGCGTGGCGAGGCTGTCGCCGCCGAGGATCTCGCGGAAGTAGCTTGATAGACCGAGACCGTCGAGGATCCGGCGCGAGAGGGCTTCGCCCTTGTTGCTCAGCAGCGCCAAGGGATAGCGACCGGCAAGCGCCGCGAGCAGCTCGGTGATCCCCGGATACGGACGGGTCGTATCCAGGCAGACCTCCCAATAGTGCCCGAGGTAGCGCTCGAGGGCTTGATCCACGTGGTCCGGACGCTCCGGCAAGGCTCGTTCGATCAGCCGGCGCGCCCCCTCCCCCACCATCGTGACCACCTGCTCCAGCGCCAGAGGCGGCAGGCCCAGCTCGGCCCGCATGCGATTGATCGCCGTCGTGATGTCGCGCCGGGAATCGATGAGGGTGCCGTCGAGATCGAAGACCACGGCGGCGGGACGGACCATCCCTTCAGATCTCGACGAACTCGGCCTCGATCCGCCGCGGCAGCAAGCCCGCTTCGTAGCCGCGGTCGAGCAGGAGCTGCACGGCACGCCGGCCGGCCGCGCCGTAGTCGCGCGTCCAATCGTTGACGTACATGCCGACGAAGCGGTCCGAGCGCTCCGGATCGTCCTCCAGGCCGCGGGCGTATTGCACGGCGTAGCCGAGGGCCTCGCCCCGGTGGCCGAGCCCGTACTCGATGCTCTGCGTCAGCAGCCGGCAGAGCCGCCGCTTGAGCTCGGGATCGAGATCCCGCCGGATGCCGTTGCCGCCGAGGGGCAGCGGCCCTCCCGTCTCCTCCTTCCACCAGGCCCCGAGATCCACTACGGGATGCAGACCGAGATCGCCATAGGTGAGCTGCCCTTCGTGGATCACCACTCCGGCGTCCACCTCGCCGGCGACGACCGCGTCCAGGATGCGGTCGAAGGCGACGATCTCCGTCGTCACCTCGGGCTGCCACAGCCGCAGGGCGAGATGGGCGGTCGTCAGCTTGCCGGGGATCGCCACCCTGAGCCCCGGCACATCGGCCCGGCCCAGGGTCTCGCGGGCCACCAACACGGGGCCGTAACCATCGCCGAAGCTCGCCCCCGAAGGCATGAGCTGGTAATGCTCCGCGAGATAGGCGTAAGCATGGAACGAGAGCGCTGTGATCTCGTAGGTGCCCTCGAACGCCGCCTGATTCAAAGTCTCGATGTCCTGCAGGACGTGACGGATCTCCAATCCTTCCGTTTCGAGCAGCCCCTGGGTGAGAGCGTAGAACATGAAGGCGTCGTCCGAGTCCGGACTGTGCGCGATGCGGATGGTCGTGGTGGAGGCGGCGGCCATAGCGCGGGAGGGTATCAGAATCGAGGACACCGATGCCCCTGGGCAAGGGCCCGCGGTTGTCCTCTTCCGGGGACGAACATCTGAGATAGCGCCTCCCGTGAGCGGCGAATAAAACCTCTATTTTCAAGGCTTAAGACGCTGGCACGCCTCTTGCTATAAAGGATTGCGAGGAAACGGCCGACGAGGCCGACCGCTCCTTCTCTAGGAGGTACACCATGACGACGAAACGAACTCTCACCAAGGGCCTCTCGGCGGCCCTGCTGTTGATAGCCGCCTTCTCCCTGCCCGCCGCGAGCTCGGCTCAGGGCCGGCGCTATGGCTGGGACAACTGGAACCGCGGCTACAGCCGGTACAACACCAGCACGTTCCAGCTCGACGGCACCTTTATCGGCCAGCAAAACGGCTGTGCTCTGGTGCAGGACCGTCGGGGACAGGTGGTCCCGTTGGTCGGTAATCCGGGCGACTTCCGCAGGGGCGAGGACCTTCTGATGACCGGCCGCGTCCAATACGGCTCGGTGTGCGGCACCGCGTTCCGCGTTTTCAGCGTCGACCGGATCTGGTCGGACTCCAGCCACCGCAGGGTCCTCTTCGACAGCCGCTATGACGGCGACTACTACGGTTACCGCAACCGCTACGGCGACAACCGGTACAACAACGATCGGTACAACAACGATCGGTACAACAACGACCGTTACAACAACGGGTACAACAACGACCGTTACAACAACGGGTACAACAACGACCGTTACAACAACGGGTACAACAACAACGGGTACAGCGACCGGTACGGCAACAACGGCAACCGTGACCTGGTCACCATCGTGGGTCGGCTCGACGACAGCGGGCGCTGCCCCGTCATCCGCGGCGACCGCGGCGAGTACTACGACCTGGTAGGCGACCTGCGGAATTTCCGTGACGGCGCCCACGTGCAGGTGCTCGGCTTCGTCGGCGTCCGCTCGAGCTGCGGCGGTCAGGCGATCGACGTGCAGCAGATCCGCTAAGCCCCCCACTCCCCTGAACAGCGTTCGTAGCGGCGGGCCTACGTGCCCGCCGCTATTCGTACTGAATGAACCCCGGCGCCATGATGCCGTCGGGGTCGAACTTCTTCTTGGCCGCGAGGATCATCGGCCAGCGGTCGCCGAAGTGTTGCGCCCACTTCTCCGCCGTGTCGAAGGTGATGTAGCCCGAGAGGTAGCGCTTGCCGCCATAGGCGATGGAAAGCTCGCTCGCCATGTCGAGCTGGGCGAGGCCGCGCTGGAGGAAGGCGGGCGGCACGGCCGGCAGGATGCCCCAGCCCATCACGTAATCCCCTTCCGGGTGCATGAACAGCGGCACGTCCGAGGTCCGCGTGTAGGCAGGCCAGAGCAGGATGTGGCCGCCCGGCCCCAGCGCCTGCGGCGGCGTGATGGCCAGCGCCGACTCGATAAACTCGCGGGCGGTGTCCCAGGGCAGCGTCGTCTCCATCCAGGGGTGCGGCATGTCCCAATAGCCGCTGCGCCGCCAGAGCTCGAAGACAGTATCCATGCGGTTGCAGAACTCGTGCTGCGTGAAGTCCTCGGTATGGACGTGCCGGTAAGGGGTCAATCCCGCCAGCACGGCCGCGTCGTCCGGCTCCTCGCCCGGCTCGAGCTCCACGGTGACGTGGAAGGGATAGAGCCAGTAGGCGAAGGTCTGCATCCCCTCGCCAAGCGCCATGCCCTCGCCGATCTTCTTGATGCCCTGGAGGCAGGGCGTGCACCAGGACTCCAGCGACGAGAACGTCGGCTTGTCCGGGCTCATCACCTGCTTCGCGTCCGCCATCGCGGCGCCGAGATCGTCGTAGAGGAGGAAGTACTTGCGCACCATGCTCTTGCACCGGCGCAGCCGCACCTTGGCGCAGGTGATGACGCCGAACTGGCCAAGGCCGCAGCGGACGACGTCGAAGAGGTCGCGGTTCTGCTCTCGCGAGCAGGTGACGATCTCGCCCGCGCCGGTGACGACCTGAAGCTCGACGGCGTTGTCCGCTTGCGTGCCGTAGCGGAAGCTCGCCACGCCGAGGCCGGCCATCGACAGCGTGCCGGAGATCTGCACGCCCAGGTTGTTGGTCAGCACCCGGGGCACCAGGCCCTTCGCCAGACTGGCGCTCACGAGGTCGCGCCAGATGACGCCGCAGTCCACGGTGGCGGTCTCAGCCGCCTCGTCGATCTCGTGGATGGTGCACATCGAGGAGGTGTCGAGCAGCAGGCCGCCGGCCGTAGTGGCCTGGCCGCTCTGCGTGTGGGCCTGGCCGCGGGGGACGACGGAGATGCCGCGCTCGCGGCAGAACCGGACCACGGCGGCCACCTCTTCGGCGGAGGAACAGCGCGCCACGGCGCCGGGGAGCCGGTCCACGAGGCGTCCGAAGTCGGAGCGATAGAGCGAGCGCACCTCCTCGTCGAGCAGGATGCATTCGCCCAGGATTCCCTGCAGCTCGCGCAGGGCATCGGCGGTAGAAGTCGCGGTGTAAACGGTCATGGAGTCTCCTGGAGAGCGCATTCTTAGCTGATTCGTCGCGGCGCGGCAAGCCGGCCCGGCGGCGGTGGCGGCGGCTCCACCGGCTTCTTCTGCTGGGGCGCGATCTCCCCGGGCCGGGCCGGCCGCAACGGGCCCTTGCCGTCCACCGGCTGGCGGGCGCGCTCTTCGAGACCGCCGGGAAGCACCGTCTTGAACCCCTTGCGAATCCAGGCGTCGATGCCGCCGTCCAGGAGCACGGCGTCCTCGAAGCCGCTCGCCTTGAGAATGGCCATGCCCTTCTCGCCGCAGGCATCGGCCCCGCAGTACACCAGGACGGTATCCTCGCGGAAGGAGCCGATCTCCAGCAAACGGTAGGGCAGCCGCTCCAAAGGAATGTTCTGCGCCCGGCGGATGTGGCCGGTGGGGCCGTTGTACTCCTGGGGCGGCCGCAGATCGAGGATCAGCATCTCGGGGCTGTCACGCATCATCTCGTAAGCGATCGGGGGACTCAGCTTCTTGAACGGCGGGCGCTGCGCCTGCCGCCGGAAGTGCGAGCAGCCGGCGAAGAGAGGCAGCGTGAGAACCAGCAGCGGGACGACCCGCGACCGCATCATGGCGCCCAACGTCGGCCTCAGCGCTCCGCGGCGATCGCCGCGTCGACCGAGTCGTAGGTGGGGAACAGCTCGCTGAGGCGGGCGACCTGGAGCAGCCTGCGGATGCGCTCGGAAGGATTGACCAGGATCACCTCGCGCTTGGCGTTGCGAAAGCGGCCGAGGTAGCCCACCAGCTCGCCGATGCCCGTGGAGTCGATGAAGTTGATCTTGCTGAAGTCGATGATGACATGGCCGTGGTCGTCGGAGAGCGTGCGATCGAGCGTCTGGGCGAAAAACTGGGCGCTCTCGCCGAGCTTGATCACGCCTTCTACGTTGAGAAGGGTGAAGCCGTCCAGGTGGCGTTTCTCGACGATCATGGCTCACCTACGGGAGGTTGGAAGTCTAGCACGGACCTCACCCGTCGCCCCGTCCCTATCCAAAAGGACGGGGAGAAAACCACCCGGTAAGACGTTACCGTCACGCGCAGCGACGCGCATCCTTGCTCGGGCGCAGCCTGCGCCGAGCTATGAGCTACCGCAACTTGTCAAACCTGGATCGGGCGGTCCGCATCGTGCTCGGCCTCCTGATGCTCACGGCCGCGTGGACCGGTCTCGCCGAAGGCATCTGGAGGAGCGCCTTCGAGGTCTTCGGCTGGGTGCCGCTCGCCACCGGCGTGGTCGGCTGGTGCCCGATATACGCCCTGCTGGGCTTCAGCACCAGGAGACCTCGTGCGAGCAGCGGAGGCCCCTGACGGTGCCCGGCGGGCCGGCCGTCGTGTCTTCCTATAAAATCCTCCCGCACATGCCCGGTGGGAAGGACACAGGGCGTCTCGGCCCTGAGGCGAACGGACCGGCCGCTCTGCGCCGGTTGAAGTGGATCACCCTCCTTTCCGCGCTCGCCTTCATCCTCCTGCTGGAAATCGTGCGGCGGGTGCTCTATCCATACCTGCCTTCGCTCTCGGGCAGGCTGCTGATGAGCGCCGCGGTCTTCACCGGCTGCCTGTTCTTCTTCGGCGCGCTGTTCGGCGTGCTGGAGCGGATGCAGAGCCGCCTCGAGCACCGCAACCGCGAGC
>Ga0075434_100004833_pt1 | contig 12213 bp, 11 predicted proteins | sample RhiMethybrSRZTD3_FD_75298 | JGI IMG/M metagenome (GOLD analysis project Ga0075434, IMG submission 75298) | Populus rhizosphere microbial communities from Tennessee, USA - Rhizosphere MetaG P. TD hybrid SRZTD3 | ecosystem: Host-associated > Plants > Roots > Rhizosphere > Soil | place: USA... | reverse complement strand
GAGGTCGGGAGGGACGCGCATTAGATTCGACCGCTCAACTTTGGAGGAACGATATGGCAACGACCAGCAAGGCCAGTGCGGTCTGGGAGGGAGTCCTCCGCACCGGCAAGGGGCACTACGAAGCCGGCTCGGGCGTGTTTCGGGGAGACTACTCTTTCGCGACTCGATTCGAAGGAGCGAAGGGGACCAATCCCGAGGAGCTGATTGCGGCGGCCCACGCGGCCTGTCTGAGCATGGCGCTCGCAGTCGGCCTCGAGCAGGCGGGCAAGACGCCGACTCGAATCAGCACCACCGCGGCGTGCACGATCGATAAGGTCGGTGCCGGCTTCCGAATTACCACGATGCGACTCGAGGTGCGAGGGTGGGTCCCGGGCTTGGATCAGGCCGGCTTCCAGAAGGCAGCCGAGGCAGCCAAGGACGGCTGCCCGGTGTCGCAAGCGTTGAAGGGGAATGTGAAGATGGAGTTGGACGCTAAACTAGAAACGGCGTGAACGGTGAACGGTGAACGGTGAACGGTGAACGGGGGCTCCGCTGAACAACGTAACTCCCTGTTCACTGTTTTACTGTTCACGCTTTTGGTTTTGACAGTTTTCCCGCCATCTCCAGATATCCCCGCACCACCCCTCCCAGTCGCTCGGCCAACTTGGGATCCTTGAGCGCCCCGCTGCCGTCGAACGCTGACAGTGCGTGAGGCAACCAGAACATGTCGGGATAGACCACGACACCGAGCCCCTCGAGCGGGATGCGCAGCTGCCAGAGTCCGCGAATTCCCCCCGCGGCCGAATCGGATGCGGAGATCAGCAGGGCGCTCTTCCCCCGGAGCGGCATCGGTCGCATGCGAGATACCCAGTCGATCGCGTTCTTGAGTGTGCCTGGCAGCGAATAGTTGTACTCGGGAGACGCGATCATCATTCCTTCCGCCTCGCGCACCCGGCGAGCCAACGCCTCGGCGCCGGCCGGAAACCCGCTCGCCTGCTGCACGTCAGCATTGAAGATCGGCATCTCGAATTCGGAGTAGTGCGCTACCTCCACCTGTGCCCCGGCCGCTCGCGCCAGCTCCACCGCGGGACCCAGCAGCCTTCGATTGGTGGAGTCGCGCCTGAGCGATGCAGCGAATGCGAGCAGGCGCACGCTCATCGCAGCGTGACAGTGTACCGGACCAGGACGTCTTCAACGAAATCCGCTTTGAGCAGCCCGCCGTTCGTGTCGTAGGTGCTGCTCATGACCGCCAGCGTTCCTTCCTTGCGATTGGTACGGCGCATGGGCGCCCCAAGCAGCGAATCTACGTCGGCCACCAGAAGCCCCTTTCGCAGAGCAAGGAGACCTGCGGGCTCCACCGGGGTCGTATCGGTCGGCGCCGGCGGCAGCTCGAAGGCCACGAATTCGTCGAGTGCGGCGCGCACCGCTTCGATCTGGAGAGCCTGCGGCGGCACACCCTTGGGATACCGCAAATTGAAGCGCGAGCCGCCCTGCAACCGCCGCCCCTGGATGTACTCGCGCCGCCGTTCAGTCGCGCTGGCGGCGAGCGCCTGATTGCGGCGGTCCTGCCACTCGCGGTTGGTGCGGAGCTGATCCAGCTCTCGCTCGAGGCGGCGCTTGACGCCGGGGTCTGTCTCGGTCTTCAACGCGGCTTCGAGGTCCTTTTCGCGCGGACTCTTGGGCACAACTGCGACGGCGACGGTCGGATCGGTTGGATCCCCTGACGTCCCGTAGCCACCGCCGTCGAGCTGGAATTCGATGAGGCTGCCTTTGACCTTGAGCTTGGTCACGAGCGCCGACTGACCGGCCTCCAGTGCGATGCCGTACTTTTTCAGCCGCTTAGCGTGAGTGGAATAATCGATGGGGGGACTCGCGGCCGGGTAGACGTCCACACCCGCCTCAGCCGCGGGCATCGCCAGCTTGACCTGAACCACCTTGCCCTCGAAATACGAGCGGAGCGCTGCCTCGTCCTGAGCCGCCAACGATCCGGCGAGAACCTGGAACCACATCGCCAACGCGAGCGTACGTTGCATGGTAGTCGAGGTAGAGGGTGAGACGGCTGAGGATCGCTCAACGCACAGTGAGCCAACCATGCCATTTACTCGAACTGAACCCAGCCTCCACCGGGATCTCGAGCGCTGGCGCGCCGATACCCCCGGCTCCGCCGATCGAATCCATCTCAACAACGCCGGCGCTGCGTTGGTGCCGAGCAGTGTCGCGGATACCGTCGCCCGGCATCTCGAGCTCGAGTCAAGGATCGGAGGCTACGAAGCCGCTGAAACCGTGGCCGCTCAGGTGAGCGAAGTTTATGCCGCCTTAACCGGAGTGCTCGGCGCCGAGTCACGCAATGTCGCCATAGCTGCCAATTCCACCATCGCCTTCGCCCAGGCGCTCTCCTCGTTTGCCCTCCGCCCGGGCGACCGGATCCTGACTACCCGGAACGACTACGCCTCCAATCAAATCATGTATCTCTCGCTGGCTAACCGTTTTGGCGTGGTGATTGAGCGGGCCGAAGACCTGCCGGAGGGTGGTGTCGACCCGCAATCCATCCGCGAGGCGATCCGCCGCCGACCGCCCGCCCTGGTGTCGGTCACCTGGATACCGACTAACTCGGGCCTGGTGCAGAGGGTCGAGGCCGTCGGGGAGATTTGCGAGGAAGCCGGCGTTCCCTACCTCGTGGACGCCTGTCAGGCGGTGGGCCAGGTACCGATCGACGTCGCCCGGGTTCGTTGCGACTATCTCGCGGCGAGCGCTCGCAAGTTTCTTCGGGGACCGCGCGGCATCGGCTTCTTGTATGCATCCGACCGCGCGCTCCAGAGGGGCGCTTATCCCCTCTATGTCGACATGCACGGGGCCAACTGGACTGATCCGGACGCGTTCGAGCTCACACCCGACGCTCGCCGATTCGAGACCTGGGAGTCTCCGTGTGCGCTCGTCCTCGGGATGGGTGCTGCGGCCCGCTATGCAGCCAATGTGGGGATTCCAACGGCTCGCGACCGCGCCAGAGGGCTTGCCCAACTCGCCCGTCGGCTGCTGGCCGAGCTTCCCGGTGTGCGTGTGCTCGACCGAGGCGCAGAGTTGTGTGCCATCGTCACCGCCGCCTTACCCAACTCGGACCCGGAGGCGATCAAGCTCGAGCTTCGTCGGCGCGGGGTAAACGTGAGCGTAACCACCCGGACCAGTGCGGTGATTGACATGGATGAGAAGCATGCATCGGCGGCCCTGCGTTTCTCACCACACTACTACAACACAGAGGAGGAGGTGGAGAGGGCGGTTGGGGTGCTGGGAGAGGTTCTTAAACAGCGTGAACAGTAAACAGTGAACGGTGAACGGGGGCTTCGCTACTCGAGACCTCCCGTTCACCTTTACCGTTTACCGTTCACGCTTTTTCAAAACCGGCTCCAAGGTCTTCCAGACGTTGTCCGCCAAAATCCGCTGCCCAGCCGCCGTCGGGTGCATTCCATCAGGCTGATTCAAGGAGTCGACCCCGGCGACGCCGGCGAGCAGGAAGTGGACCAGGGGGAGGTGGTTCCTGTCGGCGACCTTGGGATAGATCTGCCGGAATCGCTTCCCATAGGCCTGCCCGAAGTTGGGGAGGGCCTCCATGCCGACCAAGACGATCCTGGGAGCCGGTGACAACTTTTCGGCGTGGTCAATGATCGCTTGCAGGTTGGCTTCGAGAGAGTCCGGGCTCAGCGCACGCAACCCGTCGTTCGCTCCGGTTTCAACGACCAGCACCGCCGGCCGGTCGCGTAGTACCCAATCGATGCGCCGGAGCGCACCAGCCGAAGTTTCGCCGCTCACACCCGCGTTGACCACGTGATACCGTAGCCCTGCCGAGTCGATCTTTGCCTGCAGCAAGGCCGGATAGGCCTGGGCCGGATCCAGTCCCAGGCCAGCAGTAAGGCTGGTACCTACGAAGACAACCGTCGGTACGATACCTGGCGCAGCGACCGCCACCGTGTCGGGTGCGTCACCACCGCCGGCCAGCGCCGGCTCATCACGCACCCGACCGCAGGAGGCGAGAGCAATAAGGAGAACGACGGAGACATACCGAGATATCATTCGAGCCATGCTCAAGTGCGAATCGCTCGGCCGAACCTACCTGTCAGGTGGGCGCGAGCTCACAGTGTTGAAGGATATCAGCTTCGAAGTGGAGTCGGGCGGCTTCGTCGCGATCGTCGGTCCTTCGGGAAGCGGGAAGACGACGCTGCTCGGGCTACTGGCCGGACTCGACCGGGCCAGCACCGGAACGGTGGTGCTCGACGGCCAGGAACTGACCCGGCTGGATGAGGACGCCCTTGCGCGCCTGCGACGCGAAAAGGTCGGATTCGTCTTTCAATCCTTCCAGCTCATTCCGACCCTCACGGCGCGGGAAAACATCCAGGTACCGCTCGAGCTTCGCGGGGAGCGCAACGGGAAAGTGGCGGACGAGCTGCTCGCGCGGGTCGGCCTGGCCGATCGCGGCCATCACTATCCCGCACAGCTCTCGGGTGGAGAGCAGCAACGGGTCGCTCTGGCGCGCGCATTCAGCAACCGACCCCGCATCCTGTTCGCCGACGAGCCAACCGGGAATCTCGATGCGGCCACCGGAGGCGCGATTATCGACTTGATGGTGGAGCTGAATCGTGACTTAGGTACCACGCTCGTACTGGTCACGCACGACCCGGATCTTGCCTCCCGGGCCCACCGGATCATCCGTCTGCTCGACGGGCGGATGATCGGTCAAACGACGTCATGACAAAGCTCGCATTCGTTCTTCGCATGACGTGGCGAGAAACCCGGGCTGAAGCGCGCCACCTGGCGCTGTTGCTCGGCGCTGTCGCCGTTGGAGTGGCTGCCCTGGTTGCCATCAATTCCTTCACCTCCAACGTGCAGGAGTCGGTGCGCCTTCAGGCGAGGGCGCTGCTCGGAGCGGACCTCAGTTTTTCCAGCCGGCGACCGTTTTCTCCTGCAGTCAACGCCGTGCTCGATTCCCTGCCGGCAGCGGGAATCGCTAGGGTCACCAATTTCCCGGCGATGGCCTACGTGGCCCGCACTACCGGGAGCCGGCTGGTCCAGGCCTCCGCCGTGCAGGGGCTTTTTCCATTCTACGGCGCGATCAAGACGGAGCCCGGACCGGCCTGGGGATCGCTGCAGCGGGGCCATCACGTCGTGGTCGACCCGGCTTTGCTGCCGGCGCTCGGCGCGCAAGTGGGAGACTCGCTTACCCTGGGTGAGAGTCGGTTTCTCATCACGGGCACCCTGCAAAATCTCCCCGGCGACGTGGGCATCAGAACCGCCTTCGGTCCCCGGATTTTCATCCCCGCCCAGTTCCTTGATGAAACCCGACTACTCCGGTTCGGCTCGCAGGCCGAACGACAGGCCTTCATCAAGCTGCGCGAGGGAGCTTCGGCCCAGTCGATCGCGCAGAAGCTCCGGCCCCGGCTCAACCCTCAGCACGTTCGGGTCCGAACCGTGGCCGACGACCGCGAAAATCTGAACAACCTGCTCACGCGATTGTCTCGCTACCTGGGTCTCGTCGCGTTGGTCGCTCTCCTACTCGGCGGCGTCGGTGTCGGGAGCGCGGTGGTCGTATTCGTGCGCCGCAAGCTTGAAACCATCGCCGTACTCCGCTGCCTCGGCGCCACTGCCGGGCAGGTGTTTGCGATTTATCTGACTCAGGCAGCGGCCCTTGGACTGGCAGGGAGCCTTCTGGGTGCCACGGCTGGTGTGCTGGTTCAGCAGCTGTTGCCGGTGCTGTTGCACGGATTGCTGCCAGTGGATGTGCATGCTGCCATTGTTCCGGGTGCCGTCGCGCTGGCCGTCGGATTGGGCGCGTGGACCGCGCTCATCTTTGCCTTGCTCCCTCTGCTTGGCGTCAGACTGGTATCGCCACTCGCAGCCATTCGGCGGCCATATGAAGCCGTGCCCGTCCCGCGGGACCGATGGCGGTGGCCCGCGATCGCGGCGTTGGTCGCGAGCGTCGTCGGGCTCGCCTCATTGGAAGTCGGTAATGGGCTCACCGGGCTTGTATTCACCGGTACTATCGGGCTTGCCCTCCTCGTGCTCTGGTTGGCCGCCTGGCTCCTCGTGCGGGGACTGCGCCGCTGGTTCCCTGCAACCTGGCCCTATGTCTGGCGTCAGGGACTCGCCAATCTGTTCCGCCCGGCGAATCAGACCGTCGCTGTCGTGCTTGCGCTCGGCTTCGGCGCCTTTCTTCTCAGCACTTTGTTCCTCGTGCAGCACAATCTCCGCCGCGGACTCGAGCTCACCGGTGGGCCGCGCCGGCCGAATTTGCTGCTGCTCGACATCCAGAGCGATCAAGCGCAGGCCGTCGCGGCATCTCTACGCGCACGTGGACTGGCGGAATACGGCCCGGTGCCTCTGGTGCCGATGCGCATCCGATCAATAAAAGGCCGGCCGGTGGAGGAGTTGCTGGCGGACACAGGGGGTCGTGGCCGTGGCGAGCCGGCCAATGCCTGGGCCTTGAGACGCGAGTACCGGAGCACGTATCGCGACACTCTGGTCGCGTCCGAGCGATTGGTAGCCGGTCGTTGGTGGTCGGCCGCAACGTCCTCAGACACGGCAAAGGCCGTGTCCATTTCCGTCGAGCAGGATCTGGCCAGCGAGCTGGGCGTCGGCCTGGGCGACGAGATTGTGTGGGACGTGCAGGGCGTGGCACTGCCCTCGCGGGTTACCAGCCTGCGGGAAGTAAATTGGGCCCGTTTCGAGCCAAACTTTTTTGTCGTGTTTGCGCCCGGTCATCTGGAGCAGGCGCCTCAAATGCTGGTGGCGCTGACCCGGATCGACGACGCCGCGACCCGCGGAAGCTTTCAACGTGAGTTGGCAGAACGATTCAGCAATGTGACGACGGTGGACTTGGCTCTGGTTCAGCAACAGCTCGAGCAGTTGGTCGATCGGGTGGCGCTGGCGATTCGGTTTATGGCGGCATTTAGCCTGGCCGTGGGTGGCCTGGTTCTGGTCGGCGCGATTGCGACCACCAGATTGCAGCGGCTGCGCGAATCGCTGCTCCTGCGAACCCTGGGGGCCACCCGGCGCCAGGTGCTGCGAATCGCACTGGCGGAGTATCTGGCGCTCGGACTGCTGGCTTCGGTCACGGCCGTCGTGCTTGCGACGGCCGCAGGTTGGGGGCTCACCCGTTGGTACTTCGACGGGCGCTTCTGGATCCCTTTCCTCCCCCTGTTAGGCTTGGTGGCCGGAATCGCTACAGTCAGCGTGACTGTCGGGCTTTGGACCACGCGCGAAGCGCTCAGCGGGACTCCGCTCGAGGTGTTGCGGGCCGAGTGAAGCTGCCTACTATTCCAACGCCCCCTGTGCCAATGATATGGAGCTCGGCTCTTTTGCTTTGGGAGTGACATGCTCGCCATCGATCTCACCGGCAAGCGGGCGCTCATTGCCGGCGTTTCGGACGACGGCGGCTTCGGGTTTGCCATCGCAAAAGCTCTCGCCCAAGCCGGCGCGTCGATCTGCTTAGGCAGTTGGCCTCCAGCGCTCGGCATCTTTCATAAACTGCTCGAGCGCGGAAAAATGGAAGAGTCGCTGCGACTTTCCGACGGCCGGAAGCTGGAGTTCGAGCGGATCTACCCACTCGACGCCGCTTTCGACCGCCTGGATGATGCTTCTCCGGACATACGTGACAACAAACGGTACAAGGAGCAGGGAGACTTCAGCATCGAGGGGATGGCGGCGCGGATTCGCGACGATTTCGGCGACCGCGGTCTCGACATTGTGGTTCACAGTCTGGCTAACGCGCCCGAGGTAAAGAATCCACTCCTGGAAACGAGCCGGGCCGGATATCTCTCCGCGGTGAGTGTAAGCGCCTACAGCAACATCTCGCTCGTTCGTCATCTCGCGCCGATGATGCGTCCGGGCGGCGCGTTCCTGTCACTCACCTACATGGCGGGCGAGCGGGTCATCCCGGGCTACGGCGGCGGCATGTCGAGTGCCAAAGCGGCGCTCGAGGCGGATACCCGGACGCTTGCGTTCGAGGCAGGCCGGAAATGGGGTGTTCGGGTCAACGCGATTTCGGCCGGGCCATGGGCCTCCCGCGCCGCCTCCGCAATCGGGTTCATTCACACGATGATCGCATATACCACTGCCAACTCACCCTTGGCGCGCGCGATCGACGCTGCCGAGGTGGGACACACAGCCGCGTTTCTTCTCAGTCCACTCGCGGCGGCCATCACGGGCAGCGTGATCTACGTGGACAACGGCTACCACACGATGGGAATGGCCGTCGCGCCCCCCGCGTCAGGTACGCCGGAATAACATGAGCGTTCCCGAGCTGATAAGCCGCGCGGATGGCCCGGCCTGGCGGCTCACGATCAATCGTCCCGGCCGTCGCAACGCGCTTACCCCCGAGCTCGCTGCGGCCGCCGCACGGGAAATCGACGAGGTCTGCGCCAGCCAGTCAGCCCGCGTGCTCCTGCTCGACGGTGCCGGCGGCCACTTCTGCTCGGGACTCGATCTTCGCTGGCTGGCGGAGCTCGGACCCAACCCGATTCGCGGTGACATTCGCGACGGACTGGAACGTTTTCAGTCCGTCATCCTGGCGATCGTCAAGGCCTCGCTGCCGGTGGTCGCGCTGGTGCGCGGGACGGCTGCAGGCTTCGGTGTGGACCTCGCCGTCGCGTGCGACACGCGTCTGGCGGGCACCAGCGCAACCTTTACATCGGCATTCTCCCGCATGGGATTGGTGCCCGACGGCGGGTCCACCTACGGTCTGCCTCGCCTGATCGGCGACGGGGCAGCGCTCCGATTCCTGCTCGCCAGCGAGACCGTCGATGCCGCGGCGGCGCTTCGCACCGGCCTTGTGGATGAGGTCGTGGACGATGCCGGACTCGACGCCCGCGCGATGAGCCTGGCCCAGGCGCTGGCAGCCAATGCTCCGCTGAGCCTCTCGTCCATCAAACGTCTCTGCCGGGCGGAAGAGCTGGCCGGACTCGAACGCGCCCTGCGAGCCGAGGGTGAAGCACAGATCGAGGCCTTTCTCGGCCTGGAGTTTCAGCGACGGCTGGCGGCGTTTCTGGCACGGACCAGCGCGCAGGAGCCTGCTTGAGTCCCGGGCCGATCTTCGCTCCCGACCTGCTGGCCGGCCGCGTAGCCCTGGTCACCGGCGGCGGCACGGGCATCGGCTTTGGCATTGCGACGTGTCTCGCATCGGCAGGCGCGGCAGTTGCCATCGCGAGCCGGAAGCCGGACCACCTTGAACCGGCTCTGGCCCAGCTGCGCACCTCGAGTCCACGGGCAATGTCGGTAGAGGTCAATGTCCGCGAGGCCGACTCCGTCGGACGGATGGTCGAGCGGGTGACCAACGAGCTGGGCCGGCTCGACATTCTGGTCAACAACGCTGCGGGAAATTTTTACGCACCCTCAGCCGACCTGTCGCCCAACGCGTGGCGGGCTGTAGTGGAGACCGATTTGTACGGCACCTTCTACTGCTGTCAGGCTGCTTACCCGGCATTCCGCGAGGCTGGAGGGGGTCGGATCATTTCGGTATCGATGACGCTGCACTATCGCGGCTGGCCGCAGATGGCGCACGCTACTGCTGCCAAGGCGGGGGTGGACGCGCTCACCCGGACATTGGCGCTCGAGTGGGCTTCCGACAATATCCGGGTCAATGCAGTAGCGCCCGGGCCAATTCCCACGGAGGGTGTGAAGAAAGCATTTACGCCCCCGGGCCGGGATGCTCCGGACTTTTTCCAGATGGAAGCCTACGCCAAACGATCCATTCCTGCCGGCCGATGGGGAGCGCCCGAGGATATCGGGCACATGGTTACCTATCTCGCCGGCCCCGCCGGTGACTGGATCACCGGAGCGGTGTTCGTGATCGATGGCGGACATTGGCTGGTGCCGACCGAACGCCGATAATGGAACGGGTTTTCTTTGCGACTGGCGCCTTGTCGGGCTTCATTGCCGTTGCCGCAGGCGCGTTCGGCGCCCACGGCCTTCGGCAACACCTTGCGCCAGAGCAGCTTTCGGTCTTCGAGACTGCGGCGCGCTATCAGATGTACCATGCGCTCGGATTGCTCGCGGTCGGGTGGGCCGCGGCGCGCTGGCCTGGATCGCCGGCAACCTGGGCGGGTTGGCTCTTTATCGTCGGCACGCTGATCTTTTCAGGCAGTCTGTACACATTGGCCCTGACCGGCCTTGGTTGGTTGGGAGCAATCACACCAATCGGCGGGCTGTGTTTCCTGGGAGGTTGGCTCTGTCTCGCACTTGCCGCGCGTCGCTGAAGTTCTGACCCTTCAGCGATGACGCTCTTCCCTTACGTCGCGCCCACGGCGGCCCAGCGGTCGGGAACGGAGCCGGGCACGCGCGTCCGGAGCCCGGTTCTGCCCGGCGCGTGGACCTTCGGGGCGGCGGCCTACGCCGCAGTACTCGTCGGGTGGCTGTGGTCCGGCTGGGGGGTGTCGAGCGAAGTCGGGAAGTTCATTCTCAACCTCGCATTTCAGCCGCTTAATCTGGCCGCGACGATTGTCTTCTGGACCGCATCCCGGCGCGCGGCGCCGAGATCGCGGCTTCGGCTGTCGCTCGGCTTCTTCGCGATCTGCTATGCAAACATCTGTGCCGGAAACACCGCGTGGTTCATTTGGGAATCGGTGCTGCACATCGACCCAACCTTTACCTGGCCCAATGTCCCTTATCTGCTTTCCTATGTCGTAGGCATCGGCGGGCTCGTCGCATTACCGCTCGAGCAGCGTAGCCGAATCGACCCGTGGAGGTTCGTGCTCGATGCGCTGCTCACGGTCCTGGGCGGTGGTGCCGTGATCTGGTTCGTCGTGATCCACCCGCTCACTTCTGTGGATCTGCCTCCGCTGCATCGCGGTATCCTCCTGGCCTTTCCGATCGGGGCGCTGACTTATTTCGTCGCGCTTCTCACGGTCCCGCTACGGCGACCCGCCGGCGTGAACCTGCACGCGCTCCGGCTGTTCGTAATCGGCGAGGGGGCGTCGCTCCTGACCGACCTGTTCTATCAGACGATCTATCGGGAGCCGTCATCGGCTGGGCTCCAGTGGACCTACGTCTTCTATGCCGTGAGTTATACGCTGGTCGTATGGAGTGGCGAGATCTTTGCCCGCGCCCCCGGCCAGGCCGCAGTACCGGCCAAACAGGATGGGTTGTATGGCTGGACCCCCCTACCATGGCTCGCGGTTGCTGCGGTATACGGACTGCTGCTCTGGAATGCGGTCACCTTTTGGAGCTCATCCCTGAGCGGGCTCGCGGTGGTGGCGATCGTGCTCACGATTCTCCTCAGCCTGCGGGAAGCCGCGACCGTACGGCAGAATGTGAAGGTCCTTCGCGCTCGCGTCGTGCGGGAAAGCGAGAGCCGGTTCGAATCGCTGGTGCGCCACTCCAGCGATCCGTTGCTCGTCCTCGATCAGGATCTGGTCATGCGGTTTGCCAGCCCCGCTGCGGGTCGCGTTGCCGGACGGACTGCCGAAAGTCTGGTGGGCTCCGAATTCGCCGATCTGCTGCACCCCGATGACGCAGTGCATGCCCGCACCCTCTTTCGAGAGGCGATCCCGAGCGCCGGAGCGGTGCGGTCGGCCCGCTGGCGGATTGCCCATCAGAGCGGCGGCTGGCGCCATCTCGAAGTCGTCGTCACCAATCTCCTGGCCGATCAAAGCGTGCACGGCCTGGTACTGACGGCGCATGACGTCACCGAACGCGATTCGCTGGAGGAGCAGTTGCGGCATGCGCAGAAGATGGAGGCCATCGGACAGCTCGCGGGGGGAATTGCGCACGACTTCAACAACCTGCTCACCACGATTCTGGGCACGACCGAGCTCGCACTTGAGCGGCTCCCTCCCAAGGCTGCCCTGCGAACTGAAATCGAGGAGATTCGAACCGCTGGTCGGCGGGCGGCAACGTTGACCGGCCAGCTGCTCGCCTTCAGCCGCAAGCACGTGATCGAGGCCAAGATCCTCGAGGTGGCCGAGGTGGTGGCCAGCACTCATCGGCTGCTTCAGCGGCTCATCGGAGAGCACATCAATCTGGCGGTGCACATCGAGCACGACATCGGCTGTGTCCGCGGAGATGTCGCGCAGATCGAGCAGGCCCTGGTCAACCTCATCGTCAACGCCCGCGACGCAATCCCGGAGACGGGGACCGTTACCCTCGAGGCACTGAGCGCTGAACTCCCCGGTAATCCGCCCGACCGCCAGCTGGCCGCGCTACCGCCGGGGGCGTACGTGGCCCTGCGGGTCACCGACACGGGAACCGGCATGG
>Ga0075434_100004832_pt1 | contig 12213 bp, 11 predicted proteins | sample RhiMethybrSRZTD3_FD_75298 | JGI IMG/M metagenome (GOLD analysis project Ga0075434, IMG submission 75298) | Populus rhizosphere microbial communities from Tennessee, USA - Rhizosphere MetaG P. TD hybrid SRZTD3 | ecosystem: Host-associated > Plants > Roots > Rhizosphere > Soil | place: USA... | reverse complement strand
CCTGACGGCGATGGCCATTATTCCCGGCGTGATGGTGTTGAGCCTGATCTTCACGCGGCGCATCCGCCCCATCTACCGGTCGGTCCGCAAGGACGTGGAGATCGTGGACGGCCGCGTCGGTGAGACGTTTTCCGGCATCCGCGTGGTGCGGGCGTTCCGCCAGGAAATCCAGGAGCTGATCAGCTTCATGCTCGGCCGCCACACCGTGCTCCGCAAAGAGCTGTTCGCGCATCGGCGCGAGCTGCTGCTGTGGACCTCGTGGGGGCTGCTCGAGGCGGGCATCAGCGTCGTCATCGTCTGGTTCGGCGGGTACCTGAACATCGTGGGCCGGGCCACCGTCGGCGACATCATGGCCTTTCAATGGTACATGTTCCTGCTCTTGAACCCGGTCTGGAACATTGTCAACTCGTTCTCCGAGATGCAGCGCTCGCTGGCGGCGATGGAGCGGGTGTTCGAGGTCCTGGCGCTGGAGGACGACAAGCCGGACCGGCCCGGTGCCCGTGAGGCGCCGGCGCTGGTGCGTGAGCTGCGGTTCGACGACGTGACGTTCGAATACCGGGAAGGGCAGCCCGTCGTGCGCGATTTCAACGTCGCCGTTCCCGGCGGCTCGGTCATCGCGCTGGTCGGACGCAGCGGGGCGGGGAAGACGACAGTGACCGACCTCGTCGCGCGCTTTCACGACCCCACGCGCGGCCGGATTCTGCTCAACGACACCGACATCCGCGACCTCAAGCTTCGGACCTATCGCGACCTGCTCGCGATCGTGCAGCAGGACGTGTTCCTGTTCGACGGGTCGGTACGGGACAACATCGCCTACGGGCGCCATGACGCCACGGACGCCGACATCGAGGACGCCGCGCGGCGCGCCAACGCACACGAATTCATTGTCCGGCTGCCGCTCGGCTACGAGACGTGGATCGGGGAGCGGGGGGTGAAGCTGTCGGGCGGCCAGCAGCAGCGGCTCGCGATCGCGCGCGCGATTCTCGCGTCGCCGCAAATCCTCATTCTCGATGAAGCGACCAGCAACCTGGATACCGAGAGCGAGCAGCTCATTCAGGCGTCGATGGCCGATCTGCTTGCGGACCGGACCACGTTCGTGATTGCGCACCGGCTTTCGACCATCCGTCGTGCCGATTTGATTCTGCTGATGGAGAATGGGGCCGTCATCGAGCGTGGCACGCACGAGGACCTGATGCGCGCCCGCGGCGTCTACTACGAGATGGTCAAGCGGCAGATGGAATCGCATGCGCGCGACGGCGACGAGGTGCTGCGGTGACGGACGTGCGTGCGGCGTTTATCGAGGCCGCGACGTGGCACGGCAGCCTGGACATCGCGGAACAGCTGTTGGCGGCGCACCCGGATCTCCGCAGCGGCGATATCCATACCGCAGCTATTCTCGGCGACGATCAGGCGGTGCGGCGATTTCTCGCGGCCGATCCGGCCAGTGTCAACGCCAAGAGCCCTCCCTACGGCGGCGACGCGCTGAACTATCTCGGACTCTCGAAGTATCTCCGCCTCGATCCCCCGCGCACCCCCGGCTTCCTGCGTGCCGCCACGGCCTTGCTCGACGCCGGCGCCGATCCGAACACCGGGTTCTGGACCACGGGCCAGTATCCGGAGCGCGAAACGGCCCTCTACGGCGCGGCGGGTGTCGCGCATCATGCCGAGCTGACGCGGCTGCTGCTGGAACGGGGCGCGGACCCGAACGACGTCGAAGCGGTCTACCACTCGCCCGAGACCTATGACAACGCAGCGATGAAACTGCTGGTGGAGACGGGGAAGCTGACCGCGGAAAACCTCGCGCTGATGCTGATTCGTAAGCACGACTGGCATGACTACGAAGGAGCCAGGTACCTGCTCGAGCGCGGGGTTGACCCGAACTGCCACCGCGACCGCGGCTGGATCCCGATTCATCACGCGGTCGCGCGCAACAACTCGCTTGCGATTGTCACCCTGCTGCTCGATCACGGCGCGGACCCGACGGTCATGAAAGACGGCGCGACCGCCATCGAGCGGGCGACACGCAAAGGGCGCGCCGACCTGTTGGCGTTGTTCTCCAAGCGCGGCTTCCCCATCGCGCTCAAAGGTGTGGACCGCCTGATCGCCGCGTGTGCAACAGACGATGCGGCCGCGGTGCGCGAGATCAGGCAGCGTGAGCCGCAGCTCGTCACGGAGCTGCTGGCGCAGGGGCCGACGCTCTTGTCCGAATTTGCCGGCACCTGGAACACCGCCGGCGTGCGGCAGCTCCTCGACCTGGGCGTACCGGTCAACGCCCTGTATGCGGGGGATGGTTACTTCGACGTCGCGAAGAACAGCACGGCGCTGCATGTGGCGGCATGGCAGAGCCGGCCGGACCTGGTCCAGCTGCTCATCGAGCGGGGTGCCGACGTGAACGCGACCGATGCGAAGGGACGGACGCCGCTGCTGCTGGCCCACAAGGCACAAGTGGATTCGTACTGGAAGCAGCGCGCCACGCCGGAGCCGGAGCGGCTGCTCCGGGCGGCGGGAGCCAAGTGACGGCTTAGCGGAAGGTGAAGCCGATCGAGGCCTGATACATCGTTGCGATTACGTCGTCGACGCGCTGGCCGGGAAGCACGACATCGCCCACGGCGGTGACATACGCCGCGAAATTCGTCGTGATCGCGAACTTGCGGGAGATCGCGATGTCCCACCCCATGCCGAACGTCAGCCCGGTCCCGGCGCCGAGGCTGGTGTCCGCACGGGCCGCTCCGGGCACTGTGAATTGCCCTCCCGAGATGCCCACGCCGCCCTTGAAGAACAGTCCGTGGCGCCCCGGAAACCAAATGACGACAACGGCCCCCATGACCGTCTCGGCCGTGGTTGTGGAGTCGCCGGGCGAGAATCCGAGCGCGCGATTGAACATTGAGAATGCTTCGAACCCGATCACGACGTGGTCCGACACCGTGCCGCCAATCCGGAAGTAGCCGGTCGAGCCGGAGCGGGCGACGACGTCGGTGCATCCCGAACACGCAATGCGGACGCGCCCCGGTCCAACCCCGATCTCACCCCACAACCCGCCCCGGTGCGGGCGCCGCGGGCGCTGCGCCGAGGCGGGAGCGGCGAACAAGACGGCCAGTGCGATTCCACAGAGTACGCGTCTCAGGGTTGGAATCCGGCCTTGGTCCACACGAGGAGCAGCCGAGACTCGGTGTAGTTGCGCGACTCCCGGGGGGCATCTGAATACCGGCTGCTGCGGATGAAGGAGTACAGATGCCCGGCGATTCCGAAGCCACGCGTGATCGGGACCGTCAGCTCGATTCCGCTCACGTCGACGACATGGTCGGCGCTCGCGCCACTGACGGCGTGGATGTATTCGCCCTGGCCGAAGATTCTGAAGAAGCGTGCGCCGTGCCGCTCGACGGCGACCTCCCAGCGCGACCCCGCGCCCGGGCCGAAATCGTAGGTGCGCTCGCCGAGGCCGGTGCCGGGCGCGTCGATCGCGCCGAGGAAGATGGCGTCTACGAAGAGCGCGGTGCGGAGGCCGTAGCCGTGTGATCCAAAGCGCCAGCGAGAGTTCACCCCGATCTCCACGCTCTGCCCTCCAACGCTCTGCGCCGGATTCTTGATGTAGTCGTAGCGCTGATTGACGGCCAGGACGTGGCGAATGCGCGCCCTGGAGCTGTTCAAATCGGTCCCATAGAGCCGGCCGGAGGCGCGCAGCATGTTGAAGCCGCCATGCGAGCTGATGATCAGTCGGACGTTGAAAACATCGAACGGAGTCTGGTAGGGCCGGCTGAACTGATCGCCGTAGAGGAGATCCACAACCACAGCGCCCATCTGCGCGACGCCGCTGTCGCTGATCAGTCCCCGGGCGAAGCGCAGACCGGTGCCGACGCGGAGCACGTATTCGCCCGGATCGTGCTCGGCGGGATTTGGCCCGATGCTGTGCCACTGGCCCCGCAGTAATCGATTGAGTCCGCCGATCGGATCCATCGGCAACGCGGCCAGCTCGCGCATGGTCCGCCCCCGCCCGCGGGCTCCGTTGTCCCGAATCGTGGAGGTCACGCGATGGAACATCTCTCCGAGCGTGATGCCGCCGAAGCTCGTCATGAACCAGTCGTTCAGCGACGGGCGGTACTTTTCGCCGAAGTACTCCCAGGTCCAGGAGCCGAAGAAGGCGAGGGGCACGGACTGAAAGAAGCCGAGGCCGTTGGAGCGGCCCGCGTTGAAGTAGAGACCGCCATGATACGGATGGGCGAACATGTTGGTGGGGAAGGCATCCTCATCCCACTCCCACCCAAGTCGCAGGTGCTCGCCCCAGACCCGCGTCCCCGAACGCGCCCAGTCTTGATGAAAGCCCCATGCATCGAGGCGATTCACGAAGGTGTTGATCATGGCCACCTGGCTGATGGCCATTATGGGTCGCGCCTTCGGGGGAGGAGGCGCACGCGGGCTTTGTGTGCTCGTGATCTGAATTGCGGTGAGAAGGGCAAAGCAAGCGGCCGTCATGGACAGAAGGTACGGGTCAGGTGTTGGCACGGATAGGCGTTGCTCGACGCGTCTAGCAAGGCTACGATAGACGCTACTGCGACCCGGAGGCTCGATGACCGTGTTGACCGCCCTGTGGCTGCCGATCCTCGTGTCGGCGGTGGCGGTGTTTGTCCTCAGCTCCATCATTCATATGACGCCGCTGTGGCACAAGAACGACTACCCACGCTTCGCCAACGAGGACCGCGTCCTCGACGCGCTGCGGCCCATCGCCATTCCCCCGGGTGATTATCTGATGCCGCGCCCGGCGAATCCGGCGGAAATGCGCTCGCCCGAGTTCCAGGAAAAAATGAAGCGCGGACCCGCACTGCTGCTGACGGTGATGCCCCCGTGGAGCGGGAGCCTCGTCTCGAACCTGTCGTGGTGGTTTGTATACTGCCTCGTGGTCAGCACGTTCGCCGCATTCATCGCCGGCTCCGTGTTGCCGCCCGGAGCGCCATCACTCGCCGCGCTGTGTCGCTTCGCCGGGACCAGCGCCTTCCTGGGTTACACGGTCGCGATCTGGCAGATGACGATCTGGTACCGGCGGTCGGTCGCGATGTCGTTGAAGGCCACGTTCGACGGACTCCTCTTTGCGCTCGTGGTCTGTGCCGTGTTCACGTGGTTGTGGCCGCATTGATCCAACCCGGCGCTCCCGTCCTCTGCTATCACCGCATCGGCGGCCCGCGCGAGCTGGGCGTCACGCGGGTGGGCCGGTCTGTCTTTGCGCGCCAAATGACGGCGCTCGCACGCGCGGGGTGGCGCACTGTGACACTCGAGGAATTCGCGTCCCCACGCACGACGCACCCCGCACCACGCACCTTTTTGCTTTCGTTCGACGACGGCTACGCCTCACTCGCCGACAACGCCTATCCCCTCCTGGCCGACCTCGGGTTCACGGCCACCACGTTCCTGATCACCGATTACGTTGGCCGGACCAACACCTGGGATGTCCGCTACACCTGGGACCGCCTCCCGCACCTCCGCTGGCCGGAAATAGAGCTCTGGCAGGCGCGCGGGTTCGATTTCGCCTCCCACGGCGCGACACATCGCCGCCTGACCTGGCTGGACGATGCGACGCTCGTATCCGAACTCGGGCATTCACGCGACACCCTGATCTCGCGTCTGGGCGTAGGAGCGGGTCGCGCGGTGGCGTACCCGTTTGGGGCAGCCGACCCGCGGGTGCTGCGGCACGCGCAATCGGCCGGCTACGAGCTCGGGTTTGGCGGAGTCAGGGGAAATGGTACGCCGATGCATCTGTCGCGTGTGCCGGTCTACTTCTGGGACCGTGGAGACGTGCCGTTTGGGCTGCGGCAGGATGCGCTCGGATCGCTGGGAAGAACGGTCGCCCACGTTGCGAATCGGTGTGCGGTGGGGACTTCGTTGATGCAGGTTTTCGGTCCTCGGTCATCGGTTGTCAGCACGCTGACAACCGACAACCGATAACCGATTACACAAAAAACCGCGCCGCCACGGGAATCAGCTGCGGATGCCGGATGAGCGCGTGCGTGAAGACCCTGCCGAGTGTCCGTTTCTCGGGCGGAATCTTGTTGACGGTGCGCGCCAGCGAGTTCAGGAACGCGTCATCCATGTGCTCGAGCGCTTGTTTGATGCGGTAATACGTGAGGTGATCCTCCCCCAGCATCTCCATCCACGTCTTGTGGTAGACTGACAACCGCCGCTCGCTGGTGTCGTTTGCACGAATCGCCCCGGCCGCGGTAGTGCCGGCCAGCCGGCCCGCCTTCATGGCGTTGTTGATCCCGCCCCCTGACAGCGGATTGATCATGTGCGCCGCATCGCCCGCGATGAGCACGCCGTCGGCGTAGGTCTTCTTGATCGTCGTGTGCACGATGACGCCGCCGACGGTGTAGCCGGTGCGCGCGCCCGAGGGGAAGCGCCGGGTGATCCAGGCATCGAGATATTGCCGCGCGTTGCGGCCGTCGCTCTTCAGCGAGACGAGACCGAGGCCGACGTTCGCGACGCCGACACCCTTGGGAAATATCCAGGCGTAGCCGCCGGGGGCGATCGCGTCGCTGAATTGCAGGTAGATCGCATCTGGATTGAAGTCGATGCCCTCGAGCACGTACTGGGCGCACGACTCCATGTCACGCGCCGGCACGCGCGTGTCGAGTCCCGCCCAGCGACCCACCATCGTCTCCACGCCGTCGGCTCCGATGACGACACGGGCGCGATAGTCGACTTCGTTGCCTCTCTCCAGCACGCGGACGTGCCAGCGGCCGTCTCCGTTGCGTGACATCGCCGTCGCTTCAGCGCCGACCAGGACACAGGCGCCCTCGGCGGCCGCCTGTGCGGCGAGGAAGGCGTCGAACCGGGTACGGTCGAGGATCCAGCCGATCCCGGAGTTGGCGAGCACGACCTCGGTGTCGTCCGGCGCATGAAAGATCACGTCCGTAATTCGGCGCGAGACCCAATCGGCTCCGTCGGGATTTGCGAACTCGCGCAGCCCCGCGTCGCCGACGCCTTCCGCACACCGCACCGGCGAGCCGACGGCATTGTCGCGTTCCAGCAACACGACGTCCAACTCGGGCGCCGCCTGCTTTGCGCACAGGGCGGCGACGGATCCGGCCGGCCCGGCGCCGACGATGAGGACGTCGACGTCAGGCATAGGCGAGGGGGGGGGCCATGGCCAGGGCGCCCACGGGACAGGGCGCGACGCACTTTTCGCAGCCGGTGCAGGCTGCGCCGTCGACGGTCAGGACGTTCAGCTCGAGATGGATGGCCTCCGGCGGGCACAGCGGCAAACAGAGGCCGCAGCGGTCGCACACCGCGAGGTCCACCACGGCAATGGTGTCGGGCGTCACGCGACGCATGGGCGAAAGGCTAGCCGGGCCATTTCGGGCCGTCAAGCTTCATGCTTGATTGGAGTTACGCATTTCATTACCTTGAGCGCGTTCGCAGTCCCGCCAAACTCTTAATACCGAAGATCACGTGCCGCCACGCTGGCTGAATTTTAAAATGGGTGCCTGGAGCCCGGCGAACGAAATCGCCGTTGACCTTGGTACCGCAAACACACTGGTCTACGTTCGCGGTGAGGGGATCGTGTTGAACGAGCCCTCCGTCGTCGCGATCGAAAAGGCTACCGGTAAAGTCAAAGGCATCGGCCTCGAAGCGAAGCGCATGCTCGGCCGCACGCCCGACGGTGTCCTCGCGGTCCGGCCGCTGAAGGACGGCGTCATTGCCGACTTCGACGTGACCGAGAAGATGCTCCGCTTCTTCCTCAAGACGATCATCGATCGCCATCTGTTTAGAGTCAGACCGAAAGTCATCGTCTGCGTTCCCAGCGGCATCACCGAAGTAGAGAAGCGCGCGGTGCGCGACTCCGCGCAATCGGCCGGCGCGAAAGAGGTGTACATGGTCGCCGAGCCGATGGCCGCGGCGATCGGGGTCGGGCTGCCGGTCGAGACGCCCACCGGCAACATGGTCATCGACATCGGCGGCGGGACGACGGAGATCGCGGTGATCGCGCTGTCGGGCATCGTGTCCGACACGTCGATCCGCACCGGCGGCGACGAGCTCGATCAGGCGATCGTGCAGTTCATGCGCAAGAATTACAACCTGCTGATCGGTGAGCCGACCGCGGAGCAGATCAAGATTCAGATCGGCTCGGCGGCGCCAGTCGGAGAAGAGCGCGAGATGGAAGTGAAGGGCCGCGACCTTGTGTCCGGCATTCCGAAAATCGTGCGCGTCCATTCGAGTGAGATCCGCGAAGCGGTGCAGGAGCCGATTCAGCAAATCGTCGACGCGGTGCGGCGCGCGCTGGAAATCACGCCGCCCGAGCTGGCGTCCGACATCGTGGACCGCGGGATCGTCATGACGGGCGGTGGCGCGTTGATCCGCGGGCTCGACCTGCTGCTGCAGCAGGAGACCGGGTTGCCGATCCACCTGGACGAGGACCCCATGACCTGCGTGGTGCGTGGGGCGGGGCGCATCCTCGACGCTCCCGAGAAATACCGCAACGTCCTGACCACATAGCCGCATGGCGATCGGAACGGATCGCGATGCGTCCCGGGGCGACACGCTGCTGTTCCTGGCCTGCGTGGGGCTGTCGGTTGCGGCGCTGAGTCTCCCCGATCAATGGCGTGACCCGCTCGCCCAGGCACTGCGGCAAAGCGTGCTCGCACCCTTCTTGATTCTGCAGCGGCAAACCGAGCTCCTCGCCGCGGCGCGGTACCGCTACGACGCGGTGGTGGCGCAGCGCGACTCGGCCGCCCTCGCCGCGACCTTCCTCCCAGAATTGCGCAGCGAGAACACCCGGCTACGGAGTCTGCTCGGGCTCAGCGCGAAATTGGGCGGGGGCTACGTCTCTGCGGAAATCCTGCACCAGCCCGAGCCGACGAACCCGCTGAGTTTCGTAGTCTCGGCGGGCAAGAAAGAAGGCGTGCGGCCGCTGTCCGCCGTGGTGAGTCCCGAAGGGTTGGTCGGTCTGGTCGCGTCGGTGGACGAACACACGAGCGTGGTCTTGAGCTGGGCGCACCCGGAGTTTCGCGCCAGCGCAATCGCGACCGACGGGAGCGTCGTGGGGATCGCCGCCCCACACGGCGCCGAAGGACCAAATGTGTGGCTGCTCGAGCTTCAGGGCGTGCTGTATCGCCAGCAGGTGCAGGTCGGGACTGTCATCGTCACATCGGGGCTGGGAGGCATCTTTCCGCGCGGCATCCCGATCGGCACGGTGATCGGGCCCGCCGGGGAAGAGAAGGGGTGGGGTCGCACCTACCTCGTCCGGCCCGCCATCCATCCCGCCGAGCTGTCGCACGTGATGATTTTGACGTCGGCGCGGCCCGCGGGGTCTGATCTGCGGAACGCGTTCACGCTGCCCACGGACAGTGTCGCGCCCGGGCAGGTGCCGCCATGATGCGCCGGACTGACCGCTACCGCTACCCGATCATCATGACACTGCTGGTGGTGCTGCAGTTCACGGTCCGCAGCCATCTCGGCGGCGACCGGGTCGCGCCCGATTTCCTGTTGCTCGCGCTGCTGATTTATACGGTGCGCGCGGAACCGGGAAAGAGCGCGGCGGCGGGATTCGTGCTCGGCCTGCTGCGTGACGCGCTGACGCCCGCGAGCTTCGGCGCCGGCGCGCTGGCGCACACGCTGGTTGGCTTCGCCTCATCGTGGGCGAAAGCGGTGTTCTTCGCCGAGCACGTGTTCGTGAAGGGTTGTCTGTTCTTTGCCGGCGTCTGGATCCGCAACTTCATCGTCCTGCTGGTGTCAGGACGACTGCAGGGCTCGCAGGCCGCGTGGGAGCTCCTCGTGTGGTCGCCGCTCCAGAGCCTCACCACGGCGCTCGTCGGCATCGCCATGCTCTGGTTCCTGCGGGACTGGCTGCAGCCGCGCCGGAGCATGGCATGACCGCATTCCACCCGCATTTGCTCGACCGGCGGCTCGGGACTGCCCGCACGACCGTGTGGATCATGCTCGGCGTGCTGGTGATGTCATTCTTCCGCACGCAAATCCTGGGACACGGCAAATACCAGCTGCAATCGGAGACGAACCGGCTCAGACCGATTCCGCTGCCGGCACCGCGCGGCGTCATCTACGACCGCAATGGTCACGTGCTGGCGGAGAATGTGCCGGGCTACACGGTGTCACTGCTCCCCGGTCCCGAAGCAAACCTGCGCGCCACGCTGGCGCGCATCGCGTCGATCGCCAACCTCGACAGCGGCGAGATCGAGCGCGTGCTACAGCGCGCGCGGCGCGCACCGTATCAGCCGGCGCTCGTCCTGGGCGACGCCCCGTTCAACGTCGTCTCCTCCCTCGAGGAGCGGCGGGTCGCCATCCCGGGGTTGCTGATTCAGTCCGAGCCCAAACGTTTCTATCCTGACACCGCGGTCCTTGCCCATCTGCTCGGATACGTCGGTGAAGTCACTGAGGGCGAGCGCGCGACCAGCCGCTTCGCCATGGTGCGCCTGGGCGGTCTCGTCGGGAAGGATGGGTTGGAGCGCGAGTATGACGATACCCTGCGCGGATCGGAGGGCGTGCGCTTTGTCGAGGTGAGCGCGCGCGGGCAGATGGTGCGCGAAGCGGAAGCGGCCGCGAACCTCGCGCCGGTGCCGGGAGCCGACCTGCACACCACCATCGATCTCGATCTGCAGCGCTACATCGCGAAGAACTTTCCCCCCGGGCAGCGTGGCGCGGTGGTGGCGCTCAATCCGAATACCGGCGAGATCCTGGCCCTCTATAGCGCGCCGGGATTCGACCCGAATGCCTTCGTCGGCGGGGTCTCCGCGCCGTACTGGCGCTCGCTCAACGAGAGCCCGGCGCATCCGCTGCTCGACCGCGCGATTCAAGCGCGCTATCCCCCGGGATCCACCTGGAAGCTCGCCGTCGCCGCCATGGCGCTGAAGCGGGGCATCGTCGGCCCACGCAGCCACATGCCGATCCCCTGCCGTGGTGGCCTGCAATACGGCAATCGGTTCTTCCGCTGCTGGGATGCGCACGGGCACGGCGATCTGACGCTTACCGAAGCGATCGCGCAGAGCTGCGACGTTTACTTCTACCAACTGGGCATCAAACTGGGCGTCACGTCGATCCTCGAGGACGCGAATGCCTGGGGCTTCCGTGGCCGGACCGGCGTCGACCTGCCCGGTGAGATCCCGTCGGAGTTTCCGACCGGCCCCGAGTACTACGACCGCCTCTACGGCGCGCGACGCTGGACCTCGGCCGTCGCGCTGAACCTCGCGATCGGGCAGGGCGAGAATGCCCAGACTCTCGTGCAAATGGTTCGGCTGTACCAGCAGCTCGCGAGCGACGGGCGCCTCCGCACCCCGTTCGTCGTCCGAGCCCCGGTGACACCCGCGACCGAGAATACGTCGCTCGATCTCAGCGCGGATCAGCTTTCGACGCTGCGGCGGGCGATGATCGCGGTGGTGGAGCAGGGAACGGCGCGCGGCTCGCGACTCGCCAACCTGACGATCGCGGGCAAGACGGGGACGGCGCAAAACCCGCACGGGCTCGATCACGGCTGGTTCATCGGCTTCGCGCCGGCGGACAAGCCGGAGATCGTGGTCGGAGCGATCATTGAATTCTGGGAACACGGCACCAGGGTCGGGCCGCTGGTGTCGCGCGCGATTGCGCACTACCTCGGCATCGACGAGCAGACAGCGGCCACCCTGAAGGTGACGTTGCCGAACGACTCCGCGCCGGCGCCGTTCCAGATTCCTGTGCTGCTCCCCGACAGTGCGCCGCTGCAGCTGCGCCTGCCGCAGATCAAGCCTCTGGCTCCAGCGCAACCGCCTCCCCCCCCCCCTCCACCGCCTCCGACCGACAGTGCTGTCGCGCGTCCGCCAACTCGATAAGGCGCTCGTCGCCTCGGTCGGCTTGCTCGCGTTGTACGGACTCGCGACGCTGTACTCTGCTGGCCAAACCGACGTCCCGACGTTCGTCGCCACAATCTGGCAGCGCCAGCTCATCTGGCTGGGGCTTTGCCTCATCGTTGCGTGGATCACCTTTCGCACCTCGCCCCGGATGCTCGAGTGGGCGACGCCGTACGTCTATGGCGTCGCCTTGTTCCTGCTCCTGCTCACGTTGTTCATCGGGACGGGCGCCGGGACCGCGGCGGGCAGCAAGTCGTGGATCGCGATCGGCGGGCATCGCTTCGGCCAGCCGGCCGAGCTGGCGAAGCTGGCGGTGATTCTGATGCTGGCGCGCTGGCTCGCGACGCTGCGCGAGCCGCCCAGCATGTTGCGGGATCTGATCGTGCCCGGC
>Ga0075434_100004830_pt1 | contig 12214 bp, 11 predicted proteins | sample RhiMethybrSRZTD3_FD_75298 | JGI IMG/M metagenome (GOLD analysis project Ga0075434, IMG submission 75298) | Populus rhizosphere microbial communities from Tennessee, USA - Rhizosphere MetaG P. TD hybrid SRZTD3 | ecosystem: Host-associated > Plants > Roots > Rhizosphere > Soil | place: USA... | reverse complement strand
GCGGCGCGCTTGTGCACGGAGTCGTCCTGGAAGACGAAGCCGGCCTCGATCTGATTCTTGGCGCGCTTGAGCTCGTCGTCGCCGACGGGCTCCTTCTTGAGGCGCTCCATCTCGCCGAGCAGCTCCTTCTCGAGCGTCTCCGGCGTCTGTCCCGGCAGCGGCGTGGCGTAGAACCAGAAGAGGTTCGGGTCGAAGGAGAAGTAGGAATAGTCGCCGCCGGCCTCGAGCGCGAGCTGGCGCTCGTAGACCAGGTGGCGATAGAGCCGCGACGAGCGGCCGCCCGACAGCACGACCGACAGCACGTCGAGCGCGGCGGCGTCAGGCGACTGCTGGTTCGGCACCGGGAAGCCGAGGTAGACGATGGGCAGCTCGGCCGGCCGCTGCACGAGGAGCCGGCGCTCACCGTTCTGCTCGGGCTCGACGGCCAGCACCTTCGGCGGCTCGGGCGCGCGCGGGATCGGCCCGAAGATCTCCTTGATCTTCGCCAGCACCGCCTCGGCCTTGAAGTCGCCGGCGGCGACCAGCAGCGCGTTGTTGGGCGCGTAGTAGGCCTTGTAGAAGGCCTGGATCTCCTCGCGCGTGATGCGCTTGAGATCGACCGCCCAGCCGACGATCGGCTGCCCGTAGGGGTGGGCCCGGAAGGCGAGCGCGCTCACCTCCTCGCCCAGCGCGCCGCCGGGATCGTCCTCGGTGCGCGTGCGCCGCTCCTCGGTCACCACCTCGCGCTCGGAGTCGACGATCTTGGGATCGAGCGTGAGGTTGTGCATGCGGTCGGCCTCGAGCGCCAGCATGAGATCGAGACGATCGGCGGCGATGTCGACGTAGTACGAGGTGACGTCCTGCGAGGTGAACGCGTTGTCCTGCCCGCCGTTGCGCTCGACGATACGCGCGTAGGCGCCGGGCGGGTTGGTCGGCGTGCCCCGGAACATCAGGTGCTCGAGGAAGTGCGCGATGCCGGTGGCGCCGCGCGCCTCGTTGCGCGAGCCCACGCGATACCAGAGCTGGAGCGACACGATGGGGCTGCGGTGGTCCTCCAGCAGGAGCACGCGCAGCCCGTTGTCGAGCGTGACGGCCAGCACGGGCGCCGGCGCCTCGGCGGCGGTACCCGAGGCGGCGGTGGCGAGGGTCACGGCGAGGAGCGCGAGGGACAGCCAGCGACGCATGACGTCGATTATAGCCCCCGGGACTTGGCAAGCCCGGCCGGACGGGTTTACCTTGATCAGGTCTCCGCGCCCATGCCCAAGCCCGAGCACGAGTTCTTCCGCCCCGACGCGCTTCCGTGGGAGCCCGTCACCGGCTCCGCCACCGGCGGCGCCGGGGGCCCCGGCGTGCACGAGAAGATCCTGAGCCGCGATCCCGCGACCGGCGACGTCACGCGCCTGCTGCGCTTCGCGGCCGGCGTGGAGACGACCGGGACGATCACCCACGACTTCTGGGAAGAGGTCTGGATCCTGGACGGTGAGCTGATCGACCTGGGCAAGGGGCAGACGTTCACGGCCGGCATGTACGCGTGCCGGCCGCCCGGCATGGTGCACGGGCCCTACCGGGTCCCCCACGGCTGCGTGACCTTCGAGATCCGCTACACGAAATAACTGCGAGTCCACGACACAGGAGAGGCGATGGCCAAGCTGAAGTTCGGCGCGTGGATCCCGACGTACGCCTGGGCGGACCGCAGCGGTGGCGCGAAGAACGTTCGCAACATCCGCGAGTCTATCGAGCGGTGCGAGAAGCACGGCATCGACGTCTGGGTGATCGATCACCTGCTCTCGGCCCCCGGCCTCTACGGCAACGCCTGGCTGGAGCCGCTGGCGACACTGGCCTATGCGGCCGCAGCGACATCCAAAGTCAAGCTCGCCACCGGCATCCTGGTCCTGCCGGTCCGCCACCCGGTGGTGCTGGCCAAGGAGATCTCGACGCTGTGCCATATGTCGAACAACCGCTTCGTGTTCGGTGTGGGTCCCGGATGGTACACGCGCGAGTTCGAGGTGACAGGCTCCCGCATCGAGGAGCGCGGGCGGCGCACCGACGAGATCCTCGAGGCCGTCACGCTCCTGCTGTCCAAGCCGAACGTGACCTACAGCGGACGCTACTACTCCTTCAAAGACGTCACGATCGATCCGCGGCCCCCGAGGCTGCCTCAGATCTGGGTGTCGGGCGGCTCCCGGATTCCCGATCCCAACGAGCACGATGTGCCCGTGATCGCCAGGACGGTGATGGACCGCATCGTGAAGGCCGGCAACTGGCTGTCCCGGTGCTCGGGCAAGCAGGAGTGGGTCAAGCGTGACTGGGTGCAGCTGCAGGATCATGCCCGCCGGCTCGGCAAGGACCCGCGCGCGATCACCTTCGGCCACTGCAACTTCACCCACCTGGTCGAGGAGAAGAGCCACGAGCGGGCGCTCGCGAAGTCGAAGGCGCCATTCCTGCGGGCGATGGGCCGCCACCGCTCCTACGAACACCTGCAGGAGTGCTACATGATCGGCAGCGTCGATCACATCAACGCGCGCATTCAGGACCTGGTGGACTCCGGCCTGAAATATCTCGTGCTGGGGCCCGTCACCGACGACCCGAGGCAGATCGACCTGCTGGCCAGGCGCGTCATGCCGGCCTTCCGGTAGTGTCGGCGTATCATCACCGCGTGATGCGCGCCTGGGTGCTCGCCGTCGCCATCGTGCTCGTGCCGGGCCTGGCCGGCGCGCAGCCCTGCACGGAGTCGCTGACGACGCTGTTCGAGCGGGTCTCGCCGGCGGTGGTGTCGATCCAGGCGATGAAGATCAACAAGATCCGCCCGCAAAAGCGGTTCGAGACGATCGTGGGCTCGGGGCTCATCATCGATCGCGGCGGCGAGATCCTCACCAACGCCCACGTGGTGGACGGTGCGGCGTCCATGTCGGTCACGCTCGACAACGGCGCCAAGGTCACCGCCCGCCTGGTGGGCCTCGACCCGGTGCTCGACGTCGCCCTGATTCGCGTGGACGCCTCGTCGCCCCTGCCCGTGGCGCAGCTCGGCGACTCCTCCACGGTGAAGGTCGGCGACGAGGTGGTGGCGATCGGCAATCCGCTGGGGCTCGACCAGACGATGACCCGGGGGATCGTCAGCGGGCTCAACCGCATGCTGCCCGGCATCTCGGACGAGCCCATGGTGCAGACGGACGCGCCGATCAACCCCGGGAACTCCGGCGGGCCGCTGGTGGACCGCTGCGGCCGCATCATCGGCATCAACACGCTGATCTCCGAGGACGCGCAGTCGATCGGCTTCGCCATCCCCATCAACGCCGCCCGTGCGGTGCTACGCGACCTGCGCGAGGCCGGGCGCGTCGCGCGGCCCTGGCTCGGCATGCAGGGCCGCGCGATCGAGCCCGGGTTGGCCAACGTCGTGAAGATGCCGCTGACGGCGGGCTACCTGGTGGAGATCGTCTACGACGGCAGCCCGGCCGAGCAGGCGGGCGTGCGCGGCGGCACGCTGGCGGTCGTCGTGCAGGGCGACGAGTATCTGCTGGGCGGTGACATCGTGACGGCGATCCAGGGCACGCCGGTGCGAACGCACCAGGACTACATCGCCAAGGTGAAGACGCTCAAGCCGGGGCAGCGCGTGCGGGTGACGCTGATGCGCGAAGGGCACTCGCGCGAGGTCACGCTCACCGTGGGCGAGCGGCCTCGCCTGCCCTCCGATCTCGGCGACTAGCGCAGGCGCGCGGTGCGCTCGAGCTCGTCGGCGTCCACGACGCGCTCCTCGCCGTCCATCGACTGCACGACGTAGGCGGGCCCGGTCGAGCCGTCCGTGAAGGTGTGGGTCTTCTCCACGCGGACGACCACGCCGAGCAACCCGTCGTCCGCCATCCGCGTCAGCCAATCACCCGGCTTGAAGAAGAACAGCCATTCGGTGCGGCCGCGCGAGCGTGACGGCGCGCTCGGCGCGACGCTGGCCACGGGCGGGGGCGGCGCGACGGAGGGCGTGGGCGCGGGCTCGGGCGGCGCGGGCACGAACGACGGCGCCGACGGCCGCGTGACGTAGACGGCCGTCACGCCGGCCGCGGTCAGCGCGAACAGGACGGCGAGCGTCGCCACCAGCCCGCGGCGCCGCCGACGCACGGCCTGCTGCGGCGCCACGCGCGGCGGGCGGATGCCGGCCCGCGGTGGATCCCTCTGCGGCGCGACCTCGCGCGGGCCCGTGAGGGGCGCGGCCGGCGGCACGATGTCGGCCGGTGCCTCCGGCGTCGGCGCAGCCGCGGCCGCCGTGGTGGGCTCGCGCGTCCCGCACGCCGGGCAGCGGCGCGCGTCGCGCGGGACCCGGTTACCGCACGCGCGGCAGGCGACGAGCCGGTTACGGTCCGCGTCGCTCACGCACCCTCCAGCAGCCGCCGCGCCTGCGTGAAGACGCCGCGCAGCATCGGCCGCGTGAGCTTGCCGGTGAACGTGTTCTGCTGGCTCGGGTGATAACAGGCCAGCAGCGTCATGCCGTCGACGAACCGCGTGGCCACGCCGTGGCCGAAGCGCGGCGGCGCCGTGGGACGCGGCAGGCCGAGTCGCTTTCGCGTGCGCAGGTAGGCCTGCCAGCCGATCCGGCCGAGGCCCACGACGACGCGCACGCGGTCGAGCCGGCGCAGCTCCTCGATCAGATACGGCTCGCAGCGCTCGATCTCGTCCGGCAGCGGCTTGTTGAGCGGCGGCGCGCAGCGCAGCGCGGCCGTGATGTAGGCGTCGCGCAGGCGCAGGCCATCGTCCGGCCGCACGGAGGTCGCCTGGTTGGCGAAGCCCGCGTGGTGGAGGGCGTCGAACAGCCAGTCGCCGCTGCGATCGCCGGTGAACATCCGGCCCGTGCGATTGCCGCCGTGGGCGGCGGGCGCGAGGCCCACCAGCAGCAGGCGCGCCCGCGCATCGCCGAAGCCCGGCAGCGGGCGCGCCCAGTAGCGCTGCCCCGCGTAGCGCGGCGGCGGCTTCACGGCGACGCCTTCGCGGTGGGCAACCAGCCGGGGACAGCGACGGCAGCGGACGATGCGGGCGTCGAGCCGGTCGAGCGCGCTTCGGTCTTGCAATCTCGCCGGATTGTGACACGGTGATGCCCATGGCGCCACCGCGGGATGCCGGCGAACGCGTGGCCACCGTGCTCGTGCACGGCGGCGCCGGAGCCGATCCCGCCGAGGGCCGCGACGAGTTGCGCGCCGGCGTCGCGGCGGCCGCGCTCGCCGGCTGGCGCGCGCTCGGCGGCGGAGGACGCGCGCTCGACGCGGTGGAGGCCGCCGTGCGCACGCTCGAGGATCATCCGCGCTTCAACGCCGGCCGCGGCTCCGTGCTGACCTCGGCCGGCACGATCGAGATGGACGCCTCGATCATGGAGGGCGATCGCCTCGCCTGCGGTGCCGTCGCGGCGGTCAGCCGCGTCGCGAATCCGGTCACGCTCGCCCGCCGCGTGATGGAGGACGAGCGCCACGTGCTGCTCGTCGCCGACGGCGCCCACGCCTTCGCGCGCGCGGTGGGTCTTCCCGACTGCGATCCCGCGCTGCTCATCACCGACCGCCAGCGGATCCGCCTGGCGAAGCACGAGACCGACAGCCGCGGCACCGTCGGCGCCGTCGCCATCGACCGCCACGGCACGATCGCGGCGGCGACGTCCACCGGCGGCACGCTCGGCAAGCGTCCCGGCCGCGTCGGCGACAGCGCGCTCATCGGCTGCGGGACCTACGCCGACAGCGCCCTCGGCGGCGTGTCGTGCACGGGCGCCGGCGAGGCCATCATCCGCGTCGTGCTGGCCCGCCGCACGCTCGATCGCCTGGCCGAGAAGGACGATCCCCACGCCGCCGCGCGCGCCGCCGTCGACCTCCTGGTCAAGGACGGACGCGGCGAGGGCGGCCTCATCCTGGTCGATTCGCGCGGCCGCGTCGGTTACGCCTACTCCACGCCGCTGATGCCGGTGGCGTGGATGTCGTCCGGGCTCGACGTCCCCGAAGTGCCCTTCTGACGTGACGCCGGCGGCCGCCCCGCTCGACGCCGCCGCCGTCGAAGCCGCCCGCGTACGGCTGCAGGGCGCGATCTACGAGACGCCCTGCGCGTACTCGCAGACGCTGTCCGAGCTCTCCGGCGCGCAGTGCTACGTGAAGCTCGAAAATCTGCAGATGACCGGCTCCTTCAAGGAGCGCGGCGCCGCCAACCTCCTGCTCCAGCTCAGCGCCGCCGAGCGCCGTCGCGGGGTGACGGCGGCCAGCGCCGGCAACCACGGCCTCGCCGTGGCCTTCCACGCCGCGCGCCTGGGCATCCCCGCCACCATCGTCATGCCGACCTACGCGCCGCTGATCAAGGTCACCTCCGCGCGCCGCTACGGCGCCGAGGTCATCCTGCACGGCGCCAATTACGACGAGGCGTACGAGCGGGCGCAGGCGGTGGTGGCCGAGCGCGACGCGGTCTTCGTCCACCCGTTCGACGACGCGCGTGTCGTGGCCGGCCAGGGCACGCTGGGCCTCGAGCTCGTGGAGCAGGTCGAGGGGCTCGACGCGGTGGTGGTGCCGGTGGGCGGCGGCGGTCTCATCGCCGGCGTGGCGCTGGCCATCAAGAGCCGGCGTCCCGACGTGCGGGTGATCGGCGTGCAGTCCGCCGCCGTGCCGGGCATGGAGCGCGCGCTGGCCGCGGGCGAGCGTGTGCGCGTGCCGGCCGGCGCGACCATCGCCGACGGCATCGCCGTGCGCCGGGTCGGCGCGCTCACGTACGAGCTCGCCGCGCGCCTCGTCGACAACGTGGTGACGGTGGACGAGGAAGAGCTGGCCAACGCGGTCCTGCTGCTGCTCGAGATCGAGAAGACCGTCGTCGAGGGCGCCGGCGCCGCGCCGCTGGCCGCGCTGCTGAATCGCTCGCTCGGCCTCACCGGGGGCCGCGTGGTGCTCGTGCTCTCGGGCGGCAACATCGACGTGACGATGCTGGCGCGCATCATCGAGCGCGGCCTCGTGAAGGACGGCCGGCTCGTGCGGCTGGGGGTCGTGCTCCAGGATCGCCCCGGCGCGCTGGCCCGCCTCACCGCGCAGCTCGCCGAGGAGCGCGCCAACATCCTGCAGATCGAGCACGACCGCGCCTTCGCCGGCCAGCCGATCGGCTCCACGGAGGTCGAGCTCACGCTGGAGACGTCCGGGCGCAAGCACATCGACGCGATCAAGCAGCGTCTGGAGTCGGCCGGCTACAGCGTGGAGGAGCGCGGGAGCTGACCGTCGGTCAAGCCGCTGACGATCGCCTCGCGCGTGCGGGTCGCCAGGTCGCGCGCAGCGGCGCGCGGCTCCAGGGCGGCGTCGGCCGAGAGCGGCGCGTGGTACGTGATGGTGATCGGCACCGGCCGCGGCACCACGCGGCCGGGCGGCCACGCGCGGAAGCCGCCGTCGATGGTCACCGGGAGCACCGGCACCCCCAGCGAGACGGCCAGCCGGAAGGCGCCCGGCTTGAAGCGCCGCACGTGGCCGTCCGTCGTGCGCTCCCCTTCCGGGAACATCATCAACGCCTCGCCGCCCTGCAGCAGCCGCACCGCCTCGCGGGTCGCGCGCGCGTCGCGGGACTCGATGTCGACCGGAAAGGCGCGCAGGAGGCGGATCAGACGGCTGAAGACCGGGATGTCGAAGAGCCGGCTCCACGCCATGTAGTAGACCGGCCGGCGCACCGGGATGGTCACCAGCGGCGGGTCCGCGTACGTCTGGTGATTCGGCGCGATGATGACCGGACCCTCGACCGGAATGTGCTCGGTGCCCCGCAGGGCCAGCCGGAAGTAGGCGCGGCAGGCGGCGTGGACGGCGGGCCGGTACAGGTCGATGACGGGGGTCCGCGACGGCACCCCCGTAGACTACACGAACAAAAAACGGGGCCGGGATAGCTCCCGGCCCCGTCAGTACTTGCTGCGCTAGGTGTTACTCGTCCTCGGCGCCGACTTCGACCTCCACCGGCATGTAGCGGCTCGCCCGCTCTAGCCGATCCTGGCAGCGCACGCACGTCAGAACCTCCGGCATCACGCGCAGGCGGGCGGGCGCGATCTCCTCGCCGCACTCCGTGCAGACACCGTACTCACCGCGATCCAGCCGCTCGAGCGCGGCCGTGATGCGATTCACGCGGTCGACCAGCAGCTCGCGCGTGGCGAAGCCGATCTCCCGGCGCTCGTTGGCCTGGATCTCGTCCACCTCATCGGCGAATGACCAATGCTCACCGCGAGGGCCGAGCAGATCCTCCAGAGCCGTGGCGCCACCCAACTGCCGAAGCCGGGCCACTGCAGCCCTCAGATCTTGCTCCAGCCGCTTCCGGATGCCGTCCATGGTGTCGTCCCTCCTCGTAACTGGCGCGCCACCTGGTGCAACGGGCGTGCCGCACCATAGACGGAGGAGCCACCACGCCAATTCATTGGGAAAATCGCGCGGAGGGCCCCGAGGCGGACCGGCTTGCTGGTCACTCAATGGGCAATCTGCCTGGGATCGGTGGCCCGTTCGACGACAGCATGACACTGTCCGTCAAAATTCGTCGCCCCGTCGAGGGTTAGCGAGGCCTATCGAGTCGCCTCGGATACACTCGGCGGGTGAGCGGCACCCCACCAGCCCTATATATGGTCCTACCGTTCGTGGCCATGCTGCTCTCGATCGCCATCCTGCCGCTCCGGATACCGCACTGGTGGGAGTCCAACGCCAACAAGCTGCTCGTCAGTGCGGTCCTGGGGGCCCCGATCCTGGCGGTCTACGCCATCCGGGCGCCGAGCGCTCTCGCCCACGCCGCGCACGACTACGTCTCCTTCATCGTGCTGCTGGCCGGCCTGTACGTGATCTCGGGGGGGATCCTGCTCCGGGGCGATCTCGAGGCGACGCCGCTGGTCAACACGACCTTCCTGGCCATCGGCGCCCTCCTCGCCTCGTTCGTGGGGACCACGGGGGCCTCGATGCTGCTGATCAGGCCGCTGCTGATGACCAACCGGGAACGCACGCGCGTGACCCACACCGTGATCTTCTTCATCTTCCTCGTCTCGAACATCGGCGGCATGCTGACGCCGCTCGGGGACCCGCCCCTGTTCCTCGGCTATCTGCAGGGCGTGCCGTTCACGTGGACCTTCCGGCTGTGGCTGCCGTGGGCCGCGATGATCGGGGCGCTCCTGGCCGTGTACTTCGTCTGGGACACGAGGGCGTACACCCATGAGCCGCTGGCGGCCCTGCGCCGCGATCGGGCCGAGCAGACACCGCTGCGGATCCAGGGCGCCGGCAACGCGCTCCCGCTCGCCGGCGTCGTTCTCGTCGTGGCGTTCCTGGGCGCCCCGTGGCGCGAGGGCGCCATCGTCGCGCTCGCCGCCCTGTCCTACTGGCGCACCGCGCCGGCGATCCATCGCAGTAACGGCTTCACGACGTATCCCATGGTCGAGGTCGCCGTGCTGTTCCTCGGGATCTTTCTCACGATGGTGCCGGCCCTGGAGCTGCTGCGCCTGCGGGGCCATGAACTCGGGGTGCGCGAGCCGTGGCAGTTCTTCTGGGCGTCGGGCACGCTGTCGTCATTCCTCGACAACGCGCCGACGTACCTGACGTTCCTGGCCCTGGCGCAGGGGCTACGCCTGGCCCCGGAAGTCGTCGGTGTCCCCCATGCGATCCTGGCGGCGATCAGCGTCGGCTCGGTCGCAATGGGCGCGAACAGCTACATCGGCAATGCGCCGAACTTCATGGTCAAGACCCTCGCCGAGGAGGCCGGCGTCAGGATGCCGAGCTTCGGCGGCTACATGCTGTACAGCGGCGCCATCCTGCTGCCGCTGTTCGCCGCCGTGACCGTCGTCTTCTTCCGCTGAGGGCCGCGGTCACTCCTCCGCGTACTGTTTCTTGAGCGCGGCCACCACGGCCGGATCGGCGAGCGTCGTCGTATCGCCCAGCGCCCGGCCCTCGGCAATGTCGCGCAGGAGCCGGCGCATGATCTTGCCCGAGCGGGTCTTGGGCAGCTCCGCGGAGAAGATGATGTCGTCGGGGCGCGCCAGCGCGCCGATCTTCTTGGCGACGTGCTGCTTGAGCTCGTCCTGCAGCGCCTTGGTGCTGGCCACGCCGGCCTTGACGGTGACGAACGCCGCGATGGCCTGGCCCTTGATCTCGTGGTTCTTGCCGATCACGGCGGCCTCCGCGACCTGCTTGTGATCGACCAGGGCGGATTCGACCTCCATCGTCGAGACGCGATGCCCGGAGACGTTCATGACGTCGTCCACGCGGCCCAGCAGCCAGAAGTAGCCGTCCTTGTCCCGCTTGGCGCCGTCGCCGGTGAAGTAGATGTCGGGGTACTTCGACCAGTACTGCTTCACGAAGCGGTCGGGATCGCCCCAGATGCCACGGAGCATGCCCGGCCAGGGCTTGCGGAGCACGAGGTAGCCGGCCTTGGCCGGACGGCCCTGCTCGTCCAGCACCTCGGCGTCGATGCCGGGGAACGGCCGCGTCGCCGAGCCCGGCTTCAGCACGGTCACGCCGGGCAGCGGCGTGATGAGGATGTGGCCGGTCTCGGTCTGCCACCAGGTGTCCACGACGGGGCAGTTGCCGCGGCCGATGACCTTCCAGTACCAGACCCAGGCCTCCGGATTGATCGGCTCACCGACCGAGCCGAGCAGCCGCAGGCTCGAGAGGTCGCAGCGGTTCGGAAACTCGTCGCCCCACCGCATGAACGTACGGATCGCCGTGGGCGCCGTGTAGCAGATCGTGATGCCGTGCTTCTCGATGATGCGCCAGAAGCGGTCCTTGTCGGGATAATCGGGCGTGCCCTCGTACATCACCGTGGTGGCGCCGTTGGCCAGCGGGCCGTAGAGGACGTACGAGTGCCCGGTGACCCAGCCGACGTCGGCGGTGCACCAGTACACGTCGTCGTCCTGGATGTCGAAGACCCACTTGTGGGTGGCGGCGACGCCGGTGAGATAGCCGCCGGTCGTGTGGATGATGCCCTTCGGCTTGCCCGTCGAGCCCGACGTGTAGAGCAGGTACAGCAGATCCTCCGAGTCCATCGGCTCGGCCGGACACTTCGGCTCCACGCCCTTGACGAAGTCGTCCCACCAGATGTCGCGGCCCTGCTGCATGTCCACCGCCTGGCCGGTGCGCTTGACCACGATCACGGTGGTGACGCCGGGGCACTCCTTGAGCGCGTCGTCCGTGTTCTTCTTCAGCGGCACGGTGGTCCCGCGCCGCCAGCCGCCGTCGGCGGTGATCACGAGCTTGGAGTCGGCGTCATGGATGCGGTCGCGCACGGACTCCGGCGAGAAGCCGCCGAAGATCACCGAGTGGGCGGCGCCGATGCGCGTGCACGCCAGCATGGCGATCGCGACCTCGGGCACCATCGGCATGTAGATGGTGATCCGGTCGCCCTTGCGCACGCCGTGGCGCTTGAGCGCCGCGGCGAAGCGCTGCACCTCGCGATAGAGGTCCCAGTACGTCAGCGTGCGCGTGTCCCCCGGCTCGCCTTCCCAGATGAGCGCGGCCTTGGTGCGGCGGGACGTGGTGACGTGGCGGTCGAGACAGTTGTACGAGACGTTGAGCTTGCCGCCCACGAACCACTTGGCGGATGGCGGCTTCCACTCGAGGGCCTTCTTCCAGGGCTTGAACCAGGTCAGCTCACGCGCGCGCTGTTCCCAGAAGCGCACCGGGTTACGGGCGGCCTCGCGGTAGATCGCCTCGGTCCGGACGAGTGCCCGCTTGACGAAGCCCTTCGGCGGACGGAACTTCCGGTCTTCCTTGAGGAGCGCCTGGATCGTGTCGCCCTGTGGTGCCTTCGCCATGTCGTCCTCGTCAGTGAGTCAGGGTTAGCCCGTAGCGCGAGCGCGCGTATTCTCGCTCAGCGCTCGAAGGCGTTCAACCGTGGGACGTGGCGGGCCGGGCCCCGGGGACCGGAGGGAGTGTTCACATGGCGGCAGCGGGGCGGGGGTTGCACTCCCCGCCCCGCTGCCGCCTCACGCGATCACGCCCGGGCGCGCGAGGCCTCGATGGCCCCTTCCTCCCAGATGCTGTGCTTGCGGGTTTCCGGCATGAGGAAGATCGAGAGCAGGAACATGATGGCCGGCACCGCGATGGGATAGATCAGCGCGTAGCCCACGCTGTTCGTCGACAGGTACATGGACGTCGTCACGATCGGCACGAGGCCGCCGCCCCACCCGTTGCCGATGTGGTAGGGCACGGACACCGAGGTGTAGCGGATGCGGCTGGGGAAGAACTCCGCCAGGAACGCCCCGATCGGCCCGTAGGTCATGCCCACGTAGTTGACCAGGATC
>Ga0075434_100004829_pt1 | contig 12214 bp, 11 predicted proteins | sample RhiMethybrSRZTD3_FD_75298 | JGI IMG/M metagenome (GOLD analysis project Ga0075434, IMG submission 75298) | Populus rhizosphere microbial communities from Tennessee, USA - Rhizosphere MetaG P. TD hybrid SRZTD3 | ecosystem: Host-associated > Plants > Roots > Rhizosphere > Soil | place: USA... | reverse complement strand
TCTTCCAGTCATCCTGTCCGAAGCTGAACGTGCCGGTATTGATATCGGACCGGAGGGCGACGATCAGTCCCTTCGGGTTCACGTCGGTTTTGGGCGCAACGGTCAGGACGAGAAGATCGAGCGACGGCGGCACCGCGGCTGGATCGAAGAACGCCGGGCCTCCGGCCCCGGCGAGCACGTCACTCAAACGCTGCAGGAGCGTCATCCCGGTGAAGCCGGGCTGGTCCCACTGATACAGATCGCGCAGCACCGTGGCGGGCTCGCTGAACCACGTCCCGATCCGATCGAAGTGAAACGTGGAAATCGTGTACGGAGGGTTGTGGGGGTCAGCCGATCCGGCATTGAAGTGCTGTTGCTCGAGAATGCCGAGGAGAACCAGCAGCTCGTTGAGCCCGCGAACGGCTTCGAGCGCCCGTACCAGGACGACGTTGAACAGCCGTTCCGGAATGGCGTTGATCGTCGCCGCCGGCACGGCAAGACCGAGACCGTTGATCGCCGTCTTCAGAGTGGTCAGGCCCTGCACGACGCCGGCGATGTTCTGGATGAGCCCCGCGCTCTTGGCGATGATGGCGCCGGTGTTGTCGGCGTCGATCGCGACCGTCAGCTCGCCCGACAGCTGCATCATGTCGCGGACTTTCGCGACGACCGTGCTCAGCGGTGCCGCGATCGCGGTCTCCTGCGCGGCGGTAAGCGGGATACCGAGTTCGAGGAACAAGGTGAGCGCGCGGCCGGGCTCCAGCTCGTGCTCGAGCGGCGCGACCGCATCGGCGATCTGCTGCAGCACGAGTTGAACGGTGTTCGCGGTCGTGGTCATACCGCGCCCCCTGCGGCGAGCGGCGCGTATGTGGCGGGCATCAGATGAACCGCCGTTCGGGCACCGAATCCACGAGCGTGTCGAGCGTATCGCAGGCGGGGGTGGCCGCCCACGCGAGCGTTTCTTCCCGATAGCGACGAATGTCAGCCGCCAGGCCTGCGCTGCCGTGCGCCGCAAGGGCGTCCCCCATGCTGGCGAGGAGCTGGTCGCGGCGGATGCCATCGATCGCGCGCGGGATCGGCTCGGCGGGATGGCGCGCGTTGTTCAACACACGGTTCAGAAATGCAGGTCCCTGATTGCGACGCCAGGTCAGCGTGACCCGGCTGCGCTGGTTCACCAGCTGGACGACCTCGTTGTAGTGGCGCTCGATAACCTCCGCGAGGCGGCGCCCCTCTACCGTGGCCAGCAACCGTTCCTTCAGAGCGTCGACGCGCGGCCGGCCGTCGTCGAGAATCAGTGCCGCATCGGCCGACATTCCGACCGCCGCCGGATTGTCGTGCACGGGGTTCGCTCTCGTGATCGCCGTGACCTGCAGCCGGTCGAGCACGGGATGGATATGACACGCGATCGAGTTGTTCTGATTCGGGAATGACGCGCTGAAGAGCAGGCCCACCAGGTTTCCCTGTTCGGTGATGATGGCCGCTCCCGAATCCCCCTCCCCCGAGAACCGCATGACGCCGTCGCAGTTTGGCTCGATCGGCTCGATCTCGATCACGTTGTCGAAGCCGGGAATGCCGAACTGCCCGGGAACGTTTTTCGTGACGCTGACGATGCGCCCCTTGGTCAGACGCGTGTCCCAGCCGGTCTTGAAGACGACGTCGCCGACGCGGGCACGGGCGATGTCTTTGATTTCATCGGAGCCGCCCGCGCTCAGCAGACGAACACGGTTGGCAAAGCTGACGCCGCAGTTGCAGTTGCAGCAGCTCGAGATGCGGATCTTCAGCCGCGCGGCTGCGCAGTCCACATGGAAGCTGGCCTGTGCTTCGCCAGGAAAGGTGAAGGGAACGTTCTGCTTCTCGGACTTGTGCAGCGTCGCGACGAGGTTGTTCGGCAGGTCCTCTGCCGTGTTGGGCTGATAGACCTCGTCGCCGGGCTGTCCTTCGACGGTGGCGCCGTTGGTATTGACCAGGACGTGGTGGTTCGTCACGAGCGCGACGTTGTGCGGATCGCCGGCTTCGCCGTTGATCGTGGCGAAGAACCCCAGCGTCCCGATTCCATGTTCCCGGCCTCGCGGAGTGTTGAACCAGCGGCCGTTCATGACGGAGATTCCGCCGATCAGCGGCGAATGGGTCGCTTCGTCGCGGCAGCTCATACGAACGCTCCGGCGAGCATGGTGACGTGCAGCCTGTCCAGCAGCGGGTGGATGTGGCACGCGTAGGCGACCTGCGGGTCCGTGTCGCTTCTCCCCCACAACAGACCCACGGCCTCGTCGCGATCGTTCACAATCAGCGCGCCCGAATCGCCCGGCTCGACGAACTGACCGCCGGCGCTGCGGATCACCAGATTGCGCAGGCGATCGGCGGCGCCGCTGCACGTCACCGGCGCGAGCGCGTCGACGATGCGGCCGGCGGTCACGCCGGTGGCGCCGCCGATCTTTCGAACGCGCTGGACGCGCCCGCCGAGCAGATCGAGCGCGTGGAGACGCGCGGTCCCGCGAATACGCAGCGACAGCGCTTCGGCTCCGGACTCGATCGTCGCGTTCGCCCGCCACGGCTGGTTCTCGGCGAGACGAGCGGTGGCGCCGTCGACGAAATAGTCGACCGCCTGTTCCGCCGGATATGAAAAGCGATGGTTCCCCTCGTACCCTTCGTCCTCGATCGCCGCAATCGGCCGCAGGCCCTCACGAGTGACGACGCGCGGATTGCCGCGCTCGGCGAACCGCGGAGCGTAGATCGCAGAACCCCTGACCGCGCCGTGTGCCAGCAGCACGTGCCGATTCGACACTAGTACCTCCTGGCGATGCTGCGTGCCGTTGACGAGGGCGAGGAACCCCAGTGTCCCCAGGCCCGACGTGTTGGCGGCGGTGGCAGGCGCATCGAGCAGACCGCGCAGGTTGCTGATCAGCATTCCCGGTGCGATTGCGTCCGCGCCGATTTCAACGGGTGCGGAGGCCGGCCGCGCGACAAGCGTCGGGATGACGTCGGTCGGCCAGCCGTCGAAATGCCGCGGGATGACCTGGTCGCGCGAGAGCTCGGCGACAGGAACCTTCCGATCCACGTACACGCGCCACGCGGTCTCGCTGGTCATGGCGGCGCGGACTTCACGAACGCCAAACCCCACGCCGGTGACGTGGGGGTAGTTCCGCAGCATCCGTTCGACCGCCTCAAGGCGCGCAGGCATCGCGACGGCGCCGTTCACGATGCGCGGTCCAATGCGCGCACCCCGAGCCTGTCGGCAAGCGTACCGATGTCGTCGGCGCTGTCGAGCAGCGTCCGCACCTCGTGGCGATGCGCCTCGATGGAACCGCGCAGCCCGGGGCTCCCGTGGCGCGCGAGCACGTCGAGGAGCTGATCGAACCCCGGCCCACGCTCGACACCGTGGAACTCGCGCGGCACGGCGTGATCTGCATGCCGTGACGCGTTGACCATGTGGCCGAGAAAGTCGGGACCGTGCAGCCGATGCCACGCAACGGTGACCGGGCGAACGCGATTGACGAGATGCGTGACCTCCTGCAGGTGCTGCAGCGCGAGCGCGTGATAGAACTGCCCCAGCTCCGAGCTCAGAATGTTGTCGCGCAGCGTCGCGGCGAGCGCGGCGTTCGGATCGGCGGCCGCGAGCGCCAGTTCGCTCTCGAGCGAGGTCGCGTCGGCGCTGGCTCCCGCCAGGTGCTGCGTGGACACCATCGTGACGCCGAGATAGTTGAGCACCGGCTCGATGTGACACGCCGCGTAGAAGCCCCCCAATCCTTCGAGCTCGCCGACCAGCAACCCGATGATTTTGCGCTGGCTGTTGACGACGACCGAACCGGAGTCCCCTCCGACGGCGAACTTGGCTCCGCCGCCGCAGTTCGGACCGAGATCGGCGATCACGATCGACCGCCCGTAATGAAAATGGGTGTTCGGATCCTCCCAATCCATCTCGGCGGCGAAGAGCTTGCCCGACGTCCAGCCGGTGTGCTCGCCGGCCTTGTAGACCTTGTAGTCACCGGGCGTCGCCGCCTGAATCGGCAGCGTGACGCGATCGATTCCCTCGATGACGCCGGAGCCGAGCGCCGTCTGATTGAGGTTGTGAACCAGGTTGCCGAACTTCACCCCCTTGTTCTTGCCGCAGCAGCTCGAGAAGTTCGTGTTGATGTGGAAACTGCTCGCATCGATGTAGTAATCGACAGGGGCCGGCTCGCCGCTGTATTGATACGGATGGTTGTTCTGCATCCCGAGGTTCTCGATGCGGCCGATCGGGTGCTTGTCGGCCGCGACGATCGTGGGATCGGGCAGCATCTGAACTCTCGGCTGATAGACGGGATCACCGACCGCCGCCCCGTTCGCCGCCAGCACGTGATTGTTGGTGAGGCCGACGATGTTGTCGCGGGAGCTCGATCGATTGAGGGTCGCGAAGAATCCGAGCGTACCCAGCTCGTCCCCGACCGGCGAGTTGGTCGCGTCCATCCGCTTCAGGTTCGAGATCACGATGCCGCCGACGAGGATGTCGAACTTCTCGCGAATCGCGCAGTCCAGGCGGCGCAGCGACGGCGCGGTTAGTACGTCGGTCGAGAACCCGTGCACTTCACGGGGGAGCACTTCGTCGGGTGGGAGCTCGGACAGCGGCCGCTTCCTGCGCACGAAGACGATCCAGCTGAGCTCGTTCGTGATGACGCCGTTACGAACCTTGTAGCCAAGGCCGCCGCCCAGCACTCCCGGCTTCTGCGAGAGTTCCGCCCGAGCCCGCTCGGCGCGCCGCGTGAGATCCGCGTCGGACACCGCCAACCTCCTCACGTCGCGACAACGCAAAAAAGAAGACGCGAAGTGTCGTGCAATCCGCGCGCGAGCGCAAGCGAAAAGCGGCGAAGCGCGAAACGAAAAAGGTACCCGCGACGTCTGTCCAGCTGCGTAACAATGCGGCGGGAACACGGTGCCCAAATCAATCCTTATATTTGAGCTCGCGTCGCAGGCACTCTTGCTCGCGCTTCGCCAGGCTGCCGGAGACCTTTCTGCTACTCTGAAGATCCTTGCGATGCAGGCGAACGGCCTACCGTCCCGCACTTCGATCCTCACTGCCGCCGCGCGTGCACTCGGATCCCGCGAGCCCGATCCGAGCGTGCGCAATCCTGATTGGCTTGCCGATCGGCTGATCGGTCCGGCGGAGTTGAAGCTCGTCGAGGAACATCCGATCGGCAGAGCGCTCGATCGGGACGTCGGGGACGCGATGAACGACCTCGAGGTCTTCGGATTCGTCTGGCTGATGCTGGTGCGGACGCGATTCATCGACGAGATGCTGCAGCGCGCCGTTCGCAACGGCGCGACGCAGGTGGTGATCCTCGGTGCCGGTTTCGACACGCGGGCTCACCGGTTCGCCGAGCTCCTGCGCGACGCGGTCGTGATCGAGATCGATTACGGCGCCACTCAGGACTACAAGCGGCGGCGCGTGGACGCGGCGCTCGGCGGCGCGCCGGACAACCTCGCCTACGCCCCGATCGATTTCACCCGCGAGAGCCTTGGCGAGGTGCTCGATCGCGCCGGCTTCGATCGGCACCGGCACACGTACTACATCTGCGAAGGCGTCAGCATGTACGTGCCGGAAGACGGGATGAAGGCGACACTTCGCGCCGTCGCCGAAACGTCCGCTCCCGGCAGCACCATGCTGCTGGAATACATGAATCGCGCGGGACTCGACGTGATGATCCGGCATCCCAGTGGAATGATCAAAAACGCCTTCGAGTGGGGAGAGCCGTTCGTCTTCGGCGTCCCCGATGGTCAGGACCGCGAGTTCTTTCGCGAGACAGGGCTGGAGCTGGGCGAGGCGCTCAAGATCGGCAGCCCTGAATCGGTGAAGCGGTACGCGACGCGCGCCGACGGCGCCCAATACGGCGCACATCTGGCGCAGGTCTTCGAAGAGCGCCGCAAAGCAGCGCTTCAGCAGATGGACGAGGCGGCGCGACAACAGGCCGAGCGGGCAGCCGCGACGTCCGGCTATTGGCTGGCCGAACTCGCCGTGACGTAGGAGTCGGGATGCGATATTTGATGCGGCAGCGGATCCTCTCCTGGGGCGACGATTTCACGATCAGGGACGAGGCGGGCGCTGACGTCTACTTCGTCGACGGCAAGGTCTTCAGCTTCGGCAACAAACTGTCGTTCCAGGACATGAACGGGAACGAGGTGCTGCACATCCGGCAGAAGCTCCTCAGCATCGGACCGCAGTACGAAATCGACCGCGGCGGCGAGATCGTCGCGGTCGTGAAGAAGCGGCTCTTCACGCTGGCGCGCGCGAGGTTCAACGTCGATGTCCCCGGACCCGATGATCTCGAAGCCCGGGGAGACTTCCTCGATCACGAATACGTGTTCGAGCGAGCCGGACGCGAGGTGGCGCGGGTGAGCAAGCGGTGGTTCAGCCTCGCCGACACGTACGCGGTCGACGTCGATCCCGATCAGGATGATGTGCTGATCCTCGCGTGTGCTGTGGTCATCGATCTGGTGTCTCACCCCGACGAACAGCGGGGTTGAACGTTCGCGAACCGCGAACCGCGAACCGACAGCCGCGAGCGGCCAGCCGCCAGCCGCCAGCCGCCAGCCGCCAGCCGCCAGCCGCCAGCCGCGAGAGTACAATCCCCTGATGCGATTCGCGATCTGCAACGAGCTCTTCGAGGCGTGGCCGTTCGACAAGGTCTGCCGCTTCGTCAAGGAAGCAGGATACGACGGCATCGAGGTCGCGCCGTTCACGCTGGCCCCGCGCATTACCGACGTGACGCGCGAGCGGCGCGCGCTGCTGCGGCAGCAGGCCGCCGACGCGGGCGTCCAGATCATCGGGCTGCACTGGCTCCTCGCCGGCACGCAGGAGCTCTACCTGACCTCGCCGGATTCCGCGGTGCGATCGCGAACGGCCGAGTACATCGTGGCGCTGTCAGAGGCCTGCCGCGATCTGGGCGGGACGCTCATGGTCTTCGGATCGCCGAAGCAGCGATCGCTCCTGCCCGGAGTCTCACGCGAGCAGGCGTTCGACTGGGCTGCGGAAACATTCCGCCGCGCGATGCCGGAGGTCTCCGGCAACGGCGTCTCGATCTGCATGGAGCCGCTGTCGCCTGCCGAGACGGATTTCATCAACACGTGCGAACAAGCGGCCGCCCTCATCCGCGCGGTCGACCATCCGGATTTCATCCTGCATCTCGATGTGAAGGCCATGGCGAGCGAGCAGACCCCGACGGTCGATCTGATCCATCGCTACGCAGGGATGGCGGGGCACTTTCACGCAAACGACGCGAACCTGCGCGGCCCCGGTTTCGGAGACATCGATTTCGTCCCGATCTTCCGCGCGCTGCACGACGCGGGGTACGACCGCTGGGTCTCGGTCGAGGTATTCGACTACAAACCCGATCCTGAATCCATCGCGCGCCAGAGCGCCGACTACATGCGCCGCACGCTCGGCGAAGCGGTCGCTGCCAAGAGATGACGCGCGACTCAGCCGTGTACCGGGCGGGCACGCTTCTGGCACGCGCGCGGGCGTATGGACAAAACGTTGTACGCGTGCGCGGTTCTCGTGCTGTTCTGTCCCGACGTGGCGCTGGCGCAGGCGCCGCCTGCCGCTCCTCCACCGCCTCCTCCGCGATGGGAGCGCAAGGCCGAGTTGTCCCTCGTCTCGACGGGCGGAAACACCGACACGCAGACGCTCGGCCTCGGCGCATCCGTCGTGTTCCGGCCTGACAAATGGACGACAGAAGGCCGGACGTCGTTCGTGCGCAGCGAGGCGGCCGACGTGGAAACGGCGAAGTCGTGGGTGATCGATTTTCGCGAGGCACGAGCGCTATCGACCCGGACGGAAGCGTTCGGGCGGTACGGGTATCTGATGGATCGGTTCGCCGGCATCGATCATCGGAACACCGTTGACGGCGGCCTGGGCTACAAGCTGCTCGTCGGTCCGGTGCACACGCTGCGCGTCGACGGCGGGCTCGGCTACACGAGTGAAGGGCGCGTGACGGGCGACTCGCAGTCCTTTGCGCTGGTCAATCTCGGCAGCGCTTACAAGTGGCAGATCTCGAAGACTGCCGACATCGCGGACTCCGCGATCCTCACCGAATCGCTGAAGAGCCACGACGCCTGGCGCTTCACCAACGCATTCGCCGTCAGCGCCGCAATGACGAGCGTCCTCTCGCTGAAGCTCTCGCACGACGTCAAGTTCAACAACTCGCCGGTCCCCGGCTTCGAGAAGACCGATCGCGTGACGGCCGCTGCCATCGTGGCCAAGTTCTAGAAGCCGGTTATCATTAAGTACTTTGACGCGAATCAGATCGGCCGCCGCGGTGGCGGTCCTGCTGCTCGCGGCGCTCGGCGGCGCCCCGGCAGCGCAGGCGCCCGCCAGCGCGGCGCCTTATACCGTCCTGTCTCGCGATGGCCGACGTCCGCTCGCGACCCGCGTGATCGCCGGGCAGGAGATGTTCGCGCTCGATGACCTCGCCCGGCTTTTCAACGTCACGGTACGCGAAGACACGGCAGCCGGCGGGCTGACGGTTACCGCAGGCAACGAGACGATCGCCCTCTCGCAGGGGCAGAGCCTTGCGTCCGTCAGCGGCCGGCTCATCTCATTGCCCGCGCCGCCTGCGCGCGACGGACGGACGTGGTACGTGCCGGTCGATTTCGTGACGCGCGCGCTCGCCCCGGCATTGACGACGAGGATCGAGCTCAGGAAGCCGTCGCGGCTGCTGGTGCTCGGCGACATCCGCGCGCCGCGCGTCGTCGGACGCATCGACCCGCTCGGCTCGGCGACGCGGCTCACCCTCGACATCGCGCCATCCACGCCGCACACGATTTCGCAGGAAGGCCAGCGGCTCGTCGTGAAGTTCGACGCCGACGTCCTCGATGCGTCGCTGCCTGCCTCGGCATCGCCCGAGCTCGTGCAGAGCGTTCATCAGGATGCGCCGGCGTCCGTCGCCATCGATCTCGGACCGCGGTTCGCCTCGTTCCGAACATCCGATGTGCCGGGCGACCGCGGCGCAGGCCGCCTGATCATCGACATCGCGGGACAGCCGAGCGAGGTCACACAGCCCACCCCGCCTGGGCCTCCTGCGCAGCCGCCGGCTGACGTGCCTCCGCTCATCGATCTCGCCCCCTCGGGAACGCTTCGCGCGATCGTCATCGACGCAGGCCACGGCGGAACCGAGCAGGGCGCGAAAGGCTCGGGCGGTGTGCTCGAGAAGGATGTGACGCTCGCGGTCGCGCGCCGGCTCAAGGCTGCGCTCGAGGCCCGTCTCGGCGTGCGCGTGATCCTTACGCGCGAGACCGACGTCACGATGGGACTCGACGAGCGCGCCGCCGTTGCCAACAACAACAAGGCGGACCTCTTCGTCAGCCTTCACGTCAACGCATCGCTTCGCCCGTCGACGTCAGGCGCCGAGGTGTTTTATCTGAGCCTGGATGAGTACGGCGATGCAGCACAGCGCGTCGCGAAAGGAGACAGCGAATCGCTGCCGGTCTTCGGCGGCGGCAGCCGCGACATCGAGCTGATCCTCTGGGAGATGGCCCAGGCGCGCTACATCCAGGAGTCGGCCGCTCTTGCGCGGGGGGTCGAATCGTCCTTGCGCGACCACATCCCGATGAGTCAGCGGGCCATTCAGCAGGCACCGTTCCGCGTCCTCGTCGGCGCCAACATGCCGGCGGTGCTCGTCGAGATGGGATTCATTACCAACGGGGCCCAGGAAAAGCAGCTGACGTCGGACGAATTCCAGAACCAGATCGCGCAGGCGCTCGTGGGCGCGATCGGTCGTTTTCGTGACGCCCGCAACGCCGCAGCGCCATCCGGCGGAGCGCGCTGATGGACCGGCGCATCGCGGCCATCGCGGCGCTCATCGTGGCCGCCTTCGCGGCCGGCTGGATTTTGCTCGCGCACCGGACACGGCCCGCTTCCCCGAGCGGTACGGCGCCGGCTGCCGCGGCCGCCGTGCCGGGCGCCGCCGAGCCGAAGATCAAAGCGACGCTCTATTACATCTCCGAGGATGGCCTGTCGCTTCCCGGTGTGCAGCGCGACGTGCCGTTTGGCGATCCGATCGTCGAGCAGGCGCGGAGGATCGTCGAAGCGCAGCTCGATGCCGCGCCCGCGCCCTATGTCTCCCCGATCCCGGCGGGCACGAAGCTGAGAGCGCTGTACGTCGGCGACCGGGGAGACGCGTTCGTCGATCTGAGCGGCGAGGTGCGCGCGGCGCACAGTGGTGGATCGCTCGACGAGCTCTTTACCACGTATGCCATCGTGAACGCGCTCACGGTCAACCTGCCGGCGATCACCCGCGTGCAAATCCTGGTCGACGGCAAGGAAGTCGACACGCTTGCCGGACATGTCGATCTCCGGCGTCCGCTGCAGAAGAACCTCAAGTGGACGTCTCTCCACCCGGACGCGGAAGCGGCGGAAAGATAGATGGGATACGGTACAACGATGACCCGACTGGATGGCCGCGAGCCCGCAGCGCTTCGTCCGACGCGCATGACTCCGTCGTTCACGATGCACGCCGAAGGATCCGTCTTGATTGAAGCGGGACGGACCAAAGTGATCTGCACTGCGAGCGTCGAAGATCGCGTCCCGCAGTTTCTGCGGAATACCGGCAAGGGCTGGGTGACGGCCGAATACGGCATGCTGCCGCGCGCGACGTCGACGCGCACCCAGCGCGAGGCGTCCGCGGGGAAGGTCGGCGGCCGCACTCAGGAGATCCAGCGGCTCATCGGCCGTTCGCTGCGATCGGTCACGCGGCTCGCGGAGCTCGGCGAACGGACGATCTGGATCGATTGCGACGTCATCCAGGCTGACGGAGGAACGCGCACGGCGTCGATCACCGGTGGCTTCGTGGCGCTGGTGCTCGCGCTCCAGAAGATGCGTGCGGCAGGTCAGATCAAGGCGATCCCGGTCAGCGACCACGTCGCCGCGACGAGCGTGGGGGTCGTCGAGCGCACACCGCTCCTCGATCTCGCGTACGACGAGGACTCGCGCGCCGAAGTCGACATGAACGTCGTCAAGACCGGCGACGGCCGCTTCATCGAAGTCCAGGGCACTGCCGAGGGACCGCCGTTCGAACGCCGCGCGCTGGACGAGCTGCTGCAGCTTGCGGATCAGGGCATCCGCGAGCTCGTGGATCTGCAGCGGTCGATTGTCGGCGACATCCGCGCATGAGCGGAACGCTGCTGATCGCCACCACGAATGCGGGAAAGCTGAAGGAAATCGCCGACATCCTTCACGGCGTGCCCGTCGAGCTCGTAACACTGAGAGAGGTTCGGCCGATCGCGGAGCCAGAAGAGACCGGTACCACGTTCGGGGAAAACGCGCAGATGAAGGCACGCTACTATTCGACGGCCACCGGCCTCGTCAGCGTCGCCGACGATTCGGGTCTCGAGATCGACGCGCTCGACAAGGCGCCCGGCGTGCACTCGGCTCGCTGGCACGGCACCGACTACCCCGAGAAGTTCCGGAGGATCCAGGAACTGTTCCGCGAGCGCGGCGTGACGGGGAGCACGGCCCGCTTCGTCTGCCACATTGCCGTCGCCCGAGCCGATGAAATTTTGTACGAGGCGCAAGGGGTCGTCGAAGGAGCGATCACCGCCGAGCCGCGCGGCACGAACGGTTTCGGCTACGACCCGATTTTCTTCTACCCTCCGTTCGGGTGCACGCTGGCGGAGCTCGATACGGCGACGAAATCGAGCGTGAGCCACCGCGGGAAGGCGTTCTCTGCCCTTCGGGCGTGGTTGTTGACGGGGTCTGAACACCTGGCGGGGTCTAAAGACCCCGGCCTACCGCGACGACGACTACGACGGTAGGCCGGGTCTTCAGACCCCGGCATCAGACGCCGTACAGGAACTCCAGCGCTTGCGGTAGACGCCGCGCCCACGCTCCTTCCGAATGCGTCCCGCCGGGCTCCACGACGACGCGAAGGCGGCGCGTGCCAAGTCCGGCGCGCCGGAGTATCGCGCCGAGTTTCCGTACGTTGTCGACCGTCTCCTCGTTGCGATCGGCGCGGCTCGTTTCCGCCGTTCCAACGCCGAGGTACGCGCGAAACGGCCAGCGGCGCACCGAACGCGCGCGCCGCAGCAGGTGTTCGCCGCCCACATACAACGACGGACTCTCGAGGAGCAGACGGCCGAACACGCCCGGCCTGACGATCGCCGCATGCAGGGCCGCAACCGCGCCGTACGACGATCCGCCGAAGCCGGTGTGCTCCGGCCCGCGCGCCGTCGGATACTTGCGGTCGACGAGCGGCATCAGCTCGTCGATCACGAA
>Ga0075434_100004824_pt1 | contig 12218 bp, 6 predicted proteins | sample RhiMethybrSRZTD3_FD_75298 | JGI IMG/M metagenome (GOLD analysis project Ga0075434, IMG submission 75298) | Populus rhizosphere microbial communities from Tennessee, USA - Rhizosphere MetaG P. TD hybrid SRZTD3 | ecosystem: Host-associated > Plants > Roots > Rhizosphere > Soil | place: USA... | reverse complement strand
CCGGTGGAGATCGCCACGCGGTCGATGTATAGGAGCATCGACAATGCGAAGGTCAGCGCGATCAGTCTGTATCGTGCTGGCACGTACGCCTTCACGAAACGCCGGTGACCTGTTTCACGAGCTCGAAGAACTGCTTCTTGTTGTCCGTATTGATGCCCCAGTTCACCGGCGGGCTCTGATAGCCATCCTGATAGTTGTTCTGGCCCTGCTCGTAATAACCCCACGAACAGTACTCGCCTACCGACGCGAGGAGATGATTGCTCTCCTCGGTGAAGTGAACGTTCGGATCCTCGTTGATGAGCGTGGGCACTTTCCGATCGCCAGCCAGAGCGCGTGTGCCCGCGATGCAGCGGCGAATCAGGTCGGGATCGTTCGGCCCGTTCCCATGGATCAGGAGGAAGTCGGAGTTCTTCGAGACACTCGACGTGGCCGGCGTGTCAGGATTCTCGCGGCCTGTCATCGACGACGTGGTGCCGCCGAAGCTCGACGTCACCATCAGATGACGCCCATTGCGCGTCTGTTTCCGGACGAGATCGAAGAGCTCGGGCAGCCTCGGCGGCTTCAGAATGTCGTGGTCGTATCCAAGGTTGCACTCGTTGTTGATCTCGACCATCACGTTCGTGTAGCCACGATCGACAATCCAGTTCGTCGCGTTGAGCACTCCCCGCTTGACGGCGTCCTCGTCTTTCAGCCGCTGGTCCTGCCCGAAGTAGAAGTAGCCGACGATCGCCACCATGCCGAGCTCATCGGCGCGATTGAGGATGCGCTCGAGACGAGCCATGTACGCGGGACGCAGATTGCCGTCCGGATCGACCGCCGTGTTCTCGAGCATCGGCCCTGCCGGACCTCGACCGCCGGCCCGACCACCGACGCCAGCGGGGGTCGGCGGTGCTGTGGCGGGTGCGCCACCTGGAGGCTGCGCCGCGCTCCCTCGGCCTGGAGCGTCCGCTGGTGCGGGAGCCGCGCCGTCAGCCGTCCCGCGCCCGCGGCCGCGGCCGCCGAAACCGCCGGGCGTACCACCCTGCAGGTTGATCGTGAAAGCAAGCACTCCATGGCGCTTCCACTCCGGCATCGCCGCCACGAACTCATTCGTGTTGCGCTCCGGATCCCATCGTCCTGTGTCCGGGTACACCCAACGCGTCGCCGTCTCCGGATTCAGATCGTCGAAGATCCCCTGGACGACGCGAACATTCATCAGCAGGCCTTCTACGCGCTTGCCGTTATAGCGGCGGCCTGCATACGTCGGACGGCCGTTGATATAGAAGGCGTCGCCTCGTATCGTGACCTGGGTTCGACGTGATGGAACACGCTGTCGCCGCAGCGGGTAGACCGCCGGCAGCGCCGCCATGCTCAGGAATGTTCGACGATTCATAAAGGATTCACTTCTTCGTGTACGCGTAGATAGAATCGCCCCGCTGGTGCGACCCGCCGGGGGTAGAGACTCGATCGAAATCGATCGACGCGATCAGAGTCGCGGACAGACCGGCCGCGCCCGGTAGGGGTATTGGCTGGTTCGTCAGCAGCACACCGCCGCGTGCAAGCATGTTGGCGATGTTGGCGACTGCCAGCGCCTGCTCGAAAGCGTCGTAATAAACGAGCACGTTGGTCGCGACAATGGCATTGAAGCCACCATCTGTCGATGCTGTCGCAGCGCGCCCGACGACGATGTCCAGTTCTGCGCCCACGACGTCGAGGACGACCGGCGGCCGCACCGCAATCCCTCGGGCGCGAACATGTGCAGCCAGCGCACTCGGCACATTTGCCGGCATCGGCGAACCGATGTCTCCGCCGAAGCGCCGCCAGTACTCGATCAATCCCGCTTCGGTCTGAATGGCCCGCGTGTCCTCGTCGAGCAGGAGATTCAGTCCGTATGGCTCGTTGCGGCTAGCGCGCTGGCGCATCTGGCGCAGGTGCGCCAGAACGCGCGGGCTGATGTCGAATGCGGTCACCGAGGGGTGCACCGCCAGCCCGAGGTGCAGCAGCGAATCGGCGAGCGCAAACGGCTGAATCGTCTGGACCGGATAGAAGTCGTAACCCTGCGCCTTGTCCACGAAGTCGAGACCTGGCCCGATCACCGCGACGCGATTCATGGCGCCGCGCGTGAGCTCGGCGCGATCCCGAAGGGCCTTCAGCGCCTGCTCCAGCGCAAAGTTCACGCGCAGCGACGTATCGGACGATAGACCGCGATCTCGATACACGGTGGCCGACGACTCGCGGTGGTCTGCGTCGCTGCCGAACGTTACAGGCGCCAGGCGAGCGACATACTGTTTGTTTTCGGCAAGCACCCGCGATCGCAAGGCCTCGAGATACTCCCGTGTTTGAGCGCGCGATCGCGGGCTGACGACAACGCCATGCTCGACGACTTGTCGAGCGAATTGAAGCCGCTCGTCGCTGCCCGGGGATTCAATCGCGTTCACGAGATCGATCAGCCGGCCTTCCATCACGTCGTCGACGCGTTTCCCCGGAGTCGTCGCCAGGTCGTCCGGTGTCGCGCGAGGCTGCCGCGTGAAGGTCGTCCCGTACAGCATCAGGTTGACGATGGAGTCCTCGTCGCCTCTGTCGAGACGCGATCGAATGTCGGCGTCGCGGCGCGCGACCCACCGTGACCACGCAGCCTCTGTCAGCGAGGAGACGCGCAGCTCCGCAGGCGCTCTGTCGCCCAGGGCGTGCAGAACCGGAAGCGCTTCGGCGAGCGTCATCGGCCGCACGGTCACCGCGGACGACGCGTCGTGATTGCGGCCTTGCAGGGGGGCGGAGGACGCCGCCGCGATCAGCGCGAGGAGCACCCCGTGCATGGTCCACCTAAAGGTGGACACTACGGATCCGCACTGAAGGGTCCACCTGAAGGTGGACACTACGGATCCGCACTGAAGGGTCCACCTAAAGGTGGACACTACGGATCCGCACTGAAGGGTCCACCTAAAGGTGGACACTACAGATCTGTAGCGTCCACCTTCAGGTGGACCGGAATGAGCGCTACCGCTGGATGCTGAACGCATAGAGCGTGTCACCCGCAGCGACGAGCACATACTGCGTTTCGTCGAGCATGTACGTGATCGGTGTGTTGCTCATCTGCTGCAGCAGACCCGAGTGCCACAAAATCTTGCCCGTGGCCGCATCCATTGCCATGACGTGATTCGACGAACCGCCGGCGAACAGCAGCCCTCCCGCCGTCGTCAGCAATCCGCCGAACGCTTCGGGCCGCGGCTGCGTACCGTCCGACGCCGGGTAGTTGTGGACCCATTTCTCCTTGCCGGTCAGCGGATCGATCGCGCGCAGCGCTGCTCCGAAACCACCAACCGCATGTTCGGCACCGCCGCCATAGCCGTTCGGCGTCTGACCCGGTCCAATCGTTCGGTAATGAATGACGTAGCCTTCGACGGTGTTGACGTAGAACAGGCCGGTCTGCGGACTGTAGGATGGCGGAGCCCAATTCGTCGCACCGCCGTTATGCGGCGAGACGAGCGCGCCGCCGACCTGCGGTTCCTTCCCGGGGTTCGGGATCGGCTGCCCATTCTCCTTGAAGCCGAGAATCCAGTTCGCCGAGGGCAGATACTTCGTCGTCTTCACGGTTTCCCCGGTCGCTCGATCGAGCAGGACGAACACGCCGTTGCGACTCGCCTGCGCCAGGAGCTTCCGGGAACGGCCATTGACGACGGCGTCAAACAGCACCAGCGTCTGAGTGGCGTCCCAGTCATGCGTATCGTGCGGCGACACCTGGAAGTACCACTTCATTTTCCCGGTGTCCGGATTCAACGCCACGATCGAACACGTGTAGAGGTTGTCGCCTTTACGGCTGTCGCCAATCAACACGGGCTGCGGATTGCCGGTGCCCACGTAGATCAGGTTGAGCTCGGGGTCGTAGGTGACGGGCTGCCACGCGGCCGCTCCGCCGCGTTCGGCTGAGAAGACGTCCGGCCAGGTTTCGATCCCCGGCTCCCCTGCGCGCGGCGTCGCATACCACTTCCACTGCGGGTTCCCAGTCTCGGGATCGCGCGACTCGAGCCACCCGGGAACGTCGGTGTAGTCACCGCCCGCCGGCGTGAGCACATGATTGCCGATCACGGTTGGCGCGGTCGTCGCGTACAAATCGCCTCGATGATCGGCTTTCTTCTGATTCCAGCGTTCTTTGCCAGTCGCTGCGTCGAGTGAAACGAAGTACTGATCCGGCGTGTCGAGGAACAGATAGTTCCCCCACATGCCGAGGCCGCGATTGCCGATGTTCGAGCCTCCCTGGCTCTTCCAGTAGTAGTGCCACAACTGTTTGCCGGTCCGGGCATCGAGCGCGTACGCGTTGTTGGGTGTCGACAGGTACAGCATGCCGTCGACGAGCAGCGGGGTCGCCTTGATATTGGCATTCGGCACGACACCCGCTGCGGGCTCCGGACCGTATCCTCCGATCGTCGCGCCTTGGAGCGCCGTATTGAGCCGGCCTGTCCAGGCGAGCGAAAGGCCCTTCACGTTGTTGACGTTGATCTGATTCAACGTGCTGTAATGCCGGCCCGTATAGTCGCCGTGAAATGTCGGCCACGAGTCCGGCGATGGTTTCAGAATCCGCGACGGCATCAGTCCGCCGCTCTGCCGTCCGGCGGCGACGACCGTGAGCGCGACAACGACGACACATGCCAGGAGCAAGCGTTTCATTTCAGTGTCCAGAGGTAAGCCGTGAGGTCATGCATGTCCTTGTCCTGCAGCGTGCGCAGCATGTCGAGATGCGCCTGCAGCGGATCGGTCACGACCACTTTCGGGTTGTCGCCGTTGCGCGTGAACGTGCGGCGCGCGTCGTTGTCGTCGATGAGCGTCACGACGAACTCCGACACGTAATCGAGCTTGCCCGAGAACGTCTGGCCCGAAGGCAGCGTGACGGTGACCGTTCGCGTCGAGCGCGGGGATGACGGCGGCGGCTCGCCACGTCCGAAGCCGAAGCCGCGCCCACCCGGCCGCGGGTTGATCATCCGATCCTGAAGAGCGACGGGATCGTACTTCGACGCGATGTGAGCCAGATCGCCAGTGACGGAGTGACAGGTGGCACAGCGGCCCGCACCGTTGAAATACGCCTCGCCGGACTTCGCGTCACCCACGAGCGACGCCAGGGCGTCGGACACCGTCCGATTCTTCGCGGCTTCGAATCGCTCGTGCAGGAACTCCGCGATGTCGGCGATCTGCTGATCGGTCAATCCGGGAAAGGCAGGCATCGCCGGCGGGCGTCCGACACGTAGAAACTCCGCCAGCTCCTTGCCTTTTGTGTCACCCAGCACGACGAGCGACCGAGCCAGATCCGGCCCGCCTGCGCGTCCGCGCGCGTCGGCTCCATGACAGAACCCGCACTGCGCCTCGTAGACTGGTTTCGCGCGCTCGATCGCCGCCGCGTCGAACGACGGCCCCCGGCCAAAACCGCGGCCGGCAGGCGCGCCGGGTGCCGCTCCTCGACCACGGCCGCCAGCGGGTTCCTGATTGCCGCCGTTCGCCGCCGCGGCCATGACGCCAAGGGCTGCGAACCACACAACTAGCGCCGTGTTCGTTCGTGACACGTCGTCTCCTTGAGGCTGGACGTCAGAACTTCCACCGCACCGAGAGCTCGATCTGACGCGCTTCGTCCGTTGGCAACGCCAGGCGTCCGAAATCCGAGTTCACCTGGTTGCCGGCCGCGTCGAACTGCGCGGACACCTGACCGTTTGTCGTAGATGCCGCCATCGCCAGCGTGCGTGTGCTCACGCTGAGCGCGTTGTACGCGTCGGCGCGCACCTGGAACGTGTTCCTCCCGGTACGAAAGTCTTTCGACAACGACAGATCGAGGTTCTGGTTGCCGGGCTGGCGGACCACAGGCTGATCCGTGCCCCATTGGCCGCGCGCTGTCCTGACGAAACAGCTCGTATTGAAATAGCGGTTTTCCGTGCGCTCGCCGCGGGGAAGAATCGGATTGCAGCCCGAAGCGACTGTTATGCGAACAGGGTCGCCGCCGCCCATCGTGTCGGTGCCGCCTGCGTCGGTCGTCGTCCAGCCCACGAGCGTTGGCGTGCCTGATCGGATGAAGCCAACACCTGCCAATTGCCACCCATCGAGCACACCGCGCGTGACCGCTGTATTCCAAAGGGCGCTCCCCTTGGGGAGGTTCCACGACCAGTTGAAGGACAGAATATGCCGGCGGTCCGTACTCGCGTAGCCGTAGTTGCGTGTTCGCGGGTCGAGAAATGTCGGCAATGCGCCTGTCATGCCTCGTGTCCGTCCGAGCGTGTACGCTGTCCCGAACGCAATCCCTTTGGTCAGCCGGTGGTTTCCGGTCACTTGCAGCGAATCGTAATTCACAAGGCCGTCGCGCGTCCGCTCGGTGACCGTCGTGAACTGCGGAATCGCTCGAAGGAACGCATCGGCGAGCACGGCTCGAGTTGCGCTCGTCGGGTCCACGTTTGCGGCATCGAAACGGGCGCCTATCGGCACGAGGTTTCGATCGCGCGTCGTCAGAATCCCTCGCTGCCGATTCGCGACGTATGCCGCGGACACGACCGTGTTGAAGCCGACATTCTGCTGGACCTCGATCGAGAAGTTGTAGGTCTTCTGCACGCGGTGATCGGTTGGCAGCCATCCGGTCACCGGAGATGGCGAGAAGAAGGACGGCGCCCCGGCCAGATCCGAAAGGTTGCCGTAGAACAGCGTCGGCTGCAGCCGCACGGGGACCTGCAGCGGGAACGTATTGGCAAACACGCTCGAATTGTCGAAGAGCTGTTCCGTGATGCCCCACCCGCCGCGGACCGACGTGCGCCCCTTCCCGGTGGGATCCCACGCGAACCCCAGACGGGGTTGAGCATGCAGTCCCGGATTGGGCAGGAATGCTCCATCGTAGGCTCGCGGATCGTTGTCGAGCACGACGCCGTTGTAGAAGTCGCCCGACTGCGGGACGAGCTGCCCGATCAGCGCGACTGAATTCGGCAGGATCGCGCCGGTGATCGGATCGCGCGCAAGCCGCGCAGTGGCGGAACAGGTGACGGCCGGCGATGGGCACGCAGGCTGATACAGCTTCGGATTCCGGCCCGCGTTGTACGCGTCGGCGAGCCAGCCAGCGGCTCGCTGGCCTGCGGGCGGATTGAAGTCTTTCCAGCCGTTCTTCCGCAGATACCATTGTTGTCCGTACGCAAATCGCATCCCGAGCTCGAGCGTCAGCGTCGACCTGATCTTCCAGGAGTCCTGACCGAACCACTCGAGCTGCCACTGATCCGCGCCACGGAATGGGCGCGCATTGCTCTCGGAATACGTGGTGTAGTACCCGAGCAGTGCATTCGCGTACGGGTGATTCGTGTTGAAGGGATTTTGCGCCGCGGTGGTGTTGTTCGAGGTGAAGTCGAGGCACCCTGAGAAGCAGTTCGCGCTGAAGCCTTCGCTGTTGATGTTGTACTCGTAATAGATCCCTGCCTTCAACAAGTGCCTGCCGGTCGTGACGCTCAGGTTGTCCTGGTAACTCCAGCGCAGATCGATCGCGTCAATCGGGAATCGCGCGTCCCAGCTCATGTTGGGCGCCTGGCCGGGTACGCCGGTGAACGTCAACTGCGGGTAGAGATCCCACGGATTCAACGTCGGCGTGTGAAAGAGCTGTCCGAGCGCGCCCAAACCGTTCGGCACGCGCTGCACCTTGGATATCGGATCAGGCATCGTGTCGACGGGCGCCACCTCCGGCGTGCGGCGGTAGCCGAACGACGCCTCGTTCACGATGCGATTGGTCACAGTGCGTGTGTGATTAATCGTGATCGCGTCTTCCTTCTGCGCATATTGGCCGCGGAAGTGATTCCAGTTCGAGCTGATACCGAACGTCCCCGTCGTGGCCTCGCGGTTGGGACGCCAGTGCCGGTATTTGACCTGCAGCCGGTCGGCAGACGTGAGGTTGTGATCGATGGTCAGCTGATCGAGCGTGCGGTACACCTTGGGGACGTCCGTGTCCTGGTAGTTGTACTGGCGATTGCTCACGCTCGTATCGAAGAAGTTCGGCACCGGAAACAGGTTGAGAAGGGACTTCCCGATCGGATTGATTCGATCCGCCGGAATCTTGTTGCCCGGAAAGCACCCCGGACCTCCAGTGGTGGGGCTGCACGTGCCGGTCGCGAGAGGGTCCCTGATGAAGAACGGACTGCCGTCGGTTTGCGTCGTCTGCGAGAAATCGCCAGCTCGCTCGAGCGCCGTCGGCATCTGTTTGGTGTTCGGGCTCGAGGCCGTGCGCGTGTCCCACTGCTCGCGGTTGTAAAAGAAGAACGTCCCGTCGAGGCGGCCCTTGCCTGGCAGCATCACTGGTCCGCCCAGCGTGCCGACTCCGGTGTAATACCGCGCAATCGGCTTTGGCTGTCCCAGTCGCTCGTTCTGCAGCGTATTCGAGTTCAGCGCCTCGTGGCGGAAGTAGGTCGCGAGGCTGCCCGAGAACTTGCGCGTCCCCGACTTGGTCAGGATGTTGATCTGCGGACCGCTATTGCGGCCGTACTCGGCCGAATAGCTGTTGGCGACGACGCGGATTTCCTGGATGGCGTCGATGCTGGTGATGCCGTTGTTGTTGCCCGTGTCGCCGTCAGCGGACCCGACGCCGTCGATGGCGACATACGTGGAGAATCCCGCCGTGCCCTGCATGGTGGGCAGATTCGTCCCGATCGTGCCGCCCGTGATACTGCCGCTGATATTCGGATCGACACCCGGCAGCGCATTCAAGAGGCGCACGGGGTCACGGCCTCGTGAGACGAGCGATTCGATCGTTCCCTGGTCGATGACCTGCGTCCGGACGGCTGTCGCGGTCTCGACGCCCGTGGCCGCGGCGGTGACGGTGACGGTCTCGGCGACCTGGGCCACCGTCATCATGATGGTGCCGGCGTTGAAGACTTCGTTCGATCGGAGCTGAATGCCCACCTGCTCGACGGTCTTGAAGCCGCTCAGGCTGGCGCGCAAGGTGTAGCGCGATGCCAAGAGAGCCGGAATATTGAAGATGCCGTCACTGTTCGAGACGGTCGTGCGGGTCTGGCGCGTCTGCTCGTTGATGGCTTCCATGGTGACGCCTGGCACCGGAAGCCCCTGATTGTCGTGGACGATGCCTGTGATCGTCCCCGTGGAAATCGCTTGCTGGGCCGCACAGGGGGTCGCGACCGCTGCGCCCAGCGTGAGGGCGACCAGCGCGGCCAGCCAGTGGCAGCACGTCCTTCCCGACCGATCGTGGACTCCACACATTTGTCGTCCTCCCGTCCTACCCCTGCGCCGTATTGAGCGCGTAAATGTATGCACTGTGTTACACGCCGTCAAACGCACTAGGGAATCGTCCTCTGCTGGTGTGCAATCGGGTCGCGCGGATTACGCGGTCGCTCTGCCTCTCGCGTTCGTACGCGACGTCGGTGTCCCCGGCGCGGCGGACATCAGCTTGTCGCGCCGGAGATGCGCACGAACCCGCGCGCTGATTTCATCGGTGCCTGCGGTGCCGCCATTCTCGCAGCCGACCAGATCGCCGGCCGCGAACGCCGAATCGACTGCGCGAGTCAGGTGCAACGCCGCGTCGCGGCACGCGTGCACGTCATGCCGCTCGCCCAGCCAGTCGAGCATCATGGCCGCGGAGAGAAACATCGCGGTGGGGTTCGCCATGCCGCGCCCGGCGATATCGGGAGCCGTGCCGTGACAGGGTTGGAAAACCGCGTGGTCGTCGCCGATGTCGGCCGAGGGCGCCATGCCCATGCCGCCCATCAGCGCGGCGCCGACGTCCGAGAGGATGTCGCCGAACATGTTCTCCGTGACCAGCACGTCGAAGTCCCACGGAGACCGCACGAGCCGAAGCCCCGTGGCATCCACGTACGCGCACTCGTTCGTGATATCCGGGAATCGATCCGCGACTTCGAGAAAGATGCTTCGAAAGTACGCCATCGACGGCAGTACATTCGCCTTGTCGACACACGTCACGACGCCGGGGCGGCCCTGCGCCCGGCGCCCCCGCGCGATCTCGAACGCGAAGGTGAACAGGCGTTCGCACACGCCGCGGCTGATCTTCATCGGATCGAGAACCGCGTCGCCGGATCGTTGACTCAGCCGGCGCGCCGCGAACAGACCTTCCGTCGATTCGCGCACGAGCACCAGGTCAATCTGCTGGGCGCGCGGGTCGGCAAGCGGAAGCCGTACGCCGGGAATCGCACGAATCGGACGCACGCCCGCGTACAGACCAAACTGCTCGCGAAAATCGAGCTGGGGCGCGACCTCGGTGCCGTCGGGATACCGCACCGCGGGCAATCCCATCGCGCCCAGCAGGATCGCATCCGCGGCGCGCGCCGCCGCCATGGCCTCGTCTGGTAGCGCGACGCCCGTGTCGCGATACAGTTCCGCGCCCGCGTCGTACTTCTTGAACACGAGGCGGAATCCGCCGACGCGCTCGACGACGAGATCGAGCAGCGCGAGGCACGGGGCCATCACTTCATGTCCGATGCCGTCCCCGGGGAATACGGCAATCTGAAATTCACGCATGGGTGAAATCCTCAGATCCGAAGGAATTCGCCCCCTCGGACCCCCTACACGCTCTCTCGCGAGCCGCTTCGCCGGCTCGCTCCGTTCGCGTGGCTCGCTGCGCTCGCTCGCGGCGTTCTTCTGACGCCTCGCCGCAGCACTAGAACACGAAGCGCAGTCCGAGCTGGCCGATGCGCGGGTTCGCCGCGCCAGTCACCTGCCCGAACTGTGCATTGATCTGCGCGCCCGTGGTGTCGAACCGCGCGGAGTTGTTGACCGACGTCCAGATGACCTGATTGAACGCGTTGTACAGCTCGACCCTGAACTCCAGGCCGCGGCGGCGGCTGCCAATCACCGACTTGGTCAGGCTCAAATCTGTGCTGTTCGTGCCAGGCAGCCGAAAGACCGCCCGGCCCGCATTACCCTCGTCGCCAGGCGTGGGCCGCGCGAAACAACCCGTATCGAACCACCGGGTCAACGATCGCTCGCCCCGCGACAGGTTCGGATCGCAGGTGATCACGATGCGGCTTCCATCGCCGCCGCCCGTGATGTCGGCGCTGTCGGTCGTCGTGAAGGACACGCCTGACGGCGTGCCGCTCCGAAGCGACGTCGTGCCGGCGATCTGCCAGTTGTCGAGCGCCGCACGGATGATCGGGTTTCGCCAGTGGCTTCCCGGAAGCTGCCAGACGTAGTTGATCGTCGCCACGTGGCGCTGATCGCCGCCCGCGTAGTCATACAGATAGGACTTCAGATCGTGGTACAGCGGAATGGTTCCGCTCGTATCGCGCGTGACTGACAACGTGTACGAGCCGCCGTACGAAATGCCCTTCGTCAGTCGCCGGTCCACCGTCAGCTGCATCGAGTTGTAATTCGAGCGTCCCACGTCCTGGAGAATGTTGATGTTCGCGAAGCCCACGATGGGGCGCAGAAAGTTGTCCGGCAGCGGCGTGTTGTTGGTCGAATCCAGATTGGCGGGGTTGAATCGTGCTCCCGGAGGCACCACGTTGATGTTTTGCGTCTGCTCGATGTTCCGGACCCGGTTCCCGACGTACGCGAGGCTCACGATCGTGTGCAAGCCGACGTTGCGCTGCACGCTGACGGAATAGTTATACGCGCGCTGCGGATTGTAGTCGAACTGCTGGCCGTTCGCGGCAAACGGGCTGAGGTAGCCGGTTGCCTGGTTCACGGTCGCGAGGTTCCCGAAAAACACCGTCGAACTGTAGCTGTAGGGTGCGAGGCCGGAGAAGTTGTTGGAGAACGAGCTCGACGCGAGCAGCGTCTGCACCGTAATGCCAAACCCTCCGCGGATCGCCGTCTTGCCGTCGCCAAACGGATCGAACGCGAACCCGAGCCGTGGCTGCCATTGCAGCGGCGCCGGGTCGCGCCATCCCGTAGCGGCCATCGGATCCTTGTCGGTGACGAGGCCATTGAACGGATCGCCAGATCCCGGCACGACGAACCCAATCAGCGAGGCCGGAACCGATTGACCTGTAACCGGATCGAATCCAACCCGTGTGCCGGCGACGATTCGTGGCACGTACAAGCGGACCTGCTTCGCCTTGTCGAATCGATCGAGAACGAACGAGGCCCCTTCTTTATGCCCGCCGTTGTCCGCGAGGTCTTCCGGATATCCGACGATCGGCGTGTTCAGCGTATAGGGGCGTGCCGTCGACGTCCGAATGCCGAGCTCGAGCGTCAGCTTGGTCGTCGGCTTCCAGGAGTCCTGGCCGAACGCTTCGAAGATCCAGTTCCGGCCGCCGTGGAACGTCCGGCGA
>Ga0075434_100004822_pt1 | contig 12218 bp, 16 predicted proteins | sample RhiMethybrSRZTD3_FD_75298 | JGI IMG/M metagenome (GOLD analysis project Ga0075434, IMG submission 75298) | Populus rhizosphere microbial communities from Tennessee, USA - Rhizosphere MetaG P. TD hybrid SRZTD3 | ecosystem: Host-associated > Plants > Roots > Rhizosphere > Soil | place: USA... | reverse complement strand
GGCAATGGCAAAAAACCCGATCTGCACACATTCTCCAACGAATACGAAGAAGCCAGTTGGGTCGCTGATGATCTGCTAACAAGGCGGGAAGAAGGAGCGGAATGGCGAAACCACATGATTTTAGTGCGATCGGCATATACCGCCCGTGCGCTACAGGCTTCCCTATTAGCGAAGAATATTCCTTATTTATTTATTGGCGGCGTTAAGCTGCTGGAATCTGCCCACGTCCGAGACCTGCTGTCCGTCTTGCGATTGGTTGCTAATCCGAGAGACGAGATTGGATGGATGCGGTTCTTAACCCTCTGGGAGGGAGTAGGTGATGTAACGGCGAGCCGTTTAATTGACAGAATCATGTTAGCAGACGATTTGGATCAATGTCTTGAGCTAATGCTCGCTGAACCAAAACTCGCCAAAACAGCACGACATACCGTTGCCACGGTCAGAGATTTTCAGAACGACGTAGCGAAAGCCCTAACAACCGCGTATTCGGCAATGGAAAAGTTATTAGCCGAGAAGTACAAAAGCCAGGAATGGGAAAAGAGGCGAAATGACTTTTCCGCGGTCGAAAAACTTGCGGGAAAACAATCATCGATTCTCGAGTTTATCGAGGCATATGTGCTCGATCCTTTGTACGTAACCGCCAGAAGAACTGCAGATGACGACGACATTGTAACTGTGATTACGTTTCATTCCGCAAAGGGCACCGAACGTCAAGTTTGCTACATTTTAAATGTTTCGCCACAGGCTTATCCCATTTCCTACGTTGTCGGAAACCAGGATAAGGTCGAGGAAGAGCGAAGAGTCTTATATGTGGCTCTCACCCGTGCAAAAGATGAATTAATTGTCACGCGACATTGTGCATCAACGAACGGCGGTTATACATCATGGGCATATGCAGATCGCTCGCGTGACGAGGAAAAACCTGGAACGTACTTTTTCAATTCCATTCCGGAAGATCTCTTTATTAACAAAGTGCATCCACACCGATCGTCTTTTATCCGAGATGCATATGCACCTAAAGCAAGTGACAGCTTCTCGGTCGGCATTAGAATAGATTGAGCGGTGAAAGACCGGTATACGTTTATCCATGGAGACTGTCCGTCGGGCACGGGCTCAGCCGTTCAGTTGCCGATTAGCACACTTGATTAGAAATCAACAGTCTCTTCTAACTGGTTATTAGGCAAGGATTTGTAAACCCATGTCCGCCAATTGTCCGTGTAAGAGACATTCGCTTGGAATCCATCCAGGAGGGGGCGGTGTGATTCCGACCGTGGCGCTCCACCCCCGCTCGAATTAATTGAGTGGCCGTCGGGATTTATCCGAACCTACAATTGGGCGAATTAGGTGTTCGCGCGCCGCTGCGCGGCTAAAGTACGATCTCGCGCGCGGCACCGCGAACGTCCATCTCATGTATGCGCTGGATTCAGCGATGCTGAACGTCTGAACCCAGCCGATCGGTTGTCCTCTAGCGGGTCTATATCACCCGGACTAGCAGCGATGCGGACAGCGAGGGCAATTACGATTCACTGCCTTGAAGCTGCATCTCGTGCTGTAACCGATGAACAACTCCAACGTAAACCATTGCACTGCGAGCACCCTCTCGCGCGAGATACCAAATCGTCCGTTGGCTTTCATTGCACCTTACTCTCCAGATTCAAACCTCGCTGTGACAGATCAGCCAGAGTAGTCAATCAATGACATTCGGAGCGGCGACGAAAACCGCTCCCAAGGTCCACTAAATTCCTCCCAATGCGGTGGCATGGTCGGTGCCTTGCGGATCGAATTCACCGCTAAGCTACGGAAATGATTTTCGGACTGATGAACTGACCGCATAACTGCGGCGACTCGGAGACTTAGAAGGTCTCGTGGGTCTGGCCTGCCGTGCGGATGAGAAATAGCGATCAGCTCGGAATTTAAACGAGGTTTCCATAGGAGAAGATTTAGTATGAGAAAGTCAAATTTTACGTTCTTGTTAGGCATCTCGTTGGTGCTCTCTGCGAATATTCTTTTCGCAGCGCCCGACCCAAAGGACGATCTTTACCTGGAAGACAATGGAAGTAGTACCAATCCGACGACCGACGGCGCAAACTTAAGTATGCCTATACTCTGGCCTGTAATTCTTCCTTAAACGCTACAATAAAAGTCAAATTGAAGATGACAAACGGCACCGCTGGCAACACTCCCGAATCTTATAATATCTCGTTCGGTGCAATGGGCAGTCCGGCACCGCTACATTACCGGCGGCGTTTAGCCTTTCGGATAACGATACTTTCGTGGGAAAAGAAATAGCCATTAGCGCGACCTCCCTCGCGCCCGGAGATTACACGAAAAATATTAGCATTGGCGGTTATTCATCGAACGAGGTTACCGCTCACAATCCTAAAGACATTCAGGCATTGATTCATGTGAACGAGTGCACGGCCTCGGTTCCGAGCTGCTTTTTTACCGACTCCGCTGGTGAGTTTCTGTCTAATTGCTCAGGAGACCTCGTATCGACAAACGATGGCGGTGTCTTCCAGCTTGTCAATAAGAAAACAGGGCAAATCACTGCGACCAATCCGGGGCAGTTTTATTACAACTACATTTGGACGAACGACGGCCCGGCGATTGACGTTCAAATCAATTTTGGCAACCCGCAGAACCTCGTGCCCCAAGGAGCTAATGCGGTCCATGCGTATACATTTGATACATCGGGATTTACTCAGAACGTGGACGCTTTCAACATGGTTAATGCCAACGGTACGCCGTGCGGGCCTGCCGGACCATGCACGATCAATGTAGGACAAGGCGAAACGCTGTGGGTTACCTGGCATCTCGCATACAGCCGGATCGGCCAATCTGCGCCGACTGCGGGTAATACTTGCGAGGTGGCGAACGAAGAGATTGGAGCTAGCGCGATGTTGCTGAACGCGAATGACTCTCAAATTATTGTCGCGGGAGAGTGCAGCACGAGCGCAAACGGCTACAATAAGAAATAGTCTCCTCGCTCATAAAGCGCCTTTGACTACCGCTAAGGAAGACGGAGAAGAGCCACAATAAAAGCGGCGCGCAGTCTTTTCAAACTCTAACGGGAGAAACCCGCCGCACGCATTCCGGCGAGTTGTTATCGGGTGAATTGACGAGCGTCGAAACTTCATAAGCTTCAGGCTCTTCTGATACGACTGGTTGCGTGACGAGCGAAAGTTCTAACTCGTCGCTAATGGATTCTTCGAGCCATTGCCGACCCATGTCTTTGCGATACATAACCGGCATTCGGTCGTGAATGGGCCGCAAGAGCGCATTGGCGTGAGTCGTGATGATGGTGAAACTGTATAGCGGTTTTCCAGTATCACGATCTATCCAGCAGTCCCATAGCCCCGGAAAGGCAAACGGCTCTCTGGTCTTGAACTGAATCCACATAGGAATCTTTCGTTTAGCCTCGCGACGCCACTCGTAAAAACCATTGGCCGGAATCAGGCAGCGTCTTTTCTGTACGGCTTGCCTGAATGACGGCTTTTCGAGCAACGTTTCAGACCGCGCGTTGATCATCCGCTGACCCATGCTCGAATCAGGAGCCCAGGAAGGCACCAGACCCCATTTCATCACCTTGGCCTCGTTCCGGCCATTGTTGTTGCGGATAATCACGGGCACTTCCTGTGACGGCGCGATGTTGTAGCGCGTCTGAAATGAGAACTCGCCGTACGAACTCCAAACGGCCTTGATGTCACGATAGGAAACTCCAAAACGTCCACCCATACGATGATGCAATGACTTATTTCGTTCCGAGTTCCTTTTGGGCTTGTCCAAGGATCGTGAGGTCTGCAACTTCGCTTATGGCAACTTCGCGATTTACTTTCCCGACTCGTTTCGCTTCGTCGATCAAAAGCCGTATCCCGCTCTCAGGTATACTTAGATTCTCACTGAACGTCTTTACTGAAGACTCATAGGTGGCCAGCGCCATTTCTTTATCGATCTTCAGCCAATCTGCCATGACCGACAGGGTGCCGTCACGCTCTCGACGATGTAACGATTGGCTTTAATCCCCGCCTTGATTACGCGCCTGACCTGATCTTGCCGCTCTTTGATTTTCTTCGTGCTTGCAATTAAACCGCTCACGGGAAAACTGAAAAGCTCGTCCGCTCTCGTAAGGACAACAAAGCCTAACTTCTTTCCGATGAAATCGATTGGCGGAGAGCCCAGTGTGGCTTGAGTCAGCCCTTGCTTCATAGCGCCAAAGCGAGAGTCCAGAGGTCCGGTTGCAAGGAATTTGGTCTCCGTATCGGGGTCGACCTTAAAATGTCTCAATATGAGCCTCGCGATGCCTTCTAGAGCACCGCCGTACGCATTAATTCCAATTGTCTTGCCCTTCAGTTCGGGAACCGACTTGATCTCCGGTCGGGCAATCAGCGCAGTCGGAGCTATTGGAACGTACGCAGCCACTAATTTTACCGGGACACCGCGAATTGCGGCGGCGACTCCTGGGCCTAGCACTGTGTAGTAATCGATTTCCCCCCCGACAAGAACCTGGAAGGCGACCGCGGGGTTCATCCTGATAAACTCCCCTTGGACCGCTTCCTCCTGAAAAAAACCTCGCTTGTCTCCTACGGCAAGGGGGACGAATGTGGCGGCCAGATCTGGAAATCCGATTCTAATCTTGTCCGCCGCGAAGACCGACATGGGAAAAAAGCAAAAGACCAAGGCGAGCCCAAAACATCTCTTCATGGGAACTCTCCTTTATGTATAAGCTCCTAGGCTTTCCTGCGTCTACGATGATTCCAGGCTAATCCGGACAGATTTGGTGTCGGACATGGGGGTCGCCTACAGTGTCAACTACATGAGATCAAGAAGGATTCATATCAGTCAAGACGTGCGATTTGATTTTTTGAGGAGGAACGCCAGTTTATTCAGTTAGCCGACGATATATCGCGAGCGCATTAGGTGGAAAGTTTGGCTTCTTGCGGCGACTCTGTTGGCCGGACCTCGCCGATCTGCGATGATCATTTCGTAGACAATGACATTGCGCTGTGGTACCGGAACACAAAGTGTTTATTGGACCAAGGTCCAATATGTTCAGCGGCTCTGCTCTGCCATACTGTCAGTTGATGATCGAGGTCTATCGAAGGCGCAAAGATTCGCCTGACTCACCGTGGCATAGCAATACGCAGTGTCCTGACTGGCCGGAACTCGATTATATCCAGTCACGATATCTCAGTCCCGACGAGCGCGAGCGGATCTGTCCAGACTGCAAAAAACTTAACGCCAAAATGTTTCCGTCTCAGTCGTTCGGCTGAGCACATCGCTAGACAGCGGGCCTCGCCAAAAAAAACTTGAATTCTGTCATCCCCATGAAGGACAATCGTGTCCGGGAACCGATGCGATTGGGCAGACTGCTTCGACGAAGGCATATTCGATGGCGTGGACACTATCCTGCTCAATGACGAGGGTCGAAAGAACGTATCGCTTGACGAAAACCGCGCCCGGTTCATCTATCTCTGTCCCACGCATTTTGAGCTTGGTGTGGGAACCTCGACCCTCAACAAAGACTAGATAGCCATACTCGCATCGCTGGTTAAGTCCAATAGAGGCTTTCCTATTGGTCGAACGCAGCCCATGTAACGTTTTGTAACTAAATGGGTGGGAGTCCGTCGAAAAAGCGCAGATAGTGTCAAAAAAACTGATTGATAAAACTAGACGAGTTTTATAGATTGCGCATCTGTGATTCCGTGCAACCGAATTCTGGTTATCGTGCTTCTCCTTGGGTGGGTTACAGTCTCAGGATTCGATCTGCTGGATGATCACACAGATTTTCCAGTTGGGAGCGTTTATTCCAACCCTACGGTCAATCTCGATTCTATCGTTCGGTCAGCACATCAGGGAGTCCTTCAGCACATCATCAATTTAGCTCTCGCTACGGTCCCATATTCCGTCGTCTTGGTTAGCACATTTCATAGGCAATTTCGGCTTTATTGGCTGAACCACATCTTCCTAATCTAAAAAAGCTCCGCGGCTCTCTTTTTCTGTAGCTTGCGGCGTTCTCAAACGCCGTAGCTTCTATTTTTTCTCAGCCCAGGAGGGCGCGTTGATGCAATTGCGAGCGCATCCTTTGATGTCTTATCGCGGCGTCTCCAACTGGCCACCCCCATGGCGACGAATATCCGGTCCGGGCGATGATCCCGTTGGCGAAGTCGGCATTTTAGAAGAGGTCCATCTCTCGGATGTATCGCCTAACCATTGCATTCTGGTGATTCAGCACGAGCGAAGCCGTTATATAGGCTCACTTATTTTTGACGATGATCAATTCTGCACAAAGATTTGTGACTTTCTGAGCCGCCATCGCGGTCAGCCTGTTAACGTCGTCGCCGGACTTGAGGTGAGTTTTTAGTTGCTTTGTAAGAGACATTTTTTGGTGTGTAAGCCTTGTTCAGTTGACCGAGAGATTGATCGTTCAATTCGATGGCGTTGTTGCTACAATTTTCTTCATAATCGGACTGGCCTTAAATCTTAAAGCCTTATGCCCGGGAATAATGATTTCAGCACCGGTTAATGGATTACGCCCTTTGCGGGGACGCTTGGTACGAATCACAAAACTACCGAATGTGGAAATTTTTACCGTCTCGCCACGCTCCAGGAAGGCTTTGATCATCTCGAACGTGCCCTCGATGATATGAGTGGCTTCTTCTTTTGAGACCTGCGTTTTCTCGCAGACTCGTGTAATCATTTCAGCCTTCGTCATGGTCATGCTAGCCCTTATGAAGCACACGGCATGCCGTAAATAAATCAAGAAGCATTCTCAAGGACAGACATGCACACAATTCACGGTTCTGGAAGTTTTTTTAGACGGGTCAAACTGCACGGAATTAAAACTGAGCGAAGCGATACGAAAACGAAAGGCTGGGAGTCAAGGAAGAAAAACCCCCAGTCTCGTCTTTCCCCCACACTCGGGATTAAAGTTCGCTAAAAACTTAATCCCTATTTCATGTGAACATCCCCGAATCGCCAAAATGGCAAGATAATTATTTGCTGCGGTTATCGATAATCCTCTTTGCTTCCTGTAAAACGGTCTGCTCTGCTGCTTCGACGCTCGAGAATTTGCCCCACATGCTAAAAGTCCCGAGATAGCCGTGGCAGGTTTAAATTTTGCGCTTGCCTCAATGAAATCGCCGCTATCTCGTGTGAAGACCTCGATTTCGTGGTTTTTGTAGGAATGTTTTGTCATGGCAGCGTCTCCTTTTTAGTTTGATCTTGCCGGACACCGCGGAGATCTCCCCCTTCAGGCTAGCCATCCTCAGCCAGGTTTCAATCGGTTGTCTGGCGAATGTAGCTCGCTAGTGTTAGCAGCCCCGAGCGAAAATATGGAAGGGATGATGAGAAAGGCCTGCGTAGCCGAGCACAATGCGAGAAACGGCAGTGTGAATTTAGAAGTCGACCGGACTTGCCGGTCAAGGCATCCAATCCTTATTAAGACTGCACCGCCGCTGAGGGTTTAGCAGTTTAACCAGACCGAAAATCGCATATAGGAGGAGGAATAAGCGTTCACATGGGAGGCTGCCAGAAAAACTCGAGCTTCCCGATTTGTCCCAGGTAATTCCCAATCACTCCATAGAATCATTGTCAGATCGGGTCGGCCGAGCAGTAAATCAGGGTATGAGAAATGCGTAAAATCAGGTGTCATGAGCGGAAAAATTCTCGTCGTCGAAGATAACCCCGATGCGCGAGACCTTCTAGTAATGGTTTTGGCGCACGCTGGTTATGAAGTCATTGAAGCGGCAAACGGGTCCGAAGCGCTCCATAATGCAACTACATATCATCCCGATCTGATTTTGATGGATCTGGGCTTACCCGGTATTCAAGGCGACGAGGTAATGAGTCGGATGAGATCAGATCCGCGTTTCGCGAGGATTCCCATCGTTGTCGCCACCGCCTTCGATCGCAATTCGGATATCGTAAAACGCGCTATTAAGGCAGGAGCCGACCAAGTTTTGTTCAAGCCGACCGATTTTAAAACAGTGCTGGAAGTTGCTCGGACATTCACGAACCAACCAAGCAAGTCTGAAACTCACTTCCCTACACATAGCGTATAACATCGCCCGTTCAAGGGAAGTTACGAGTAACCCTTCGCTGGCTCTTGATCCAAATCGGCCCCAGTTCCTTCGTGATTGAGTTCATCGGGAGTGGGTTTTTGTAACGAAATACGGCGGCTTTCCGCGCAGCCCAAGGTTAAGCACAACCGGCTTTTTGCAACATGAGTTGGCTCAGATCTTTCGTTAGTCGTAAAGCGCTCAACTGTCCGCATTGCGATAGTGACAAAGTGCGTCCGGCACAGCTTCTAACGATCTTTGACGAATATCTTATCTGGTTCGGATTACAGCCGTTCCGTTGCAGAGCTTGTAGAAGAAGATTTTGGAGATATGACAGAGGGCGTTAGAGCTTGCTTGCGAATTGATCCTTGAGCCAGTGAATAAAAAGTTCGTCTGCGCTCCGAAGAACCACTCAGCGTGAAATTCCTAGCCGGTAGGCTTCAATCTCGAACCTTTCCGTTGTTTGTAGAGGTGGACCCAGAGATCATACAGATTTGCCTGCGTGAAAACTTCTTTCAGGCGATCTCCTGCCATCGCAAACACGCCTTTATCTCTTTCTATCCTGAGTAAAGTCATTTTAGATTTATCTATGTGCGCGCCGAGCATCCTGAGGGCGTGGGAAAGTCGACCAGTATCAGGACAACGCTCGACGCTGATTCGCAATTCTTTTCCCTGATCATCAAATTGTTTCACATCGCTTTGCCATAGCTGCATCCCGCTAATGTAAAACTGTCTCGGTGAGGCGATCTTCTTTTGACTCCGTCCAAATAGTTGAAAACGCCGATTCGCAGCGGCTGGCCGCTTTTTGCTGAAACTCGCCTCCGGCCCTCCGTAGACGACAAAATTATCGCCATCGACGACCAGCTCGAACGACTCGACCAGTAGTGCTTCCAGTGCTTGACCGATCGCCCGCAGAGTAATCTCGTAACTAACGGTCTGTGCGCCCGTTTCCTTTGTCATGACTCCTCAGTATCGCAATATTTCCAGCATGCCCACATAGCTGGCGAGCTTAGAGTCCAAGAACAACAACAAACAGCGCGTGACTACGACATAACGCTTGCGCACACAAAAACGGATCTGACGGAATGGTCACTGCATTGGATCGAGTTACCGTCCACGCTAGTGGATTCGATGCTGGTCCGATCTTTTTTCACTGAACGCGACTATCCCCCCGGTTCCACCACGACAGAGAACCGAGGTCCTATTGTCGGAAATCTGACTTCTCAGTGCTCGGAAGATGTAGATATTTTACTACGCTAAGAACCCGGGAATGCGATGTAAGTACCTGAAATCCCGTAAAGGTACTACGTTTGCTTAGTTTACGGGCCGTTTATGGAGGGCTCCGATCGAAAAGACCGCCTCAATAACAGCCCACCCGAGCGCCCAGCCGATTTCGATCCGTCAGAGAGCCTTTCACTCAGTCCCAAATTACAGCAGCTCAGAGATTGGCTGGAAGAGCTAAGCTGGCGTACTTACATCGGGTCTAAAATGACGAAAATCCCGCATAGGCGGCGTGGGCGGGACGACGATAGCAACTGACAACTGGGCCATGATCCAAGCTGAATATAATGTTAACTGGCCGTTTCTTCACGTTCTGGCTTGCCACGCCCGATTGGTGGCAACTATCGTATCGGTTCTGTTCTGGACTTCCGTTTGACTCAAGACCAGCATTTATTGAACCACTGTAAACATCGTGTTTGAGCAGGTCTCAATCGATGTCACGGTGGCCAACCGTTTTCTCATCGACTAAAGTTATCTTTTGCCCGCTCCGCTATCGAGGCTATCATTTCATAACATTCCTCGATCGCTTCATTTAAAAACGCTTCGAGCTCGGCATCAAGAAAGTACTCAGGAACGGTCGTCTTATCACTGGGCAGAGCATGATAGATCTTGCCGATCCAGACGTTTCTCACTAAATCGCGAGCGCCTTTGAGAATTTCGCCTCTGGCATGACTTCCAGAATCGCGGAGAAGATCGTCGAAGGCGGCGGCTACTCTGTCTTCAATTGTTTTTTCGATGGCTGGTTTCATTCAGAGTGTAAATTATAGTTTTTACTATCGGCGCAGGAAAACAAGGTGCCAGCGAACTTGACTGTTGCTATCTGTTCTAAATAATCGGCAGTTTCAGTGCACCGATCTTGCAGTGAAAATGGCGACCTTGCTCATCCCTAGCTCGGTCCGCACGGATTCAGAAACTGTGGGAGGGTTCAGTAGCTTATGTCGGTGAATCGCCATGTTCGCTATAAAGTTATATTCGCATGCATCGCAAAGCAAAGCAGAGACTGGTACCTGCGCAGCACAATCAGGGCATTTCTTAGACGTTCTTAATAGAGGCTGCTTTTCAAAATGCTTCACCCGTATTCTAGAGGGGACTGCCTCCGGAAACGATTTGGAAAAAGCCGCCTTTTTGGCGGCTATCCTGATGGCGATAAGTTTCATCAGTAACCGTGTCTGACAATAACAGCGTATAAACAGATTCTTTGTAGTCATAGCGCGGTTAAGTACCGGTGATCAGTCGCAAGTCACTCAATCTATCGGTTAGAGATTCTTCGTGCGGCGTGGGCATCAACACTCGGCGGAGCGTGTCTTCAAGAATTCGGAGAGCTACAGGCTTGTGCAAAACCTCGCAGGCACCGGCGGCAAGGGCGCTCTCCACAAGTGGCGAACCGCCGTAATACGCCGTGATGACGATCACCGGAATGTGATTTGTAGATGGATCAGCTTTAAGACGGGCTATTGCCTCATCGCCTGTCATATCGGGTAAACCGAGATCCATCGTGATTAGATCAGGGTGCGTGGCGTTGGCTCGCTCAATCGCAGCAAGCCCCGTTTCCGCTTCGACCACGTCGTACCCGGCTCGGTCGAGATAAATGGTTATCAACCGTCGTAGGTCCGAATGATCCTCGACGACGAGAATCTTCTTATTGGCCATATCGCTCCCAGTCATCGGGTCAATAAAGCGCAATCCGGGAGCCGAACTTAGCCCGGTCGATATTGAGTGAGGATTACTAGCCAGAAACCTTGTGCGAGAACATACGCAAGCAATACCTTACCCACAGTCATTCGCTTTTTCATTATGATTCCTCTCCGGTGCGCTTTCCTATACAGACGCACCGACAGTTACAAAAGCACGGCCTATGCCCCTGCTTTTGGGTGGAGATCTGGAGGACTAGCTACGACAATTTGGCACAAAGTAGGGTCATTGCCGGCGGCAACTTTGCCTGAAATTTTGTGTAAAGGTGCGATGGGTCAGCAAGGGTCGGTTTCGTTGATCTCATGTTAGATGACTTGATTTAGTCTTGTACTGACGCTCATCAACACAACCAATTTAACACCCCAGCAACTAAGACGAGCTGCGTCGTCAAGGAAAAACTTGACGCGCTAAGCAGAGAACTTCGTAAGCTGATCGACGGAGCCTCATCGAATGGCGCGGCATCAAGTGGCAGACTGCCTGCGTAGCTGCCGGTTTGGGGCGGTTTGAAAAGAAAGCTCAGCAAAAAGAAAAAATATCATGGAACAATAGTCCATGATCTTCGACGGTGTGCAGCAAGAAATCTCTCATTGGCGGGCGTCCCCGAGGCAATCGCAATGCAGATTACGGGGCACAAAACTCAGAGCATGTACCGCCGATACAGAATCGTGGATGAACGCGATCTGCGAGATGCTACAGCTCGGATGGAGGCCCACCTCGAGAGTCAGCCTAAAACGGCGACAGTGGAAGTACTGAGGGATGCGGGATGATGAAAGAACACGGACAAAACACGGACAATTTCAGGAAAATGGCGGTCGGAGAGAATTTGAACGATGTTCAAGTCGCTGATTTTTTGGTGGAGCCGATGGGAGTCGAACCCACGACCTCTTGAATGCCATTCAAGCGCTCTCCCAACTGAGCTACGGCCCCGCAATTTAAAGGAACTGAGTGCTGAGTAACGAGTCCTAAGTACCAAGCCAAACTAGGGAAGCGGGCTCGAAAAGTCAACCTGCATCTCCGTGGCGAAACTGAATCCTCGGTCCTTTTCCTCTCAGCCTAATTGTATTTACCCCGCACCAACTGCTCGGCATGCCTTCTCGCCTGATCCGTAATTTTAATACCACCGAGCATACGGGCGATTTCGGCGATTCGTTCGCGCTCGGATAGCTCTTTAACGCGTGTAAAAGTTCG
>Ga0075434_100004818_pt1 | contig 12221 bp, 9 predicted proteins | sample RhiMethybrSRZTD3_FD_75298 | JGI IMG/M metagenome (GOLD analysis project Ga0075434, IMG submission 75298) | Populus rhizosphere microbial communities from Tennessee, USA - Rhizosphere MetaG P. TD hybrid SRZTD3 | ecosystem: Host-associated > Plants > Roots > Rhizosphere > Soil | place: USA... | reverse complement strand
GCCAGCTTCTTCGAGGCCACCACCGCCATCGCCTTCGCCGACCTCGCGGCGCGAGGGGTGGACGTCGCCGTGATCGAAGTCGGACTGGGGGGCCGGCTCGACTCGACCAACGTCATCACGCCCCTCGTGTCGGTCGTCACCAAGATCGCGCGGGAGCACACCGACTACCTCGGCCACGACCTCGCCTCCATCGCGCGGGAAAAGGCGGGGATCGCGAAGCGCGACGTGCCGTTCGTCACCGGCGAGATGGATCCGGCCGTGCGCCAGGTGCTCGTCGCGGAGGCGGAGCGGCGCGGGGCACACCCGCTGGTCCCCGTGGACGTGCGCGGCGAGCCGACGCGGCCGCTCGTCCTGAAGGGACGGCACCAGCATGCGAACGCCTGGGTCGCCTTGGGGGCGCTGAACGCCCTCGCGCCACCGTTCGGACCCGTCGGCGACGAGTGGCCGGACAGCTTCGCGCACGCATACGTGCCGGGACGATTCGACGTGCGCGGCCGGTGGATCTTCGATGTGGCGCATAATCCCGACGGCGCCCGCGTGCTCGCCGACACGCTGCGGGAGTACGATCCGCCGCACCCGCGGCATGCGCTGGTCGGCGTGCTGGGCGACAAGGACTACCTCGGGATGATCGACTGCCTCACACCGGAAGTCGACGGCTTCGTGTTCACCATACCCGATACGGCACCGGAGCGACGGCGCTGGGACCTCGGCCGGTTGGAGCGGGAGCTCGGGCATCTCGCGGTGGCCCACGAGCTCGAGCCGCAGTTCGAGCGCGCGTTGGAGCGCGTGCAGGACGACGCCGCGACGGTGATCGTCACCGGGTCGTTTCACACCGTGGGCGACGCGCTCGCCCGCTTGCCCGGGTTCGCGCCGGTCGGCTAAATTGTTGCGATGCAAGGACAAGCCTTACCAGGCTTCCGCGACTTCTACCCCGACGAACTGGCTCTCCGTAACCACATCTTCGCCACCTGGCGCGAGGTCGCGCGGCGCTACGGATTCCAGGAATACGACGGCCCGCCGCTCGAGCCGCTGGAGCTGTACACGGACAAGAGCGGTGAGGAGATCGTGCGGCAGCTGTACGCGTTCGAAGACAAGGGCGGGCGCAAGGTCGCGTTGCGCCCCGAGATGACGCCGACCCTCGCCCGCATGGTGGGAGCGCACGCCCAAGCGCTCAAGAAGCCGATCCGCTGGTTCTCGATCCCGCAGCTGTTCCGCTACGAGCGGCAGCAGCGCGGCCGGCTGCGGGAGCACTTTCAGCTCAACATGGACATCCTCGGCGAAGCAAGTCCGCTCGCCGACGCGGAGCTGATCGCGGCCGCGATCGACATCATGCGCGCCTGCGGCCTCGGGCCCACCGACGTCAAGGCCCGGGTTTCAGACCGGCGCGTCCTCAAGACCCTGCTGCTCGGCCGCGGGCTCACCGACGCCCAGCTCCCGACCGCGTTCGAGGCGATCGACAAGAGCGAGCGGGCGCCCAGAGAAGCCGTCGCCGAGATCCTCGCGAAAGCAGGAATCGGGAAACGGGAAGCGGGCGCGGTGCTCGAGATCGCGGCGCTGCGTGGGCTCGACGCCGTGTTGTCCGCGCTCGGCAAGGTGAAGGGTGGCGAGGAGGCAGGTGAGCCGCTACGCCAGGCCGTCGGAGCCCTGGAGGCGATGGGGCTCGGAGACTTCGTCGCGGTGGACCTCACGATCGTTCGCGGACTCGCCTACTACACCGGGATCGTGTTCGAGCTGTTCGACACAGGGAAATCACTGCGGGCGGTGTGCGGCGGCGGCCGCTACGACGGGCTGCTGAAGGCGCTCGGCGGCGTCGATCTCCCCGCCCTCGGGTTCGGCATGGGGGACGTCGTCCTCGGGGAACTCTTGAAGGAGCGCGGCCCGGCCGATCAGGCGTCGACGAAGCTCGACGCCTTTTTGATAGCGGTGAGCGGCGAGGACGTGGCGCCGCTGCTGAAACTGGCGCATCAGCTGCGGGACCGGGGCGTGGCCGTCGAGTACGGCCTCCGTCCGGCGGCCATCCGCAAGCAGCTGGAGCTCGCCGCGGCCCGGGGAGCGCCGCGGGCCATCATCGTCGGGCCCGACGAGCGGGCGGCCGGCGAGGTGGTGGTGCGGGACTTGAAGGCGGGCACCGAGGAACGGGTGCCCATCGCGCAGCTCGTTCAGGGATTCCTCCACTAATGGCCCAAGCGCAGAAGATCACGCCACGCGCTAAGGACTACAGCGAGTGGTATAACGATGTGATCATGCAGGCTGAGCTCGCCGACTACTCGCCGGTGCGCGGCTGCATGGTCATCCGCCCGCATGGCTACCGCCTGTGGGAGCTGATGCAGCGCGCCTTGGACGACATGTTCAAGGCGACGGGTCACCAGAACGCGTACTTCCCGTTGTTCATCCCGATGAGCTTTCTCGCGAAGGAAGCCGAGCATGTGGAGGGCTTCGCGAAGGAAGTCGCGCTGGTGACGCACACCCGGCTCAAGGCCACCGGGAAGACGGGTGCCCAGGCGGTGATGGTCGACCCCGAGTCGGCGCTCGAGGAGCCGCTCGTTGTGCGCCCGACCTCCGAGACGATCATCTACGCGATGTTCGCGAAGTGGATACACAGCTATCGTGACCTGCCGCTCCTGATGAACCAGTGGTGCAACATCGTGCGGTGGGAGCTGCGGACCCGCCTGTTCCTGCGTACCACCGAATTCCTGTGGCAGGAAGGGCATACGGCGCACGCCACCGAATCGGAAGCGGAGGCCGAAGCGCGGCAGATGCTCGGTGTGTATCGCCAGTTCCAGGAAGACTGGATGGCGATGCCGGTGATCACTGGCCGCAAGACCGACAGCGAGAAATTCGCGGGCGCGCTGCGTACCTACGCCCTCGAAGCGCTGATGCAGGACAACAAGGCCCTCCAGGCGGGTACGTCGCACAACCTCGGCCAGAACTTCGCCAAGGCGTTCGACGTCAAGTATCAGACCGCGGCGGGCGGGCTCGAATACGTTTGGAACACGTCGTGGGGCGTGACGACCCGGATGATCGGCGGGCTGGTGATGACGCACTCGGACGACAACGGCTTGGTGTGCCCACCCAAGCTCGCGCCAGTGCAGGTCGTCATCGTGCCCATCTGGAAGTCGGAGGAGGAGAAGAGTCAGGTGTTAGGGGTTGGGGGCCAGGTAAAGGACGAGCTCGCGCAAGCCGGCGTGCGAGTGGAGCTCGATGCACGGGACAGCCTGAAGCCGGGCGCCAAGTATTTCGAGTGGGAGGCCAAGGGGGTCCCGCTACGGCTCGAGATCGGGCCGCGCGACGTCACCGCGGGGCAGGTGATGACGGCGCGGCGCACCGGCGGCAAGACGCCGGCCAAGCTGGATGGGATCGGCGACGTGGTCCGGAAGACTCTCGATGAGATTCAGGCCAGCCTGTTTCAAACGGCCAAGGATCGACGCGAGGCCCACTCGATCCGGGGCGCTACCAAGCAGCAGTTCATCGAGTTCATGAAGGGCGTGGGCGGATTCGCGTACGGCGGCTTCTGCGGCTCGCCTGAGTGCGAGGCCGAGATCAAGCAACAGACAGGGGCAACCGTGCGGGTGCTCCCCGATCCCGAATTCCGCTCGGCTGAGGCGCCCAAGACGTGTATGTGGTGCGGGAAGCCCAGCGTCGCGGAGGCGGTGTGGGCGCAGGCGTACTAGCGGCAGTTGATTTTTCAATGAGTCACGCGCGCGGGTGCGCGCGACGCCTGCGCTAGCTGCCGATCCGGAGCCGGATACCTGCGGCGGTCGACAGCGTCGTCGGCTTGATGGTCTGCAACGCTGCGATATCCAGGTACCGTGCTTCGAGGAAGAGGGCGATCACGCCCGTCCCATACGTGAATCCCGCGCCAACGTTCCACGCGAACTTGGTTGCGGACGTGTCCGCGGTGACGCCGTTGGAGGTGACGGAGAACTTGACCCTGTAGAAGCCGATCCCGCCGAGCAAATACCCTCGTACCCTCGAAGCAGGTTGGAGGTTGTAGGTCACGTCCACGGTTCCGCCGAGCAGGTTCGTCTTGCCGTCGCTCGGGGCTCCGAGTCCAGCCGAGAGCCTGGAGTTGAGGCTGTCGTTGGCGGAGTTGTGGCCGGTGCTCAGGTCGAGCCGGAGCCCTACCGGGGTCTTGGGCAGCTCGAGGTCAACGAGGACCAACCCGTACACGGCGGGGGTGAAGCCGTCGCCATTCGGGTCGACGTGGTAGAAGCTCGTGGGGAACGTCACGCTCCCAGCGACCCCGAGGTGCGCTCGGACGCCCTGTGCGGCCGACGGCGCCGCGATGAGGGAGGCGAGCGCCAGAGCGCTCATTGCTCTCGTTGGCGAGGACATACGCGCACCTCCTGATTAGAGCACGAATCTGGAGAAGGACCCTGGTCTCGCGTCCGCGTCGAATGCGAGACCCGGTGCAGAAAGCTACAGGCTGCCTCCGGGAGGACTAGGCGGTTTTTGCGGCAGCGAGGGGCGGGAATGCGACCAGGGGTCATCGCTGTGCCCGATCTACCAAAGCGTTACTACAACTCACCTGCCGCCGACTCCGACACGGATCCCGGTCGTGGTCACGAGCCCAGTCGGCTTGACGCTGCTGAACGTAGCGACATTGAGGTAGCGTGTTTCGAGGAACCACGCGAGCGCGCTCCTGCCGACCGTGAGCCCTCCGCCCACATTCCAAGCAAACTTGGTGGCGGAGGTATCGACGGTCGCGCCGCTCGTGGCCGAGTACTTGACGTTGTAGAACCCGATCCCCGCAAGGAAATAACCGCGCGCCGCGGACGCCGGCTGGAGGTTGTACGTCGCGTTCGCAAAGACGCCCGTGAGCCTGATCTTGGCGTCGGTCGGGGCGCCTACCGCGGCGGACAGGTGGCTCTTGAGGCTGTCGTTCGCGGAGTTGTGCCCGGTACTCACGTCGAGCCGAATACCGATCGGGGTCTTGGGCAGCTTCAAGTCAACGACCACCAGCCCGGAGAAGCCGGGTGTGAAGCCATCGCCCGCGGGGTCAGCGTGGTAGAAGCTCGTTGGTAACGTCAGGCCGCCCGCGATGCCGAGCTGCGCGCGGAGGCTCTGCGCCGACATCGGGAGAGAACGGATGAGAGCGGCGAGCGCCAGTGCGATCCTTGGAGCGGTTGACCAGGACACGCGCACCTCCTAGCGACGGCTCATGCGTGAAGGTGGAGTGCGAAAGGAGGAAAACACCGCTTTGAAGGCCGTTGGGGCCCGGGCCATGGGACTCGATGGGATACGGTTCAGGTCAACCAGAAAGAGCCGAGATTGGACGTCTCCCCGGATTAGCAGCCGCGCGCCCCCGGGCAGGACGTCGATCCGGGCGGGCTGTTCCGACGGGAGCAGCGGCAGGAGTACCTTCTGGAAGGTGGCACCGTCGGCGAGCCGCGTCCGGAGGAACCCGGTCTTGAATCCGAAATAGGCCGTATCGCCGCCCGGCGATATGGCACTCACCCACCCGTCCCCTGGCGGGTCCAGGTAACCGACCTGGTGGCCCGCCTGATCGAGCAGGAACCCTTTGATCAGGACACGGTGCCCGTCGGCGGTTAAAGAGACCGCAGGCGGCGCCTCGCCCATCACCAGCGTCCCTTGCGGGAGCAGCGAGTCGCGCGCCGCGTCGTACACCTGATAATAGGCGCTCAGCCAGGACAACACGATCCGACCGGCGTCCGCCGAGCGTGTGAGCGGCGTGAACAACGACAGTCCGCTGCCGCGCCCGACGTCATAGCGGGCGCGCGCTGCGCCCGTCTTCACGTCATACTCGATCAGCTGCGTTGAATCGACGGGCGGCGGGGGGCTCTGGTAGATGTTCTGCGTGGTGAGGCTGACGAGTGCCCGCTCGGTTGCCGCCACGCGCACGCCCGCCGGCTTCCGGCCAGGGAGGGTGTCGACGGTCAGGTTCACGACGTGCCACGTCGGCGGCGCGGTCGTCAGATCGACGATGCCGAGCCGTCCGGCGGACGGTAGCGCGACCACGAGCGAGTCGCCACCGGGTGTCAGGTCGAGGCCCGAAACGGTGTCGGGAGCGACGATCGGCGCGCCGTAGGTCATCGTGGCGAGCGACAGAACGGCAATCCGAGAGCTGTCCGGCTCCGAGAGATACACGAGATCGCGTGTCGGGTCCACGGCGAGGTCGCAGCCTACGAACGGCGTGGCATACTTCGGAATGATCACCGAGCAGTTAGCGTCGAACGGGGCGGACGTCACGGCGGCAGTGACGGTGTCGTATAGGGAGAGAGGATTGCCGGCGAGGACTGCCTCGCCGTAGTCCCCTGCGTTGTCGCGTGCGAATGCCGTCACGGTGAAGAGACCACGCGTGCCGGCCGGGAAGAGGCCTTTCGCAATGGTGGCGAGCGTCGAGTCGATCGTCGGGGGAACCGCGATGGAGTCTCGAACTGGGACCGTGCCGCCCAGCACGAATCCGAGCCACGTGAGTCGCCGTCGGGCGTGAACCTCGACCTGGAACCGAACGGTGTCGCCAGGGCCGAAGGTCGGTGAGCCTGGCGGCGTCGAGTCGTACTGCTGGTAGGCGTACACGCGTCCCCTGACGACCGGGGGCGCAGCGGGAGGCGGGGGTAGCGGCAGCACGCCGGAGCTGTCGCCGCATGCGGTGATCAGCAGCCCGGCGAAGGCCCTGGCAGCGGAACCCATATGTCCCAACGATGCCGACGCTCTCCACACTCAGCAAGACGGCAAAGGCACTCTTGAAAGCGATCGAGTGCCACGCCCAGCCGGTTTCGCGATTGGCTCCCCCCAAAGGCATGTGCGATCCGCACGACTGCGCCTCGGGGTTCACAGCATCTGAGGTGCGATTCAATATTCAGCAGTGTGGCGCGACCGCGACTAGTTGCAAAACGGGACGTTCGCGCTGCGTGACCAGGGCTTCAGCAACGACTTGATCCGCTCCCACCTGCACAGTTTGTCGAATGTGTACGAGCGAGCGCACGGGAGGAGTTTGTGTCGCTCGGCTACCACCCGGCGCGCAAGGCCGAGAAGCCATCACAGGTGACCTCACGTTCGAGTTGATGGCGGTAAGCCTCTTGACGGGTGGCAGGCCCTCCGAGGTCGCGGGGTTGGCGACGACCTACCTCAGCCTCGATCGGGAGACGGGTGACATTCCGGCCGCACGCGTAGCGACGGCTGAAAAATGCCGGCTCATCCGCACGGTCCCGCTGTGACCCCAACTCCAGGAGATTCTCGGCTGCTACCTCGCGAACGGTCGCCGCCGCGGCTGCTGTTCCCGTCATTCCGCACGGGGCAGGAGGCACGTCTCCAACACGTGCATCGGATCGTCGCGGCGGTCGCGGAGCGGATCGGCAACGCGCCAAGCAAGATTCACGCCCTACATGCTGAGGCACACGTACGCCAGCGCCAGATTGCAGACGCTCGATGGTGTACGGCCACCTCGGCGTCGTCCGGCACCAGAGCGCAGCGGTGGAATACCGAGTCGAGCAGCACACGACTAACTTCCTGGCCGAGCGAGTGGCCGCGTTCTGAGCGGCGGCCGCCCCGAATTCTGGTACCGAAAACGACCCTGTTCCGGCGAGGCAGCGCTAACCGCTTGGTCCTTCAATCCTTCCAAACGTGGGCGCAGGCGTACTAGGGTTCGATCCCGCCCTGCTTCGCTCGATTGCGGAGCGGGTCGGCACTCCCACCTACGTCTACAGCGCCAACCTGATTCGCGCCCAATACCACGCGCTGCAGGACGCCCTGAAGGACGTGCCGCATCGCATCTGCTACTCGGTGAAGGCCAACGGCAACGTCGGAGTCCTGAAGGTCCTGAAGGCGCAGGGCGCCGGAGCCGACATCGTCTCCGTAGGCGAGCTGCGGCGGGCGCTTGCGGCCGGCTTCGAAGCCAGCTCGATCGTATTCTCGGGCGTCGGAAAGACGGCCCCGGAGCTCGAGGAGGCGATCCGTGCCGGCGTGGGGTTCCTGAACATCGAGTCTTCCGCCGAGCTGGACGCCGTGATCGCGGTCGCGCGCAGGCTCAAGAAGCGCGCGAGCCTCGGCATCCGCGTCAATCCGGACGTCGCGACCGAAACACACCCGTACACGAAGACGGGTGAAAAAACCGCCAAGTTCGGCGTTCCTTACGACGAAGTCGTGAGCGTCGCCCGGCGCGCGGTGGCCGAGCCGCTGTTCACGCTGCGCGGGCTCGCGATGCACCTCGGGTCCCAGATCACCGACGTCGAGCCGTATCACCGCGGCACCGTCAAGCTGCTCGAGCTGGTGACGGCCCTCCGCGCCTCGGGGATCGGCACGGTCGAAGCGCTGGATGTGGGCGGGGGACTGGGCGTGCGCTACCACAACGAGAAGGCGCCGAGTCCGCGCGACTTCGCCGATGCAGTGGCGCCGCCGATCAAGCAGGCCGGACTCGCGCTGCTGTGCGAGCCGGGACGTTACCTCGTCGCGAACGCCGGCGTGCTCGTCACCAAAGTGCTGTACCGCAAGCATGCCGGCGGCAAGGATTTCGTCGTGGTGGACGCGGGGATGACGGACTTCGTGCGGCCCAGCCACTACAACGCTCATCACGAGATCGTCTCCCTCACGGACGGCAGGCGAGCCGAGGAGGTGGTCAACGTCGTGGGCCCCATCTGTGAGTCCGGTGATTTCCTCGCGCTCGACCGCAAGCTCCCCGCGGTCGAACCCGGCGAGTACCTGGCGGTGCTCGGCACGGGCGCCTACGGCTTCGTGATGAGCTCGACCTACAACCAGCGACCCCGGCCTCCCGAGGTCCTGGTCGAAGGCGATCGGTACTACGTGGCGCGGCAGCGCGAGACGCTCGACGACCTGTTGCGTGGGGAAGTGGTCGAGCCCACGACCTGGTACCGGGCGGGCGGTGGATGAACCGGATCCTGATCCTCGACTACGGCTCGCAGTTCACCCAGCTCATCGCGCGCCGGGTACGCGAGGCGCACGTCTACTGCGAGATCCATCCCGCCGCGCGCGGCACCGACCTCGCCTTCGTCAAGCAGTTCGCCCCGAAGGGCATCATTCTGTCCGGCGGCCCCAACTCGGTGTTCGATCCGGGCGCGCCGACGGCCGATCCGAAGCTGCTCGAGCTCGGGCCACCGATCCTCGCCATTTGCTACGGCATGCAGCTCGTGGCCCACCTGGCAGGCGGCAAGGTGACGCCGTCCACCCAGCGCGAGTACGGCCGGGCCGACGTCACGGTGCGCGATGCGACGGGGCTGTTCGCCGGCTTCGAGCCCCAGGGGTGCATCACGGTCTGGGCCAGCCATGGTGACCGCATCGAGAAGCCACCGCCGCACTTCCGCGTGACGGCATCGAGTCCGAACGCGCCGGTTGCGGGGTTCCAGCACGAGAGCCGACCGATCTTCGGCGTCTTGTTCCACCCGGAGGTGGCCCACACACCTCGGGGCGGGGAGATGTTGCACAACTTCCTGTTCGAGATCGCCGGCTGCGCGCCCGATTGGACGCCGGGTCACTTCATCGAGCACGAGGTGCGGCGGATTCGTGAGCTCGTGGGTGGTACGCAGCGGGCGATCTGCGGCCTCTCGGGCGGCGTGGATTCGGCGGTGGCGGCCGCGCTGGTGCACCGCGCGATCGGCGACCGGCTGACCTGCATTTTCGTGGACCATGGCCTGCTGCGGCTGGGCGAGCGAGAACAGGTGGAGCAGACCTTCCGGGCGCACCTCGGGATCGACTTGCGGGTCGTGGATGCGGGCGCGCTCTTCCTTCGGGCGCTGGCCGACATCGAGGACCCAGAAGAGAAGCGGCGCCGCATCGGCCACACGTTCATCGATGTGTTCGAGCGAGCGGCCGAGCACGTCCCGGGGGACGTCGGCTTTCTGGTGCAAGGAACCCTGTATCCCGACGTGATCGAGTCCGCGTCGCCGTTCGGCGGCCCATCGGTCACGATCAAGACACACCACAACGTCGGCGGTCTGCGGCCCAACCTTCCCTGGAAGCTGATCGAGCCACTGCGCGAGCTCTTCAAGGACGAAGTGCGCCAGGTCGGCCGGGAACTCGGCCTGGCGGGAGAGATCGTGGGCCGGCATCCGTTCCCGGGGCCGGGCCTCGCGATCCGTGTACTCGGGCCCGTCACCGAGGAGCGGCTCGATCTGCTGCGCCGGGTGGACGCGATCTACATCGAGGAAATTCGTGCCGCGGGCCTGTACGACCAGATCTGGCAGGCGTTCGCGGTGCTGCTGCCCATCAAGTCGGTCGGCGTGATGGGAGACTTCCGCACGTACGATCATGTGGTCGCGCTGCGGGCGGTGACGAGTCGGGATGGCATGACGGCGGATTGGTATCCGTTTCCGACGGAGGTGCTCGCGAAGATCAGCAGCCGGATCATTAATGAGGTACGGGGAGTGAATCGCGTCGTCTATGACGTAAGCTCCAAGCCGCCCGCGACTATCGAGTGGGAGTGACAATGGTTGTACGACGCTACGACGTTACGTTGTATGAGCGCGAAATTGATGCTCCCCGCGCAATACGGATGCTGATCGCGTATTTGAAGAGCACCATTCTTGGGCATGGGCGACTTCCGCAGGCTTCGAGCGTGGCAGGAGGCCGTCGCGCTTGCGGTCCGCTCCAGGGATGCGATCGCCAAGCTGCCGAGCGGGCGGAGCCGGATCTCGCGTCCGTCAGGCTTACCCGCGATAACTGCGGGAAAATGGTCTACGGGTTACTGCGCAAGATGGGCGGGAAGTGAGCCGCCTGCGGTGCCTTTCGTATAACGTAGCGTCGTAGCGTCGTCTAACGCCCTTCAGATGTTCTTATCCTCGAGCAACTTGAGAAACTCCTTCGCCGTCCCCACCACCGCCAGCTTCCCCGGCACGTCCGGCTCCTTCGCGAACTGCGCGATCTTCCCGAGGACGGGCAGATACTGGTTGGAAACCTCCAGGGGCGGGGCCACGATCAGGAAGAAGTAATGCACCGGCTTGCCGTCGATCGCATTGAAGTCGATGCCGTCGAGCTTCCGGCCGAACGCCACGCGCAGGCGGTTCACGGCGAGGGCGCGACAGTGCGGAATCGCGATATTCTGGCCGATCCCTGTCGACCCGAGCGTCTCGCGGCGCTTCAGCATTTTCACGAGGGTCTGCTCGGATTTGTCGTCCAGCTGGAGCAGGCCCACGAGCTCCTTCAAGACGTCGTCTTTGCTGGTGCTTTGCAGCTGCAGGTTGATGGCGTCTTCGGCAAAGAACTCACGCAAGCGCACGTCGCGTCGCTCCGGTCGAAACGGCGGCGAAACCTAATGACTGGTTGCTCCTCGCGCAACGCGTCATTACGTTGTGTCTCATGCACTTCCCGTACCACACGGGGAACGATTTCCCCCTGTTCCTCGCCCCCATGTCGGGGGTGTCGGAGTCCCCCTTCCGGCTGTTGTGCCGGCGCTTCGGGGCGGACGTCGTCGTGTCGGAATTCATCTCGGCCGTCGGTGTGGCCCGCGGCCTCGAGCACTTGTTCGACGACATGCGGTTCGAGCAGGCGGAGCGCCCCATCGGGATTCAGCTGTATGGCGCGGACGCGACAGTCATGGCCCGCGCCGCCGAGATGGTCACCGAGGCCTGCCGGCCCGACTTCATCGACATCAACTTCGGCTGCCCGGTCAAGAAGGTCGTCAAGAACAACGGCGGATCGGGCTGCTTGAAGGACCTCGATCTGGTCGCGCGCATCATCCGGGCGGTGCGAACTGCAACGCATCTCCCCGTGACGGTCAAGATCCGGAGCGGCTGGGACGAGACGCAGCGCGATCCCGTTACCATCGCGCAGCGCTGCCGCGAAGCCGGCGCCCAGGCTCTCACGCTGCACGCCCGCACTCGCACGCAGATGTTCTCCGGTGCGGCCAACTGGGACGAGATCGCCCGGGTGGTCCAGGCACTCGACATCCCGGTCATCGGGAACGGCGATATCACCACGCCGCAAGACGTCGTCGCGATGCGGGCGCACACGAACTGCGCCGGGGTCATGATCGCCCGGGGCGCGTTCGGCAATCCCTGGATCTTCACGCAGGCCCAGGACCTGCTTGCCGGCCGGCCCGCGGGGCCCGCCCCGAGTCCCGAGGAGCGGGTCGCCACCGCCCTCGAGCATGCCCGCCTCGCGCTCCGGCTGCAGGGCGACACGCGCAGGACGGCGCTCGAGTTCCGCAAGCACTTCGGCTGGTACACGAAGGGCGTGGCGGGTGCGGCCGGCTTGCGCGAGCGGCTCTTCCAGATCGAGTCGATGCAGCAGGCAGAAGCGATCTTCGC
>Ga0075434_100004817_pt1 | contig 12222 bp, 11 predicted proteins | sample RhiMethybrSRZTD3_FD_75298 | JGI IMG/M metagenome (GOLD analysis project Ga0075434, IMG submission 75298) | Populus rhizosphere microbial communities from Tennessee, USA - Rhizosphere MetaG P. TD hybrid SRZTD3 | ecosystem: Host-associated > Plants > Roots > Rhizosphere > Soil | place: USA... | reverse complement strand
GGTGATCGACCCGCTCTACCGCTACAACTACGCCCGGGAGTTCAACCGCGAGGAGCTGGTCTCGGCGCACCAGGAGTACTGGGGCGCGGAAGGCGCGATGGACGAAGGGAATCCGCAGAAGATCGTCGAGCGCGGCGAGCAGGAGGAGCTGCCGCCGATTCTCGTGCTGCTCAAGGCGAACGACCGCAACCACCCGCTGGAGATGGAGGAGCGTTTCATCGCGTCTTATCGGAAACGCGGCGGCGCGATCGAGGCGGACACGTTCGACGGTCTGCCGGAGCACCGCATCGTGCCGTCGCCGGAGAAGCCTGAGACGATGCGCTTTGTCGACGCGATCGCCGCGTTCATCCGGCGGCACGGCGCGTAGCTATATCCTGAAAAAAAGAATGTAGGGGCGGTTCGCGAACCGCCCCTACGCTACCGACGAACGGCGCCTTTCAATCGTAGAGGCCGTCGATGAAGCGGCTCTGGTCGAGCGCGCGCATGAAGCTCGCGTCGTAGAAGTCTTCCGGCTTGTACTTCCGCATCTCGTGGGAGTTGTAGATCTCCATCACCTTCTTGATGCCTTCGACCGACGGATAGGCCTTGCGCGGCAGATTGGCGATCTCGCGGTAGAAATCTTCCTGCTGCTTCGGGTCGGTGACTTTGTACCATTTCGCCATCGCGTGAAACGCAGCCTGCTTATCGCGCTTGACGAGCGCGATCGCCTCCACGGTGGATTTGACAAAGCGGCGCACGGCCTCCTGATTGTTCTTGAGGTAGGCGCGCGAGACGTTCACGCCGGAGCCGGCGTTGGGAATGTTATATTTGTCGAGCGCGACGAGCATCTTGTAGCCGGCGGCGAGCGCCAGCGTCTCATGCAGCTCGCTCGCGATGATCGCGTCGACGCGCCCGCTCTTGAGCGCGTCCATCGTGTTCGCGCCGGACATGAGGGATAGGTCCTGCTGCGGATTCCAACCCATGATGCCGGAAAAGGCGAGGGCGACGAAATGGGTGACGGCGCCGTAGCCCGAGTAGCCGAGCCGGCGGCCCTTGAGCTGCTCGACGCCCGCGAGCTCGGGCCGGCCGATGATGCGCCAGCGCACCACCTGGTCGGTGCAGGCGACGATCACGCGGTCGTCGGCCTGCGCGTCGCTCGTCCAGCGGACGATCAGCGGGCTGCCGCCGCCGATAACGATCGGCGTCTCTTTGCCGCCGGCGCGGACCATCTCAGGCGGCACGATGACGCCCGTGCGGCGCGCGACTTCGGCCGCTGCCGGCGTGACCGTCTGCTCGACGTCGAGCCCGTTCTTCTTGTAGATGCCCGCCTCGTAGGCGGCGACGAACGGGATCTTGTTGAGCGAGACATCGCCGAGGCCGACGCGGAGCTTGATCGGCTCCTCCGCCGCGCCGAGCGGCGCTCCGATCGATGATAAAAGGAAGATTGCAAAAACCAGGCGGGACGGCTTCATGTTCGTACCTCCTCGGACCGTGGAGCTTTGCCGATCTACATCGCCTGCGCGCCCTTGACCGGGGGCATGCGGAACGGAATCCCCTCTTTCTTGAGATCCGCCTCGTACATCGCGCGAATCTCCGGCGGCTCGTCCTCGTGCTCGAGCATGTTGCCGCCTTCGTGCTCGCTCAGCGACGGCTGCCAGTTGTAGCCGACGCCGTGGAGCCCGCGGCGGAGCGCGAGATGGCGCGCGGGCTCGCAGCTGGTCGTGAAGTGATGATGGTACCACCCCTCGGGCGGGACGAGCAGACTGCCGCGCTTCCAGTCGACGCGCACGAACTTGCCGCCCGGCGGCCACATGAGGCTATAGCCCTTGCCGCGGAGCACGATCACCTGCGCGCCGGCGTGATGCCGGTGCGCTTTTTTATACGTGCCCGATTGGATCGCCATGATATGGCCGACCATCGAGTTGCCGGAGAGGTTGATGCCGAGGCGGCTGAAGCCGGCGCCGCGCTCGGGATGGTCGTTCAGCGGCACCGCGTCGACGTCGGGGATGAAATTCACCGCCGTGTCTTCCAACTCGCCGGGCTTGAAGTCGCTGCTGAAGAAATCGCGCTGGCCGCTGAAGCGGTTGGTGAAGTCGAACGGCGCGCCGAAGATGAACTCCGGCAATTTGAAGACGTTGACGATCAGCGGGGCGTTGTTAACGGCGACGAAGCGCACCGGCTCCGACGACGAGCCGTTGAAGTGCTGGTGCTTGACGTTGAGCGGCGGCGAGAAGAGGCTCCCCGCCTGCCACTCCAATGTGACCTGCCCCTCTTCGCCCCAGAACTGCGTGGCGCCGCGGCCTTCGAGGATGAGGATCTGCTCTTCGTAGAGATGGCGGATAGGCTTGAGGCTTTTTCCCGGCGGGATCTCGGCGGCCATCGCGCCGACGAAACCCTGCGAGCCTTCCAGGTAGCAATAGGCGGCGGGGCCGCCGAGGCGCTCCCAATGCGCGAGCGGCAGCGTGCGCAGGTCCTCGACGCCGAAGCCGTCGACGACCTTCAGCCCCTCTTTATCGCACCATTGGAGAAAAGGAGATTTTCGTCCCGCGCGTTTGCGCCAGGAATCTTTTACGCTTTCCACTGCGGCTCCTCCTTTGTCCCAAACCCATAGTGAGTTTGAGACAAAAGAGCAAGCCGTAGCACCGGCCCACTACCGCTCTTCGTAGAACAGGGCGATTAGATTAAACGCGATCAGGGCGAGACCGAAGCCGAAGTAGGCGCTCTCCGCGCTCGGCTTGCCGCTGACCGCGACCAGGAAATCGCCGGAGAATAAATAGTAGCCCCAATACAAGGCGAAGCCGAAGGTGGTCAGCAGACAGATCTTGACGCGCCCGCAGATCATGTAAAACGCGATGATGGCGAGATACATGGCCATCTGCCAGGCGGGAATCGTAAGGGTCACAGACCCTAGGTCAAACAGATATTCCATAAAACCCCCAGAGCCGCTTTTTTTTGCGGGCCATCATCGAGGGAGCAATGGTTATGCCACGGGAAATTTAATCGAGGCGATTCCACGGAAGTCCAAACGAGGACAAGACGCGCCACCCGATTGTACAAAAACGATGCTAAACGGACGCAGCAGTGTTCGGTTTTGGCCGAAGAAGGTAATAGAAAACCGCCGAGGTCAGCGACAGCGACACGACGGACGTGAACGCCAGGCCCACGTCGGCGCCGAAGAAGGTGGCGAAAGCGCCCATGACCAGCGAGCCGACCGAGCGCATCCCCTGGTCCATGAGAAAGACGCTGATTACGCGCCCGAGAAGCTCATGCGGAACCTCGATCTGGATAATAAGGCGGCTTACGGTGCGGAAGGCTATCTGTCCCGCGCCAACGAACGCCAAAAGTACCGTGGAGAGCCAGAACGAGCGCGAGAGACAAAAGAGGATCAGGAAAATCGGCGTCGCCACCGAGCTCATCCAGAGCATGAGATCCCTACGCCAATTTTCTCCGGAATTGCCGAGGAAAAATAACGAGACGATCGCGCCCGCGCCGGGCGCGGCCATCAGAATGCCCAACCCCTGGGGGCCGACGTCGAGGATTTCTTTGGCGAAAACGGGCAGAAAGCGGTTATACGTGCCGACGAAGATGCTGAGGATATAGGCCGCAGCGATGCTGGAGAGGATCACGGGCGCCTTCTGGATGTAACTGAACCCCTCTTTCAGCTCGGTCAACAGCGCTTCCGGCTTTTTGGGAGCGGCTTCCTGCGGTAACTTGATGCGCATCATGACTACGCCGGATATCAGGAGCGTCACGGCGTAGATTAAAAAGCAGTTGCCCGGGCTGAGCCAGACGAGCAGGGCGCCGCCGACCGAGGGTCCGACCACGCGGGCGAGGTTGAACTCCATCGAGAACAGCGCAACAGCGCTTAAAAGCACGTTGGTCGGTACGAGCTCGCGGATCAACGATTGCGAAGCGGAGGGGTTGACGCTGCGGATAACCGAAGTGAAGAGATTGAAGACCAGCATGTGCCAGAAAACGAGAATCCCGGAGGCGTAAAGAGCGATCAGGACGAAAACCGGCAGCGCCGTCAGGTATTGGATCAAAATCAGAAGGCGCATGCGGCTGTAACGGTCGACGATCGCGCCGCCGATCGCGCTCAAGACGAGCCGCGGCCCGGCTTCGCAGACGCCGAGGATGCCGAGTGCCATCGCCGAGCCGGTGATCTCGTACGCGAGCCAGTAAAATACCACTTCCTGAATGAACTGGCCGACGGAAGTCGCGAAATCACACGACAGAAAAATGGCGTAGTTCTTATAGGAGAGCGGGCGAAAGACGCGCAGCAGGTTAATTTCCTCCAGGCCGTGACTCGATGCGAAATGCTTTTATATCGCGTGCCGCACGCGGCTGACAAGCGGGCGATCTTGACAGAAAACGGATGCGGGGACTAGAAGTAGTCTCGTTCGGCTGTTTGCATCTATTTCGGCGAGGAGGTCTCCATGAGTTGGCGAAAGCTGGTCGTCGTTGCGCTGCTCGCGCTCACCGTTGCCGGTGTCAAATCCCGCTCCGCGGCGGCCGAGAGCCGCGTCTCTATCGGCGTCACCGAGACGATGGAGACGTTCAATCCCTACGGCGACAGCGTCTCGCTCCTCTACGGCATCTGGTGCCAGGTCATGGGCTGCCTCGGCACTTACGACTTCAACAAAGCCGAGTACGTCGGCATGCTGGCGGAAAAATGGGAGGTAAAGGATCCGAACAACTGGATCTTCCATCTGCGGAAAGACATCAAATGGCACGACGGCTCGCCGTTCACCGCCGACGACGTCGTGCATTCCTTCAACCGGGCGCGCAACGACCCGCAGAGCAAGCAGACGCAGAACATCGCGCCGATCGCCTCGGCCTCCGCCATCGATAAATACACCGTCCGCTTCACGACCAAGCAGCCGACGGCGCCGCTCCCGGAATACATCTTCGACCGCCTCATCATCACCAACCACGCCCTTTATGAAAAATACGGCGCCGACACCGCCGACCGGAAATATCCGATCGGCGCCGGACCGTATAAATTCAAGGAGCTGATTCCCGGCCAGCGCTTCGTGATCGCCAAGAATCCGGATTATCCCGGCATGAAGAAGATGACCCAGGCGCCCGACGAGATCGTCTACCGTGTCATGCGCGAGGACGAGCAGCGCGTAACGGCGCTCTTGAACGGCGAGATCCAGATCGCGCAGTTCATTCCGCCGCATTTGAAACAGCGCGTCGAGAGCGATCCAAATGCCAAGGCGACGACGGTCGATGCCGTCGAGATCATGTTCCTCGCCATGCAGCCCAAGCCGCCGTTCGATAAAAAAGAGGTGCGCCAGGCGGTCTGCCACGCCATCGATCGCGACCGCATCATCAAGACGCTGCTGCAGGGACTCGCCACGCGCCTCGACGGCCCGATCGGCCCCGGCCAGTACGGCTACGACGCGAACCTGAAGCCGAAGTACGACTACAACCCGGAAAAATCGAAGAAGCTGCTGGCGCAGGCGGGCTTCCCCAACGGCGTCGACGTCGAGCTCCAGACGCCGGTCGGCCGCTACACGCTGGATAAGCAGATCAACGAGGCGATCACGCAGATGCTGAACGGCGCGGGGTTTCGCGCCAAGCTCGCCACGCCCGAATGGGCGACGCTCTGGTCCAATGTCCAGGCGGGCAAAGTCCCCTTCTATTATATGGGGCGCGGCTCGATCGTCGATCCGAGCGTCGCGCTGTCGCAATATTTCGAGACCGGCGGCTCGCCGCGCATCGGCTACTCGAACCCCAAGCTCGACAACCTGCTCGCGACCGAGCGCCAGACCTTCGAGCCGGCGAAGCGGAAGAAGGTCCTCTCCGAGGCGATGAGCGTCATCACCGACGACGCCCCCGCCTGCTTCATGTGGCGCCACAAGATGATCTACGGCATGGCGAAGCAGATCGACTACAAGCCGACGCCGAGCGGCCGCATCTTCGGCGAAGACATCCGCGTGCTTAAATAACCGCCGCGCGGCGATCGGGCGGGGATAAGGGAGACGTCGCCACGGCCTATCTGCTTCAACGCCTTCTCGGCACTTTCCCGGTGCTGCTCCTGATCACGCTGCTCGTCTTCGTCCTGCTCCACGCGGCGCCCGGCGATCCGGCGGCGATGCTCCTCGGCCAGGAAAACACCGCTGCCGATCTGGCCGAGGCACGGCGGCGCTGGGGGCTCGACCAGCCGATCCTCGTGCAGTATCTCAAGTTCGTCCGCACCGCCGCGACCGGCGACCTCGGCAAATCGTTTCGCTTCTCTGCGCCGGTGAAAGAAGTGATCAAGGAGCGGCTGCCGGCGACGGTGGAGCTCGCTTTCTTCTCGATCGTGATCGCCATCCTGCTCGCGATCCCGCTCGGCGTGTGGGCCGGCTCGCGGCCCAACTCGTGGCTGGACAATCTCGGCACGAGCTTCGGTCTGTTCGGCATCAGCATGCCGAATTTCTGGCTCGGCATCATGCTGATCCTCATCCTGGCCGGCACGTTTCACGTGCTGCCCTCCGGCGGCCGCAGTACCTACGGCGTGGCCGGGCCCGCGCAAACCGGTTTTTATTTTCTCGACAGCCTGCTCCAGGGGAACTGGAAGGCCTTCAACGATGCGTTCCTTCACGTGCTCATGCCGGCACTGGCTCTCGGGGCCAACATGGTGGGAATTTTAATGCGCGTCACCCGCTCGTCAGTGCTGGAAGCCGCGAGCGAGGAGTATGTCGTCACGGCGCGCGCGAAAGGCCTCGACAATCGTTCCGTTCTCTGGCGCCACGTGTTCACCAACGCGCTGATCCCGATCGTCACCGTCGTCGGCCTCGAGCTCGGCACGCTGCTCAGCGGCTCGATCATCGTCGAGACCGTCTTCGCCTGGCCGGGCGTCGGCAGTTTATTGATCACCGGCGTGACCTCGCGCGATTATCCGCTCGTCACCGGCGTCGTCCTCATGTACACGGTCGCGTTCGTCGCGATCAATCTCGTCATCGACGGGCTCTATGCCGCCATCGATCCCAGAATCCGCTACTGAAGCCCCGCGCGTCGTCATTGCGCGCCGCAGGTCCCGGGTACGGGCCCGCCCCCTGCCGCTCAAAGTCGCGGTCGGCGGCGTTATTGTCGCCGTGTTGATCGTCGTCGGGACGTTGAGCCCGTGGCTCGCGCCGCACGATCCGCAGCAGCAGACGCTCGAGTCGATGCTCAAAGCGCCCGAGTGGTTTCACGGCTCTCACGTTCTCGGCACGGACAATCTCGGCCGCGATATTTTGAGCCGCATCATCTACGGCGCGCGCGTCTCGCTGTTGGTCGCCTTCGCGGTCGTGCTGATCTCGGGCTTCGTCGGCATCGCGCTCGGCGCGATCTCGGGCTATTTCGGCGGCAAGGTCGATTTCGCGATCCAGAAGCTCGTCGAGGTCGTCTGGGCCTTCCCCGCTCTCCTGCTCGCGATCACGATCCTCGCCTTCTTGGGCCAGGGACTCTTCAATCTCATTCTCGCGCTTGTGGCGCAGCGCTGGATCCAATATTGCCGCGTCGTGCGCGGTCAGACGCTGTCGTTACGCGATCGCGACTTCGTCGCGGCGACGCGCGCCCTCGGCGCCGGGAGCCCGCGCATCATCCGGCGGCACATCCTGCCGAACCTCTTGCAAATCTCGCTCGTCATCGGCACCTTCTCGATGGCTTCGGCGATCATCTCGGAAGCGAGCCTGAGCTTCTTGGGGCTCGGTGTGCCGCCGGGAATTCCCACCTGGGGCACGATGCTCGCCGACAGCCGGAGCTACATCTCGACCGCCTGGTGGCTCGCGCTGTTTCCCGGCCTGTCGATCTTTTTGACCGTCCTCGGCATCAATCTGCTCGGCGACGGCGTGCGCGACCTGCTCGATCCGCGGCTCAAGCGCGCGATGAAAGGCTGATGTGCGGATGACTTCGCCCCAATCCGCACGCCTTCGCCGCACCAAGATCGTCTGCACGATCGGTCCGGCGAGCCAATCCGATAAAGTTCTCGGCGACTTGATTCAGGCGGGAATGGACGTTGCGCGGCTCAACTTCAGTCACGGCGACTATCGCTTTCACGCGTCGACGATCGCGCGCATCCGGCGCATCGCGCGGCGCCTCGGCCGCAATGTCGCGATTCTGCAGGACCTTCAGGGGCCGAAGATTCGCGTCGGCCGGCTTGAGGGCGATCAGGCGAGACTGCAGACCGGCCGCCGCGTGACGCTGACGAGCCGGCAGATCGTCGGCAACGCCGTGGCCGTGCCGGTCGATTTCAAGCCCCTCGATCGCATCGTGAGGAAAAACGACCGCATTATGATGGGCGACGGGGAGATCGAGCTGGAAGCGATTCGCCTCAAGCCCGGGGAAGTCGAGTGCCGCGTCGTCTCCGGCGGCGTACTCGCCTCGCATAAAGGCGTTCATTTTCCGCACGCCGGCCCCGGTCTTAAATCGCTCACCGCCAAGGACCGCCGCGATCTCGCTTTCGGCATCGAGCAGGGAGCGGATCTCGTCGCGCTCTCTTTCGTGCGCGGGCCGGAGGATATCCGGCGCACGCGCCGGGCGATCAAACAAGCCGGCGGCGCAGCGCCGATCATCGCCAAGATCGAGAAGCACGAGGCGCTCGAGCGCATCGACGCGATCCTGGAAGAAGTCGACGGCATCATGGTGGCGCGCGGCGACCTCGGGCTGGAGATGGCGCTCGAGAAGATCCCGGCGCTCCAGAAGATGCTCATCCGGAAGGCGAATATTCTCGGCAAACCGGTCATCACCGCGACCGAGATGCTCCGCTCGATGACGCAGAATCCGCGGCCCACGAGGGCGGAAGTCGCGGACGTCGCCAACGCCGTGCTCGACGGCACCGATGCGCTGATGCTGTCGGAGGAATCCGCCGTCGGCAGCTATCCGGTCCGCGCGGTCGAGACGATGGCGCGCGTCGCGACCGAAACCGAGAAGATTCTGGAGCCGCGGGCGCACTTCGACGGCATCGTCAAGAGCGTGCCCGAAGGAATCAGCCACGCCGCGGTGTCGCTCGCGCGCGACCTCGGCGTCAAAGTCTTCCTCATCCCGACAACTTCCGGCAGTACCGCGCGCATGATCGCGCGTTACCGCCCCTCGGAGCCGCTGATCGCGCTGACGCCGCAGCCGAAGACAGTCAAGACCCTATGTCTCGTCTGGGGCGTGTATCCGCACCTGATTCCGGCCTATCGAACGACGGATACGATGGTCAACTTCGCGCGCCGCATCGCGCGGCAGTCGGGGCTCGTCCGGCGCGGCGACTTGATCGCGATCACCGCCGGCCGCCAGCCGGGCACCGCCGGCACGACCAATCTCATCACGGTTCTGCCGATCGAATAGAGGGATGGACAACTGAGGCGCGCTCGGATAGAAAGCGTGAAAATTATCCCCGCAAGGAGATTTTTCAGCATATGAAGTTTTCAACCACGATCGCCTCCGCCGTCATTCTGATTTCTGTAGCCGCGCTCGCCCAAGCCCAGCCGAAAGAGCTGAAAAAAATCGAGCTGATCGTGTTCCGCCTCGATGCCGGAACGGCGGCCGCGCGTGAGCAAGGCTTTTTCGCCAAGGAAGGGCTGGAGATCAACGTGAACATTACGCCCAGTTCGACCGAGCAGATGCGCGGCCTGAGCAAGGGCGTGTACCACATCGCCACCGGCTCGTTCGACAACGTGCTCGCCTGGTCGGGCAAAGAGGGCCCGGAGATCGTCGCCGTCGCGCACCAGACCGAGAGCCCGACGCTGCCGCTCTTTGTCCGGCCCGAAATCAAAAAGTGGGACGATCTCCGCGGCAAGAAACTCGCAGCCGACGCGGTGGACACCGCATACGCGCTCGTCATGCGCCGCATCCTGCTCGCTCACAGCCTCGACCTCGACCGCGGCGACTATGAACTGGTCGGGGTGGGCGCTACGCCCAAGCGCTTAGAATCGATGGTCGCGCTTGAGACCTTCGCCGCAATTTTGGGCCCGCCGGTGGATAAAGACGCTGTGGCCGCCGGCATGATTAAAATGGCCGACCACCGCGAGGTGCTGCCCGATTATCCGGGCAGCGTCTTTGCAGTCAGCCGAGCATGGGCGGAGAGTCACCGTGCCGAGCTGCTGGGCTTTTTGCGCGCCCGCGCCGCCGGATTCGCATGGGTGAAAAATCCCGCCAACCGCGAGGCCGCGATCAAACTGGTCGCCAGGGATTTGAAACTGAGCCCGCAAGGCGCAGCGGAGCGCGTCGACGAGACCGCCGCCGGCCCGCTCAACGTTTCCGGGCTGCAAAGCGTCATCGATCTGCGCACACGCTTCGGCTTCAAGCTGCCGATGGGCGGCGACATCAAGAAGTATTACGACGGGAGCTATCTCAAGGAAGCGGCGGGAAAATGACCGAGCGGCGGTGCGCTCTTTCCAAAGGAGAATCCCTTGACGAAATCTTTATTTTTCGCGCTGATAAATATCGCCTGGTTACTGTTATTTGCCGGCGGGGCTCCACCGATGGCCGCTGAGATCAAGGTTCTCAGTGGCAATGGAGCCAGGGGCGCGATCGTCGAGCTCATTGCCCGGTTCGAGCGGGCGAGCGGACACAAAGTCAACCTAGAGTTCCACGTCAACCCCGAGGTCAAGCAGAAGATCGAAGCCGGCGAAGCCTTCGATGTGGCTATTCTCAACCCGCCGGTGCTCGACGATCTCATCAAGCAGGGAAGGGTCGTCGCCAATACACGAGCCGTCATCGGCCGCAGCGGAATCGGCGTGGGCATACGCGAGAGCGCGCCCAAGCCCGACATCTCTTCGGTCGCTGCATTCAAGCGCACACTGCTCAATGCCAAATCCGTGGCCTACCCGGCGGACGGCGCCAGCGGAAAGTATTTTGTGAGTCTCGTCGACCGTCTGGGCATCACGGCGGAGATGAAGACGAAACTGCGGCCGATGCCCGGCGACTACAACGTGGAGGTGGTCGCGGACGGCGCGGCCGAGCTTGTCGTGGTGGTGGCGTCGCGGATTTCCGGCGTTCCCGGCGTCGCGCTGGTCGGCCGGATTCCGGAGGAATTGCAGACTTGGATCGGCTTCACGGCGGGAGTCGGTGCCGCCGCCAAGCAGCCGGAGGCGGCGCGCGCGCTGGTCCGATTCTTCACCGCGCCGGAGGCCGAACCCGTCATCAAATCGATGGGGATCGAGCCTTTCGTGGAGTAATTACTTCCCTTTTCTCTTTTTGATCTCTTCGACCAGCTGCGGCACGACCTTGAAGACGTCGCCGACGACGCCGAGATCGGAGAATTTGAAGATCGGCGCCTCGGGGTCTTTGTTGATCGAGATGATCGTCTTCGACGCCTTCATGCCCGCCAGGTGCTGCACCGCGCCGGAGATGCCGCAGGCGATGTAGAGATTGGGCTTGACGGTCTTGCCGGTCTGACCCACCTGCAGCGAATAAGGGACCCAGCCGGCGTCGACGACCGCGCGCGTCGCGCCGACGGCGCCGCCCAGCAATTCCGCGAGCTGTCTGAGCATTTCGAAATGCTCCGCCGATTTGAGACCGCGCCCGCCGGCGACGACTACGTTCGACCCCTCGAGCTGAGGCCCTTCGGGCTTGACCGTGACTCGCTCCGTCACGCGCACTCTTTGCGCCTCGGGATTCGCCGGCGCGGCGACCTCTTCGACCGCCGGCGTCTGCGGGCGCGGCGTCGGCTCGAAAGATTTCTGCCGTACCAACAACAGCTTCGTCCCGGGGCTCACCAGCGTGCTCGTGTTCTGGTAACTGCCGCCGAGCGCCGGAATCGTCGCTTCGACCGAGCCGTTTTTCAAAACGAAGTCGCCGACGTCGGCGATGGCGCCGGAATCGAAGCGCGCCGAGAGCGCGGCCGTGATGTCGCGCCCGGCGTAGCTCGACGCGAAGAGCATCACCGCGGGTTTATGCTTTTCGATCAAGCCCGCCACGGCCTCGGCCGCGGGCAGCGTGAGATAATTTTGAAATACCGGGTCCGCGGAATGATAAATTTTACTCGCGCCGTATTGCCCCAAAGTCGCAACGGCATCGGCCGGGGCCGCCCCGAGCAATACCGCTTCCGCCGTGCCGACCTCCGCGGCTTTCGAGAGCATTTCGAGCGTCGTCGCGGAAATGCGCTCCTCGATAACTTCGGCGTAAACCCAGATCAAATCAGACATGAGGGCTAGATAACTTTCAGCTCCGCCAAAAAATCCGCGATCTGTTTGCCGCCCTCGCCTTCGTCGGTAACGACTTTTCCCGCGGCGCGCGCCGGCGGCCGGCCGATGCTTAAGACTTTTTCTTTGGCGCCCGCGG
>Ga0075434_100004812_pt1 | contig 12230 bp, 10 predicted proteins | sample RhiMethybrSRZTD3_FD_75298 | JGI IMG/M metagenome (GOLD analysis project Ga0075434, IMG submission 75298) | Populus rhizosphere microbial communities from Tennessee, USA - Rhizosphere MetaG P. TD hybrid SRZTD3 | ecosystem: Host-associated > Plants > Roots > Rhizosphere > Soil | place: USA... | reverse complement strand
ACCGTCGGCGTTGCGATTCTCGGGTCCACCGGATCGATCGGGTGTACGGCGCTCCAGGTTCTGGCGCGCCAGCGCGAGCGATTCCACGTCGCGGCACTCACGGCGCACTCGAATGCGGAGTTGCTCGCGCGACAAGCGGCGGAATGGAAGCCGGGGTACGTCGGGATCGTGAATGGCGGGATGCGGGATGCCCTAAAGGACTCCCTGACGGTCGCGGGAAGCGGGATGCGCAACGGCGCCGCCTGCCTCGTAGAGGCCGCGACTCTGCGCGACGTCGACATCGTCGTGAACGGCATTGTCGGCGCCGCGGGACTCGAAGCGACCCTGGCCGCGCTCGCTGCAGGAAAGCGGGTGGCGCTCGCCAACAAGGAAACTCTGGTGATGGCGGGCGAGCTGGTCACCCGCACGGCGCGCGAGGGGGGCGGGGAGATCGTGCCGGTCGACTCGGAGCACAGCGCCGTGCTGCAGTGCATCACCGGGCGACGTCCCGGGGAGCTGGCCCGGCTCATTCTCACGGCATCGGGCGGCCCGTTCCGCACCTGGACCCCGGAGCGGGTAGCGGGCGCCACGGTGGACGAAGCGTTGCGCCACCCGACCTGGAAAATGGGGAAGAAGATCACCGTTGACTCCGCCAGTCTCGTGAACAAGGCGCTCGAAGTGATCGAGGCGCATTTTCTGTTCGGCCTGCCGTACGAGGCGGTGGACGTGGTCGTCCATCCCCAGTCGGTGGTGCACGCGTTCGTCGAGTTCGTGGACGGGTCGGTCCTCGCGCAGGTCGGTTTTCCGACGATGGAACTGCCCATCCTGTACGCGCTCACCCATCCCGACCGCGTGCCGGACGCGGGGGCGCGTCGCTTCGATCCGGTGGCGGCGGGGACCCTCACGTTCGAGCCGGTGGACGCCGCGCTCTACCCGGCGTACGGGCTGGGCCGCGGGGCGGCCGCGGCGGGCGGGACCGCCCCCACGGCGTTCAATGCGGCGAACGAGGTGGCGGTGGAGCTGTTCCTCGACGGCAGGATCCGGTTCGGGCGGATCGCCGAGACCATCGCGCGCGTGCTCGAGACGCACCAGGTTCGCGACGCGGCGTCGCTCGAGACGGTGCTCGCCGCCGATGCGGACGCGCGGCGCCTGGCGCGGGAGGCGGCGTGCTCCTGAATTTCGCCGCGCTCATCGTCGTCCTCGGTCCGCTGATCTTCGTTCACGAAATGGGCCACTTCCTCGCGGCGAAGGCCGTGGGGATTCAGGTGCTGCGGTTCTCGATCGGCTTCGGGCGTCCCATTTTCAGCTGGCGGCGCGGGGAGACCGAGTACTGGCTCTCGTGGCTGCCGCTCGGCGGCTACGTGAAGATGGCGGGGCTCGAGGACGAGGGCGTGGCCGGAGGTGTCGAGGGCGGGAAGTCCGCCATCCCGATCGACCCGGCGCGCGCGTTCGACCGCCAGCCGGTGTGGAAACGGACGATCGTGATCCTGGCGGGCGTCACGATGAACGCGGTGTTCGCGTTCCTCATCTACTCGGGTCTCGCCGCGACCGCGGGCGCCCCGGAGCTCGCCAGCACCGAGATCGATTCGGTCGCCACTCACGCGCTGCCCCCCGGGACCGAGGCGCTGGCGAGCCTCAAGTTCGGCGATCGGATCCTACGCGTGAACGGCGACACGGTCCGGTCGTGGAACGCGCTGCTCGACCAACTTTTGACGGGGCCGACCACCCTGCGGTTCGAAGTGGCGGGCCGCCCCGAGCCCGTCGTCGTGCATCTTTCCGACGGCGGACTGGCCACCCGGCAGGCCCTGGCGCAGGCGCTCACCCGACTCGACCCGCCCCGGCTCGGCCTGGTCGAGCCGGGGCGCCCGGCGATTCGCGCGGGCCTCAGGCCGGGAGACCTGCTGGTGCGTGCCAACGGCGATACGGTGCGGTCCTGGAGCGAGGTCCTGCGCACGGTGTGGAGCAGCCCCGACAAGCCGGTGCGCTTCGACGTGCTACGCGACGGACAAATCGTGCAAGTGACCGTGGTGCCCGAGCGGAAGGTCGAGACCGACAGCGCGTCGCCGCGGCCGCACGTATACGGCGCCATCGGCGCCGCGCCCAATCCACCAACGATCCACGTGCGCGAGCCGCTGGGCCGCGCCATCGTCTCCGGCTTTCAGGAGACATGGGGCCGGGGCGTGGTAGTGCTCGGGTTCTTGAAGGGGCTGGTGCTGCACCAGACCTCGTTCCGAGAGGTCGGGGGTATCATTACGGTCGGCCAGATCTCGGGGCAAGTGGCGCGCCTCGGTCTCGACTGGCTCCTCACCTTCGTAGCGTTCTTTTCGATCAACCTGGCCATCCTGAATCTGCTGCCCATTCCGATTCTGGACGGCGGCCAGCTGATGTTCCTCATCGCCGAAGCGGTGCGCGGAAAGCCGTTGTCGCGCGAGCTGCGGACCCGGCTCAGCAACGTCGGGTTCTTCCTGCTGGTCGTCCTCATGGTGCTGGCGCTCACCAACGATGCCATCCGGATCCTCCCCCGTTAAGGAGGCGCTCGAGGCGTACGTGGCGGGCCGCGTGAAGGCGGAGCGGCTCGTCATCGCGGTATCTGCGGCCTACTACCGGGAAAGGGGAAACGGGAAAGGGGAAACGTTGCGTCCGCTGATCGATGTGATCGATCGAGCGTCTCCTGGAATTGTCGAGCTCGGGACGGTTCAGGGCGGGTCGGGCTTTGACGTTCGGCTCGCCGAACGACCATTCCCAAAGCAACATGAACCGGAACTCCGGCGGGCCGCCGAGGCTGTATTGGGCCGGGAAGAAGCCCGGGCAGAGGCCGGTGGAACGGCCGGGGAAGGGGGAACGGTACCGCGAGGGCTCGTGGCGCGTTTCGTGGCCGCTGTGCGCCGGATGTTCAGCCCGTCAGCCTGACCACCACTCCCGCCAGCGCGCCAGCCACCCCGTCGCCGGTTTTCCGTCCACCGCCTCCAGATCGGCGAGCAGCGCGTTCGCATCGCGGTAGCGATCGTCGGGATGCTTGGCGAGGCATTTCATCACCACCCGCTCGAACCGCTTGGAGAGCTGCGGCCGCTTCTTGCGCAGCGAGGGCGGTGAGGCCTCCACGTGCATCCGCGCCAGCTCGAACCAATCGGTCGAGGCGAAGGGCACCTCGCCGGTCGCCGCCTTGAACAGCGTGACGCCCAGGGCGTAGAAATCGAGGCGCGCGTCGAGGGGTCGCCCCTGCGCCTGCTCGGGGGAGAGGTATTGCGGCGTGCCGATGGTCATGTTCACGCCGGTCGAGACCACGTAGCCCGACACCGCGCGCGCGATCCCGAAGTCCGACAGCACGGCGCGGCCGTCCGCGTGGATCAGGATGTTGTCGGGCTTCAGATCGCGGTGGATCACGCCCTGGGTGTGTGCGAACTGGAGCGCCCGAGCCACGTCGCGGCCGATGCGCACGATGTCGGCCTCGGGGAGCGGGCCCTCGCGCTCGAGCCGCGCGGCGAGCGAGTCGGCGCACAGGTCCATCGCGAAGTAGACGTAGTTGCCGGAGCGCGCCACGAAGCGGATGCGGATGATGTTCGGGTGCTGCAGCTTGGCGGCGGTTTCGGCTTCGTTGCGGAACCGGCTCTCGAACTGGGGGTCGCCGGCATAGCGCGGCATGAGGATCTTGACCGCGACCGCCGTCCCGTCCAGCTCCCGACCCGCGAACACCCAGGCGAACCCGCCCTGCCCGAGCAGCCGCTCGATGTCGTAGGGGCCGACGGTGCGGCCGATGAGGTCGGTGTGCGGCGGGGGCGCGTGGGTCACGTAGGGCTTTACAAACCAGTGTCGGCGGTCTAAGTTACTGCGCTCTCAACAATTAGGGAACTGGAACAGTGTACGACAAGACGACGCCGGTCAGGAAGTACGGGCAGCACGAGGGAGACACGGGGTCAGCCCCGGTCCAGATCGCGTTGCTCACCGAGCGGATCAACAGCCTCACCGATCACTTCCGGGTGCACGCCAAGGACTTCCACGGGCAGCGCGGCCTCCTCAGGATGGTCTCGCAGCGCAGGCGCCTGCTCGAGTATCTGAAGCGCAACGACCTGGAACGGTATCGGCAGCTCATCGACGAGCTGGGTCTCCGCCATTAACACCGCTGGCGTCGCGTTGGGCGCCCCGGAAGAGCACCGGGGCGCCTCGCGCATTTCTTTGTGCTCTAGACAGGCAATATGGTGAAACACGTAGAACGCAACTTCGCGGGCCGCGCTCTGAAGCTCGAGGCGGGCCGCCTGGCCAAACAGGCCGCGGGCTCCTGCCTCGTGCAGTTCGGGGAGACAGTGGTGCTCGCTGCAGTGACCGTGTCGGACAACGTCTCGACCCTTCCGTTCTTCCCGCTGACCGTCGAATACCGCGAGAAAGCCTATGCGGCGGGCAAGATCCCCGGCGGCTTCCTGAAGCGTGAGGGCCGGCCCTCGGACGAGGAGATTCTCGCCGCGCGGGTGATCGACCGCTCGGTGCGGCCGCTGTTCCCGGAAGGGTTCAAGAACGAGGTGCAGGTGTTCGTGTACGTCCTCTCCGCGGACCAGGAGAACGACGCCGACGTCCTGGGTCTGACGGCGGCCTCGGCTGCGCTGACCATGTCCCAGGTGCCATGGAACGGCCCGATCGCCGCCGTCCGGGTGGGACGGGTGGAGGGTGCGTGGATCCTGAATCCCACCTTCCAGCAGCTCGAGTTCTCCGACGTGGACATGGTGGTGTCCGGCTCGAAGGATTCGATCGTCATGGTGGAGGGCGGGGCGCTCGAGCTCACGGAGGCCGAGATCGTGAAGGGCCTCGAGGTGGCGCACAAGGGCATTCGCGAGCTGCTCGAGGCCGCGAACGAGCTGGTCGCCGACATGCGCCAGCCCAAAATGGAATGGACCAAGGTCGAGCCCCCGGCGGAGCTGGTGGCGCGAGTGAAGCAGCTGGCGGAGGCGCGGGTGTCCGAGGCGCTCAACCTGCCGGAGAAATCCGAGCGGGCGCAGGCGCTCGCGGCCTTGAAGGCCACGATCCAGGAAGAGCTGGGGGCTGAGTTCCCCGACAACCTGAAGGACGTCGGCAGCGTGCTCGAGGAAATCGAGTATCACACGATGCGCAACCAGGTCCTCACCCACGCCGAGCGGGTGGACGGGCGCGACCTGGACACGGTGCGGCCGATCAGCTGCGAGGTGGGGGTACTACCGCGCACGCACGGCTCCGCGCTGTTCACGCGCGGCCAGACCCAGGCGCTGGTGTCGGTGACCCTGGGCACGACGCGCGACGAGCAGCGCATCGACTCGATCGACGTGGCGCAAGAGACCACCAAGTCGTTCATGCTGCACTACAACTTCCCGCCGTTCTCGACCGGTGAAGTGAAGCCGATCCGCGGGACCTCACGCCGCGAAGTCGGACACGGGGCGCTGGCCGAGCGGGCGCTGCAGGCGCTGCTCCCGCCGTACGACCAGTTTCCCTATACCCTCCGCATCGTGTCCGACATCCTGGAGTCCAACGGCTCATCGTCCATGGCCACGGTGTGCGGCGGCTCGCTGGCGCTGTTCGATGCCGGGGTCCCGATGACGGCCGCGTGCGCGGGCGTCGCGATGGGGCTCATCAAGGAAGCCGATCGGGTGGCGGTGCTGACGGACATCCTGGGAACGGAAGACGCGTTGGGCGACATGGACTTCAAGGTCGCGGGCACGCGCCAGGGGGTCACGTCGATCCAGATGGACATCAAGATCATGGGCCTCGACTTCAAGATCGTGGCCGAGGCGCTCGAGAAGGCGAAGCAGGCGCGGCTCCACATCCTCGACATCATGGATCAGGTGATGCCGAAGCCGCGCTCCGAGCTGTCCAAGTACGCGCCGCGCATCATCACCATCCAGATCCGGCCGGACAAGATCGGTGACCTGATCGGCCCCAAGGGCAAGACCATCCGGGGCATTCAGGAGCAGACCGGCGCCGAGATCAACGTGGACGACAACGGCTTGGTCACCATCTCCGCGGTGGGCGAAGGTGGCGAGCGGGCACGCGACATGGTCCAGGCGCTGGTGCAGGAGCCTGAGGTGGGCAAGATCTACGAGGGCGTGGTGAAGAGCACCACCGCGTTCGGAGCGTTCATCGAAATCCTGCCGGGTGTGGAGGGGCTGCTCCACATCTCCGAGCTGCAGCACGGGCGTACCGAGCGCACCGAGGACGTGGTGAAGAAGGGCGACCACGTGCGCGTGAAGCTGCTCGAGGTAGACGAGCGGGGGCGGATGCGGCTCTCCCGCAAGGCGCTAATGGACAAGCCGGAGGCGGCACCGGCGCGCTCGCACTGATGGAGACCGTCCGGCTCGACCGGGAGATCTCCCAGACCACCGCACCGAGCGGGGTGATCGTGTTGTCCGAGCGGGTGCCGAGCGTCCGCTCGGTGGCGGTGGGGATCTGGGTGCGGAGCGCCAGCGCCCACGAGCCTCGCCCCAAGATGGGCGTGTCCCACCTGCTCGAGCACATGGTGTTCAAGGGGACGGAGCGCCGCACGGCGCAGCAGATCGCGCTGGCGCTCGAGTCGCGCGGCGGCTCGCTCGACGCCTACACCTCCCGTGACACCACGGCGTTCCAGGCGCGGGTGCTCGACACCGACCTGCCAGAGGCGCTGGACGTGCTCACCGATCTGGTGCGGAATCCAGTGCTGCGGCCGAGCGACCTGGAGCTCGAGCGCAACGTGGTCCTCGAGGAGATCAACACCGTCGAGGACACGCCGGACGATCAGGTGTTCGACCTCGCGTATCAGACTCTTTGGCCCAAGCACTCCTACGGCTATTCGATCCTCGGCACCCGCGACACGGTCAGCGCCCTCTCGACCGACGACCTGAAGCAGTTGCACGGGAGAGCCTATTTCCCGGCCAACTGCGTGATCGCCTCGGCGGGGAACCTTACACACGAACAGTTGCTGGAGGGGCTCGCGAAGCAAGGTTGGTTCGATCGTGCAACGAGCAACGTGGAACGTGCAACGCCTTCCGTCGTTCCGATCCCCCCTGCAGTCCGCGGCAAGGAAGCCCGCCATTCGAAGGATACCGCCCAGACCCATATCGTGTTCGCGACGGACTCGGTCTCCTACGCCGACCGGCGGAAGTACGCGCTCCTGGTCCTGGCCAACGTGTTCGGCGGCGGGATGTCGAGCCGCCTGTTCCAGCGGATCCGGGAAGAGCTGGGGCTGGCCTACGCGATCTACGCGTTCACGAGCTTCTACCGGCAGGTGGGGGTCACGGGGGTGTACGTCGGCACGCAACCCAAGACCGCGACTCAGGCCGCGGCGGCGATCCGCGAGGAATACGCCAAGCTCGCCCGCACCGGGCTCGCGGGAACGGCGCTCGCCGAAGCGAAACAGCAGACGCAAGGGCAGCTGATGCTGTCCCTGGAGAGTCCGTCCGCCCGGATGTATCGTTTGGCCGGTTTTCCGATCCACGGCGAGCCGTACCAGAGCCTGGATCAAGTACTGGCGGCGGTGGGGGGGCTTACGGAAGAAGAGATGGCGGGCGTGGCGGCTGAGTTCTTCGCGCCGGAGCGGCAGACGGTTGTATGGCTGGGCCCCGATGGCGAACACTAGCCGAGTACCGCACGACGGGTGCGCGGCTAAAGCCGCGGCTCGGCGTTTACCGCTGAAGCGGCAAATCCACGCCCGTTTACGGGCAAACGCCGAGCCGCGAGTTTACTCGCGCACTTCGAACACGGCGCGGTGAGATGAACTGGGAGCAGCAATGATCGTCGGTGTGCCGAGAGAGATCAAAACCGCCGAGCATCGCGTGGCGCTGGTGCCGGCAGGAGTCGAGTCGTTGGTGGGCGACGGGCACAGCGTGCTCGTGGAGCAAGGCGCGGGGCTCGGCTCGGGGTTCGCGGACGAGGCGTATCGCGCGGCGGGCGGGACGCTCGTGCCCAAGGCGGCGGACGTGTGGGCCAAGGCCGAGATGGTGGTCAAGGTGAAGGAGCCGATCGAGCCCGAGTGGCCGTGCATGCGCAAGGGTCAGGTAGTGTTCACCTACTTCCATTTCGCGGCGTCGGAGTCGCTCACGCGGGCGGTGATCAAGTCGGGGATCGTCGCGATCGCGTACGAGACGGTGCAGCTCACATCGGGGGAGCTCCCCTTGCTCACGCCGATGAGCGAGGTGGCGGGGCGGATGGCGGTGCAGGAGGGGGCGAAGTATCTCGAGAAGGTGTACGGCGGAAGCGGGATACTGCTCGGCGGGGTGCCGGGGGTACTGCCGGCGGAAGTCCTGATCATCGGCGGGGGAGTGGTCGGTGCCAACGCGGCGAAGATGGCGGCGGGGTTGGGCGCCCGCGTCACGCTGCTCGACCTCTCGCTCGATCGCCTGCGCTACCTCGCCGATGTGCTCCCCTCGAATGTCGATCTGCTCTATTCCAACCGCCACAACCTGCTCGAGCAGCTGCACCGGGCCGACCTCGTGATCGGCGCGGTGCTGTTGCCGGGAGCCAAGGCGCCGAAGCTGGTGCGGCGCGACGACCTGAAGCTCATGAGGCCGGGCTCGGTCATCGTGGACGTGGCAGTGGACCAGGGTGGCTGCATCGAGACGATCAAGCCCACGACGCACGAAAATCCCGTCTACGTGGTGGACGGGATCGTTCACTACGCGGTCGCCAACATGCCGGGTGGCGTACCGCGCACCTCGACGCTCGGGCTCACGAACGCGACCTTCCCGTACGCGAAGCGCCTGGCCCGGCACGGCTGGAAGCAGGCCTGCAAGGACGATCCGGCGCTGTTCCTCGGCCTCAACGTGGTGGAAGGGAAGGTCGTGTATCCCGCGGTCGCTGAGACATTCGGACTCCCGTCGGCGGATCCCAAGACCCTCGTATGAGAAGGAGCGCCGTCCGCATGCGAGTGGTCCCTGCGGTGCTGCTGTTCCTGCTGATGGCCGCGACCGCGGCCCGATCGCAAGTCAGGAATGCGGAGCTCGGCTACAGTCTCACCCTGCCGGAGGGCTTCACGGACTTCCCCGCGGCGCGCTCCCAGAAGGACGTGGTGGACGCCTGGACCGAGACAGCGCCGGCATCGGCGAACGGGGCGTTAGTGCTCCTGGTCGCGCGCATGCACGGAGTTTTACCGCGAGAGGCGTTGCGGCAGGAGGACGTGCCCGCCAACACGCAGGTGGTGAGCTTCAAATGGAAGGGTTTCGACGTCAGCGGCCTGAAGACGCTCACGACACAGGCGGGCCAGCCGGTATTCGTCCTGGTGGCGCAGGTACCGCTGCGCAAGGAGGCGGTGCAGCTCTCCGTGGCCGGCCCGGTGGATCAAGAGGCTCGTGGGCAGTCGATCATGGAAGCGACGCTCTTGTCGCTCGAGGGCGAGACCAATTGGCTGACCTCGACCGAGCGGGCGGGGCGCCTGGGCACGGCCGCCGGGTGGTGGATCGGCATCGCCGTGGCCCTAATCGCCGTGCTCGCGTGGCGCAAGCGGCGCGCCCAGTCGGCGTGAGGCGCGTGGTATGACCATAGCCGAGCGGAAGACACTGGCGATCCTGGTGGGTGGCGGGCCTGCGCCCGGGATCAACAGTGTCATCGGTGCGGCCACGATCCGGGCACGGTTGGAAGCAGTCGACGTGCTCGGCATCCGCGACGGGTTCGAGTGGATCATGCAGGGCGACATCGAGCATGTGACCCCGCTCGACATCGGCGAGGTGAGCCGCATCCACTTCCGCGGCGGCTCCCACATCGGCATCTCTCGCGCCAATCCCACGAAGGACCCGGCGCATCTCGACAACGCGGTACTGGCGTTGTTGCGCCTCAACGTCTCGCAGCTCATCACCATCGGCGGTGACGACACGGCCTATTCCGCCATGAAGCTGGAGGAGAAGGCAGCGGGACGGCTCCAGGTGGTGCACGTGCCGAAGACGATCGACAACGACCTCGACCTGCCGCCGCACGTGGACACGTTCGGCTTCCAGACGGCGCGGCACTACGGCGTCGAGATCGTGAAGAACCTGATGGTGGACGCCAGGACCACGTCGCGCTGGTACCTGGTCATCACGATGGGTCGCGGGGCGGGGCATCTCGCGGTGGGGATCGGCAAGGCGGCCGGGGCGACGCTCACGCTCATCCCGGAGGAGTTTCTGGGGCGGCGCATTCGGCTCAAGGCGGTGGTGGACACGCTGGTGTGCGCGATCATCAAGCGGCTGTCCTACGGCCGGCCGGACGGCGTGGCCGTGGTAGCGGAAGGCCTGACGCTGGGCATCGACCCCGAGGAGCTGGCGGGCGTCGAGGAGATCGAGCGGGACACGCACGGCAACGTCCGCATCGCCGAGGTGAACATCGGCGAGATCTTGAAGGCGGCGGTGCAGAAGCGCCTCAAGGAGTTCGGGCTGAAGGCGACCATCGCGGCGAAGAACATCGGCTACGAGCTGCGCTGCGCCGACCCGATCCCCATGGACATGGAGTACACGCGCGACCTCGGCTACTGCGCCGCCAAGTACGTGCTGGGGGGCGGCAACGCCGCGATGATTTCGATCCAGGCGGGGCGCTTCGTGCCCATCCCGTTTGCGGCGATGATGGATCCCAAGACCGGCCGGGCGCGCACGCGGCGGGTGGACATCACGTCGACGCGTTACGCCATCGCGCGCCGTTACATGATCCGGCTGCGGCGCGACGACTTCGACGACCCGCACGAGCTGGCGCGCTTCGCCGCGACGGCGCACGTGTCGGTGGAAGAGTTCCGCCGCCACTTCGCCTATCTGATCGAGGAAGAGCCGCCGCCGCTGGTGCTCGACCCGGTGGTGGAGCGCGATCCCGGGGCGCGGGCGTGACGCCCCCGCCGGTGGTGCAGGTACGCCGGCTTCCCCATCACGACGGGCTCCCCTTGCCGACGCGGCAGACGGCCGGGTCCGCGGGCTACGACGTGCACAGCGCCGAGGCGGACTTTACGCTGAGGCCGCTGGAGCGGCGGCTGGTGCGGACCGGGTTGGCGCTCGCGATCCCGGACGGTTACGAAGCCCAAGTGCGGCCCCGCTCGGGGCTCGCCTTGAAGCACGGTCTCACCCTTCCCAATGCGCCGGCAACGATCGATTCCGACTATCGTGGCGAGCTGATGATCCCCATGATCAATCTCGGCACCGAGCCCGTGGTGGTGACGCGCGGCACGCGTATCGCGCAGCTCGTGTTTCAGCGCGTGGAGGTCGTGGAGCTCGAGGAGGTGGCGGAGTTGCCGCCGAGTGCGCGGGGCGGCGGAGGATTTGGGAGTACCGGAGCATGAGTCGCGCCTCGAGCCTCGTCGGATGGTCGATCGTCGCCGCGGCGCTCGCGGGTGCGCCCGCTCGGGCGTCCGCTCAACAGTCCCCCCTGGGTGTTTTCCAAAGTGATTCCGACGTGGGGCAGGTGACCAAGCGGGGCTCGGTCATGTACGACACCGGGCGGGCGCGCTACACGATCGCGGGGTCGGGTGCGAACATGTGGTTGGACCGCGACGCCTTCCATTTCGTGTGGCGGCGCATCGAGGGGAACGTCATCCTGACCGCGCGGGCACGGTTCGAGGGGCCGGGCGTGGAGCAGCATCGCAAGTTCGGGTGGAGCGTGCGCTCCAGTCTCGAGAGCGGCTCGCCGCACGTGACGGCGGCCGTACATGGCGACGGGCTCGTCGCACTACAGTTTCGCCGCACGGCCGGCGGTGTGACCGAGGAGATTCGATCGCCCGTGAGCGCGCCGGACGTGATTCAGCTCGAGCGCGTGGGAAACGGCTACATCCTATCGGCCGCCCGGTTCGGCGACACTCTGGTGGCGGTACGAATCCCGGACGTGGAGCTGGGCGATCAACCCTACGTCGGGCTGTTTGTGTGCGCGCACAACGACACGGTGATCGAGCGCGCCACCTTCCGTGACGTACGAATCACAGCACCGGTGCGCGACGGGTTCGTGCCGTACCAGGAGTACATCGGGAGCAATCTGGAGATCCTCGATGTCCCGAGCGGGGACCGTACGATCGTGTACCGCTCGCCCGAGTCGCTCCAGGCGCCCAACTGGACCAAGGACGGCAAGGCGCTGATTTACAACAGCCGGGGTCTCCTGTATCGCTTTGATCTCGCGGAACGGCGACCGGTCGTGGTGAACACGGGGTTCGCAACCAGCAACAACAATGATCACGTCCTGTCGTTCGACGGGCGGACCCTCGCGATCAGCCATCACAGCGCGGACGATCACGACGCGTCGATCGTGTATACGGTACCGGTCGGGGGTGGGACGCCGCGCCGGGTCACCGCGTTGGGCCCGTCGTACCTGCACGGCTGGTC
>Ga0075434_100004811_pt1 | contig 12230 bp, 9 predicted proteins | sample RhiMethybrSRZTD3_FD_75298 | JGI IMG/M metagenome (GOLD analysis project Ga0075434, IMG submission 75298) | Populus rhizosphere microbial communities from Tennessee, USA - Rhizosphere MetaG P. TD hybrid SRZTD3 | ecosystem: Host-associated > Plants > Roots > Rhizosphere > Soil | place: USA... | reverse complement strand
GCCGAGTCGTGCGCGCCCGTCCACCTCGACCTCTGGGAGCGCTACCTCGAGCCAACCCCACACACTGGACCGCGACATCCTCTCGCAGTCCACGACGGCCCCCAGTAGCACTGGGGGCCATCAGTCTATCGACATCGGGGTCACGTCGTCGTGCAGACGGCGGCGCGTCAGGTGAGTCCGAAGTCATGATCGAGGCCCTTCGCTGTCGGCTACGTCGTGGGTTCGTTGTTGGAGATGGAGTCAGCGCGGCGACGGGGCGGGAGCTCGACGACGGCCCTCGGCGTCGGCGACTGGGGTTCTGGTGACCGAGGCACGGGAGGCCGCCCATTCGTGGTGCGTCCGGCGGCCAGATGCCGATCGCGGTGGTTATCGGGAATGTAAATGACTGCCTGGGCCGCGCTGGGAGCGTCCTCGGCCATCACGGCATCTCTTCTCGAACTTGGTGATGCCGGAGCATCATGCACATCGAGCGCCGGTACACCAGGTGGTACCCTAAGCTCCGCCAGGCGCCGGCCGGCTGAGGCGATTGAAGCGCGTCCCGCTCGGCCAGCTGGGCTGCGAAAAATCGCGAGACTCATCATAGGTGCAGACCGGTCGGGGTGCAGCCCCGGCGCGGCTAACGAGACCGAATGTCGACCAACATGATAGCGGGCCAGGATCGCGCGGGTATTTTTTCCGCTGTTCGCCACAGGCGTTTTCGGCCGTTGTGGACGGCGTCGATGCTGTCGGGCGTCGCCTACATGACCGCGCTCACGGCGCGGGGCTGGGTGGCGTTCGACATGCACCACCACTCAAGCACTGTCGGCCTCGTAGTGTTCGCCTCCTTCCTGCCATCGCTCATCATCACCCCCTTCGCCGGTGTCTTCGCCGACCGTTTCGACCGGCGGACGATGTTGCTCGTGCTGAACGCGATCGGCCTGCTCTCGAGTCTCGGGCTCGCCTGGTTCGCCTGGACGGGGGGTCAGGAGACCTGGCCGCTCGTCGCGTTCTCGTTCATCCATGGCGCATCCCGCTCGTCGAGCACGCCAGTGGAGCAGGCAATGCTCTCCAGCCTCGTGCCAGAGCGCGACCTGCTCAACGCCGTCTCCCTTCTCCAGGCGAACGTGAATGGCGCACGGCTGCTGGGGCCGCTGCTGGCCGCGCCGTTGCTCCACGTCGGCGGTGGTGCTGGCGCCTTCCTCATCGCGGCCGCCCTCTCCGCCTTGGTCCTCTGGCAGATCGGAGTGCTCGGCGAGGTGCCGCACCAGCGCAGCGGCCCGGACCGGAACCCGCTGGCGCAGTTCGCGCAGGGGGTCCGGTATGCTATCCACGCCCCGGTCGCGGCCTCGCTGATCACGCTCATCTTCCTTCACTGTGCCTTCACGATGGGCTACGATGCCGCCCTTCCCCGGTTGGCGTCCGATGTGGTCGGTGCGTCCGGGACGGCCTACAGCCTGTTCGTGATGGCGATCGGCATTGGCTCGCTGGTGGGCGCCTACCTCCTTGCCGGCTTCGCGCGACGGGTCCACTGCGGGTATCTGCTCTTCGCGACGGGCATCCTCAGCGGGCTGACGCTCGTACCCCTGGGCTACGCCGTCTCCTGGCCTGGTGCGTTGCTCGCGGCGGCGGCCGTCGGCCTGACACAGTCAATGTTCATCGCGCTGACGACGACCTTGCTCCAGATTGCCACCCCCGATTACGTTCGCGGGCGGGTGCTGGCGTTGTACTGGGGGTCGAGCGGGGGGGTGATGGCCTTCAGCAACCTGGCCACCGGCCGTCTCGCCGACGGGTTCGGCGCCGGGACGATGATCGCCCTGCCGGGTCTCACCTTCATCGTGGTGACCGTCCTCACGCTGTGCGCCTCGCCCCTGCGTGAGATCTATGGCCGTCGCCTGACCACCGCCGCTGTGCCATCGGCTGCTGGGGCGGCCGGGGCGACCGCCGCCGGAGGGTGATCGTGTCGACTTCGATGGCACGGGACGGGAGGTGTATCCGAAGTGTGTCTCGTCGAGGGTGCTCACGACCATTCGAGGGCACTCGGGATCAACGACGTCGATCCAATCACAGCCTACGGGATCAGCACTTCCGCGTCGTTGGCGGTTCCGAGGGATAGGTCTGAAAATCCTGTGCTCCTTCCCCCTCTCGGCGTCAAATTGTGAAAGCGTGACCCTCGAAGGTGATCTCGAACAAACTAGCCTGACTACCAAATCCCGTTGGGGAATCGAACCCTGTTTTCAGACGGCGCTCCGCAAGCGTTTCAGTTCGCCAATGCGGGCTGCGCCCGCGTTAAGGCTGGGCGTCAACGAGACCTGAGATGAGGTTTCGTGGGGAAACGGTGACGGAGGGGAGGGCGTGACAGCAGCTCCGATCGGCTTCGCGATCCTTGGGACAGGGATCATCGCCGAGACGCATCGTCAGGCCATCGCCATGAACGCGGACCTCGGAGCCCGGCTTGTGGCCGTCGGGCACTACGACCCGTCGCGGTTCGCCGAGATTGGCAGGCGTTTCGGAGTGCCGTGTCTCAGCGAGGCGGAGCTTCTCAAGCGGGCCGACGTGGACGTCGTGTGCCTCGCGACGCCAAGCGGTCAACATGCCGAGCAGGCGATCGCGGCGGCGGAAGCGGGCAAGCACGTGCTCGTCGAGAAGCCCCTGGCGCTCGGTCTCGCCGACGCTGACGCAATGATCGCGGCGTGCGATACCGCCGGCGTCCGCCTGGGTGTGCTGCTCCAGCAGCGCGCCGAATCTCTGTTCCGCCAGGTCTACCAGGCGATCCGTGCCGGGGATCTTGGCGACATCACCATGGCATCGGTCTGCATGCCGTACCACCGGCCCCAGGCGTACTACGACCAGTCGGCATGGCGCGGGACGTGGGAGCAGGACGGCGGCGGCGTCCTCATGAATCAGGGGATCCACTTCGTGGACCTCGTGCTCTGGCTGATGGGCGCCGACCCAGTGCACATCACAGCGCGGGCGGCCACGCTCCAGCGCCAGATCGAGACAGAGGACACCGTCGTCGCGACTCTGGAGTTCCAGAACGGCGCCCTGGCCACGCTCGCTGCGACGACGACCGCGCCGCCCGGATTCCGCCAGCGGGTGGAGGTGTACGGGACCGCTGGCGTCATCCAGCTCGAAGGAGACGCCGCCGTCCACTGGGAGACGGCACGCGGGACAGGCCCAGACTCTGGCCAGTCGGCGAATCCGGCCGCACCGGCCGCCGCGACGGCCACTCCGGCGTTCCCGACCGCTGGATCGCAGTCGCCGGTTGCGCACGCCGCGCTGATCCGCGACTTTGTCGAGGCGTTGCGCGATGGCCGCCCACCGGCAGTGGACGGCCGCGAAGGCCGGCGGAGCGTCGCTGCCGTCCTCGGCATCTACGAGGCGGCGGGGCTTCTTCCGCGGTAGACCGAGTAGAGGCGCACCGCCGTCGGGTCAAGCGCGAGGCCCAGCCCCCGGGCGGTCCGGGTACGGCGACCACATGCCGTCCCTGGGCTCAGGGAACTCGGTGTACCAGATCCGATCCCCCTCTTCGGTCTGGCTCAAGTACTCCACCACTTTCAGGTTCGGCGTGGCGCAGGCCAGATGCAGGTGGATGACCTGTAGGCGTGCGGCGCCACCGGCAGGTTGAAGGCGTGCGCCATGTGTGCCACCTTCAACCACTCGGTGACACCGCCCACCCGGCCCACGTCTGGCTGCACGATCTCGGCGCCTCCACGGCTGATCAACTCCTTGAAGCCGTACTTCGAGAACTCCAGCTCGCCGCTGGCGATCGGGATGGGGGTCGCCCGACTTCCAACCCATCATCAGTCTTGAGGTGAACGAACAGCGTCGCTACGTCCGGACGATACAAGGCGGATGGTGGCATCCTGGTTCGGCGGCAGATCAGGGGCGAGCAGGTGGGTTGTCGTCACGTCGACAATACGCATGGTCCCTCCAGCCTCAGGGCGCCTCAGAGGCATCCACGGTCGCGCTAGCGTAGCAGGGTTGTGACGCACCAATTTGTCGCATTCTGCAGGGTGACAGCGACGAAGTATCGAAGGGCGGTGACCGCCTCGACGACTGCCAAGAGAGCCCCGGAAGCCGCTCAGGGCGGGCTGGAACTAGCCGTGCTCCGCGCTCGACGATGCCCGCGAAGTACGCCGCGGGAATATCCCACCGGCCAGACAGGGCGCAAGGTTACGAGCGAGTTGGGCGACTGATGGAGCGCCGGGGCGCGTAATGCGTTGCGATCAGGGACACGAGCACCGGTCGCTCGACGAAGCGCTGGCGTGCGTCAGGACGGGCGATCCGTTGGCCGTTCCTCCTTACACTCAACATTGTCTTCGCCGACGAGGCAGGGAACTCAGGCACCTGGATCGGGTAGTATTGCGGTACGAAGTCAGAGGAGGCCTCCATGATGAACGACGCGAGCACGCCGATCGGACAGCCGGCAGCCGTGAACCCCCCAGGCAAGCTGGCTTACGCGACGCCGACCACGGCCCCCCTGGTGGCGGGCCGGCGTTCCTTCTTCAAGTACCGCGACCTCGGCGTGACAGCCGCGAGCAGTGGAAAGATCCGCGCCCAGGTTACGATCGGGGCCGAGGGGATGACGCAGCCGACGGGGTGGCACTACCACGTCTGCGAGGGGCAGTTCGTGTACATGCTCAGTGGATGGGTTGACCTAGAGTTCGAGGACGGCCAGAAACTGCGTATCCAGGCGGGTGAGTCGCTGTACATCCCGGGCGGCCTGCGGCACAACGAGACAGCCGCATCAAGAGACCTCGAGCTCCTGGAGATCTCCGTTCCCGCGGACATGGGCACCGTGGCCTGCGATCCGCCCGAGGGGTGGTCCAAGAGCGCGTGACGCCGCGCTGACCGCGGTCCCGCCCCCTCACCGGCCTGCCGAAGAAACCGAAGTGCTGGCGGTCATCGGCTTCCGCTATGCGCCGGCCGCGCGCTTCATGATGCGCTGAACAGTCCGGTCCCCACCCCGACGGCGAGCGCTACGGGTGCGGATTCCACGGCCCTTCTCGAGTTCGCGCAGAACTGCCTTCTCCAACTTCTCCTCGACACGCACACGCGCGCACGATGTTGCTCGCGGGCCGCGCGATGTCGGACAGCAGTCAGGGCTAGTTGAACCATCCCGCGCGCCGGATCTCGCTCCTCAGCGCGAGCGCCCGCCTGAACTCGACACGGACGACGGACCGTGCTCAATGTCTCCGAATGCAGGCGCTACTTCCCCTTCGGCCCACGCGGGTCCACGGTGTCGGGGAGGCAGAGCACACAACCGCAAGGAATAGCGCCAGAGCTACGGTTTTTTATCGTCTCTCTTCTCACGTTCCGGCACGAGCGGCCCGGTTTCTTTGATTCGCGGAGCAACCTTTTTCACTTCAGTCGAGACGACGTTCGTATCGGCACGCCACATAGTGCCGTCTGTAAACCGGACGGCGCGAACATAGGCGATGGCGGTCAGGACGTGGATGTGCCCGTAGCCGATTGTGCCGTCTCCGTTCTCCTCACCTGGCCCCAGTGGAGTGAAGTCGGCACTGTTCCTGCCACTGATGAGCGTACGCGAACCGAGCATCGGCTCATCGAACGGATCATACTTCAGCGTTACGATTTCAAACGCAAGCACGGGAACACTGCTTATGTTTTTCCATTCGTATTTGAAGGAGTTCCGCGATGAGGAGGTTCGACCCTCAAGCGAGTTCTCAAACGTGAAGCTCGTGATCTTCACGTGAGGGCAGACATCGAGAATGACGGCCTTGCGGTCGGGGAAGTTCCATTTACCTTGGGCAAGCTTCCAGCAGGACTTAGTGCGAAGACGGCCAGAATGAGCGTCACAGATAACGGGATTCTCACTACCAACACCTCCTTTGGTCTCTACGTGGAGGACATTTCTTCTACTTGCCTCAGCGCCTCCCACGCCGCTCGCTGCGTCGCCTGCCACGGCGTCGGCTCCCAGCCGGTGCCGGTCGCGCTCGTAAGTGAGTGCCATCCTCGTCGTGCAGTTGGTGACCTGTCATGGCGAAGTCGGGGATGGAGGACGAAGGCGTGCGCCCTTTGGGCGTGCGAGCTCCAGCGTGTCATGGCGGGTGATGAAGTCGAGCACGTTGCTGGTTACTAAGCTGTAGCCGCGCTCGTTAGGATGCCAGTGGTCCTGTTTTAAGTACTGGTCGAGTGTGGCCTGCTGTGCGAGGTCCCGGAAGATCGCGTCGTTGCGGAGTAAGGGCACGTCCTCTTCACGGGCTAGCCGGTCCCACTCGGTGGGCTGCCGCAAGTAGTAGGGGTTGAGCGGGTAGGTCATAAGAAGGACCTTCACGTCATTTGCCTTCGCAGTACGGATGATTACCCGAACGTCATGGCGCCAGAGGTCCACGAACGGTGCCCGATTGTTCCTCGCGAACTTCCACACCGAGGCGTCTGGGGGAAAGCGGGTGAGCTCCGGATGGGCCCAAACGCCTTCCCAACTCTGGGCGACATGATCGTGACTCGCCCAGGCCTTGAGCGCGTCGTACCCGTAGCGAAGCACCTTGAACGTGCGTAGGGTGTCGAGAAGTACGATAAGCCTGATCTTCAGGATGGAGACCCCGAACGCGTGCTTGTCGAGGAACATCGTGATATTACTCTCGGCCAGAACCCACTCGTTGTTGGCTCCCGCCATCACGATAAGCAACCGCGGGTGGAAACGTTCCAGGTAGTGGTGAATCCGATTCGCCATCTGCGAGGTGTTGTGTCCGATGTGGGGTGGCACGATCACGTTGATGGCATTTGTGCGGTAGAACTCTCGCAGGACTTTCTCGAGCTGCTTGGGGTACGAGTCCTCGAACTTGACCCAGAGGCCCGCCGTAGTCGATTCACCGAGACAGACGATGTTGATCGAATCCTGAAGGCGTGATGCGGCACCCAACTCACGATAGAACCTGGCAAGGTACCAGGACCCGACCAGGCGCAAACCAATTTCAATGATGACGACGACGCCGATGAGGGCGAGCAGGAACCGCCGCCGCGGCGTCATGGGCGTATGCGTCGCTTTCGACGTTTTGTCGTATTTAGGAGACACCTCGTCAATGTAGGGGCCGCTGGCCGCGTTGGTCGAGCACGGCCTACTGGATGAACTTATCTGCCTGGAGTAGAAGCGTCTGCGGAATAGTCAGCTCCAATGCCCTCGCGGTCTTCAGGTTCACGAAGAACTCGAACTTGGTCGGTTGCTGGACGGGCAAGTCGCTGGGTTTCGCGCCTTTCAAGATCCTGTCCACGTAGTTGGCCGCCCAGCGAAACAAGTCATTCTGATCAGACTGCATACGACAGGAGGCCGCCAGCTTCGACATAAGTCTTTGCAGCGTACATCGTGGATAGCCGATTCCTTGACGCAAGGTCCAAGAGCCGCTCCTTCACCACATCAAACATATTGTCTCCGAGGACTAGGAGTGCGCCGACGCGGGCTTTGCTCATCGCCAAAAAGGCGCTGTCGAGAGCATCTCGGCCCCTCATGGGCTGTGACCGGCGCCTACTCCGGCTGGCCATCGGCTCGCCTCAACTCGTCCCGCAGCGGGCGTCCAGTCTCTCCAGAAGCCGCGGCGCGAGCCAGCGTCCGAGCGTCTCGGCGACCACGCGATGCCCGACGGCGTTGAGGTGGTCGTCCACGCTGAAGAAGGGCACGGCGCTGCGCTGCTGCGACTGCCGGAGCGGCTCCAGCGCCTCGACGTGCATGATTCCCGCGCGATCGAATGCCGTAGCGAAATCGCGCTCGACACGGTCCTGATCGTTTGCCAAACCCGGCTGAACCATCTGCGTGCGCGACGGGACGGTGAGCACGACGAACTCGGCGCCGAGCCGTTGCGCTTCCGCGCGGGTCATTTGAACGAGGGCCTCGGTGATTCGGAATGCGCTCGTCGCGGGGACTGGTGCTCCAGATGGCTGTGCTGCGCCCTCGCTTGAAGATGCGGTCATTACGCCTACCGGGGGCGGTTCGATGACCCGGATCTTCACTAGCCAAGGCGTGGTGAGCAATTCCTTTACTCGTGGCTTACTGAACGTGTAGAGGTGGCTCACGCTCCCGATCCACAGCTTGGCGCCGAGCATGAGACGATGAGCGGGCGAGAAGTGGTGCGATATCAACCGAACGCTGCTCTCAACTTCTGCAATGATCGGCAGGCGCACGTTGTCCGAAAGATCGTTGAAGGGAAAGAATCCGAGAACCACCCAGTCCGGTCGGATAGCTGGGCCGTAGCGCTTCAGCGTAAGGAGTTCCTGGTGCGTCCCGTATCCCGAGACGGCGAGGTTCACGACCTCGAATCGTCGATTGGGCCACCGCCGCTCTAGCTCGCGCTGGAGCACCCGTCCATAGGTCTCCTCCAGGTGGACCTGAAGTCCCTCCGTCTGGCTATCGCCGATCAGCACGATGCGGGTGGTACAGAGTGGAACGTCGCGCGTCGGTACCGGCCCACGGAACCCCCAGCTATTGTACGTGATGGGAATTGCGTACTCGCTGCCGCGCGTGTAGGTGAATCGCGCTCCTGGTCGATTCACGACATAGAGCTCGTCATCGAGTTGGAGCTGCTGGAGGGGCTGCGGAGCGACCGACCGCACGACGAGCTCGAGGGCCAGAATGGCCACGGCGAGTCCGGCCATCGCCAGGCTCAGTCCGGCAATGAACGCGGCTAGGCGTCCTCTGACACTGAGAATCGTGGAGCCCTCGGGTCCAGGACTGTAGCCCAGAAGCGAGCACCCGAGCAACTGACGCTCGTGATCGAGTGAACGTCGCGCGCCAGCCGCGCTCGTCGTTAGCGTGTTAGTTGAAGGTCGTAACGGTCACCGCCGTGATGGTTAATTTGGAGATTCCTTAGCACTATTGCGTTCGCAGAATGGCCGCAGCAATTGTTGTGCCCAGTATGTCGTTGCCTCTCTTCGTTGTCTCTCGCAACCTCGGTCGCCGATATGATGTCCCACTGGCAGAGGTCGCCGGTTCCATTCCCAGAGACTCCGTCCACTTTAACGACATGTGCCATCTCACGTGCCGTGGGCCTGGGTGTTCGACAACATGAAAACGGTCACGCTGGGCCGCGACGCCGCGGGCGAGCCCTGATTCAAGACTCCGACGCGATAGACTTTCACCTGCTGCGCCTCGCCGCGAACGGGGCGAGAACGAGACTGAGTGCGAGAGCGACCGCGAGCCCGATCAACCGCATGGTTACCTCGGTTGGGACGGCTGCGCGGCAGTTTAGCCGAACGCCGCGACGTGGACCAGCAGCGTCTAGTGAGGCTCGCGCTGATCAATCACGATCAGCGTTTCGGTTGATCACTGCCCCGCACGTGCACGTCATCCAGACGCGGTCGCGTTCGACGCCGCCGTCGAGTTCGCCGCAGTATGGTGCTCCTGGAAGAAGGCCTGGAGTGCGTCGAAGAGCGTCACGCGGCGGTGGTCGAGCACGCGTTATTCGATGACCTGATCCGCCTGCAGCAGCAGTGACGGCATCGTCAAGCCGAGCGCCTTCGTGGCGTCTTCGTCTTGCCCTTCGCATTCCGCTTGCTTGGAGACTTGGAGATCGGCGGGGGCGGTGTTGAGGCTTTCCGGACATCGAGCACGACGTCGTGCCACCAATGCTCAGCGGGCGCGCTCTCCAGCCCGTCGAGCCGCTGGCGCATCCCCGCGAATTGCGGGTCATGGTGCCATGCCTCCCAATTCGCCCGGCTCCTCCACGTGCCGACAATTACTCTCCTGTCTGGTTTATCGGCCGGACGGAGAAGTTGTCCTCCTACCCAACCCGATCGCTTCCTCGCGGCGGCATCCATAATCAGGGGACCCTCACTATCGACAACAGCACGTTCTCTGCCCATGGGAACGCCGACCCCGACAAGGGCGGCGCCGCCATCCTCAATGAGGGCACTCTCACCGTCAAAAACAGCGAGTTCCTCGGTAACCAAGCCGGGTATTCGGGCGGCGCTATCTATAACGTCGGGACCTTGACGGTCCGCCACAGTACGTTCTCCGGCAACGCCGCCCTCTTCGAGTTCGGCGGCCACATCTATAACATCGGGGGTACGGCCACCGTCGCCCACAGCACATTCTCCGGTGGGTTCGCGGGAATTGGAGGAGGCGCCATCTGGGGCGGGCTGGTCTCCGTCCACAACAGCGAGTTCTCCGGTAACCTAGCCTCCTTCTTTGGCGGTGCCGTTGGTGGCGCATCGCTGACCGTCAAAAACAGCACCTTCTCGAACAACCACGCCTGCTGTTCTTTTGGTGACGGCGGCGCCATTTGGGGTGGTGGCACCATCCAGAACAGCACATTTTCGGGTAACGTCGCCGACCACTTCGGCGGCGCCATCTTCAACTTCGGCTCCTCCATCGAGAACAGCACCATCACTCAAAACACCGCGGGAGTCGCTGGCGGCGGCATCTATAACGTCGGCACGCTGAGTCTTACGCGCACGTCCGTCACGGAGAACACGCCGGACGACATCTTCCCATAGGCGAGTCGCGGCAGGTCAGCGTCGCGACGCGGGACGCTTCCAGCGCAACTAGGAGCAGGCGGCCGATGCGGTCGGTCATGGCTGGCGAGCCCGTGCGCTCTCCGTGGTCGAGCACTTGCTCACCTCGGTTGAAGTGACAGCAGCGACAGCTACGTAGTAAAGCTGGCCGACGCTGGCCGCGCATCCTGCAAGAATGAGCGCAGTCGTCAGCGGAGTGATGATGAAATGGCACCAGAGGCGGCGCAGGGGATGAGTCACGGCCCGCCGCCGCTGGACCGCGTGCCACGGGTGCCCGTCGCGCTCGTCGGCAAGTGTTCCATCCCAGCGGTGTAGAACGTCGCGCGCCACCCGCGCTCGTCGTATGGCGTCAGTTGCAGGTCGTAGTCCCGCCATGCCGACGACTATCCGCCCGATGCTGGCCCACGAGTCGAGCCAGCGATGCAGCACACGCAACTCTGGCTCCGTCGGCGGCATGAGCGCCAACCCGACGGCGGCGCGGAGGAGGCGGGCGTGCTGGGCCGTCACGCCGCGAGGCAACGTTGGACAGATGGCGTCGCTATCCGGCCACGAACTGATGGTAGGCACCTTCGGCGATGTGATCCCACGGGCCCACGAGCGCCTGAAACTTCGTGAACGACGCGTGGACCTTCCTCGCCATGGGAGTCTTCTCAGATTCTTCCTTGATGACCTCGGTCGCAAATGTCTTGAGCTCGCGCAGCACCGGAAGTGGAAGCGGCAGAATCTCGACTTTCCCTTTGAACTCTGTCTTGAGTCGCTCGAGCGCGATCGCGTTCTTCACGTTGTAGTCCGTGAACCCGTAGACCTGAACGACGTCGGCGGCGCGGTCGAGCGTCTCCCGCAGGTCGGCCGGGAGCGCGTCGTACGCTTTCTTGTTGAAGCCGAACTCGGTCACGGTACCTGGCTCGTGCCAACCCGGGTAGTAGTAGTGGCGCGCGGTTTTGTGCAGACCCAGCTTCATATCGTCATGCGGTCCGATCCATTCGCAGGCGTCGATCACGCCTCGCTCGAGCGCGGCGTAGATGTCGGCGGCCGGGATGAGGACCACCGTGCCGCCCGCCTTCGCGACCACTTTGCCGCCGAGGCCGGGGATGCGCATCTTCAGACCTCTGAAGTCCCCGGTCGTGTTGATCTTCCGGCGGAACCATCCGGCCATCTGCGGAGCAATCGCCGGACCCGGGCGCGGTACTAGGTTGAAGGGCATGTACGCCTCCTCCCAGAGCCTGAGGCCGTCGCCCTGGTAGTACCAGGCGGTCATGCCCGCGGGATCCATGCCGAACGGGACCGTCGAGAACCACTGGAACGCGGGTTCCTTCTCGGTCCAGTAGTACGGGCCGGCCATGAACGCCTGGATGGTCCCCTTCGACGTCGCATCGAAGCAGTCGAACGCCTGCATGATCTGGCCACCCGGAAAGACCTCGATGCGAAACCGACCGCCGCTCATCCTGTCGACCGCCTTCGCCAGCCTGTCGGCCGCCCCTTGGAGCATGTCGAGCGCTGGGGTCCAAGCCGTAGACATGCGCCACTGAACCTTCGGCTGCGCAATGACATTGGGCGCGTCAATGATCGTGGCAGCCGCGACCGCCGCCGCACCACTGGCCTTCGTGAGAAACCTACGTCGGTTGGTCATCACAGACCTCCCTCAGTTGTGCTGCGATACGAAACGCTCACGTAGAAAGACGAACGCCCGAGCGAAGGCGCGCTCACTCGATGATCTGGTCCGCTCGCCCCAATACCGACGGCGGGATCGTGAGGCCGAGCGCCTTGGCGGTCTTGAGGTTGAT
>Ga0075434_100004809_pt1 | contig 12234 bp, 9 predicted proteins | sample RhiMethybrSRZTD3_FD_75298 | JGI IMG/M metagenome (GOLD analysis project Ga0075434, IMG submission 75298) | Populus rhizosphere microbial communities from Tennessee, USA - Rhizosphere MetaG P. TD hybrid SRZTD3 | ecosystem: Host-associated > Plants > Roots > Rhizosphere > Soil | place: USA... | reverse complement strand
GCGGGATGCGCGCCGTGTTCTCGGCGATGCGGCGATCGTTGGCGAGCGCCGAAATTGCGGACGCATCTTCGCGCTGTGGCGCGCGCAGGCGCAGCCGTGCGGTCACCAGCACGGGGGCTGGGAGAACCGGGGCGCTTGGCAGCCTCTCTATGAGCGTCATCGCGGGCTCCTGTGGTGCGACGCATGTCCTTTGCATGCGCCCTGAAAGCGAAGAGGGGAGCCGGCATCCCGTCTCCCCTCTTGGGAACCCGCTGGGGCTCCGCCGGATCGACTGATGCCGGCGGACCCGATTTAGTCCACCGTCTATTCGGCCGCTGCCTGCGACATCGGTTGTACCGATACGAAGATGCGGCCCTTGGCTTTGGTACGGAACTCGACGTGACCGTCTACGAGCGCGAACAGGGTGTGGTCCTTGCCAAGGCCGACATTCGGGCCCGGGTGCCACTTGGTGCCGCGCTGGCGCGCAATGATGTTGCCGGCAACCGCATACTCGCCGCCAAACAGCTTCAGACCCAGCCGCTGGCTGTTCGAGTCGCGGCCGTTGCGCGAGGAGCCGCCTGCTTTCTTGTGTGCCATGGCATCGAATCCTTCAGTCGGGAGCTATCTAGCTCAATTTTGTGACGAAATCATCACTTTCTTTGAAGATTTTCCTGGGCGCGAAAGCCGGCCTTTACAGCCAATATGGTCGCGGCGCTCGGCGCCGCAACCCGCTCGCCCCCGGCCCAAGGGTCCGGTTCTAGGCTTCCTTCTCGGCCGCCTCGGCGGCCACCTTGGGCTTGCGGGCGCGCTTCGGAGCCGCCGCCTTCGAGGGCTTGGCGCCCCCAGTGAGGATCTCGGTGATCCGCACCAGGGTAAACTCCTGGCGGTGGCCACGCTTGCGGCGCGAGTTCTTGCGGCGGCGCTTCTTGAAGGCGATCACCTTGGGCCCGCGGCCCTGCTCGACCACCTCGGCGGCGACCGAAGCGCCCTCCACGGTCGGGGTGCCGAGCGTGGCCGTATCGCCGCCCACCACCAGCACTTCGCCGAACTGGATGATCTCGCCCGGCTCGCCTTTGATCTTCTCGACTTGCAGCAGGTCGTCGGCGGCGACGCGGTATTGCTTCCCGCCGGTCTTGATGACTGCGAACATCGTTCTTGTCCTCGTGTTCGAATTTCCGGAGCTCGGAGGTCCGGCTTCTTTCAGTCGGTTAAGTTTCAGTCGGTTAAGGGTTTAGACGGCGCCTAATGGCAGCCGCGGGATGCTTATGAGGGCCCTGCGGCGCCGTGTCAACGTGGCAGGGGTCGCGGTAACGGTCGCGACCCTTACCGTGCCGAGCCCGGTAGGGTAGGTTGCGGAAACGTTCCAGCGAGAACCCGCCCAAGAAAACCCGCCCAAGAAGACCCCGCCCAGAGGATCGCCCATGATGCTCCGCCTTGCCGTCGCGCTCGTCGCCGCCTCGGTTCTTGCGCCGGCCGCGCCGGCACAGACCTACCCGAGCAAGACCGTCACCTTGGTGGTGCCGTTCCCGGCCGGCGGCTCGACCGACTGGCTCTCGCGCCTGCTTGGCCAGAAGCTCGAGCAGCGGCTCAAGCAGCCCTTCATTGTCGAGAATCGCGCCGGCGGCGCCAACGTGATCGCCGCGACCGCGGTCGCAAAGGCAGAGCCCGACGGCCATACCCTGCTGATGACGACCTCGACCACGATGGCGATCAATGTCAGCGTGTTCAAGAATCTGCCCTACGACCCCGACAGGGACTTTGCGCCGGTCGGGCTGGTCTCCGGCGTGCCGTTCGTCCTGATTGTGCATGCGGGGCTGCCGGTGCGTTCGGTCGGCGACCTGGTGCAGCTCTCGAAATCCAAGGCGGGCGGGCTCGACTACGTGTCGACCGGGCCGGGCTCAGCCGCCAATCTGTTTGCGGTGCTGCTCAAGAACGCGCTTGGCGGCATCGCCATGACGCCGATCCCCTACAAGGGCAATGCGCCGGGTTTGCAGGATGTCGCCGCCGGGCACGTCTCGGTGATGTTCTCCGACCTGCTCGGTGCGCTGCCGCTGATCGAGAGCGGCAAGGTGCGCGCCCTTGGTGTTTCGACCTCGAGGCGTAGCGCCGCCGCTGCGAACATTCCCACCCTTGCTGAGGCGGGCGTGCCGGGCTTCGACGCGTCGGCCTGGCAGATGATCGTCGCGCCCGCCAAAACGCCGGCCGCGATTGTCGACAAGCTCAACGCGGAGCTCCACGCGATTGTCAGTGACGAGGCCGTCAACCGCGAGATCAACGGTCGTGGCCACATCGCGACCGTCACGCCGCCGCCTGCTGAGCTGAAGAGTTTCGTGCGCTCAGAGATCACCCGCTGGGGCAAGGTGGTCGATGAAGCAGGCGCAAGGGGGACGGAGTGAATTACGGAGCTCCGCCTTGGCTGGTCTGAACGTACAGGCCACAGCCTGCAAAAAGTCGCTTCGTGCCCTCACTCGATGATTTCGTCGGCGCGCGCCAATACAATCTGAGGTAAGGGGAGAAGATCGAGAGCCTTTGCGGTCTTGAGATTGAGCGCCATTTCGTACTTGCTCGGCGTTCGCACCGGGAGATCGCCTGGCTTTGCGCCCTTAAGAATGCGATCGACGTAATCTGCTGCCCCCCGGAATTGATCGAGAAACTCCGGTCCGTAGGAGACCAGACCGCCGGCAACAACGTGAAGGCGGTTGGGATAAACCGTGGGCAACCGATGCCGTGCCGCAAGTTCGACGATCAGCTTGCTATGCACCGTCGCCGGGGAACTGGCGATCACGACGAGACCGCCATTTGGCTCGGTTGCAAATTTTGCAATCGCGCGCCCGATTTCATCGGCGCTGCCCATTTCGACCGGGCTCACCTCTACCCCGAGAGAGGGCGCCAACGCCTTGATTGCAGCGAACTGGGAGGGAAAGCCGGGTGGTCGAAGAACTGCAGCTCGAGTCGTGGCGGGCGCGATCTCCTTCAGGATTTCCAAATATTTGACGCTGAAAGTCGAGTCGATGTTGCTGAATCCGGTGGCGTTGCCCTCCGGTCGGCCAAGACTTTTGACATATGGCAAGGGATTGATCGTCGCCGTGAATACGACGGGAACGGTGCGGTTAACCTCGTGCAACACCTCCATCGCCAGCCCGCTTCCCGCCAGGATGACGTCAGGCGCGAGCGCAACTAACTCGGCCACGTGTTGGCGAAGGAGTTCTCGTTGGCGAAGGAGTTCTCCGTAGTCCGTCCAGCGAAAATTGAACCTCACATTGCGGCCTTCGATCCAGCCCCGTTCCTGCAGTGTTTGGCGGAAGGCCGCAATCCGGTTGCGTCCATTTTGATCTTCGGCCGGTACCGTCATGAGCACGCCAATGCGACGCATCTCAGATTTTTCGGCGCGCGCGATGACTGGCCACGCCGAAGCGATGCCGCCAAGGAAGACAACTACATCGCGCCGCCGCATGGTCGTCAGGCTCAGTCGATTATGTGGGCTCAGTCAATGATCAAGTCAGCGCTCTTCAGCACTGATGGCTCCAGCTCAAGGCCGATTGCCTTTGCCGCTTTGGCATTGATGACGGTTTCAAAGACCGCCTTCTTGCTCGAATCCAGCCCAGTCTGAGTTATGTCAATTCGCGGTGAAGGCGGCGGCTCTTCTTTGAGGAGGAGCTTGCGAGCATATTGCCCCGCGGAGTGATATAGACCCTGTATGTAAGTTCCCTTTGAAACCAAGCCGCCACTGAAAGTGTACAGTCGATTTGGGTAAACCACCGGCACCTTGTGATCGGCCGCAAACTTGATGATGGCCTGGCGTTTTGCTGCCGCCAGCACGCTCACTCCGACGATAACGCCGGCCGGCGTGCCGGCCTCCTTCACAAACCTCGCTAAATCTGCGTCAAGCGTAGCGCTGCCGCAATCGATCGCTCTTGTCGCGTCAAGCTTAGGGCTGAGCTTTTGTGCTTGAGCCACGATTTCATCGTATACCCATTTCGCATTGTATCGCTCGCGATCCATATCGTAGACGACGGCTGCTCGTGCCACCGTTGGTTTGACAGCCCTCAGCAAACGAACCCACTCACCGCACAGGTTCTTGCCGTATGAAATGAAGCCGTAGACGTTCTTGCCGTACTCATCAGTGGCTGCGGGGTCTTCCCTCAGGTTGGCCATCCCGGCAAAGACGATTGGCTTGTCCTTTACAACGCCGTTCAGAGCGCGCAGGGACGGCCAGCAACCGGTGAAGTACAGATCTGGGCCAGATCCATCCACCACGAGATCCCGCAAAGCCTGCGCCTTGTTGCGGTAGTTGCCAAAATCTCCTGCACCGTAGCAGTTGGCGATGGTGAGGCCTGGTATTTGCCCAATTCCTCGCAAGAATGACTCGCGCCGCGCCGATATCTCCCGGTCGCCCTCGGCCAAGTTCATGAACATACCAACAAAAGGACGCTGACGTGACACTTGCACCTCCCTTGAATTAAATTCTGCGATCACCCGGCCAGCACATGGATCGGGTGTACAATTCAGCGGGTTGAAACAATCTCGCGATGATAGGCTGCGTCGGTTGTTTTGCAAGCGCAAGTTGGTCGTAGTGTCCCTTTACAACACGGCGGCAGCCGCGTATTGCGTTGTCGCCTGTTTGATTAGTCGCCCTAACAACCTGTTCTGTAACATCCTGAAATTTACTCTTGCTGAGCGATTTTTCATTTGAATGAAGTGAACGAGGCGAGCGATGAACCCGACGAATTTCGATGCGTCTGAGGTAACTCGATGTATATCTGCAACCACCATCGGCAGACTGAAGTCTGCAATAAAACAAGGGAAAGTCCTTGTCGGTGCGTGGCAACTATCCGATCGCGATGTTGCGCAGCGGCGCGAAATTGATGCTGGCTGCGGCTGCGGCTGTGGACCGGCAGATTGAATTTATCGCACGCTCAGATCAAGTCATCGGTTCCTCCTCACATAATGCGATCTCACGACCGCACCAGCCACTCGTTGGAAGGCAAGGTGCTGGCGTGAGCGCAATCGCCTTTGCGGCGTGGACCGGCGGATAGCTGAAGGTCCGAAACGTGTCTGCCATTCGCTTGGTTGAATGGCGGGTCGCGCTTTTCGAGCACCCGCCGGACCGGAAGCGACCGCCACGCGTTCTGTCTCGGGGGCGCAGCCATCGCACGGCGACCAATGTCACGTCCCTGATCGCGGATGGCGAGCGCGGCGCCTTTGACGCACGTGCAGAATTGACGGTCCATGACAATTCTCCAAGAATACCGGCGCGGCAGACTAAATGACGCCGGGAAAGTCGACATGACGTACTTCAAGCAATTCGCCCTCGGGGCTACCTTCATCCTGGCGATCCTCGCCATCACACCGGCTACGGCCCAGGACTATCCCACCCGGCCAGTGACTATCGTGGTGCCGTTCGCGGCCGGCGGCGGCACCGACATCATCGCCCGCCTGCTGGCGCAGAAGCTCGAGCAGCGGCTCGGAAAATCATTTCTCATCGACAACAAGCCGGGCGCCGGCTCGACCATCGGCGCAACGGCTGCGGCGCGCGCTGCGCCTGACGGCTACACGCTGCTGATGGCGCCAAGCCCCGCGATGGCGATGAGCGTCTCGATCTACAAGAACCTTCCGTACGATCCGGCGACCGACTTCATTCCGATCGCGCTCGCGGCGCAGACGCCGTTCGTGCTGATCGTCAACCCGTCCCTACCGATCCATTCGGTCGCCGACCTGATCAAGCTCGCCAAGGAGAAGCCCGGGCAGCTCTCTTACGGCTCGGCCGGGCCGGGCACGCCGCATCATCTCTATGCCGAGCTGTTTCGCAGCATGACCGGAGTGGAGATGTCGCATGTGCCCTATCGCGGCTCGGGCCCGCTGGTGAATGACGTGGTCGGCGGGCATCTGCCGCTCACCTTCGTCGACATTCCGCCCGCGGTCGGCGTCATCCAGACCGGCAAGGTGCGCGCCATCGCGATCTCGACCAGGACGCGTCACCGCTCGTTCCCCGAGATCCCGCCGGTGGCGGAGACCGTGCCGGGCTTCGATGCAGCCTCCTGGCAGATGCTGGTCGCGCCAGCCAAGACGCCCAGGCCGATCGTCGAAAAGCTGCATGCCGAGGTGAAGGCGTTCCTGCCCGAGTTGACGGAGCGCTTCCTCAGCGACGGCATGTTGATGATGGACAACACGTCGGTCGAGGCGCTGCAGGAGTTCGTGAAGTCCGAAATCGCGCGCTGGGAGCCGGTGGTGCGGAAGGCTGGCCTTACCGGGACGCAGTAGGCAGTCCCGCCACTAGTGCTGCGGCTGCCGCAGCAGGCCAAGTGTCGCTTCGCGCACGAGCTCCCCTTCCGGCGAAAGCGACGGCGCCTTCCTGATGCGGCGCAGCAGGGCGTTGCGTGCCTCCCACTCGGTGGCAGGGTCGAGAGTTTCGAGAAACTGCACTTCGCCTCCTGTCAGCGTCGCGACCGGCAAGCCATCGCGATAGAGCACGCGGTTGCCGGTCAACGCCGGCAGCCGCGCGCCCGGCGTGATGATTCCCACGAGGTTGAGCGGATCGGCGCCCGATACCGAGACCCAGCTGCCATCAGCAGCCTTGCGGCGCACCTCGCGCAGCATGCCGACCGCCTCCGGCAGCGCGAACTGTTCGCCAGCGAAGCCGGCCACAAAACGGCCGCCGCGGATGTCGCCACGGCTCTCCAGCCGGCGGTAGACGCGAAGGAGGTCGCGCCAAGGAGGAAGCCACGCGGCTTCGCGCTCGAGCAGCCGCCAGAACACGACGCCATAGCGGTTGAGCAGCGCACGGGCGACATGCTCGACGGCCTCGGATGTGGCTTGCACATCTTGCGGCTGAGGCTTGGCGCGGCGTGTCAGTGCCCAGCGGCCGGCGTCCTCGATGCCGAACATCACAGTGCGTCGGCGGCGCCGTCCGTTCAATCCGGGGCGCCGTTCGCTCGAGGGCACCAGAAGCGCGCGCAATCCGGCAAAGCTGTCGGAGGTCACCAGACCCAAGGCCACGAGCTCAGCCAGCCCTTCCTCGATCTGGGTTCGCAGCAGCCGGGTGTCGAGCAGCTCGTCGAAAAACGACGCGCCATGTTGCTGGATGTGCTCGAGCACGGCCTGGGCGTTGCGAGTCGGCTGCGCTCCTTCCGTGCGGCCTGAGAGCGATGTCCAAAATGCTGCGTCGCGACGCGTGAGCAGCGTAATCGGCGTTGTCCGCACCGGCGTCGGTCGGCTCTCGGCGCCGTTCGCGCGTGGACGCAGCCGCGTCCAGGTGATGCGTCCTGACCTGCAGTGATCATCGAGCCAGGACGGCTGATAGGCCGCAAGCCGTGTTGGCAGGATCTCCGCCTCCCAGGCGGCGGCAGGCGCCTCGAAGCCTTCGAGCTGCCCGACCACTTTCTCGAGTGCGTTCGACCCTTCCATGCGCGTGTCGGCGCTTGCGTGCTGCCAGGCCAAGAGAAAGCGCAGGAAATCACGCGCCGCGACCGGCTCGATCTCAGCGCGCAGACGCTTAACCGTGTAGTGATGAATCCGCGCCAGCAGACGACGTTCGCACCATTCGTCAACCACCACACCGGGCGTGAATCGTCCGCACAACGCGAAGCCTTCGCTCTGGAGCGCCGCGAGCGCGCTTGCGATCTCTCCCGCCGATAGGCCCAGCGATGCCGAGAGAGTCTCTTGCGTCACCGGGCCCAAACCTTCGAGCCGGCCGCGCACGATTTCGACCAGCGCTTCCTCGCGCGACCAATCTCGCTCCGCGGCACTTTCCGGCGCTGCGATTGCAGGCTCGAGCCGTGCGTTCGGCCAGATCGCATGAAACTGAGCGAGGCGCTCGGCCGTGATCCAAATGGTGTGCGATGGCGTTGAGAGCTTCGCGGCGCGCTTGCTTTTCACGAGCTCGGCGAGCCAGCCTTCCCAATTGCGCGCCCTGGCTTCCTCATCAGTGATGAAGCCGAGCCAGACCATGGCATCGTGCAGCTCATCAGCGTTGGCTGCCTCGGGCCAGGCTTCAGCTTTGACACGCACGATGGCATCGCCGTCGAGCTTGCCAAGGTCTGCAGCATCTTCCGGCGACAGCCAGCGCCGCGCCATCACGGCCTGGGTGCGACGCTCTTCCAGCGGCGCATCGTCGAGATAGGCATAGGGCCGCGCCGTGAGAACCTCGAGCGCAAGTGGCGACGGCTGATTGAGATCGCGCGCCACGACCTGAATGGCGCCGGTTTCCATGCCGGACAGGAGCCGCTGCAGGCCCGCGAGATCCATCGCCTCCGTGAGACAGTCGTCGATTGTCTGCCGCACCAGCGGATGATCGGGGATCTCGCGCTCGCCGGGCAGGTTCTCGGCGCAGGCGATCTGATCGGGGAACACGGCGCCGATCAGGTCCTCCGCGGCCATGCGGGAGAGCTGCGGTGGCACCTTACGTCCGCCGCGCATCCGCGGCAGCGCGAGCGCGACGCCGGCGGTCCAGCGCCAGCGGGTGATGAACATCGGCGCGTCGAGCATCGCCTGGATCAGCAACGGCCGCACCGTCGCGGCGTTGAGATAGCGTGACACTTCCTCGAGCGCGAAGCTGTGCGCGGTGGTCAGAGACAGAACGATATTGTCTTCCGTTGCGGCCGCCTGCAGCTCGAAATTGAACTTGCGGCAGAACCGCTTGCGCAGCGCCAGTCCCCAGGCGCGATTGATGCGGCTGCCAAACGGAGAATGGATGACGAGCTGCATGCCGCCGACTTCATCGAAGAAGCGCTCGAACACGATCGTGTCCTGCGTCGGGAGGCATCCCAGCGCGGCAAGCCCCGACGCCAGATACTCCACCAGCTGACGTGATGCCGGGTCGGCGATGCCGATCTCGTTGACCAGATGCTGCAAGGCGTGCGCGGCGGTGGGGTCCTCGTGTAGCGAGGCGGCAATCTCAGCGCGAAAGCGTGATACCGCACTCGACAGCTCGTCGGTGCGACCGGGCGCTTCGCCGAGCCAGAACGGAATGGTTGGCGCCATGCCGTGGGCATCCTCGACCCGCACGACGCTGCGCTCGACGCGCTGGATGCGATAGCTCTTGTTGCCGAGCTGAAAGATGTCGCCGGCGATGCTCTCGACGGCGAAATCCTCATTCACCGTGCCGATGAACTGGTTCTCGGGCTCGAGCAGCACCTGATAGTCCGCGTTGTCCGGGATGGTGCCGCCGGATGTCAACGTGGTGAGCCGTGCACCGCGCCGGCCGCGCAGCACGTGATTGACGGCGTCATGATGGATCAAGGCACCGCGCCGCCCGCGGCGGGTCGTGAAGCCTTCGGCCAGCATGCCGACGATGGCTTCAAAATCCTCTCGTGCTAACGCGCGATAGGGCCAGGCCCTGCGAATGAGCTGATAGAGATCGTCTTCATCCCAGTTCTTGGAACAAACCTCCGCGGCGATCTGCTGTGCCAGCACGTCGAGCGGCTGCTGGGGTACGGAGAGGCGATCGAGCTCGCCGCGCCGGACGCTGTCGAGCAGCGCTGCGCATTCGACGAGCTCGTCGCGCGAGAGCGGAAACAGTCGGCCCTTGGGCGTTCCGGCGACGGCATGGCCCGAGCGCCCGACGCGCTGCAGGAAGGTCGCGATCGAACGCGGCGAGCCGAGCTGACAGACAAGGTCGACGTCGCCGATGTCGATGCCAAGCTCGAGCGAGGCCGTAGCGACCAGCGCCTTCAGCTTGCCATGCTTGAGCCGCTGCTCGGCATCGAGCCGCAGCTCCTTGGCGAGGCTGCCGTGATGCGCACTCACCTGGTCCGGGCCGAGACGGTCAGAGAGTTGCCGGGTGACACGCTCGGCCAGCCGTCGTGTGTTGACGAAGATCAACGTCGTGCGATGCGCATTGGTCAGCTCGACGAGGCGATCATAGATCTCGTCCCAGACTTCGCCCGACATCACGGCTTCGAGCGGCGATGACGGGACCTCGAGAGCAAGATCGCGTGCGCGATGATGGCCGGTATCGACGATCTCGCAATCTGCAGCTTCTCTCGCTCCAAGCAGGAAGCTTGCGACCGTCTCGATCGGCTTCTGTGTGGCCGAGAGACCAATACGCAGCAATCGACGGCCACACAGCGCATCGAGACGCTCCAGCGACACCGACAGATGTGTCCCGCGCTTGTTGGGCGCCATCGCATGAATCTCGTCGACGATGACGGTGCGTGTGGTCTTGAGCAACTCGCGGCCGGACTCTGAGCCAAGCAGAATGTAGAGCGACTCCGGAGTGGTCACGACGATGTGGGGTGGGCGACGATGCATGCGCTGGCGTTCGCCTGCCGGCGTGTCGCCGGTGCGAACCCAGCTCCTGATATCCAGGTCGGGCAGGCCTTGTGCGCGCAGCGCCTCGCGGATTCCTGCAATGGGCGCTTCGAGATTGCGCTGAATATCGTTGGAGAGGGCCTTGAGCGGAGACACATAGACAATCTGCGTCTCGTCCTTGAGACCGGTCTCCAGCCCTTGCCGGACCAGGCCATCGATGGCCGCCAGGAATGCCGCGAGCGTTTTGCCGGATCCGGTCGGCGCCGCGATCAGGACGTCTCGCCCGGACTGGATCGCGGGCCAGGCCTGCGCCTGCGCGGCCGTGGGGGCGGTGAACGCACGCTCGAACCAGGCCGCCACGGCTGGATGAAACAGACTACTTACACTCATGGAACACGCTTCGAACCTTGCGCGGTGGCCGATCGGCCGAGCCCCAATTTGCTAAGTCATTGATAGCGCCTCCCGAATATGGGCGCCCCAGGGCTGGAATCAACTCCTTCCGTAGGCCTTGCGCGACGCTGGCACTGGTGTCCGCTCCGCCCACCAGGGAACCATCCTGATGGGACGAGGTTCGAGGGATGGCAGCACATTGCATTAGCGAGCCAAAGCGGATTTTCGCCAATGAGCCACGACATCATTGCCATTGCTGTGCTCGGTTGTTGGCTCTACCTGATCGCGGCGCGTGGAGCATTCTGGTTGTCGTCGGTGCGCGATGACAGCCGACCCCTATTGCGGGCCCCCTGTCCTGCGGTGGTCGCGGTCGTTCCCGCCCGCAACGAGGCCGACTGCGTTGCGGAGAGTATCGGTACGCTGCTCGATCAGGACTACCCCGGCGCGTTCTCGGTCATTCTGGTCGACGATCAGAGCAGCGATGGGACTGCGGGAATCGCGTTGCGTGCTGCGAAGATGCGCGGTGCTTCCGAACGGCTGACGATCGTGTACGGAAAGGCACCCCCGGCAGGATGGATGGGCAAGACCTGGGCCCAGCAGCAGGGTCTCGCGCTGGCGCTCCACCAGTCGCCGCCACCATCCTACGTGCTATTGACCGACGCCGATATCGCGCACGTGCCAGATACGCTTGCTTGGCTGGTGGCGCAGGCGCAGGCCAAGGGATCGGTCTTGACCTCGCTGATGGCCAAGCTGCACTGCATGACCTTTGCAGAGCGGTTGCTGATCCCTGCCTTCATCTTCTTCTTTCAAATGCTCTATCCATTTCGCTGGGTGAATGCGCCCGACCGCGCCACCGCGGCAGCGGCGGGCGGATGCATGCTGGCGCGGTGTGACGCGCTCGCAACCGCGGGCGGCGTGGCCGCGATCCGCGATGCCGTGATCGATGATTGTGCGCTGGCGGAAAGACTGAAGGCGAGCGGGCCGATCTGGTTGGGATTGACCGAGCGCGTTCGAAGCATTCGACGCTATCCGAAACTCGGCGACATTCGGCAGATGGTCACGCGCTCCGCCTATGCGCAATTGAAGTATTCGCCGATCTTGCTCGCGGTTGCGGTCGTTGGGCTGAGCCTCGTCTATGTACTCCCGGCCCTATTCGCGCTGTTCGGTAGCGGCTTGGTGCGAGCGTTGGGAATAGCCAGTTGGGCGCTTATGGCGATAAGCTTTGTTCCGACGTTGCGATTTTATCGGGTGCCTTTGCTCTGGGGTGCAGCACTCCCAGCGATCTGCCTCTTCTACCTGGTGTTCACGATCGATTCTGCCTTTCAGCATGCGCGCCGCGGCGGTGGCACGTGGAAAGGCCGCGTGCCGCTCAGAACGTAGCGGGCTCGCATTGCCTACGTTCTGCTCGTCGATGGTTTACGATGCTTGCCGCGCTGTCGTGGCTCAATTCAACGGCACGAAGATGTTGATCACCAGCTTGTCGGGCAATGCTGTCAGCAGATCGGTAATGTATTCCTCGATCAAAAGCTCTTGTGTCGAGATCTGCTTCTCGTCCACGTGATGAGAGATGGTGTCATAGGTCTGCGTCATGGCGTCGAACGAGCCGCGGTGCACGAA
>Ga0075434_100004806_pt1 | contig 12236 bp, 10 predicted proteins | sample RhiMethybrSRZTD3_FD_75298 | JGI IMG/M metagenome (GOLD analysis project Ga0075434, IMG submission 75298) | Populus rhizosphere microbial communities from Tennessee, USA - Rhizosphere MetaG P. TD hybrid SRZTD3 | ecosystem: Host-associated > Plants > Roots > Rhizosphere > Soil | place: USA... | reverse complement strand
GAGCGCTCTTCTGGTGGTCCGTGTGGCTGTTCCGCTCGGGGCACAAGCTGAAGCCCTGAGCAGCCATGGCGGACGGCAAGCCAGTCGACAACGTCTACTACGGCACCGCGAGCTGGACCGACAAGACGCTGCTCGACTCGAAGCGCTTCTATCCGCCCGACGTCGACACGCCGGCCGAGCGTCTGCGCTTCTACGCCGAGCACTTTCCGCTCGTCGAGGTCGACTCCACTTATTACGCGCTGCCCTCCGAGCGAAACGCCGCGCTTTGGATCGAGCGCACGCCGCCGCACTTCGTGTTCGACATCAAGGCGTTCGCGCTGCTCACGCACCACCCGGCGGGCGGGCGCGGGCTACCCGCGAAGCTCCGGGAGCAGCTGCCGGCCGACAAGAAGAACTACTACCGCAAGGACCTGCCGCCCGAGGCGCTCGCGACGGTGCAGGACATGTTCGTGTCGGCGCTGCGACCGCTCGAGTCCGCCGGGCGGCTCGGGGCCGTGCTCTTCCAGTTCCCGCACTGGTTCGTACCCTCGCGCGACAACCGCGACTACCTGCGCGAGCTGGCCGACTCGTTCCCGTACCGGATCGCCGTCGAGTTCCGCGGCGGCGGCTGGATGAAGGACGACCAGAGCGCGGAGCGCACGCTGAGCCTGCTCGAGGAGCTGGGCCTCACATATGTGGTGGTGGACGAGCCGCAGGGCTTCAAGACTTCCGTGCCCCCGGTGACCGCAGCCACCTCGCGGGATCTGGCGATGATCCGGTTTCACGGTCACAACGCCGACACGTGGGAGAAGCGCGGCATCACGGCGGCGGAGCGTTTCCGCTACCTATATGCAGAGGAGGAGCTTGAGAAGTGGGTCGATCCAGCCCGAGAGCTCGCCGCCATGTCGAAGCAGCTCCACGTGCTCATGAACAACTGCTACCAGGACTACGGCGTCCGCAACGCCGCGCAGTTCGCGGGCCTGCTCAAGCGCGACTGAATTCCGTGCCGTCAGGCAATGTCGACATCGTGTGTTGTGCAGGTACCGCGGCCGGGGCAAGGGCAGTGGCGCAGAGGTGGACGTCGCCGGCGCCCACGTGTGGAAGCTCCGAGGCGGCAAGGTGGTCCGCCTCGAGGTATTCGCCGACGCTGCAACGGCGCTGGCCTCCGTACGAGTTGGCTAGCTGACGAGGCGCCGCTCCAGGAAGCGGCGGTCGGCGCCCACGGGCGCCAGCTCCAGCGCCCGCGCGTAGGCGGTCGCCGACTCCTCCTCGCGGCCGAGCTCGCGGAGCAGGCCGGCGCGCGCGGAGTGGAAGTGGTGGTAGCCGTCGAGCTCGCCGGCCAGGCCTTCGAGCAGCTCGAGGCCGCGCTCGGGCCCCTCCGCCATCGCGACGGCGACGGCGCGGTTGAGCGCGACCACCGGCGACGCGTCGATCCGCGTGAGCTCCTCGTACAGGGCTGCGATCTGAGGCCAGTCCGTGCTCTCTGGATCGGGAGCGTCGGTGTGTACGGCCGCGATCGCGGCCTGCAGCTGGTATGGACCCGGCTGGCGAAAGGACAGCGCGCGTTCCAGCACCCGCCGCCCCTCGTCGATCTCCGCACGGTTCCAGCGCGAGCGGTCCTGATCGGCGAGGAGGACGAGCTCGCCCGCGGCGTCGACGCGTGCCTCCCGGCGCGAATCCTGGAACAGCATCAGCGACAGCAATCCGAGCGCCTCCGGCTCATCGGGCATCAGCACCGCGAGCACCTTCGCCAGCCGGATCGCCTCCTCCGCGAGCTCGGACCGGTGCGACGAATAGCCCTCGTTGAAGATCAGGTAAAGCACGGCAAGCACGCCGCGCAGGCGCTCGGGCAGCATGGCGTCGGGCGGCGCGGCGAGCGGGATCCCGGCCTCGCGGATCTTGCGCTTGGCGCGCACGAGCCGCTGCGCGAGCGTCCGCTCCGGCACGAGGAACGCGCGTGCGATCTCTTCCGTGCTCAGGCCGCCGAGCATGCGGAGGGTGAGCGGCACGCGCACGTCGGCCGCGAGCGCGGGGTGGCAGCACGCAAAGATGAGCCCCAACCGCTCGTCCGGAATCGATGTTTCGTCTTCGGGCATAGTCTCCTCGGTCGCCTCGAGCCGGGCCAGCAGCTCCCGCTTGCGCTCGAGCGTCCGCTCACGGCGGATCCGGTCGATCGCGGCGTTGCGGGCGGTCGCGAGGATCCAGGCGCCGGGCGACGCCGGCGTGCCCTCCCGCGGCCACCGCTCGAGCGCCTTCGCGAAAGCGTCCTGCACCGCGTCCTCGGCGAGCTCCAGGTCACCGAGAACGCGGCTCAGGTACGCAACCGAGCGGCCCCACTCCTCCCGGAATACCGCCTCTACTATGCCTGCGCCTCCGTGGGGACGGGCATCAGTGGCCGGACCTCGATCGTGCCGATTCGCGCCCCAGGAATCTTCGCCGCCCACGCGAGAGCCTCGTCGAGCGTCTCCACATCGACGATGTAGTAGCCGGCGAGCTGCTCCTTGGTCTCGGCGAAGGGACCGTCGGTGTTGAGCTGCTCGCCGTCCCGGACGCGCACGCTCGTGGCCGTGGACGTCGGCTGGAGCGGATCGCCCGCCACGAGCACGCCCTTGTCCTGCAGCTCCTGCGTGAGGGCGCCGTACTCGCCGAACATGCGATCGCGCTCTGCGTCGCTCATCGAGGTCCGCTGCTGCTCGTCGCCGTAGATCAACAGGATGTAGTTCATGTCGCCTCCTTGTGTAGTGGCTCGTTCACTGGAGTGACGAACGACGGCAGGGGAAATCGACAGTACCCGACTTCCGGGCCTGGTCAGTCCGCAGGCAGACCGGCGCTCGTCAGCACGCGTGCGAGCACATCCAATTCCTCCGGCGTGCGCGCCGCAACGAGGCGGTAGCGGGCGTCGAGATCGAGCGGCGCCTCGACGCCGCCGTGCCCGAGGAAGCTGACGAACCCTCCCGCCTCCCGGACCAGCAGCTGCCCGGCGGCGGCGTCCACCGACCGGCAGACGTTCGCGGTCGCCATCGCATCGAACCGCGCCGCCGCCACGTAACAGAGCGACACGGCGATCGAGCCGATCACACGTAGCCGGTAGACCTTCCCGACCAGCTCCTCGACCACCGGAAGCAGCCACTCGGGACGGGCCGACTCCAGGCCCACCACCTCCAAGGTGGAACCGCGCGCACCTTCGAGGGCGAGCGGCCGGCCGTCCTGGGTGGCGCCCCCGCCGCGGCGGGCCACGAACTCCTCGCCCGTCCCGAACTCGTGCACGAAGGCGAACTCGACGTCCTCCATGGTGTCGCCGGAGGCGACCGCGATGCTGAGCGAGTACGTGGGAAGGAGCCGTTTGGCGTTCAGCGACCCGTCGATCGGATCGACCACGACCCGCACGGCGCTCTCGCCGCCGCCGTACTCGACCAGGCCACGCTCCTCGGAGATCACGGTGAACTCGTAACCCTCCGCGTGGAGGCGGTCGAGCTCGGCGAACACGACGTCCTCGGCCCCGTCGTCGATCACGAGCGTCTGATCGCCACCGGCGCCGCGCCCGATCCCGACCTGCCGGTCGGCCGTCGACGGATACTTGGCGAATACGTTCTGCAGGCGCTCCGCCGAGCGCCTGCAAAGCCCGAGCCAGTCGGCTTCCAGCGCGTTATCCGTGATCTTCGTGCTCAAGCTGTGCCAGATCGTATGAGGCGGCGGAACCCGGGGTTACCATCCTTCTGATGCAGGAAGAGCTGCTAGCCGGCCTGAACGACGCGCAGCGAGAGGCCGTCGCCCACGCCGGCGGCCCCCTGCTCGTCCTGGCGGGCGCCGGCACCGGCAAGACCCGGGTGATCACCCGCAGGATCGCATGGCTGGCGGCGCAGGGCATCGACCCGGCACGGGTGCTCGCGCTCACGTTCTCGACCAAAGCCGCGGAGGAGATGCGCGCGCGGGCCGAGGAGCTGCTCTCGGAGCCCTACGAGGAGCTCCACTGCTCCACCTTCCATGCGTTCTGCGCGCGACTTCTGCACGAGGAGTCGCTCGAGGGCGGCTTCGACCCGTTCTTCCATCCCGTCACCCAGGCCGACCGGCTCGCGCTGCTGATGGACCACGCGGACGAGCTCTCGATCCGCCACCACGACCTGCGGGGCAATCCGGCGCCGTTCTTCGCGCGCGCCCTCGATCGCATCGACCGCCTCAAGGACGAGATGGTGAGCGCGGAGGAGTACCTGCGCTGGGCGGAGTCGCTGGCCGGCTCGCCGAGCGACGCCGAGCGCGACCGCAGCGTGCAGGAGCTCGAGTTCGCGCGCCTGTACCGGGACCACGACACGCTGCTGGACCGGGCGGGTGCGATCGACTTCGGCGAGATGATCATGCGCGCGATCCGGCTGCTGGATGAGCGCCCGGCGATGCGCGAACGGGTCACGGAGGGATTCGAGGCGGTATTGGTGGACGAGTACCAGGACACCAATATGGCTCAGAACGAGCTGCTGCGGCTGCTGGTCGAGCGGCGCCGGAACGTGGTCGTGGTCGGCGACGACGACCAGTCGATTTACCGGTTCCGGGGCGCCTCGCGCAAGAACATCCACGACTTCCAGGCGGCGTATCCGGACGCGAAGGTGATCCGGCTGGAGACCAACTACCGCTCGAGCCAGCCGATCCTGGACGCCGCGCACGCGGTCGTCGAGCCGAGCGCGGAGCGCCTCGCGAAGCGGCTGCGCGCGGCCAGCCGGCGAAGCGGCGCCTTCGGGCTCGAGCCGGTCGGCTTCTGGCGCTGCGAGAACGAGCGCGCCCAGGCTCAGGCGGTGGCCGCCGAGCTCGAGCGGCTGATCGCGGACGGCGCCGAGCCGGCCGCGTGCGCGGTGCTCGTGCGCTCGGTCCGCAACGAGGGACAGCTGGTCGCCACCGCATTGGAGGAGCGCGGCATCCCGTACCGCCTCGTGGGCGCGGCGGGCTTCTTCGAACGCGCGGAGGTCCGCGACCTGCTCGCCTGGCTGCGTCTGCTTTCGGATCCGAACGACGCCAACGCGGTCGTGCGGGCGCTCTTGCGGCCGCCGGTCGAGCTGTCGCCGGTGGACCTCGCGCGCGCGACGCTGATCGCCCGCCGGCGCAAGACGGACATGGTGTCGGCGCTGGACGCGGCGCTCCTGAACCCGGAGGTCCCGCCGGAGGCTCGCGAGCGGATGGAGACGTTCCTGCGGCTTTACCGCAGCGCCTCGCGGGCGTTCGAGGACATGCGACCCGACCTGTTCGTGCATCGTCTGATCGAGCGCATCGGCCTGCGCAAGCAGTACCTGTTCAGCGCAAGCACCGAGTCGGTCGAGCGTCTCGTCAACATCGCCAGGTTCGCGGAGCTGGCGGCTGCCTGGGTGCGGCGCGAGCCGGCGCGCAGCTCGCGGGACTTCGCCGCCTACATGAGCGCCGTGAGCCAGGCCGGCCTGCGCGAGGAGGAAGCGACCGTGCGCGCCGATCCGAGCGCCGTCCAGGTGATGACCATGCACGGGGCGAAAGGGCTCGAGTTCGATTGTGTCTACGTGCTGGGCGCCCAGCAGAGCCGGCTGCCCGGGCAGCGCAGGGGGCCGCGCGACCAGGTCCCGGAGGCGCTCCTGAAGGAGGAGCTCCCGGAGGACAGCCGCGAGGCGCACGTGGACGAGATGCGCCGCCTCCTGTACGTGGCGATGACGCGCGCCCGCCGGCGCCTCGTGCTCGCGTGGCCGGAGCGAGTCGGCGCCGGGTCGGGCGACGAGACGCTGCAGAAGCCGTCGCCCTTCTACGAGGAGGCGCGTGCCGCGCTCGACGCCGAAGAGGAGGAGCGGCGCGAGGAGCTGCTCGGCATCAACGAGGACCTATACGCCGCCTTCCGCATGATGCGCGACGAGGTGCTCGGCAGCGTCGCCCAGGTAGGCGCGGGCATGAGCGAGCTGCGGCTCGACGCCCACCTCGAGGCGGTGCAGGCGATCGCCCGTTATATGGACCTGGTCAAGCTCGCTTGCCTGATCGAGCGCCGGCCGCGCGAAGAGGAGCTCGCGAGCGCGATCACGGAGATCAACCAGGTGCTGGAGCAGGTGCTGAGCCGCGAGCAGCGCGAGGTGTTCCTGGGCTCGAACCTCGACGCGGTGCTGCTGGAGACCGAGCGCGAGACGCTTCGCCGCCGCGAGCTGCTGGCGGAGCGCAAGACGCCGTCCCTCGAGTCGTACCTGCCGCTGCGCGGATCGGGCCTGATGCTCTCGGCGACCGACATCGACGTCTATCGCTCTTGTCCGCTGCGCTACAAGTTCGCGCGCGTGTTCTCGATCCCACGCGAGCAGACCCTGCCCCAGCGGTTCGGGATCCTCGTGCACCAGGTGCTCGAGCGCTACCACTCGCAGCTCGCGAACGAGGAGGCATCAGGCCAGGGGATGCTCGCCGAGCCGGGGCCTGAGCGGCTGATGACCCTGTTCGAGACAGGCTGGCGCAGGCTCGGCTTCGGTGACTCCAACGAGGAGCGCCAGTTGCACGAGAAGGGCGTCGCGGCGCTGGAGCGCTATCAGGAGCGCTTCGCCGCCGAGGCCGGCTCCCCGGTCTGGTTCGAGCGGAACTTCGCGTTCCGGATCGGCCCGCACCTGCTGCGCGGGCGCGTCGACCGGGTCGACCGTCTGCCCGATGGCAGCTACGAGCTGATCGACTACAAGACCGGTCGCGCCCGCCGGCCGTCAGAGCTGAAGGACGACATCCAGCTGTCGCTCTACCAGCTCGGCGCGCGCGAGTCGTGGCGCCTCGAGTCCGCTCGCCAGAGCTACTACTACGTGCTGGACGACGAGAAGGTGCCGGTCGAGCCGAGCGAGGACGACGTGCAGCGGATCGAGGAGACCGCGACCGAGGTGGCGGAGGCGATCATCGCGCAGCGCTTCGACCCCACGCCGTCGTTCAAGGTGTGCTCGATGTGCGACTTCCAGCTGCTATGCCCAGCGGCCGAGCGGTAGGACAAAGCGGTTTGTTACCCCGCGTTTGTACGTCCATAGGCCGCTCAACTGCAACTGACCGACCGGCCACCGTCCGGCCGGCCTGAAAGAAGACCACGTCGTCCCCGGGGCGGCACCCGTGGTCCAGCCGAGCGCTTCGTAGAAGGCGCGCGCACGGACCAGGTCGCGGACGCGCCGAGCGTCACCAAACTCATCCTCTGGTCCATTTACTGGGATTCCTGGCCGCCGGTGCCCTGGTCGCGCAGGAAGCGCTGAAATTCGCGCGCGATCGAGTCGCCGGAGGGAAGGTCGCCGAACTGGACGTCGGCCTCGTCGAGCTGCTGCTCGAGCCGCTCCACGAGCGCCCGGACCTCGGGCTCGGCCGCAACCGCCTCGTCCAGGCGCCGCTCGTACTCGATGCTGGCCTCCTCGAGGCCGGCCAGCTCGAGCGTGATGCCGAGCAGCGTCTCGACGCGCCGGATCAGCGCGAGCGACGCCTTGGGACTCGGCACCGCGGCCACGTAGTGGGGAACGGGCGCCCAGAGGCTGGCCGATTCCAGGCCCGCTTTCGCGCATGCGTCGTGGATCACGCCCACGATCCCGGTCGGGCCCTCATAGCGCGTTTGCGAGAAGCCGAGCCGCTCGGCCATCGCGGGGTCGCCCGCGATGCCCGTGACCTGGACCGGCCGGGTGTGGGGAACGTCCGCGAGCAGCGCGCCGAGCGACACGACCTGCTCGATGCCGAGCTCGCGCGCGGCCCCCACGGTGGTGGCTGCGAAGGTCTTCCAGCGCAGGTTCGGCTCGTTCCCCACGAGGAACACGACGTCGCGCGCGGTATCCGCCACGGCGGCGCTCGAGAACACGAACTCCGGCCATTCGATCTCGCGCGTGAGTCCCTCGGTCAGCCGGACGGTCGGCCGGGAGACCTGGAAGTCGAAGAACTCCTCCGGGTCGATCGCCCCGATCCGCTCGGCGTCCCACTGCGTCGCGAGGAACCGCAAGGCAGACGAAGCCGACTCCGCCGCGTCGTTCCACCCCTTGAAGGAGCACACGAGCGTCGGGCTCCGAAGCTTGGGCTTCTGCTCCCAGGTGACGCGCTCCATCTGCCTAACCTAGCCGATCGAACAGGTGTGCTCGCCTCTGTAGCCGCGCGGCCGATCGGCCGATAGATCTCGTCGTGAGCGTCGTCGACGATCTCGTCTTCCTGCAGGGGGTCGGCCAGACCAAGCACACGCTGCGGGAGTGGAACCGGCATCCGTGGAGGGTGATGCGCAGCTGGATCCTGGGCAGCGTCGTGATCGCTTTTGCTCTGCTCGGCGCGGTCTATCTGGTCGCGCGCATCTCCACGCCCGACCCGTCCGGCACCTACGTGCCGGGCCTGGTTCACGGCCCCACGCTGGACGACATCGGCCTGATCCTGTTCCGTAACTCGCTTGTGCTCGCGTTGCACGCGTTCGCCTGCGTGGCGGGCTTCATCGCGCTCAACTCACTCCCGTACTCCGCCGCCCGCCGGAGCGGGATCTCCAAGACGATCCACGAGAAGGCAGGGCCTTACGCGATGTTGTTCGTAGCGGGGGCGACCCTCTTCTCGCTGACGACGCAGGCCTACTTCCTCGGCGCCACGCTTTCCAGCGCGGCGGCCCAATTCGATCTCACGGACTTCCACTTCCTGCTGCTCCTGCTCCCGCACGCGGTCCCGGAGTTGACGGCGCTGTTCCTGCCGCTCGCGGCCTGGCTGATTGCGAGCCGGCGAGGCGATTGGGACCAGCTGCTAGCGGCCACGCTCGTGACGGTGGCGGTCGCGATCCCGACTCTCCTGCTCTCGGTATCTGTCGAGGTGTTCGTCTTCCCCGAGTTGATCAAGGCGTCTGTTACCTAGCTGACGGAGATTCGAGTGGCGCGCGGCGCGCCCCGCTGGTTCAATGGATCGCGAAGGATTCACTCCCCGCCCTGCTTGGGAGGTCATGGACTCGACCGCTTCAACCGGCCGTGTAGCCCACACGGCGAGCGAGCCACGGAGGCTCGCCTATTTCGTGTCGCGTTTTCCGACCACGACGGAGACTTTCGTCGTGCGAGAGCTGAACGCGGTCGCGGCGCGGCCTGGGATCGAAGCCGATCTCTACGCGCTCTTCCCGACGCCCCGTGGCGTCGTGCAGGAGTCCGCTCGCCCGTGGATCGACAAGGTGCACCGGGCGCGGCCGCTGCGGTGCTTGGGGCACCTCGCGCGCTGGGCGGCGCGCCGGCCGCTTCGCCTCACCTCGACGGCGATGCTGGTCGTGAAGGACCACTTCCGGAACCCGCGTGTGCTGGTCCGGGCGCTCACCACCTTCGGCGTCGCCGCGGCGCATGCCGATCCGCTTGAAGCCTCGGCCACAAAACACATGCACGCCCACTTCGCCAGCTATCCCGCGTTGGCCGCATGGGTGTGTCATCGCCTCACCGGGATCCCGTACTCGTTCACCGCGCACGCGCACGACCTGTACACCGCGCCGCTGGGAGTGAGCCGGCGCGCAAACGATGCGAAGTTCGTCGTGTCGATCTCCGAGTTCAACCGCCTGGTCCTTCGCAAGCTCGCGCCGGAGAGCGCACCGGTACACGTCGTGCACTGTGGGGTCGACACGGACTTCTATCGTCCCGCCCCGCACGCGCCGCCGCGCACCGGGCCCGTGCGCGCCCTCTGCGTCGCCTCGCTGCGCGAGAAGAAGGGACATCGAGTCCTGTTCGAGGCGCTCGCCCCGCCCGGCCCGCTTGGCAGGGTCGAGGTCGACCTGGTCGGCGACGGGCCGCTGCGGGCCGAGCTCGAGCGACTCGTAGTGCGGCTCGGGCTGACGTCGAGGGTCCGGTTCCACGGCGACCTCACCGAGCACATGGTCGCGGAAATGCTCCAGGCGGCGGACATTTTTGTGTTGCCCTCGGTGATCGAACGAAACGGGGACACCGAGGGAATCCCGGTCGCGCTGATGGAGGCGATGGCCGCCGGGCTGCCGGTCGTGGCCTCGCGGCTGTCCGGCGTCCCGGAGCTGGTCCACGACGGCGAGACCGGCCTGCTCGCCGAGCCCGGCGATGTCTCCGGACTCGCCCACCGGCTCGAGGAGCTCCTGGCACGGCCCGAGCGCGCGCTGGCGCGCGCGGACGCGGGCCGCGCGCTCGTCGAGCGTGAGTTCTCGCTGGCGTCCAGTGCGGCCCGCCTCGCGACGCTCTTCACGCAGGACGATGTCCCGTCGGCCACGGAGCTCAGGCCCACCGAGGCCTCCTCCAAGGAACTCGCCCATGCGTAGCGCTGCCGACAGCGTCCAAGTGGGGCGCAGCAGCTTCATGCGGCCGCCGCTGGTACTCGCCTACCACGCGCTCGGCGAAGTGAGCCGCGAGCATGATCCCGAAGGCCTCGTGATCTCCCCGAGCGAGCTGCAGAAGCAGATCCAGCGCCTCCAAGAGCGCGAATACGAGTTCGTCTCGATGACGGAATTCGGCCTCCGCATGATCGAGAGCCGGTCGATGCACGGAGTCTGCGCGCTCACCTTCGACGACGGGAGTCTCGACAACGGGACCCTGCTCCCGAGCCTGCTTCGGTCGCTCGGCGTTCCGGCGACCCTGTACGTGTGCCCGGGCCTGCTGGGTGAGCCACACCCCTGGGTACGGCCCGAGGCGGGCATGCGGCTGATGAGCCTGGACGAGCTGCGCGCGGTCGCCGAGCTGCCTTTCATCGAGATCGGGTCACACACGAACGCGCACTGCGACATGGCTTCGATCACGGATCCGAGCGAGGCCTACGGCGAGCTTCGCGCCTCGAAGCTAATGCTCGAAGAGATGCTCGACAGGCCGGTTCAAAGCTTTGCCTACCCCTACGGACGCTATTCGCCGGTTTGTCCCGCGGCCGCCGACCGCGCGGGCTACCTGACCGCCGTCACCTGCGGCCTCCGCGGCGATTGGACGCCGCATGAGCTTCGACGCGAGCTGATCGCACCCGGCGATCTGGGCCTCCGGTTCGAGCTCAAGATCCGGGGCCTCTTCCGTGCCGTCGTGACGTCGCCGCCGGCTCGCCTGCGGCGCCGGATGCTCGGCCGAGGCGAAGGCCACGCGCCAATTCCGGTCGGTACCCCCGTCTAGCGTCCGCACGCGCGATCCGACCGTTGAGAGCCGCTCGAACGCGATACGCTTCTTGCTGTAGTCGAAGGGGGAGGAAGCATGCGGTCGAAGATCGGCGTTGCTCTCGTTGCACTGCTTGGCGCGCTCGCGATCGCCACCCCCGCTCAGGCCACGTTTCCAGGCAACAACGGGAAGATCGCCTTTGCCAGCGGTGGAGACATCTGGACGGTGAATCCAGACGGTACGGGCGCTACCAACCTGACGAACAGCCCCGCCGATCACGACACGGACCCATCGTGGTCGCCGGATGGAACGAAGATCGCGTTCGCATCAGACCACGATGCGGATCGCCCGTGTAGCGGGAATCCCCTCGGTCCGCCGTGCAATTACGAGATCTATGTCATGAACGCGGACGGAAGCGGCCGGTCCCGGATCACACACTCGTTTGAGACGGACACCCACCCGCGCTTCAGCCCCGACGGCACGAAGATCGCATACAGCGGCTTCAGGGGATGCTTCACGACCGACTACTACTGCTACCAGCAGGTACGGATCACCGATCTGAACGGAAACGGGACTACGTTCGACACGGGCCTGCCGGACTATTTCGGGTTCACCGAGTACGACGCGGGCTGGTCACCTGACGGCTCGCGGCTTGCCTTCATCCACCTCGACAACGACGTTCTCACGATCTATACCGCCAACCCCGACGGCAGCGGTGTGCAGCCATTCAGGGACCAGGTCCTGACGGAGGCCTCCCCTGACTGGTCCCCCGACGGGACGAAGCTTCTCTTTGGGGCCTACGTCGGCACCTATCCGCAGATCGAGGATTCGCTCGTGAGTGAGAACATCGACAGGACGGGACTCAAGAAGCTGGCGCCCGGTGCGCTCGGCGTGTGGTCGCCGGATGGCACGAAGATCGCGTTCACGATCATCGGCGCCCCCGGCAGCGTGATGGTGGCCAACGCCGATGGGACCGGCGCCACCAAGGTCGCCGATGGATACGGGCCGAGCTGGCAGCCGCTCCCCGGACCGCAGCGCACGAGCTACAAGAACGCGGCGCAGTTCTGCAAAGCGGAGCGGGACTTCCTGGGCGACGCCGCCTTCACGAAGAAGTACGGCGGCGGCGCAAACGCTTACGGGAAGTGCGTCAGCGCTAAGTAGCGGCCGGGCCGCGGGTAATCTCGCTTTTGGAGCGGCAGGGGTCTGGTGGCCCATCTGGTCTTCAAAACCAGCAGGCCGTGGCAGCCC